>Ga0187777_10001294_pt1 | contig 16297 bp, 15 predicted proteins | sample 1015_Q2_SP5_10_M_FD_132416 | JGI IMG/M metagenome (GOLD analysis project Ga0187777, IMG submission 132416) | Tropical peat soil microbial communities from peatlands in Department of Meta, Colombia - 1015_Q2_SP5_10_MG | ecosystem: Environmental > Terrestrial > Soil > Wetlands > Peat | place... | reverse complement strand
GGTGATCCGCAACGGGCGCGCCTCTTCCAACGCCGGCGGCACCGAGATTCTCACGCTCCCCATTCGGAACTTCGCCGTGCCGCAGGTGATCACGTCGCTCGAGGCCCGCGGTCCCCGCAAGTATCCGATCGACCTCGACAAGGTCTGGGGACCGCATACCGAGTTGGAGGAGCTCGAGCTGACGCTCCCCGCAGGGTGGCGCGCCAAGCTGCCGGCGAATGTGAATGCGCAGAGCGTCTTCGGCACCTACACCGCCGAGTACTCGCAGCAGGGGACGGAGCTGCGCGTCCTCCGTAAGCTGACGGGCGCCACCGGCGTTCAGCCGGCGGAGACGATGCCGGCGCTGCTCGAGTGGCTGCGAGCGATGTCCAAGGACGACATCAAGTACCTGGTGCTGGAGCACTGACGCCCGCCATCTCGGCGAGCAGCGCGTGATCGAGACGGTGGCCGCCGGCGAAGGTCAGGCGCTCGAAGGCGACGTCGTTCGCCCGTAGCGCGCGCTCCTCGGCGGCCACCGCCTCGGGAGTCGCGAACTCGTCGCCGTCACCCGCCACGAGGGTGAGTCGAACAGATCGGAGAGGATTCTCCGGCCTGGAGAAGTCGGTTTCGTTCGGCAGGTGGCCCCCCCAGAGGACGAGCCGATCGGCGCGCGCTGTCCCGCGCTCCAGCCAGCGACAGACGGTCGCCACGCCCTGCGAGAAGCCGAGTACGACGACGCGCACGCGCTGCCGCTCGACGGCGCTCATCACCTGCGCGTAGAGCGCGTCGAGATAGAGGATGTAGTCGTCGATCTCGCTCAAACGATCCTCGCGCGTCATCCAGCTTGCGCCGACCGGAGACTGCACGTGCGAGGTGCGCACCGTATCGAGATAGAAGCGCGAGAGGGCCTCGGGAGCGATCACCAAATGCCGGCCGTCGTCGAGTGCCTCGAAGTGCCGGATGAAGCGCTCCGCGAGCTGGCCGTAGCCGTGCACACCGAACCAGACCTCCCGAATAGCGTCGCCGGGCCGGCCGAGCGTGTAGTAGCGCGCCGTGCGCGAGACGGGGAGGTGGTGCTCGGTGATCACGGCCCCTTCACGACCACACCGCTCTTCATGACAAACGAGACTCGCGAGAAACGGGAGAGATCACCGAGGCCGCCGCCCTCGACGGCGATCAGGTCGGCGTACTTGCCGGGGGAGATCGAACCGATCCGGTCGTCCCACCCGATGAGCTTCGCGGCACTGATCGTCGCCGCCTGCAGGGCTCCCATCGGGGTCATCCCGAAGCGCACCATGTAAGGGAGCTGCCGCGCATTCTGGCCGTGCGGGTAGACGCCGGCATCAGTCCCAAATGCCATCGCCACGCCGGCAGCAACCGCTTTGCGAAATCCCTCGCGCTGCGCGTCGGTCGTCTCCTCGTTCTTGCGCATGATCTCCGCGTCCCAGCCGGTCTTCTTCCCCACACTGTCGATGTAGTCGCCGTTGAAGATGTCGGCGACGAGGTAGGTGCCGTGCTCCTTCATCATGCGGATCCCCTCGTCATCGATCAGGGAGCCGTGCTCGATCGACGCCACGCCAGCACGCACCGCCTTCTTGATGCCTTCGGCACCGTGTGCGTGCGCGGCGACCTTCACGCCGTACTTGTTCGCCTCCTCGACGGCTGCGCGAATCTCCTCCTCGTTGAACTCGGCGACGCCAGGGTTGGTGCCATTCGTGAGCACGGCGCCGGTGACGATGATCTTGATCAGGTCGGCCCCGGCGTTCAGGATCTCGCGAACACGCTGGCGAACTTCATCGGGGGAGTTGGCCACGCCAGCCCTCATGTCGGCCGGAAGGACGACATCGCGCGCCATGCCGGTGACCTCGCCCCCGCCCGTGCTCACGGTGATATACGCACCCGCCACCGCCATGCGCGGCCCGACGACGATGCCGTCGTTGATCGCATCGCGGAGGGCGATGTCGACGAAGGCGCGGTATGTGCCGACATCGCGCACGGTCGTGAAGCCTGCCTCGAGCGTCTGGCGCGCATGCAGCGCCCCGAGCATCACATCTTGCGCGCCGGAGCGCTTGAGCGGTTGAAGAACATCGGCGCTTTGGAGATCACCGGCGAGGTGGGTGTGGCAATCGATGAGCCCGGGCGTAACCGTGAACCGAGAGAGATCGATCACCCGCGCGCCCGCCGGGATCTTCGCCGACGCCGGCTGAACGCCTTCGATTCGCTCGCCGCGCACAATGATCGTTTGGTTCTGCAGGATCTGGCCGCTCACCACGTCCGCCAGCCAGCCGGCACGAATGGCGATGAGCGGCTGCGCTGGCGGCGACTGCGCGCTCCCGACGGGGGTGAGCGAGGCGAGTGCGGCGACGATCGCCGGGAGAATCTGCCAGCGGATCATGCGATGGTGATGAGGGATCGAGGTGTGTGAGGCTGCGCGGCCACGATAAAGGTGATCCGACTATCGCGCCGACGCCAATCGCGCCAGAATTGCCCATGCCGCGCGACCCCCGGGAGGGCCCACCTGTCGCCGCGCGCCATTCCGTCGTCGCTCCGCACCCTTCTGTCGAGCGGTGGTTGTTGGCGCTCTATGCGGTGACCCCCATCGCGGTCACGATCAAGGAGCTCCTGGTACACGTCGACAACAACTTCCTCGTCTTCCGCGGCTCCTTCCTGAATCTGGCGGCGGGGCGCGATCTCTATGCTCCGAACCCCGCGCTCTATCTCGATCTCTTCAAGTACAGCCCGACCTTCGCCCTCCTCTTCGCCCCGTTCGCGGTGACGCCGCCCGCGCTCGGACTCTTGATGTGGAGCGCGCTCAATGTCCTGACCTACTACTATGCCATCGGCCGACTCCTCCCCGATCGCCGAGGATGGCTCGTGTTGGCGCTCATCTGGGTGGATGTCCTCGGTACGACGCAACGCGCGCAGAGCAACGCGCTCGTCGCGGCGCTGATGGTTCTTTCCTTCCTGGCGCTCGAGCGGGAGCGACAGTGGGGAGCTGCGACTCTCACGGGGGTGGGGACGATCATCAAGATCTTTCCGGCGGCGACGCTACCCCTCGCCGTCTTCCACCCGCGCCGGCTGCGCTTCGCCACGCTCTTCATCGTCGTGATGGCCATCCTCGTCGCCCTGCCGCTGCTCCTCGTGTCGCCCGACAGCTTGATCGCCCAGTATCGCTCGTGGATGGCGGTGGAGGCGATCGACGCGGCGCCGGCAGTGGCGGGAGGGCATGGCGGCGCGCTCTACGGTGGCGTGATGCAGCAGTTGCACATCTGGTTCGGCGTCACCTGGCCGAATTGGCCGACGCAGCTCCTCGGGACGATCCTCCTCTTGCTCCCGCTGGCCATTCGCCGCGATCGCTGGAGCGATCCCGACTTTCGACTCCGCGTCCTCTGCTCGATCCTGGTGTACGTGGTGATCTTCAACCACCAGGCGGAGTCTCCTTCGTTCGTGATCGCCACGACGGGCATCGCGATCTGGTACGTCATCGGACCGCGCGATGCGCTCTGCACCGGCATTCTCGCGGCCACACTGCTCCTCGTCTCGGCCGGGACGTCCGATCTCGTCCCCCGGTGGATGCGCGTGCACGTCATGCTCGAGTGGCGCGTGAAGACGCTTCCCTGTATCGCGGCGTGGATCGTGATGCAGGCGGAGCTGCTGCGCCCGAGCACTCGGCACCATGAGCACGCCTGGACCGGTGCTCACACTGAGGCGAAGCTCACGAGCTGAATATCGCCTCGCGCCAGGCGCCCGCGAACGCGGCCCGACATGAGTGCCGCGAGCTCCTGCTCTCGCTGCCAGGTGTAGTTGTCGAGTCCCACGAGCTGCGCATCGACGTAGCCGGGATGGACCATCAGCTCGGTGGTGCCGCTCTCCAGCGAGTCGAGCAGCCCGGCGATCCGCTCGGCTCGGCTCCCTCCCCCCTGCACGGCAGTGCCGGCGAAGTGATCAGGACTCCGCACGCCCGGCGGTGGCGTGCCGCGCACACCGAGCGCCGCCTGGAGCGCGAGCCTCTTCATCGTCGCGGAGACGTCCCACCAGAAGGGAGTCAGACGCTCCCGAGGCCAGCGCACGGCGTGTATCCCCTCGTCGGCCGCCGCCCTCACGAGCGGCCCCGAGATTGCCGGCAGCAGGTGCGCGTGCATGTGGCTGTCGACGTGCGTTACTGACACCCCAGCGCTCCGCACCCGAGAGATCTGCGCACGGCACTCGGCGTATACCTCGTCCGCATCCAACCGCCCGGCGAGAGCGCGCGCGACGAGCGCGGGGATGCCGCGAAAATGGCCGGTGCGGGAATCGGTGAGCGACGGCACACGCTCGAGCGACTGTCCCTGTGTCAGGTTGATGTGAACGCCGATGCCGAGAGCTGGCGTCGAACGGGCAAGGGGAAGCGCGTCGTCCCACCCGGGCATGTTCACCAGGAGCGACGTCGATGTGACCACGCCTGACGCGTGGGCCTCCACGATGCCGCGGTTGATTCCCGCCGTGTAGCCGAAGTCGTCGGCGTTGACGATGAGCCGGGGGCGATCAGGCGTAGCGACCCCGGCGATCGTTGAGCCAGATGCGCGCTAGGTCGCGCGCCACGGTCATCCCATCCTTCACGAAACGCACGGTCGTCGGCTCGTCGAGGTAGCGAAAATTCACCGCCACTTGGCGCACCGCGAGCCGCTGGCGATGCGCGATCAGGAGCGCCTCCACGTCGAAGGCGAATCGGGGAATGGTGAGGCGAGTGAAGACAGCCTCGGCTGCCGGCGCCGTGAAGCCCTTCAGTCCCGCCTGCGTGTCGAGCACATCCGGCACGAGGAAGAGGCGCACGACGGCGTTGAGGCTGCGGCTCGCGAGATGCCTGGTGTAGAGGTAGGAGAAGAAGGACGGGCTCATGACGTAGCGTGACTCGCGGAGCACCCGGCAGGCGACGGCGACGTCGGCCCCGTCGGAGAGCGCCCCGAGGATTCGCGCCACCTCGGTCGCCGGGTACGCCAAGTCGGCATCGGTGAAGACTCGATACGACCCGCGGGCGGCCAGCATGCCGCGGGCGACCGAGTAGCCCTTGCCGTGATTCGTCTCGTTATGCAGCACGGTGATACCGGCGATCGAGTGGGCGAAGCGTTCGAGCTGCTCGCGCACCGGAGCCTGGCTCGCGTCGTCCACCAGAATCAGCTCCCACGCATACGGCTGAGCGCAGAGGAAGAGGCGGAGCTCGTCCAGCGCGTCGCCGAGGCGCGCCGCGCCGTTGTAGACCGGCACGACGAGCGAGAGATACGGCTGGTCGGGAGCGCTCACGGCGTGTCGGCGCCGCGCCCCGGCTGCCTAACGCCGGCGCCGGGCCGGAGCGGGGCGGCGCTCATTCGCTCACCCGCAGCACGACCTTGCCGGCGGTGAGATTCGACTCGAGGCGCCGGTGCGCGTCCGCCGCCCGCTCGAGCGGAAAGACACCGTCGATCGGGACGCGCAGCGAGCCGCGGGCGAAGAGCGGGACGACCTGAGCGGCGAAGGCCTTCGTGACCTCTATCTTCTCCTCGAGCGGCCGCGCCCGAAGGGTAGTGCCGCGGATCGTGATCCGCCGGCTCATCACCTGCCCGACCGGGAGCTCCGCCTCGCGGCCGGCCATCGTCCCGATCAGCATCAGGCGCCCGCCCACCGCGAGCGCGTCGATGCTCGCCCGCACGTACGGACCGCCGACGAGGTCGAGGACGACGTCGACGCCCCGACCTCCCGTCCACTCCGACACTCGCGTCGCCATCGCCCCGAGGTCCTCGGCCAGGACGCACCCCTCCTCCATTCCCAGCGCCCGGGCCGCGCCGAGCTTCTCCTGGTGGCGCGCGGTGCCGTACGGAACGGCGCCGACGGCGCGGGCGAGCTGCACGGCGGCCAGGCCGACGCCGCTTCCCACGGCGTGGATCAGGACCCTTTCCGACGGACGCGCGCCGGCCTGGGTGACCAGGGCGTCGTACGCGGTGATGAACGCCTCCGGGATCGCGGCTGCCTCCTCCCACGACAGGCGGTCGGGGATGCGCGCCATCGTGCGCTCGTGGGTGACGAGGTACTCCGCGTACGCTCCGCCACCCACGAGACCGAAGACGCGATCGCCCACCCGCCACTCCCGTGCGTCCGGGCCGCACTCGGCGATCTCTCCGGCGAACTCGATCCCCGGGATATCCTGCGGCCAGCCGGTTGGCGCCGGATAACGGCCCTCGCGCTGGATGACGTCGGCGCGATTGAGGGCGGTGGCTCGCACCCGCACCAACACTTGGCCGGTGCCCGGCTCCGGTCGGGCGACGTCCCGGAGCTCGAGCACCTCGGGGCCACCGAAACGAGCGATCACAACCGCGCGCATTGCGCCCTCGCCTCTGTTCCTCTCGCCTTCAGGTGCCGGCGCCCAGGTGTCGTCTCGCCCTCAGCTCACCGGTCGTTTCGACGACAGCGCCTTCACGAGCTGGTAGAGGAACTCCTGCCCGTCGTAGAACGACTTCACGAGCATTCGCTCGTCCTTCCCGTGCGCGCGAACGTCGTTCGGATCTCCGAAGAGCCCTGAGACGCCGTAGGTCGGGATTCCTCCCGCGCGCAAATAGCGTCCATCGGTCGCCCCGGTCGACATCGTCGGAATCACCGGAATGTCGCCGAACATGCTCCGCGTCAGCTCCTGCACCGGCTGCATCACCTCGGGATTGAGCGGCGACGGGACGCCGGCCACGATATCCGGGGCGTCGGAGACACCGATGCCGGTGTCGGCGAGAACACGAATGAGCGTCTCGCGAACCTGCGCGGTCGTCTGCGTGGGGACGATGCGGCAGTTGATGTTGGCGCGCGCCGTTTGCGGCAGGGCGTTGTTCGCGTGGCCTCCGGAGAGGCGGGTCGCCACGCACGTCGTTCTGAGCATCGAGCTGTAGCGCGGGTCTGCCGAGAGGCGCGCCGCGGCGGCCGAGTCGCTCGGGTTCTGCACGATCGCCCGCATCGCCGCCGCCGTCTCCGGTGTCTCGATCGCGGCGGTCCGCTCGAAGAACGCCTTGCTCACCTCGTTGAGCTGGACGGGGAAGGAGAACTTGCTGAGCCTGACGAGGCCGGAGGCCAACTGGTAGATCGCGTTGTCCGGTCTCGGGACCGACGAGTGTCCACCCCGGTTCTTCGTCTCCAGGGTGAAGTCGGCGTAGGTCTTCTCTGTCGCCTGGACGCTGTGTAGGAAGGGCTTCCCATCGCGCAGCGCTCCGCCTCCGCCCTCGTTGAGCGCGTAGGCGGCATCGATCAGGTCCCGATGGTTCGCCAGCAACCACTGCACTCCGTTGGAGGTTCCACCCTCCTCGTCTGCCGTCAGTGCGATGATCACGTCGCGGTCCGGGACGTACCCCTCCTTCTTGTAGCGAAGCATGTTGGCCACGAAGATCGCGGCCATCGCCTTGTCATCGGAGGTGCCGCGACCGTAGTAGTAACCCCCCTGCTCCACGAAGACGAAGGGATCGGTGGTCCAGTCCGAGCGGAGCGCCGCGACGACGTCGAGGTGCGCGAGGAGGAGGAGCGGCTTGCGCGCCCCCGTGCCACGGTAGCGGACGACGAGATTCCCCTTGTCCGGCTTGGGGCCGAAGACGTGGATGTCGGCATCGGGGAATCCGGCGGCCTTGAACCGCTTCGCCATCGCTTCCGCCGCCACGGTCGTGCTTCCGACGGAGTCCATCGTGTTGATCTCGATCAACTCCTTGTAGATGTCGTGCGCCAGCTGTCGGTTCGGCTCGAGCGGCGGCGCCGACTGGGCGCCGAGCGTCGGGGCGAAGCCGAGGGCGAGCGCGAGGATTGCCTGACGCCGTCCGAGATGTGGTCGACGATGATGACGCAAGGAATGCTCCGGGTTGGAATGTGGATGCATCGGCGATCGCCTCCAGGTCGGTGAGCACGACCTCGAGGCCGAGACAAATATCGCGTGTGTGACGCCGATCAGGGAGCCGGAAGCGAGGCCGGCTCCGCGCAGATCACCCGGCCGGCGGCGCGCGCCCGGGTCAGCTCTTGGTGGCGCTCCAAGTGCCGGTCACGTTGATCTGCTGCGTGTTGTCGTCGATCGTCACGTTCCCGGATGCGCTGTTCCCGTTCACCGTGCCGGTGAAATCCGTGGCCGGCGAGGCAAAATGGAAGGTGACTGTGTTGCCGCTCAGAGTACCGTTCACGATGTCCCCGCTGCCAATCGGCACGTTCTCCTGCACGCCGTTCGCGGTACACTGGAGCTCTCCGCCCGAGAATGTCCCGGTGATCGTCGTCCCCGACTGATTGAGCGTGAGCGTCGTCGGCTGGCTGCTCTGACAGCTGACGTCGTGTCCTGCGACCGTGCCCGTGAGCGTCGTGAACTGCGCCAGCCAGGATCCAGTGACGTTGGTGGAGTTGCCGGTGCTGCTACTCGAGCATCCGGCGATGACGCCGAAGAGCGCGAGCGCCGCGCAAGCGATCGTCCGTCGCTTCGTCATGTTAGTCCGCCTCTCGCAACAGGGCTGTGAGGTCGAGGGGAGCTGTGTGCATCGCGATGGACCCATCGGCTGCGCGGGGCCAGTCGGCGCGATCCCGATCCCAGTACAACTCTATCCCATTCTGATCGGGGTCGGCCAGATAGATTGCTTCACTCACGCCATGGTCGGAAGCTCCCTGGATCGGGACACCGGCCTCGACGAGCCGCTTCAGCGCTCGCGCGAGATCGGGTCGCGTGGGATACCGAATCGCCACATGGTAGAGACCGGTGTGCCCTGGCGGCGGTGGGGAGCCCGCGAGGCTTTCCCAGGTATTGAGACCGATGTGGTGGTGATAGCCGCCGGCGGAGAGAAACGCTGCGTGTTTCCCATAGCGGGTCACCAGATCGAAGCCAAGCACTCCGTTGTAGAAGCGGATCGCCCGCTCGAGGTCAGCGACCTTGAGGTGCACGTGGCCGATGGCGGCTCCGGCTGGCGCGACGTAGGGCGCGCTCCCTTCGCCCGGCATGCCCACGGATCGCGCCCCCTCACCCGCGCGGTCACCCGAGGTCACTGACGGCCTTTTCGAGCGCGTCCCTGTCGGTAGCCGACAGAGCGGCGCTGAACTCTCCTTGCACGCGCTCGAGCTCACGCGCTCCGATGGCGTGACGCTCGGTCCCGAGCGGAGTAATAGCTGCCCGCACGACGCGTCGATCGTCCGAATCGCTCACGCGCTTCACCAGGCCGTCCGCCTCAAGGCGATCGACGAGCTGCGTCATGTTCGACCTGACGCAACTGAGCCGGGCGGCGAGCTCGCTCAACGGGAGAGGCGAGCGCGCGTTGGCAAGCTCGGAGAGGACGCCGAACTTCGCCAGCGAGAGCTCAGCGCCGGCGAGCGCGCCCTCCACTCGGTCTTCCAGCGCCCGGCCGGCGTGGATGAGCGAGAACATGAGCCGACCGGAGGGGGCAGTCGTGCCCTCGGAATCGCGTCGAGAGCGATTCGATGCAGACTTATTCATACATGAATCATGCACAGTTTGCGCTCGGCGGACAAGCGCGACCGGCACCGCCGGGCGCTCTTGTTGCTCGGTCTCTCGCCTTCTCTCGCCTGCTAACGAGGGCTCACTGCGTGATGTGTGCGCTCCAGGAGCCATTCAAGTTCAGGTCTTCGACGTGGCCGCCGATCGTGCCGGCCATGGTATCGGTGGCGGCAGACCCTGAGAAGATCAAGTTGACGCCGCTCAAGTTGAACGACACCTGATTGCCACTCACCACGCCGTTCTGAATCTGCCCGGTCGTGATGTGAATCTTGGTTGTGTCCCCCGAGGCACGCGGACAGTTCAGCTGTCCGCCGACATACTGTCCGCTCAAGTCCGATCCGCTTTGGACGAGGGTCAGCGCGGTACTGGCGGAGCTCGAACAGTCCGTTTGCTCGCTCCCCGAGTTACCCCGGAGGCTGGTCACGGTGAGGAGCCAGTTGCCGTTCACGTCGACGGTCGCCGGCGCCGCCGAATTCCCGCACGACGCCAGGAAGGCCACGAGCAGCGCGCACGAAATAACAGATCGCATCGACTCCTCCGAGTAGCGGTCCGCTGTGAGTCCATCGCGTTCCCCTGGCCTGCTACTACCCCCATCCGGGTCCCATGATGCGCGATGCGCGCCGAAGGGGAAGGCCTTGCCGAAAAGAACGCGGGCCGCCGGATGACCGGCGGCCCGCGCGCATCCCGTCGCAACGTGGCGATAGCGTCTACTGCACCGCGTTGATCATGTCGAAGATCGGCAGGTACATGGCGACGACCATGCCGCCGACGATGACGCCAAGGAAGACGATCATCACCGGCTCCATGAGGCTCAGGAGGCCGCTCACCGCCGTATCGACCTCGGTGTCGTAGAAGTCGGCGATCTTCGTCAGCATCTCATCCAGACCGCCCGTCTGCTCACCGACCGCGATCATCGAGATCACCATCGGCGGGAAGACGTTCGACTTCTGGAGCGGAGCGGAGATGGTGTCGCCGCCGGCGATCGAGGCACGCGACTCCATGATCGCATCGTGGATGACGCGATTCCCGGCGGTCTTCGCGGTGATCTCCAACCCATCGAGAATGCTCACGCCTGAGCTGATGAGCGTGCCGAGGGTTCGGGTGAAGCGTGAGACCGCCGACTTCCGGAGGAGGTCTCCCAAAACCGGGACCTTGAGCAGGAAGGAATCGATCGCGAGCTGCCCGTTGGGCGTCCGATAGTATCGGCGGATCATCATCACCAGACCCCAGGCACCCAGGGCGATAGCCCACCAATACGCTTTGAGGAATTGGGAGAGCCCGATCACGATGCGCGTCGGGAGCGGCAGCGACAGGTTCACGCTCGCGAACATGTTCTCGAACACCGGGATCACGAAGATGAGCAGGACGACGATCGCGATCACCGCCACGCTCATGATCACCGCTGGGTAGATCATGGCGCTCTTCACCTTCCCGACGAGAGCGTCGTTCTTCTCGAGGAAGGTGGCGAGGCGCATCAGAATCGTGTCGAGAATACCGCCCGCCTCACCGGCCGCCACCATGTTCACGTACAACTCGCTGAACGCCCGCGGGTGCCGGCGGAGGGCGTCGGCCACTGTGTGGCCGGACTCCACATCGTACACCACCTGACGGGTGACTTCCTGCAGGGCTTTGTTCTCGCTCTGCCGGGACAGGATGTCCAAGGCCTGCACGAGCGGCAGACCTGAATTGATCATCGTGGAGAACTGCCGGGTGAAGATGACGATGTCCTTCGTCTTGATGCGCCCGAGCCGCTTCTTCCTCTGCTCCTCGTCGACCTTGACGACGATCAGCTTCTGGCGGCGCAGTTGGGCAACGACGTCGTCTCGCGACGCCGCGTCCATCGTGGCGCTCTTGAGTTCCCCGCTCAGCGTGCGGGCGGTGTAGGCGAATGTGGGCATCTAGGCTCCTCGGCCTCGCTCGACTATCGCTTGCCGACCGCCGCGACCTTCGAATCGCGACTGCCGTTGCGCAGCAGGTCGGCGGCGTCCTCGGTCATCGGCGCCTCGCCGATCATGCGCAGGAACTCGTTCGGATCGCCGGACACGCGCAGACACTCCTCCTTCACCACCTCGCGCGCCATGAAGAGCTGATAGAGGGCGTCGTTGAGCGTCTGCATCCCCCACTTCTTCCCCGACTGCATGCTGGAATGTACCTGGTGGATCTTGTTGTCGCGGATGAGCGCGCGGATGGCGGCGGTGACGACGAGAATCTCGGCTGCCAGCACGCGCCCCCGACCCTTCGCCCGCGGAAGGAGCGTTTGCGTCACGATCCCCTCGAGGACGAACGCCAGTTGGGCCCGAACCTGCCCCTGCTGGTGCGAGGGGAAGACGTCGATGATGCGGTTGATCGCCTCGGCCGCCGAGTTGGTGTGCAGAGTGGCGAAGCAGAGGTGACCCGTCTCGGCGATGGTGAGCGCCGCCTGAATCGTCTCGAGATCGCGCATTTCGCCCACCAGGATCACGTCGGGGTCCTCGCGCAACGCGTACTTGAGGGCGTTGGCGAAGCTCTTCGTATCCGTGCCGACCTCGCGCTGGTTGACGATGCAGCTCTGGTGGCGGTGGATGAACTCGATCGGATCCTCGACCGTGATGATGTGTCCCCGACGCTCGCGATTGATCTTGTCGATCATCGCCGCCAGCGTGGTGCTCTTTCCCGAGCCGGTCGGGCCGGTCACGAGCACGAGCCCGCGCGGCTTCTCCGCCATCTTGGCGACCGCCGCCGAGAGCCCGAGCTCCTCGAAGGTGCGGATGTTGAATGGAATCTGCCGGATCACCAGCGTCACACAGCCGCGTTGCTTGAAGCAGTTGCCGCGGAAGCGCGCGAGGTTCTGAATTCCGAAGGAGAAGTCCAGCTCGTCCTCGGTTTCGAACCGCTTCTTCTGGTTCTCGGTGAGGATCGAATACGCCAGCTGGAGGGTGTCCTTCGGATTCAGCACGACGTCTGCGTTGGCGTCGACGATGTCGCCGTCGATACGCAGCTTGGGCCGGTCACCCGCAGTGATGTGCAGGTCCGACGCATCGCGCTCGATCATCTCCTCGAGCAGCATGCGCAAGTTGACGGCGTTGGCGGGTGGGGCAGTCATGAGAGGCGTGAGTGCCGGGTGTCGGGTTCGAAAAAGGTCGGGCCAGAGTGCCGGGGCGGAGCTTTCGGGCGGAAATCGAGCGACTGACTGACACCTTGCGGTGATGAAGACCGAGCCGGAGCCCACCTTACCGCTCTACACACGATCAAGCCGGCCCTTCGGTCATTTTCGGACCCCCGGGAGCAGGGTCAGGCAGGGGGTATCGGGCGGGCTCAGGCAGTGGTCTCGCGCATTACCTGCTCGACCGTCGTAATCCCCTTCATGATCTTGAGGAGGCCGTCCATACGGAGGGTCAGCATCCCCTCGGCAATGGCGGCATCCCGGATTTCTGGTGCCCCGACGTTTTGCAGCACCAGCTTTCTGATCTTGGGGCTCATGGCCATAACCTCGTAGAGCCCCTGCCGCCCCTTGAGCCCTGAGCCGCCGCAGGCGTCGCAGCCCCGGCCTCGGAAGAACGGGACCTCGGAGATGGTGGTCTTCAGGCTGAAGCCCTGAACGATCGCCTGGGCCTCCTTGGTAGCCCCCTTCTTCATGTTCTCGATCGCCTCCTCGGTGTAATTCAGCTCGCCCAGCGCGAGCTTGGGCGCCAGCTTGATCGCCTTGAGCTCCGCTTCGTCCGGCTCGTAGCGCTGGCGGCAGGTGTTGCAGATGCGGCGCACGAGTCGCTGGGCGAGGACGAGGTTCAAGGCCGAGGCGACGTTGAATGGCTCCAGCCCCATGTCGAGGAGACGCGTGACCGTCTCGGGGGCCGAGTTGGTGTGCAGCGTGGACATCACCAGGTGGCCGGTGAGTGCTGCCTTGATCGCGATGCCGCCCGTCTCCAGGTCGCGGATCTCTCCGATCATGATGATGTTCGGGTCCTGCCGCAGGAACGCGCGGAGCGCGGCGGCGAAGGAGAGGCCAATGTCCGTCCGCACCAGCACCTGGTTGATCCCGAAGAGGTTGTACTCGACGGGGTCCTCCGCGGTCATGATGTTGACGTCGATGTTGTTGACCTTGGAGAGCGCCGAATAAAGCGTCGTGGTCTTTCCGGAGCCCGTGGGGCCGGTGACGAGCACCATGCCGTAGGGGTTCTGCACCGCCTCCATCAGGTCGGCTTCTGCGCGCGGCTCGATGCCGAACTTCTCGAGGTCGAGGGTGAGGTTCCCCTTGTCGAGAATTCGGAGCACCACCTTTTCGCCGAAGAGTGTCGGCAGGGTGGAGACGCGATAGTCGATGACCTTCTTGCCGATCTTGAGCTTGATGCGCCCGTCCTGCGGGACACGGCGCTCGGCGATGTTCAGGTTCGCCATGATCTTGAAGCGCGAGATGAGAGCCGCCTTGAACTTCATCGGCGGTTTCATGATCTCCATCAGCGCGCCGTCGATGCGATAGCGGACGCGCATCTCGTGCTCGAAGCACTCGAAATGGATGTCCGACGCGCCGCGCTTCACGGCGTCGGTGAGAATGCCGTTGATCAGCTTGACGACCGGCGCGTCATCGATGGCGGCAGCGAGAGCCGAGGCATTGATCTCCTCTTCCTTGTCCTCGACGACCTCGACGTCGCTCTCATCATCGATTTCGGCGAGGATTCCCTGGAGGGCGTCCTCTGTGCTCTCGCCGTAATACTTGTCGACGGCGTTGCGAAGCGTGTACTCCCCGGCGATGACTGGGAAGATGTCGTAGCGCGTGATGAACTTGAGGTCGTCGATGACGCCGAGGTCGGAGGGATCGGCCATCGCGACGGTGAGGGTCCGCCCCTCGCGCTTGAGGGGGAGGACGAGGTGTCGCTGCGCGAGCTCGGCGGGGATGAGCTTCGCGATGCGGGCATCGACCTCGAAGTTCGTGAGGTCGACGGCGGGCATCCGGAACTGGCGCGCGAGCATCCGCGTAAGCTCGACTTCGTTGATGAAGCCGAGCTTGACGAGGTTGTACCCGACCCGCATGCCGGTCGACTTCTGCTCTTGAAGGGCCCGGTCGAGTGCTTCCCGGGTGATGAGCCCTTCGCGGATGAGCAGATCGCCGATCCGTGTGCCGGCCGACTGAGCCGCTGGTGCCGCCATGTCCGACGAGGGAGCCGACTAGGAGAGGGAATGAAACCCGGACTAGCGCGTCACGGCGCCGGTCCGGGTCAGAGGGCACTGCTTACCGGACATACTGTCATGGACTGAGCGCCTTTGGCAAGCGCCGCCGACGCCCTCCGGTCGGTGCCCCGCTGGCCCCGCCATCCTGATGCAATGGACGAGGTTGGAGTGAGAAGGTCACGTACGGCGCGATCGCCCGCGCGAGGGCGGGACCGACCCCTCGCACACGTTGAAATTCCTCGAGGGAGCCGAAGGGCCCAAGGGAATCGCGGTTGGCGACGATGCGCGCGGCGAGCGCCGGACCGATGCGGGGGAGTCGCTCGATGTCGGTGGCGGAGGCGACGTCCAGATCGATGCTCGATGGGAGCACGGTCGCGATGGCGAGGCGCCGCCGCGGATGGCTGTCGGGAGCGACGGAGATTCCGGACCCGAGAGGGATGGTGGGAGGCGGGGGTGGCGGAGGAGGAGTGGGGCGCCCGCGCCGCCGGGCGCGGGGGTTCGCTCGCGCGGAGTCGACCGCGAGGATCTGTCGGTGCAGCTCCGCGCGATCGAGAGCATCGGGCGGCGGCGGTGCCTGCCGCGCCGCGGCGCGCGCGTTCACAGCCATCCCGCTCAACGTGAGGCAGGAGAAGAACAGGAGCGCCCTCCGCTCGCCGGGAGTCGGCATGGCGCCGAGGATAACCCTCGCCGCCGGCGTACTATCGCCACGCAATTGCGGTAACGATCGTTATGTGGCACGCGTCCATAGCTAGTCGCATTTGACGCACTCTCCCCCAAGGCCCAGCGTAGCCGGCGACGCACAGAACATCCCGAGAACGGCACGACATGACGGCACCCGCGAACGCGCAATCGATCTCTTCCGGTCGCTCCGGCGTCACGCTGCCAAGAGGAGCGGAGCTCGTCATTCCCGTTCTCGTGGCGGTGGAGCTGGGGCTCCTCTTCGTATCCCACCGCGTGTTCTTCGAGTGGGATGGACTGCTCCAAATCGTCGCGGGCCAGGAGATCTGGGCAGGCCGCGGCTACGACGGGTACGCATCGCACTACTGGCCGCCGCTCTTTCCTCTCCTCACCGGCTTCCTCTCGCACTTCATGTCGGCGTACGCGGCCGGGAAGCTCGTCTCGCTTGTTGCGGCGGTAGGGTTGCTGTACCTCGTCTACGCGCTCGCCATGGAGTGGTGGGGCGATCGGGTGACGGCGATCCTTTGTCAGGCGTTCGTCGCCCTCAACACGAAGTTCCTGGTTGAGGGAATGAGAGCCGAGAACCGGTTGTTGGACACGTTCCGACGAGCGTGCCGTCGAGATCGACCACGAGAGGGGCATCGCCACCATGGAGGTCGCCTCGGCTGCCAGCGGGGATAACGGTCCCTGACAGGGGGTCGCTCCTCTCGCCCATGGCTCGGCCTGCGGATTTTCGCGCGGGAGCCGCTAACGCCGGCGCACAGACGTTTGTGCGCGTCGTTGGCCCAGAATGTCAGCCAGGCGCCCCCGCGCCTGTGTCACGCCGGCACCTTGAATCGCCATGGTGTTACCCTGGCCCCTAACCCCCGAGCCCCCGCTGCCGGCTGCCGGAGCCGGATGGACTCCCTCCGGATCTACTGCCTGAGGAGGCTTAGTGCGACGTCGCCAACGATCTGAAGGCTCTGCGCCGACACCTTGTCGAACGTGTCGTTCGGCGTGTGGTGCGGTGGAAAGTCGTAGTCGATGACGTCGATG
>Ga0187777_10001292_pt1 | contig 16304 bp, 12 predicted proteins | sample 1015_Q2_SP5_10_M_FD_132416 | JGI IMG/M metagenome (GOLD analysis project Ga0187777, IMG submission 132416) | Tropical peat soil microbial communities from peatlands in Department of Meta, Colombia - 1015_Q2_SP5_10_MG | ecosystem: Environmental > Terrestrial > Soil > Wetlands > Peat | place... | reverse complement strand
GTCGAATCCGCGCTCCTCCAGCACATACGCGAGCCGCTCCCTCAGAAACGCGTACAGCGCGCCGGCCGACGCCTCGTCGAACCCGTGGAAGCCCCCGAGCGCGGCCGACACGAGCTCCCCGACGGAGGGACGAACTGTCAGCCCCGTGAGCGCCGGCAGGTCCACGAGAATGCGGAACACGCCATGCGCCGCACGGCGCAGCCCGAACGGATCGCGCGAGCCGGTCGGGCGCTCGCCCGCCGCGAACAGGCCCACAATCGTATCCAATTTGTCCGCGAGCGACACGGCCGCCCACGACGCGGCTGCCGCGCCGAGCTCGCTTCTGGTCGGAGGGCCGGCGGCTTCGACGGTGACCGGCAGGTAGTGGAAGTAAATGGCCTTCCACACCTCTTCCGGCTGCCCTTCGTGTCGCGCGTAGATGCCGCCCATGGCGCCCTGCAGCTCGGTGAACTCGCGCACCATGTCGGTCGCGAGGTCCGCCTTGGCGAGCCGCGCCGCCGTGGACGCATGCGCCGCCACCGCCGGCATGCCCAGCGCGTGCCCGGCCACCCAGCCTGCGAGGGTCTCGATCCGCTCGGCCTTTTCCTTGTAGGTGCCGAGCTTCTTGTGAAACACGAGAGTGCCGAGCCGTTCGATGCGCGACTCGAGCGTGACCCGCCGGTCCGCCTCCCAGAAGAACCGGGCGTCGCGGAGGCGCGCGGTGACCACGCGTTCGGCGTTTCGCGCGATGGTCCGCTCGTTGTCCGGCTCGATGTTGATGACCGCCAGGAACGCGTTCTTCAGCGCGCCGTCGTCGCCTTCGACCGGGAAATAGTGCTGGTGATGAATCAGCGTGGTCGTCAGCACTTCCGCGGGAAGCTCGAGGAATTCGTGCGCGAACGTGCCGGCCACGACCGCCGGGTACTCGACGAGATCGGGGACCTCGTGGAGCAGGCCAGTCTCGCGATGTACGACGCGGCTGACGCGGCCCTGGAGGCGCTGCGCCTTGGCGTCGAGCTCGCGCGAAATCTTGTCGTGGCGTGCGCCACGCTCGAGAATGACGAAGTTCTCGAGCAGCCGCGCGCGATACTCCTCGAACGTCCGCACCTTGATCGCGCGTCCGGCGCGGCCGCTCGTCGTCAGGAAGCGATGGCCATAGGTCACGGCGCCGGAGGTCACGTCCTGCACCTGCGAGGTCTGCGCCGCCGGCGTGCGCGCGATCGTGAACGGCACGACGCGCCCGCCGTACAGATACAGGATCCACCGGATCGGCCGGCCGAAGGGCAGGCTGCCGCGTCCGTCTTCGATGAGCGCGTCCCACTGCATCGCCTTCGGAAACGCCAGGCCGCGAAGCGCGCTCCCGAGCACGTCGCCGAGCACGTCGACGGCCGCCTTCCCGCGCTGCCGTTTCCGGAACGCGAGGTACTCGCCTTTCGCGGTCTGCACGCGCTCGAGCGCCGCGACCTCGACGCCGTTCTTCGCCGCGAATCCGCTGGCCGCCGGCGTCGCGCTGCCGTCGGGCTTGAACGCCGCGGAGACCGGCGGTCCGTTCACGAGCTCTTCGAAATCGGTCTGACGCTCGGGCACGCGGCTGATCCTCGCGGAGAGGCGGCGCGGCGTGCTGAAGGTCTCGACCGGCGATTCGGGTATGAGGCGGGCGGCGCGCAGCTGCTCGACGAGCACCTCGCCGATTTGATTGGTGAGGCCCGGCAGCCAGGACGCCGGCAGCTCCTCGCAGCCGATCTCCAGCAGCAGCTCGCGGTCCATGCTCGAGACCACCTCAGGCGGCTCCCATGACGGTCTCGTCGACATACGCTTTCGCGATGCCGACCGCCAGCTGGCGGACCCGAAGGATGTAGGCGGTCCGCTCGGTGACGCCGATGCTGTTGCTGGCGTCGAGGATGTTGAAGAGATGCGAGCACTTCAAACAGTGCTCGAGCGCGGGCCAGATCAGGCCCGATCGCAGCAGACCCTCCGCGAACCGGTAGTACTCGTCGAACAGCCGACGGTGGAACGCCGCGAACTCGGCGGCCGGCAGGTCGACCCCGCTGTTGAACACGTACTTGGACTGCTCCACCTCGTCCCGGAACCGGACCTCGCGGTAGCGGACGCCCGGCGCCCATTCCAGGTCGTACACGCTGTCGACCCGCTGAAGGACCATGGCAATCCGCTCGAGACCGTAGGTCAGCTCGGCGGAAATCGGCGCGAGCTCGACGCCGCCGGCCTGCTGGAAGTACGTAAACTGCGTGATTTCGAGCCCATCGAAGAGCACCTGCCACCCGATGCCCCAGGCGCCGAGCGTCGGGGACTCCCAGTTGTCCTCCTCGAACCGGATGTCGTGCTGCCGCGGGTTGATGCCGCAGGCCTCCAGGCTTTCGAGGTAGAGCTGCTGCACGTCGTCGGGCGCCGGCTTCAGAATCACCTGAAACTGATGATGCTTGAACAGGCGGTTCGGATTCTCGCCGAAGCGGCCGTCGGCCGGACGGCGCGACGGCTGGACGTACGCGACGCTCCAGTGCGCGGGACCGAGGACCCGCAGAAACGTCTCCGGATGCATCGTCCCTGCGCCGACCTCGACGTCGAGCGGCTGCTGCAGCGCGCATCCGCGCGACGCCCAGAACTCGGACAACTTCAGGATGAGGCTTTGAAACGTCATAACGAACGGCAGGCCTGAAGGCCTGCACTACGACTGTCGTAGCGCAGGTCTCTAGACCTGCCTATCTCCGCATCTCCCGCAACACGCGGACCGATCGCAGCTCCTTCTCGAGATGCATCGCGATCAACCCGCGGTGCGCCGTTTCGAGCTCCCTGAGCGCGCGCGGCGACACCGCGATGCTTCCGAGCGCGAACGGGCTGACTTCGCGGGCCGCGGCCAGGAACTCCCGGGCCTCGCCCGAGAGGCGCGCGCCCTGCTCGTAGACGCCCTGCAGCCGCAGCAGCCAGTATTCGAAATAGCGCGCCAGCGGCTCGATCGCCACGCCTCCGGCAATCGCCTCGAGCACCGACGCGCCCAGGCGGTACAACGCCTCGTTCGGATCGGCTTCCTGCGCCCACTCGTCGATCAACTCGGCGAAATATCCGACGTAGCCCAGCGCATCGCCGTTCGGCGCCGCGAGCGGCGACCGGATCGGCTCGACGAAATTCAGGCTGACCAGATCGCGGCGCTCGCGCTCGAAGTAGCCGACGCGTCCAGCCGTCATCGGCTCGAGGGCGCCGCCGAACCGCCGGCGGCTCTGGCGCGCGTTCTTCGCCACGCCCCGCTTCTTGCCCCGGTCGCGCGTCAGGAAGACGACGATCCGATCCGATTCGCCAAGCTTGTAGGTTCGCAGGATCAGCGCGTCGGTTGTGTACAGCGGCATTCAGAAGGGAGCGAACAACTGTACTACAGTCGGCGGCCCTGAAGAGCCACGCTACTTCAGACCCAGATCGTTGAGCACGCGCTCGTCTTCGCGCCACTCCGCGCGCACGCGAACGTGCAGGTCGAGAAACACCTTTGTTCCGAAGAAGCGCTCGAGCTCCTGCCGGGCCGCCGTCCCGATGGCCTTGATCATCTCGCCGCCCCGCCCGAGGAGGATCGGCTTCTGTGATTCGCGCTCGACGTAGATCGTGCAGAACAGCCGCAGCAGCCCGCCCGGTTCATCCGGCTCCTCGAACCGATCGATCACAACGGCCGTCGAAAACGGAATCTCCGCCCGGGTGTGCCGCAGCACTTGTTCACGGACCATTTCGGCGGCGAAGAAGCGTTCGGGCTGGTCGGTCAGGTAATCGGCCGGATACCGCGCTTCGCCCTCGGGCAGCCGGTCGATGACGGCGCGCTCCAGCCGGTCCACGTTCTCGCCCGTCTGTGCCGACAGCGGCACGATTTCTGCGAACAGTCCCAGCCTGGCGTACCGATCTATCATCGGCAGCAGCCTCGGCTTTCGCACCAGGTCCACCTTGTTCAACACGAGAAACACCGGCGGCTTCGCGTTCCGCACCACGTCGAGGACGAAGTCGTCGCCCTTCCCCGGCCCCGCCGTCGCGTCGACCACGAGAATCAGCAGGTCCACGTCCTCGAGCGTGCTCATGGCCGTATCGACCATCCGCACGTTCATGCGATGGAGCGGCCGGTGTATGCCCGGCGTATCGAGAAAGACGACCTGCGCATCGTCGTACGTCCGCACGCCGAGAATCCGGTTGCGCGTGGTCTGCGGCTTGTCGGAGACAATGGCGAGCTTGGTGCCGACGAGCCGATTGAGCAGCGTCGACTTGCCCGCATTTGGACGGCCGATGATGGACACGTGGCCGAACTTCATACAGTACGAGATCCGGCTTCCGCGTCCTCGTCCTCGGCGGCCGCGAGCCTTGCCCTCGCGATGCGCACCCGGGTAATGCGCCGTCGCTCCGCGTCGAGCACCTCGACCGACAGGCCGTCGACGTCAAAGCGTTCGCCCACCACCGGGACGCGCCCGAGACGCGCAAGCAGGTAGCCGCCGACCGTCTCGAAGCCATCGCGCTCGATGTGGACCTTCAGCCGGTCCATGACGTCGTCGATGCCGACCTTCCCGCTGAAGAGAAACGAACCGTTGCCTTCGTCGACGACAGGCTCGATCTCCACGTCGTACTCGTCGCGAATCTCGCCGACGATCTCCTCGAGCAGATCCTCGGCGGTGACGAGGCCGGCGGTGCCCCCATATTCGTCCACGACGATGGCCATCTGCGTCTGCTGTCGCTGGAACTGCTTCAACAGCTCGGGAACGCGCTTGGTCTCCGGGACGACCGCGGCAGGCCGCAGCAGCGACGTCACCGGACGGGCATCGTCGGCGCCGGCGAGCAGCACGAGATCCTTGACGAAGACGAACCCGGCGATGTTGTCGATCGTCTCCCGGTACACGGGAAAGCGCGAATATTCCTGCTCCCTGAAGAGCGCGCGCAAATCGCCGAGCGTCGCCGTCTCGGGAATCGCGACGATATCGGGCCTCGGCGTCATCACCTCGCGCACGAGCGTGTCGCCGAAGTCGACGATGCTCTGCAGCAGCTTGCGCTCTTCGCCGGCGATGAGCCCTTGCTCCTCGGCGCTGTCGATGAAGGCTTTCGCCGCGTCGTTCGCGTCCTGCGCCTCCGTTTCGCCGGAGGCGGCCGCGGGCCTCCGCGGCGCGGCGCCGCGCGAGACCCACCGCGTGACCGGCGCAAGCACTCGCGCGACAGGCGTGAACGACGGCAGCAGCACGCCGAGGAGGCGCTCCGGGTCGCCGCCGACGAGCAGGAGCGGGAGCAGGAGCTCGCAGACGATCAGGAGGCCCGCGACGGCCAGGACGACGAACGCGGCCGTGTGCGCGCCGTCCACCCCGACGAAGCGCGCCAGCATCGCGGTCGCGCTCGCCGCCACGATCCCGATGAGGAGCCGCAGGGGAATGAACAGGAGCAGCGGATCGTCGAGATATTCGCCAAGGGCGTCCGGCCGGTCGCTCCGCTCCGCCATCAGCCGGAACGAAAGACGCATCAGCGCGCTGAAGGCCGCTTCGATGGCGCCCAGGTAGACGGCGGCGCACGCGAGCAGGAACAAGATGAGCGGCGTCATCCGCGCTCCGTCAGCCCCTCGTGCAGCCCGCCCTTGCGCCGCAGCCTCGCCTCGACGCGTCGCATGGCGCCGTTGTCGCGCTCGTGATCGTAGCCGAGCAGGTGCAGCAGCCCATGCAGCGCCAGCACGCGCCACTCGGTCTCTTCGTCGTGCCCGGCCGCGCGCGCCTGCCGGCGGGCGACGCCGCGGGCGATGACGATGTCGCCCAGGAAAAGGTTCGGGACTCGGGATCCGGGATTCGGGAACGAGAGGACGTCCGTCGCGTGGTCCTTGCCCCGATACCGGCGATTGAGCGCGCGGCTCCGTCGATCGCTCACGAGCGCAATCGACACCGAGCCTCTCGCGCGGGCCGGCGCGATGCGGCGCAGCCAGCGAGCGAGGTGCCGATCGGCGACCTGCCGGCCGTGTTCGTCGCTGACCACCACCCGCAAACCCCGTTGTGGGCCGTCGTCAGCCATTTCGGTGGCCGTTCCCGTTCGAGAACTTCTCGTAGGCCTTGACGATCTGCTGCACGAGCTTGTGCCGGACCACGTCCCGCTCGTCGAAGTGGATGAAGGCAATCCCCTCGATTGCGCTGACCACCTTCATCGCTTCGACCAGGCCCGAGGTGCGGCCCGACGGCAAATCGATCTGCGTGATGTCGCCCGTGATGACCGCCTTCGCGCCGAAGCCGAGACGGGTCAGGAACATCTTCATCTGCTCCGTCGTCGTGTTCTGCGCTTCGTCGAGAATGACGAACGAGTCGTTGAGCGTCCGGCCGCGCATGAACGCGATAGGCGCGATCTCGATTGTGCCGCGCTCGATGTACCGCGCAACCCGCTCCACATCGAGCATGTCGTAGAGCGCGTCGTACAGCGGCCGCAGGTACGGGTTCACCTTCTCCTGAAGGTCGCCGGGAAGGAACCCCAGCTTCTCGCCCGCCTCGACCGCCGGCCGGGCCAGGATGATCCGGTTGACCTTCTTCGCGACGAGAAACGCGACCGCCTGCGCCATCGCGAGATAGGTCTTTCCGGTTCCCGCCGGCCCGATGCCGAAGACGATGTCGTTCTGCTCGATCGCGTCGAGATACCGGCGCTGCGTGACCGTCTTCGGCCCGACCCGCCGCTTGCCCGCGGCCGTCAGGCTGCCGCGCAAGAAATGGTCGCGCAGGTCGACGGAGTCGTCCTGCGCCACCAGTTCGGAGGCGGTCTTCACGTCGGAGTTCGAGAGCTTGTACCCGTCGCGCATCAGCGACGACAGCTGGCCGAGCACATGGTCGACCCGATCCAGGTTCGGGGTCTCCCCCTCGACCAGCAGATCGTGGCCTTGCGTGCGGATTCGAACGTCGAACAGGGATTCGAGATGTTTGAGGTTCTCGTCGTAGGAGCCGAAGAGCGTTTCGATCCCTTCTTCGGGGACGGTAATCTTCTTCATTCGGAGGTTGAGTCGACCTGTTTATCTCCTTGTCACACAACCACTTAGGCGCCCTATTATACGCTCCTCATTTCCCGGTCCGCAAGTGCAGCTCCCTCAGCTGCTTGGCGTCCACCGGCGACGGCGCCCCCGCCATGAGGTCCAGCGCGTTCGCCGTCTTCGGGAACGCGATCACCTCGCGAATGGATGACTCGCCGCAGAGCAGCGCCACGATGCGATCGACGCCAAGGGCAATGCCGCCGTGCGGCGGCGTGCCGTAGCTCAGCGCATCCAGGAAGAAGCCGAACCGCAGCTTCGCCTCTTCATCGCTGATCCCGAGGCGCTGAAAAATGCGGGCCTGAAGCACGGAGTCGTGGATCCGGACGCTGCCGCCGCCGATCTCGTTGCCATTCAGCACCAGATCGTAGGCCTTCGCGCGCACCTCGCCGGGAAGCGTCTCCAGCTTCTCGACGTCCTCGTCGAACGGCGAGGTGAACGGGTGGTGCATCGAGTACCAACGCTGGTCTTCTTCGTGGTACTCCAGCAGCGGAAACTCGGTGACCCACAGGAGCTCGAACGCCTCGGGGTTGGCGAGATGATCTCGCTTGGCGATCGCCAGCCGCAGCTGTCCGAGCAGCTTCGACGTGTGCTCCGGCTGCCCCGCCGCCATCAGCAGGAGATCGTCGGCGCCCGCCTTCACCCGGCCGAGCGCCGGCCGCAGCGTCGCTTCGCCGAGCGCCTTCACCGAGCTGACCGGCGGCTCGCCCGGACGGACCCAGATCAGACCGGTGAAGCCCATCTGCTTCGCCTGGTCGACGAGCACGTCGAGCTGGCTGCGCGTGTATCTGTTGCCGCCCGGCACCGCGAAGCCGCGGACGCTGCCGCCTTCGGCCACGATCTGTTTGAACACCCTGAACTCGGAGTCGCGGAAGACGTCCGACACGTCGTGGATCTCGAGATCGAACCTCAGATCCGGCTTGTCGGACCCGTACTTCGCCATCGCTTCGGTGTACGGCATGCGCCGGAAGGGGGCCGCGACCTCGCGATCGATCAGCTTGAACATCTGCTGAATCAGCGGCTCGATGAGTCCGTAGATCGTGTCCGGCCGGGCGAACGACACCTCGACGTCGATCTGCGTGAACTCGAGCTGCCGGTCGGCACGCTGATCCTCGTCGCGGAAGCACTTCACGATCTGGAAGTACCGATCGGTGCCGGCGATCATCAGGATCTGCTTGAAGATCTGCGGCGACTGAGGCAGCGCGTAGAACTCCCCCGGATGCACGCGGCTCGGCACGAGGAAGTCGCGAGCCCCTTCAGGCGTCGACTTCGCGAGGATCGGCGTCTCGACCTCCCAGAAGCCATTGGCGTCGAAGTACTTCCGCGTCGCCATCGTCAGACGGTGGCGCAGGCCGAGGTTGCGTTGCAGGCCGGAACGGCGCAAATCCAGATACCGGTACTTGAGCCGGACGTCCTCGGACACCGGCGTGTCGTCGGTGATCGGAAACGGTGGCGTCTTCGCTTCGTTCAGGATGCGGATGTCGCGCGCCAGCACCTCCACCTCGCCGGTCGCGATCTTCGGGTTGATGGTGTCTTCCGAGCGGCGCTGCACGACGCCGGAGACGCCGACGACGAATTCGGACCTGAGGCGCTTGGCCGTCCCCATCAGCGCGTCGTTTTCGCGCACGACCACCTGCGATACGCCGGCGCGATCGCGAACGTCGATGAACGTCACGCCCCCGAGGTCCCGGACCCGGTGGACCCATCCGAGCAGCACCACATCGGCGCCGACATCGCCGGCCCGGAGCGCACCGCACGTATGCGTGCGCGTCAACTCTCCCAACGGTTCAGCCATTCGTTCCCTTCAGAGCGGTCGCCACGGCCTGCGGCGCGGATGCCCTGAGCACTGTCCTCTGTTCGCCCGTCCGCAGATCCTTCAAGGATACTTCACCGCGCGCACGCTCGTCGTCTCCGACGATCGCCACGACGGGGACCCCGCGCGACGACGCGTACTTGAACTGTTTCCCGAGCTTGTCGGCGTCCGGATACAGTTCGACGCGCACGCCGGCCTGGCGTAAGTCACGGGCGAGCGCCACCGCGTCGGCGCGCGACGCCTCGTTCCAGACCGTCACCATCACGTCGACCGCCGACCCGGCCACCGCCTCGGGAAACATCCGGCGCTCGGTCATCACGACGATAATCCGCTCGAGGCCGAGCGAAAACCCGCACGCGGGCACCTCGCGGCCGAGGAACATGCCGATCAGGTTGTCGTAACGCCCCCCGCCGCCGAGGCTGCCGGCGAGATCGGGAACCGCAATCTCCATGATCGCGCCCGTGTAGTACGACAGGCCGCGCGCGAGGCTCGGCTCGAACCTCACTTTGTCTCCGGCCGACGTGTCCTGCGCGAGCCGCAAAATCTCGCGGACGTTCTCGAAAGCGGCGCGCTCGTCCGTGTCGACGTCCGCGAACTGCTGCTCGAGCCACTGCAGCCAGTCGCCTTCCCAGGCCGCGCCGATCCAGTGCAGCAGCCGCTGGCCGGCATCGGGCGGAATGCCGCGCTCGGCGAGCTCCTTCGCGACGCCGTCACGCCCGATCTTGTCGATCTTGTCGAGCGCCACGAGCGCTTCGCCCTGGAGCGCAGGGGGAATCCCGGCATTCTTCAGGAGCGATCGCAGGATCAGCCGGTGATTCAGGTCGATGACGAAGTCCTGAAAGCCGAGCGCCGTCAGCACGTCGCTGACCGCCGCGAGCTGCTCCACTTCCACGAGCGGCGAGGTCGAGCCGATCGCGTCCACATCGCACTGATAGAACTCGCGAAACCGGCCGCGCGCCGGCCGATCGGCCCGCCACACCGGCTGAATCTGATACCGCTTGAAGTACTTCGGCAGGTCGTTCTGATACTGCGCGACGACGCGCGCAAGGGGCACCGTCAGGTCGTACCGCAGCGCGAGATCGGCGTCCCCGCTCGCTTCGTGCTCGCCGCGACGCAGGATCTTGAAAATCAGCTTGTTGCCTTCCTCGCCGTACTTCCCAAGCAGCGTGTCGATGTTCTCGAACGCCGGCGTTTCGAGCGGCTCGTAGCCGTAGCTCTGATAGACGCGCCGGACGACGCCCATGACGTATTCCCGCCGGCGCATGTCGGCTGGCAGGAAATCGCGGGTTCCCCGTGCGGGTTGGACGGCGGAGGTCAAGGTTGAAAGGATATCAAGAGACGGCAGGCCTGAAGGCCTGCACTACGACCGTCGGTGTCGCGCAGACCTTTAGGTCTGCCTCGGCATGTAATCGAGGCGATAGCCGACGTAACGGTCCGCGTACGCCTGGACGCTCGCGACTTCGTCGTCGGTCAACGGCCGCCGCACCTTCGCGGGGCTTCCCATCACCAGCGACCGCGCCGGAATCTTCATCTCCTCGAGCACGAGCGAGCCGGCGGCCACGATTGACCCGCCGCCGATGTGCGCGCCGTTCAGGAGGATCGCCCCCATCCCGATCAGGCACTGATCGTCAATCGTGCAGCCGTGCAGCACGACGGCGTGCCCGACGGTGACGTTGTTGCCGATGGTCGTCGGATGGGTCCGGTTCATCACGTGGACGACGGACCCGTCCTGGATGTTCGACCGGCGACCGATTCTGATCCAGTGAACGTCGCCGCGCACGACGGCGTTCATCCAGACGCTGCTCTCTTCGCCGATCTCGACGTCGCCGATCACCTGCGCGCTCTCGTCGACGTACGCCGTCGGGTGAACGCGCGGCAGGATGGCACGAAACGGACGGATCATGAGCAGATCAGGGACGGGTCAGCCCCCCACCCCACTCCTAATTCGTCGCGCCCGCGAACTCCACCGACGGCGGCCGCTGCGGCGCGGGCCCGCCCTTGAACGTCATCAGGTGGTCCCGGACCGCGCGAATCTGCTTCTCCGCGTCGGCGCCGAGCGGCGGATAGTACGACTTCGGATACTCGGGCCAGAACGCCGGCATGCGCGTGCCCGGCAGGATGTCCGACGGCTTCTTCAACCAGTCGAGGATCCACTCGGGGTTCAGGCGCTCGGGCGCCATCCGCAGGTCCGGCGCCAGGTTCGACGTCGGCTGATCCTTCGGGATGGTGCCGAGGACGTGGCACTGCTGGCACTTCAGCGTCTCGAACAGCTGCTTGCCGACCGCCTCCTCGCCGCTCGACCGCACGAGCTCGTGCGTCCGGAACGGACCGATGGTGTCCGAGATTGCGCCGAAGTACCGGATGACGCCGTTGATGTTCTGATCGTCCAGGCCGAAGGTCGGCATCCGGACGTCGAGCCACGGCCGAATCGTGATCGGGCCCCGGACGAACGCGTAGAGCCAATCGCTCTGCACGCGGGCGCCCTCCGGCGTCAGCCGCGGAGGCCCGAGCGACGGATCGGACACGAGCTTCAGGAAGTCGCCGCCGTCGTCCTCGATGATGTGACAGCCGACGCAGTTGCGGCGGTGCACCAGGGTGCGTCCGGACACCGCGTAGTCGCGTCGTGCGTCCCTGGGCGGCATCGCGGCCGCCGGCTGCGTCTCGCGCTGGAAGCTCATGATCGCGGTCACGAGCCGCTCGACTTCGGTGTCGGACAGGTCGAAGTTCGGCATCCGCAGCTTGTCGAGCGGCTGCAGCACGCGGCCCTGGTCGAAGATGCGGGGGTCGTGCAGCTTGCGCGTGAACCACGCGATCTTGGACGTGTGCGGGATGTCGGTGACGAACGCGAAGTCGAGCCGCGTGACGAGCTTGCTCCCCTCTTCCGACAGATCCGTGCCGATCGACTGAGCGTTCTCGAAGCCCTTGATGTCGTGGCAGCTGAAGCAGCCGTAGCGGGTGATCACGCGCTGCCCGAGCTCCAGCTGCTTGGCATTGGCGTCGAGCTTGGCCAGCTGCGCTTTGGCGTCCTCGGTCGGCATCGTGGCCGCGAGATAGTCGAGCAGGGTCTCGTCCACGTCCTTCTGCGTGTACGTCGCCTTCGGCGCGTCGCCGCCCGACTGCTTCAGCGTCATCAGGTAGGTGGCGACATCGGCCGCCTGCGCGTCGGTGAGCCGGAGGTTCGGCATGTAGGTCTTCGGGTTGTAGTGCTTCGGATCCCGGACCCAGTCGAACACCCACTCGTACGTCGTCTTGTTGCCGAGGTTCTCGAGCGGCTGGCCGAAGGTCCGGTGCGGGCCCACCTGATCGCGCTGGCCCTCGCCGACGACGTGACAGCCCTGGCAGCCGATCGACTTGACGATCTTCTCGCCGGCTTTCGCGTCACCGCGCGGCGGATTCTTGACGGCCGGCTCGTACTTCTCGGTGTTGGCGAACAGGTAATTGGCGACGGCGTTGATCTCGACCTCGTTGCGCACGGCGTCCTGCGGCGAGCTCGAGTTCGAGTTGTACCAGAAGCGCGGCATCCACGTGGTCGGCTTCACCGCACGCGGGTTCCGGATCCAGGTCTTCACCCAGTCCTTGGTCAGCTTCGAGTCGATCTGGGTCAGGATCGGCCCGGGCTTCTTCACGTTCTCGAAGCCCTTCGTCTTGTGGCAGGCGTAGCACCCCGCGCGCTCGAACGTCGCGAACGCGACGTTCAGGTTCGGCGCCTTCGGGACGTAGATCTCCTGCTTGTGGCACTTTTCGCACGACGCTTCCGTCATCTTCGTCGGCAGCATCGGGTAGTCCCATTCGTGCGGCTCTTCCCAGCCGTACTTCTTTTCCCAGTCCGCCTTCTGCTTCTCGCCGGTCGGCATGTGCGAGGCGTCCTTGAAGCTGACCGACTGCCCCATGCCCTCGTGGCACACCGTGCAGCCGATCTTCTCGATCGGGTGCGACGACTTGCTGCCCAGGTACACGTCGAGGTTCGGGTGCGTCGTGAACGGCTGCGGGTACTTCTCGAAGCCCGCCTTGTCGATCGCCAGATGGCAGGTCGTGCAGCGATCCATCTTCGGAACGGTCTTGAAGTTCACGTCGTCGACGACGTCGGGCAGAATCAGCTGGTTGATCTTGATCGTCGGCGCCATGAAATCGAGCAGCGGCGCATTGAGGAAATAGCTCTTCTCCGCGCTCGGCGCGAACGAATCGAGGACCTTGAGCAGGCGGCTCTGCTCGGCATGCATGTCCTGGATCTGCTTGGCCAGCGAGCCGGCCTGGCCGGTGTACTGGTCCAGGTTCTTCTGGATGCCCGCGCGCTCGGCGGTGACGCCCTCGACCTGGAGATTCAGATCGTTGACCTTCTTGGCGTCGTCGGCGGCGAGCTGACCCTTGGCGGCCACGCCCGAGAGGCCCGCCGCGCGCGCCGACTCGAAGTCGTACCGATCGTGATCCGAGGTCGCCTTGGCGTACTGGTAGTCGCGCGTCACGCGATCGAGGCGGACGTCGGCGTCGGAGAGCTTCTTCTTGAGGTCGTCGACCTTCGCCTGGTTCGCCGCGATGTTCTTGTCGGCCGCCGCCAGCTGCTGCTGCAGCGACTGCAGCTTGGTCTTGTCGATGGCGTTCGACGCCGCCTGGTACTGCGCCCGCGTCACGTCGTACTGCAGCTGCGCGAAGCGGCGCTGCGTGCTCTTCCAGTCGCGGTTGTAGTCGTCCCACACCATCCACACGGTCGACAGCAGCAGGAAGATGCTGGACGCCGCGAAGACGACGTTCAGGAAATCGACGTTATAAGCGTGCCCGACACCCTTCTTTTCGGCCATAGGTCAGATATTGAAGAAATATTCCCCGATATTGACGACGTACTTCAAGTTGAAGAGCCAGCGGGACAGCATCTTGAGCGGCAGCGACATCATGACCACGAAGAGGAATGACGCCACGTAGTACCGCGGCGCCCCCAGCTTGGCGTAGTACATCTTGAACACCGTCTTCCCGAGGATCACCGGCAGGACGAACACGTAGAACAGGACCAGGATGATGCCCGGCGACTCGCGTATCAGCCAGAACGACGGCAGTCCCGTGTGCAGCCAGCGGATCCAGACGTACTCGGAGAGGTTGACGTTGGTCAGCGCCTCGAGCTTGTGAACGTCCCAGAACTCGAAGGGGCCGAAGAAATTCCAGTTCGGGCCGCGCAGGAACGTGCCGAGCACGATCAGCGAGCACCAGAGCACGACGAAGCCGAAGAGGAAGATCGTGATCTCGGCCTTGCGCTCGACGAACGTGAAATAGCCGTTGCCCTTGGGATTCTTGTCGATGTACGGGATGCAGATCAGCCCGACGATGATCAGCCCCGGCAGGACCACGCCGGCGAGCCACGGATCGAAGTAGACCAGCATCTCCTGCAGGCCGAGGAAGTACCACGGCGCTTTCGATGGGTTCGGCGTGTTCGCGGGGTTGGCCGGCTGCTCGAGCGGCGCCTTCAGCAGGATCGACCAGACGATCAGGATCACCGAGCAGACGATGAGCGAGATGAGCTCCGTGTAGACCAGGTCGGGCCAGACCCACACCCGGTCCGATTCTGCCTTCTCGATCGGCCCGGCGCCCGCCAGAATCCGGCGATCGTTCAGGACCGCTTCGCGGATCGAGTACCAGACGAAGAAGACGAGCAGGAAGATCAGGCCGACGATCGGCACGTTGTCCGGCTTGGTGATGATCAGGCGGAAGTTCGGATCGAAGCTGCCCACCAGGAAGAACGCGGCCAGAAAACCGAGCACGCCGTAGCCGACGGCGTTCGACGCGATCTTCTCGCGCTGCCACAGCACGAACAGCAGGAGGACCACGGCGCCGGCGAGGAAGTACCACGGCTCCATGACCGTATTGACGATCGCTTTCAGTAAGCCCATCGAGAATCCCCTTGAGCCTGCCCCTTAAGCCCTAAGCCCTAAGCCTTCTAGAGCGGTCCGCTGATGCCGCCGTCCTTGCGGACGCGCCAGAAGTGCACGGCCATCAGCACCGCGATGCCGAGCGGCAGGCCGACGCAGTGCAGCACGTAGAACCGCAGCAGCGCGCCCTCGCCGACGAACGTGCCGCCGAGGAGCGCGAACCGCGCATCGTCGGCGGCATGGATGAGCGGAACGCCACCGAGCGTGAGCAGCGAGGCGCCGGGCCCTTCGTGGCCGAGGAACGGGGTCGCCCGCGCCATGCCCGAGCCGACCGTGATCGCCCAGATGGCCAGCTGGTCCCACGGCAGCAGGTAGCCCGTGAACGACAGCAGCAGCGTCAGGACCAGCATCACCACGCCGACCGACCAGTTGAACTCGCGCGGCGGCTTGTACGAACCGGTCATGAAGACGCGGAACATGTGCAGCCACACCGTGATGACCATCGCGTGCGCGCCCCATCGGTGCATCTCGCGCATGATGCCGAGCGGCACGTGCTCGCGCAGGCCGACGATGTCGGTGTATGCGTATTCGAGCGTCGGCCGGTAATAGAACATCAGCAACAGGCCGGTGAACGTGAGCACGAGGAAGAGGAAGAAGCTCAATCCCCCCATGCACCACGTGTAGCGCAGCTTCACGCCCGACTTGCGAATGCGCACCGGGTGGAGATGCAGAAACACGTTCGACAGCATCACCAGCACGCGGTTGCGGTCCGAATTCGGCCGCTCGTGCCGGAAGATGGACGTCCAGACCTGCGTCTCGGTCAGCCAGTTCCAGAAGCGGACTGGCGCGCTTTCCTTCGGTTCAACCTTTTTGACTTCGGCCATATGTTCTCTGCAGACCTAGAGGTCTGCGCTACGACTGTCGTCAGCGCTACGACTATCGTCTGCACTACGACTGTCGTAGCGCAGGCCTTCAGGCCTGCCTACGCTTTTAGAAACGCATCCGGGTCGGTCCACTGACCGAGCTCTTCCTGGAAGTGACGGCTCTTGTCCACGAGAATCTGCCCGTCGTCGGCGAGCGCGATGCGCGCGCGTTCGAGCGGCCGCGGCGTCGGCCCTTCGAAATTCACGCCGCTCACGTGATAGCCGCTTCCGTGGCACGGGCACTTGAACTTGTTCTCCGACGGCAGCCAGTTCGGCGTGCAGCCGAGGTGCGTGCAGACCGCGATGAGAGCGTAGAAGCCGCTCTCGTGTATGACGGCATCGTCGGCCGTCTTGACGATCCAGATCGCGTACTTGTCCTTCCACCGCTCGTCGACGCCGAACCCGTACTCGCTCGGCAGGCCGGCCTTGAACTGCTGCGGCGGCTCGTTGAGGACGTTCGGGAACATGAACCGGCCGGTCGCGGCGAGCGCGGCGGCGCTCGCCGCGGAAAACGCACCCCAGGCGAGGCCCATCCAGGCCCGGCGGGTCAGGAGCGGCGACGTGTCATCGGGATCGCGACCGGCCGCGGCGGCCGGTTTGGCGGCCCCGGCAGCGGAGCTTGCGCTCTGCGCGGCGCCGCCCGGCGATGCAGCGGAAGTCGTCTTGCCGGCGAAATCGGGAAGCGGCGCGGGCGCAGGACGCGGAGCGGCCGGCTTGGCGGCAGG
>Ga0187777_10001291_pt1 | contig 16310 bp, 9 predicted proteins | sample 1015_Q2_SP5_10_M_FD_132416 | JGI IMG/M metagenome (GOLD analysis project Ga0187777, IMG submission 132416) | Tropical peat soil microbial communities from peatlands in Department of Meta, Colombia - 1015_Q2_SP5_10_MG | ecosystem: Environmental > Terrestrial > Soil > Wetlands > Peat | place... | reverse complement strand
TTCCAATGCCGCGACACGTGCTAAATGCTGCGACGCACGCTCGGCCGCAGAATCGCGAGAAGCACGCAACGTGGCAAGCTGTGCCATTGCCATAGAAGCCGAGGCTTCAAGTTGCTCCCGTTGATGTTGCAACTTAGCAAGTTCGGCTCGGCGCGAATCGGCTGAATTTTCTTGTTCTGCCCGATCAGCACGCAGCCGGTCTAGCTCTCGCTCGCAGGTACGCAATCGCTCGATGATGCGGCTCATCTCTGCATCGAGCTGCTGCAGCAGATGACCGGAGGAGATGGCTTTGCTTTCCGCATCGCGTTTCTCAGCGTCCAAGCGGTCCAGCAGGGAAGTGAGGTCTCTGATTTCACGGCCTAGCCTGAGCACCTGCAGTTCTTCATCGCGCAAGCCGGACTCCAGGTCTGCAAGTGTTCGCATGACGTCCCTCAGCTCTCGTTTCATCGAGAGCGGGCCTTCGGCACGTTGCTTTCCGCCAGTTACGGTGACGTTGTGAAAACATTCGCCGGATTGCGACAAGAAGAAAGCATGCGGATTTTCCAGCGCGAGCTCGCGAGCTGCATTTTGCTCAGGGACAATGTAGCCGTCGCGCAGCTTGGGGAAAATGACCTCCAATGACCTCCCAAACCCGTTCAACACTTTGATCGCATGTTTCAGTGGCACGATCGAATGGCCGGGAGTCGCGGCACGAGCAACTTCGTCAACCGAAAACGAAAACTTCGCCTGTGAATCTTCGGGGTGAACCAGGAATGTGGCACGCCCGTCCACATCGGTACGCAACAGGCGTAACCCTTCATCCGCAGCATCCCACGATTTCACGACGATATAGTTCAGCTCATCCCGAAGGAAGTCTTCGACCATCGACTCATAACGGGGTTCGACTTCAACAAAATCGGCCAGCACGCCCACGGGGGCAAAGCCGTTATGCATGGCGCCGGACTGGAAGAGGCGCCGCACGGATTCCGTGGAATATCCGTGCTCTGCGATCACGGCCTCGAGAGAAGCTTTTTTGCCGATTGCGGAAGCGTACTCAGCGCGCAGGCTGTCCATGCGGTTTTTCGCCTCGGATTCCTGGCGACGCTTTGAGTCAAGGAGCAAACGTGTTTGCCCGATTTCTTCGGTCAGGCCCGCAACGCGCTGGGAAACACTCTCGAACTCCAAGGCGAGTTGGCCGCGTTCTCCGCCGAAAGCGTCAGCTTGCGATCGCGCAGAACTCATTTCATTTTGCAAACGCTGCCCTTCGCGATCTATCGCGGCAACACGCTCCTCGGCTTGGGTCAGCAGGTTTCGCTCATTGGAAGCGGAATTTACCGCCTCGATAATGGCTTGCCGTGAGGCTTCTTGTCGTTGCTCGAGGTCCGCAAGCGCATTTACGGCTGCGGACGATTCCTGCTCGCAGATGGCGTGTTCTTGCTGAGCGCACGACAAATCGTCAACCGCAGAGTCCAAGATTTTCTGATTTGTGTCGCGCTCCGCTTCCAAAGTGACCAGCCGGGTGCGGAATTGTCTCAACTCCGCCTCAGCAGTCCCGGACCGGCGAACCAGTTCGGAACAACGTTCGTCGTTATTTCGTTGTTTTGCGCGAGTGCGGTCGATTTCTAAGTTGATCTCATTGAGACGGTCGCGGTTCTCACGAATTTCGCTCTCGATGCCATAGCCGCGTTGCGTGCGGTCGGACTGTTCTGACTCCAGCTGCTGCACGTTCTCACCCTGATGACGCAGATCATCTGCGATGAGGTGGATTTGCTGATCAATCTCTGCCGCTTCCCGATCTAATTGCGCGAACTTGCTGGCCAGTACAACTTTCAGCTTGGCCCGCATTTCATCGCGCAATCGCGCATACCTTTCTGCTTTCGACGCTTGTCGCTTCAGAGAATTCATCTGCCGGGTTACTTCCTCGAAGATGTCATTCACTCGGGCCAGGTTCTGTTTGGCGTCTTCCAGGCGCGCTTCTGCCAATCGTTTCTTTGTCTTGAATTTTGTGATCCCGGCGGCTTCTTCAATAACGGCGCGGCGGTCAGTTGGCCGGCTGCTCAAAATTTGGCCGATCCGTCCTTGCTCGATTAGGGCGTAAGATTCCGGGCCGAGCCCCGTGCCCATGAACAATTCCTGGATGTCGCGAAGTCGGCAGAGCTTGCCGTTCAGAAGATATTCGCTGTCGCCTGACCGAAACAGGCGTCGAGTGACGACGATCTCTCCTGCCCGAAATTGTTGCTGGAATTTCCTGCGGCGGATCTTCAGTACTACCTGCGGGCCAGCGCCTGGCACGGGCGGACTTTGCTGCAGCGGAGGATTGGGATTTACGAAGACTGCAAACCGTGGTTCGTCGTAAGGGTCGAAATCGGAAATCGCTCCGCTGCAGGCGGACTTGGACTCCACTTCTTCGACTTGCCCCGGCTGAGCGTCGTCGGTGATCCGCTCGACTTCCTCTGCCGCTTTTGCTCTCAGTTCTGTTTCGTCCCAATCATCGGTGGGCATTTCATCCTGAATTTCGATCTCAGTGGCGTCATTGGCGTCCGGTCCGTCGTAAACCTCGGGATCTATAAGAGTCAGAGCAACTTCAGCCATGCCGGTTGGCTTGCGCTCACGAGTGCCCGCGAAGATGACATCTTCCATGCGTGAGCCGCGCAGTGTCTTGGCCGATTGCTCTCCAAGCACCCATGAGATCGCGTCGGCGATGTTTGATTTTCCGCATCCGTTGGGGCCAATGATGGCGGCCACGCCCTCACCGTGAAACTTCAGTTCGGTGCGGTCACAGAAGGACTTGAACCCTAGAATTTGCAATCTCTTTAATTTGAGCAACGTGTACTCCTTAGCTCAATCGAGCTCGTCAGGCCGCCGAAGACACCGGAACTGCTCGTCACCCCTTCGAGATATCTGATGTTTTCTACCTGTTTACCATTCAGATTCGCTGGCCGTTTTTTCTCAAACAGACCTCTGGGCTGGATCGCAAGTGGCACAGATTGCAGCTACTCTAACGGTCAATTTGTGCCGGGGTCAAGGATGAAAACACAATATGTAGTACCATCCTGTGGATAACCCCTCTATTTTCGACATGCAATGCAGTCTGAGGCTACACATTCACGGGTGGGTGGAAGGAGGGAGAAAATCGCGAGAGCGAGATTAGGCTAGCGCAGCCGTGCGCCGGACGCAACGCTTTTGTTGCCGTCTCCGGCCCTCACGCGGCCTTCGATTTGGACTGGGCTGAGTTTCGAACAGTCAACGAACGGTCGACTATCAGTGATACTCAGGCGGCCGGCTCACGCCGATACCAGGTAGGGCCAAGTAATCACCCCTGATTACGCCAGTAAGGGCCGGGATGCCGAAAGTGCCATTGTTCCCCTCGCCGTTATGCTGCAATCTTTTGCGTAGACGCTCTAATGTTTCTTTCCCGCGTGAGGGGGAGTTGTGATCGAGTTTTTCTATCGGCTTTTCGCGGAAGAAGAAGGCCAGGATGTTGCGGAATACGCCGTGATGCTGGCAGTGATTCTGGTCATCGTGGTTGGAACTGTAAACCTCATTGGCGGCAATTCCAACAACGTCTTCTCCAGCGTTGCCAGCGCCATCGGAAACTAGCGGGGCGAAAGTTTCCCTATCACCTCCGAATATCGTGCGGTGTCCTTCCTGTTGCTCCTTAGAGATACATAGATTGATCTACGTTCCACTTGATGGCTTGGTAAGTATCAGTGCCGGAACGTCCTGCTGCTTCATCAGATTGTTGTATGACGCTACGTCACTGGCCACGATGTCCTTCCATTTTGCCAATTGTTCATCAACCGCTTTGCTGAGCAGGTCGAAAACTTCATAGGATTGTTTTGTGGGAGCCGAGTCGGCGCTGCTGACTACACCGCCAAGCGCCACGAGTTGATTATTCAGGCGAATCGGAAAATTAAGGACATCTTGGCTGCTTTTCGCCTTCGTCTGAATCAGCGCCTCTTCAACCTCTGTCATTTTCTTATCTAACGACTTCCCGGCATCCGCCACGGCTTTGGCTCGCGGATCATCTTTTAATCGTTTGTTCAGTGTGTTGATCTGGTCACGCAGATCACGAATCTGGATGATCGCATCGTCGGTCTCGGTAACTTTGTCGCGGATCTTCAGCAGCAGGTCAAATTGCTTCGTGAGACCATCCTGGGTGATTTTCAGCCGGGGATCGGGCTGAATTTCGAGAGGGGCCGTATACGATTTTCCGAGCACGGTCAGGCGGACTTGATAGTTTCCGGGCAAGGCATCGGGACCATCGGTGGATCCGCCCCAGAGCGGCGCATGCGGCACCTTGGTTGCTCCTTCGTAGCGCAGGTCCCATACAAAACGGTTCAGCCCTGCGTCGCCGGTGGGTTTACCGGCATTCCGATCGCGGTTGGAAAATTCCTCGTCTTCGTCTGCTGGCTCCTCTTTCTTCGGATACTTGCGAATGACTTTACCGGACTCGTCCAGAATTTCCACGGTGATCTTTGGCGGTTCAGCTTTTTCTTTGTCCACAGGGAATTCGGCCGCGCTCGTGTCACCCTTGCCGGAATTTGTCGCCTGACCCTTGGCCTCTTCCGGCTTTTGGACCGCAGTTCTTAGCCAGTAATCGATAAGCGCTCCAGCCGGCGGATTCTTGCCGATGTTGCCTTGTGGCGCGAAAAATCCGGCGCGAAACAGAGTGTGATTTGTCGGAGCAGGTGCGAACAGATGCACATCTTCCTGCGGAATTGCATCGCTGTATTGCTCCAGCGGAGCGATGTCGCTCAAAATCCAGAAGCTGCGCCCATGGGTGGCGACGACGAGATCCTTATTCTTGATCACAAGATCGTTGATTGGTGCAGGCGGCAGATTCAGTTGCAACGATTGCCAGTGCCCCCCGTCATCAAACGACACGTACACTCCTTGTTCGGTTCCGGCGAAAAGCAGGTTTGTACGGCCAGGGTCGACACGAACGGCATGGACATAGTTATTCGCTGGAAGTCCTGTGACCGCCTTGGTCCAGCTCTTGCCAAAGTCGGTGGTCTTGAAAACGTAAGGCGTGAAGTCGTCTAACTTGTGGCGCTCGACAGCCATATAGGCCGTGCCAGCATCGCGGGGAGAAGCTTCAATCATGCTGACCGTGCCCCAGTCAGGCATGGTTTTCGGGGTTACGTTCTCCCAATGCTGACCGCCATCGCGGGTGAGATGAACCAAGCCGTCATCCGTCCCCGCCCAGATTAGATCCTTTTGCACTGGCGATTCGACGACCGAGAAAATCGTGTCGTAAACCTCGACGCCAGTATTGTCCTTTGTGATTTGGCCGCCGGAGGCAGCCTGCTTGGATTTGTCATTGCGAGTTAAGTCAGGACTGATCACGTTCCAACTCATGCCGCCATCAGTCGTTTTAAAAAGTACCTGCGCCGCGAAATAGAGGGTCTTCGAATCGTGAGGTGAAAATACGATCGGCTCGGTCCATTGAAAGCGATACTTCAGATCGCCGGCAGCCCAACCTATGGGATTCACAGGCCAGGGATTGACGGCTTGCGTTTCGTGGGTACGGTGATCATACCGGGTAATATCGCCGCCGTACGAGCCGGCGTACACAATTTGTGGATCGGAGGGATCTGGCGCGATATAGCCGCTCTCGCCTCCGCCGACGTCATACCAGTCGGGACGGTCGATCGCACCGTCGGGACCCGCACTGACAATACCGACGGTCGTATTATCCTGCTGCGCACCATAGACGTAGTAAGGAAATTGGTTATCAGTGGTGACGTGGTAGAACTGGGCCGTGGGTTGGTTATAAAGGGTGGTCCAGCTCTCGCCGCCATTGGTGGAGATTGTCGCGCCTCCGTCGTTGCCATTGATGAGACGCTTTGGATTGTTAGGATCGATCCAGAGGGCATGATTATCGCCATGGGGTGCACGGAGGCGCGTGAACGCTTTGCCTCCATCATTAGAGCGGTAGGCAGCGGTGTTCAGAATGTAGACGGTGTCCGCAGATTTGGGATCGGCAAAAATGTGGGAGTAATACCAGGCGCGCTGGCGAAAGCGGTGATCATCGGCCGTGAGTCGCCACGTTTCGCCCCCGTCGTCGGAGCGGTAAATCCCCCCTTTCTCTGCTTCAACGATTGCCCATATACGGTTGGGATTTGCGCCTGAGACGGTAACTCCGATTCGCCCGAGAATCCCCTCGGGTAGTCCGTGGCCCTTCAATTCCTTCCATGTGGTCCCACCATCGGCTGAACGGTAGAGTCCGCTGCCGGGACCACCGCTATCCAAACTCCAGGGTGTTCGCCTCGCCTGCCATAGCGCGGCAAACAGAATATTGGGATTCGTCGGATCGAACTGCACGTCAATGCCGCCCGTCTTTGCATCTTTGTACAAAACCTTTTCCCAGGTTTTTCCGCCATCGCGCGTGCGGAAAATTCCGCGCTCCTCGTTATCGGCGAAAGGATGTCCCAGCGCTGCTACAAAAGCGACGTCCGGATTTTTGGGATTGACGATGAGTCGTCCGATGGCGTGAGTGTCGGCGAGACCAGTAAACTTCCAGGTTTTTCCGCCGTCGATGGATTTATAAATGCCATTGCCACCGACGATGTTGCCGCGAATACACGCTTCCCCGGTTCCGACATAGATTGTGTTTGGATCTGATTCAGAAACTGAAATGGCGCCAATCGAAGGGGAAGCATCTTTCTGCTTGTCGAAGATGGGTTTCCAGTTGAGACCGCCATCGGTCGTTTTCCAAACGCCTCCCGCAACCGCACCGAAGTAATAGACGTCATCCTGCCCAACCACACCTGAAACGGCCACAACGCGGCCGCCGCGGAAAGGCCCGACTAGCCGATACTGCAGGCCTTTCCATGGACCTCTTTCTTCACCTTCTTCCTGTTGAGCGGCGCCAGTCGCGGCAGTACCAGTGGGTTTGGTTGTGGCTTCCGACTTTCGTCCGGGTTCAGCGTCCTGGCTGGGTTGAGCTTTTTGCCCATAAAGCGAAGCCGTAAACAAGAGGATCAAAATGACGAAAGTTGCAGTTCTCAATGTTGCCCTCCGGAGGGTTAACACAATAAATCCGTGGCTCACAAATCTCAACCCAAGCAGCGGCCCTGACCTGGCACTTGGGGAGGACCTATGCAGGTGAGTTCGCCGGATTGGCGCTTCTGGAGCGTGTTTTCGGAGGTTAGTTGACGTGCTTTGCACAGCGACTCGGGTTGCAATCCGCCAAATTTTGACTACAATACAAGCTACATTGCAGGGATCTTCCGGGTTGCGTCTTCTGCCGTCACCTGCTGTCTACACAGTCTGTTTGGCGCAAATATAAGCTGGGAAAGCGATTACGGAAGTCACTTGGCGCGGCACGGAACTCTTCATAAGATGCCAATATAGAAGGCAATTGAGGCCCGGTTGATGCATGGCATAGCAGTTACCCTCCTCGCCGAAGATAAAGAACGGCTGACGCTGCTCCAGCATCGGTTGGAGAGCACCCAACTCGGGCGCAATTTCTTTGCTCACCTGGGCTTTCCTGCCAATGCAACGGATCCGGTCCTGCGCCAAATTCAGGACGTGCGCAGCGAAGTCGTTCTCGTCGATATCGATCCCCAGAACGTCCAGCGTGCCATTCACGCCATCGAGCTGATTCACGGCAGCACGGCGGAAATCATTATCTTTGCGATTGGCACGATGGACAACCCGGAGACCATTGTTTCCGCTATGCGTGCAGGCGCGCGTGAGTATCTCGAGCGTAACGCCTCGGCCGAGAGTGTGATGGATGCGTTTACGCGGTTCTTATCTTCACGCGGCCGATCGCGAAACGCCAGCGGACGAGCTCGGGTGCTGGTGGTCACGAATGCCAAAGGCGGATCAGGTGCTACCACCGTTGCCGTTAATACCGCCATTGCCTTGCAGGAGTCCCACCCTACTGTGCTGCTGGTGGATTTCGCTCATCTAGGTCATGCCGCCCTGCACTTAAATGTGCGACCAAGCTTCGGCCTGGTTGATGCCCTGCAGAATCTGCACCGCATGGACACCTCTTTGCTTCAGGGCCTCATGACCTCATGCAAGAATGGCCTGCAACTGCTGGCAGGGCCGCAACAGCCGCAGGTTCTCACGCCGGCAGTTGCTGAACTGGCTCGATTGTTTGATTTGCTGGTGTCGCAGTTTCGTTACGTGGTTGTCGATTGCTCGAACCGGGTCGACGATACAGCGCGCGTGCTATGCGACTTATCTAATGCTGTACTGTTGGTGGCCCAAGCTGACGTGGTATCGCTATGGAGCGCAGGCAGGATGCGAACTTTTTTGGAAGAAGGCACAGGTCGCGATCGCGTACGGCTTGTCCTCAACCGCTATAAAAAGATTCCCGGCTTCAGCGATGAAGATGTGGAAGCGGCAACCAATTGCAAAATTCTCTGGAAGGTTCCCAATAACCATCAAGCCATCGCGCCCGCGATTGACAAAGGCGCCCCGATCGCATTCCACGAGACGGTGGATGTGGCGCGTTCATTCCGCGGCTTGGCAAATCTGCTGGCTGAGGCTTCCAGTAGCAGCGAAGGCTCGTTGGATCTCGTCTATCACCCTGACAAGTCCGACAGCAAGAAGAAGAGCGCGGCTAGTTTCCTTATGTCTCCCGCTCGGGCCGGTCAGTAGCCCCGGATATTCATTACATTTCAGGAGTATTTACCTGCCGGCAGCCGTGTTGTTCTCAAGGCGGGCGTAAATGGCGGGATCAGAGGCGACTTCGTAGTACCAGTGCTCCGTCCAATGTTGAGGTGCGAAATTACGAGCGTCGACCTTTGGCATACGGCTGCCGCGGACGACGATTTTTCTAAAAATGTCGTTACCCACCGGAACAAGACCGCTCCACAGCTTGAATTCGCCTAACGTTTTCAGATCGGGAAGATCCAGTTTGCAAGGCTGCAATGAAATCTCTTGCTGAAGCTTGCGGAAAGCGGCTTCGCTCAGGCGGATTCCATTCACGTTGTATCTCAAAATAGAATCTTCAGAGCTGTCCTCGATTTCGGTGTCGTTGGCACTTTGAAACGCATAGACGTGAAATGGGCTTTGCGACTCCTGAAATGTTTTTCGCAATTTCTTACTGCAGGACGATAGACGATCGCTCTCATTCAGCGCGTCCGAGATCATAATGCGCTGTTCACCATCCAGCAGATACATGGGAGGAGAGTCCTGGTAGGAGATGCCGATCCCCAACTCCAGGCTAGGCAAACCCGACCGTTGCAAAAGCTGGTTGTATCCGCGCACAATTTCCACGATTTCGCGGGCCAGAACTGACGCGCGACAAACCGTGAGTCCAGGGTCCCCTTCGCGCTCCAGAATAGCCAGAATGATGGCATCGCCTTCCAGGAACACTTTTGTGGCCCCATACTTTGCCAACAACTTGTTAACGGGGTCGTAGAAATTGAGGCTGAAGTAGGAGGCTGGATTGAGCTCCCGCTGCAGCAAGGAGCGCGTCAGCCTCGAAGAATCCCGCACGTCAGCTTTGATGATTACGTGGCGGATGACCTTCTCCACGCCGGATTTTTGCTCTTCCGGCAGCAGGAACTCGTAGAGCGTCCCGTTCATGGCCGAGAGCTGACGGATTTTCTCGTTAGCAAGATTCACGCCATCGAGCGCGCCATTGAGAGCTTCCAGCTGTTTGCGATCGCGATGGTAGCGCATGAAGTCGCGAAGGAACCGTGCGGCGATTTTGGCCCGCTCCGACCCGCGGCAGCTGCCAACCCTTTCGATCGCGGCGTGCAAGCTGGCCGGAGACATCTTGCCGTGCTCTGACATTAACCTTTCCACCCGTGCGCGTTCTTCACGGGAGATCAGGGCGTGCTTGAGTTGCTGAGCATTAATCCGGGCTGAATATTCGGCAAGCAGCGGAACGACCTCGTACGCAGCAATGATGTGCTCAAGCAGTTTTTCGCGTTCTAACCGGCTTAACCATTCGGAGAGGCGCGCTTTCTGAGACCGGCCTTCAGGAGTCGAATCATCCAGAGTTCCTGTGCCGACCAGGGCTTGTGCGTTTTCGGGGACATTCAGCCAACCGTCGAGTGTGCGTTGTGGATCTTCACCAAGTTCGAGTTGCAGCGATTTGAGAAATTCACATGCGATTGTTCGGATGCTGGTGAAGCGGTCGGGATCACTTTCAAAGTTTCCCAGCATCACATACTGCTCAGCATTGACATGTGCATCCCCGCCATCTTCGGTGAAAATCAGAATATTGAGAAACAACTTGTATTGTTCATCCTCTGCGTTACCGAAGAACGAACGCCGGGTACGGGCGACCGTCTCTTTCTCGACTTCTCGCAGGGTGCGAAACAGTTCTTCGCCGGTTTTGCGCAGGATGGCTTTTTTAGCGACCTGAAAAGCGGCAATGCGCTCGCGATACTCCAGTGCTTTCTGATGGCGAAAACCTTCATAGCCCTTGAGCGTCATGCGGCAGCGTTCCAGCACCTGGGCAAATTGTGAGTTGAGTTCCAGGCGCAGAAACTTGATGATTGCCGCGCGGGCCAGCAAGTCCAGCACCGGTTGTTCCTGCGCTTTGGCAACATTCAATGCTGCCACGTGGAGGTCCGTTAGCAGCGTCTTCAAGTCTGCCGGTTCACTCTGAGGTTTGCTGGTCAACTTCGACTGGATGAACTGAGTCTTGGTATTCGTGGGTGCGGTTGCTCCCAGTGGCCCTTCCAGGTCGCCATGCCGGATCAGCAGACGGGTAATGTGCTGGCGGGCCTGCTCCACGAATTTTGGGCTCAGGAAGACATCGTGTCGTAGATTGTCAACTCCAACTTGAAGCCCTTGAAGAACGAGCGATGGGGTATAGGAAGTCAGCTGCGGAGGAACGACTTTCTCCGCTTGGTGCCCGAGCCGGAAGATGGGAATGCGCGGCATGGGATTCGCTTACGGTTGTCCCACCCGAGCTGCCAACCCTGAACGGAATCGAGGAACAACTACCGCCTGCTCTACCGTGGGCACGTTGAATGCCGAGAGTTTCTTGGCCAAGGCCCCGGCCTGGGTAGACGCTCCTGTATCGCTGTACGCCCGCCACAAAAGGCGCATCGAAAATGGGTCGTTGGAATCCTCTTCCAATTCTGAGATCGCCTCGGCCGCGCTGCCTTGGGCCATCAGGACGCTGCCGGCGGCCCCGTGGTAGCAAAGTTGTATTGTCTGATCTCGAGTATTCTCCACCATCGCTTGCAGCTGGTTCAGTGCCTTTACGGCCGTCTGGATGTCTTTGGCTTCGGCTGCCTGGGAAGCCTCAACGCGCAGAATACGGGCCTGTTCTTCATTGCGGTCGCTGACAGAAAGTTCGTGTGGCTCTTGCAGAACCCGCTGCGCAAGCTGCAAATGTTTCATGCTGGAGTTCAGGTCTGGTGCATTCATTGCCAGGATGCGCTGCGCCTCGGCCTCATACAAGGCAAGCCCTGCGGCGTGAGCATGCTTCGCAACGTCGTTGAGCGCCTTCTCGGCTTGATTGGAATTGTTCTCGCGGATCCAGGTGATTGCGGACTGTAGTTCGTACGCGATTCGGTCGCTTTGGGTTGCAGCAAATACGATGGCGCGGTCGTATTCATCGCGCGCGTCCTGCTCCCGTCCCATCAGAGCGTAAGTGTCCGCAATGCCCACCTCAGAGCCGAAATTCGGATCGATATGAACGCTCATCCGATATTGTTCAAGGGCGGCGTCGAATTTTCCCGCCATCCTCAAAATCTCCCCGTAGGAATCGTGCGGATTCGGTTCGTCGGGTTCGAGAGCAACATACTTTTCCATGGCCACAAACGCTTTGTCGAACTCCCCCGAGAAAGCATAGGTGTAGGCCAAGTCATTCAGGGCCGCTGGATAATCGGGGAACAGCGCCAGGGCATGTCGCAGAATGGCTGCAGCCTGTTCGGGACTTTGTTGTAACGTAAGCCAGTCACCGGCAAGAAAGGCCAGTCGGTGATCCTTGGGAAACATTGCAAGCAGGTCGTTCATGGCGGCAATGGCAGGAATGTAGTTACCTTCTTGTGCCGCCGAAAGCCACTTGATCAGCAACTGTTCTCCGGGAGTGACTGTGGACGCAAGACCCTTTGCGCGGCGCCGTGCCGCGGCCTGCTCTGCTGGCTCCTTGCTGATCTTTGCGATCAGGATGAAAGCTTGGGCGAATTTCGGATCCTCTTTGGTGGCCTGCTGCAAATTCAGGAGGCAATCGTTCAATCGGTACTCTTCGAAATTTCGCATTGCTTGAGCAAAATTTTTGCGCGCCTTCGCGGACGAGGTGGTTACGGGTAAGGTATCGGAACCATGGCCGGCCGAATCAACCTTCTGAGCCTGGCGGGTGCCTGCAGAGGCGACCGACGACAACACGAACAGCCAGCAAATGCACCAGCGGTTAACCATCGCGTTTCCTCGCAAGCTACTGATTTTGTGCTTCTATGCCGGAGCGTACCACGCTGGTTAGAGGTGGCCAACGTTACCTAAGTGACCGACGGAAAGCGATCTTGGAGTTTCAAACCCGCTGTCGTTTCTGCGGTTCAGTCGATCAGACGATTGGTGATAGGGGCATAGCTGTCGATGCGACGATCGCGCAGGAAGGGCCAATTGCGGCGAACGTCTTCAAGTAAATGCAGGTCCACCTCGCCTATGACGATCTCTTCTTTATCATGTGAGGCTTCGGCGATCACCCGGCCAAAGGGATCGCATAAGAATGACCCTCCCCAGAACTCCAGTCCGGCCCCGGGCGCGGACTTGCCGCGGATATTACCGTTCTCGAAACCTACACGGTTGACCACGGCCACATAGACCCCGTTGGCGATCGCATGGCTCCGCTGGATGGTGCGCCAGGCATCGTGCTGTGCCGCCCCAAATTCTGCTTTTTCTGCTGGATGCCACCCAATCGCAGTGGGATAGAACAGCACCATAGCACCTTGCAAGGCCGTCAGCCGGGCTCCTTCCGGATACCACTGGTCCCAACAGACCAGACTGCCAAGCCGTCCGACACCCGTATCAAATGCCCGAAATCCCAAGTCGCCCGGCGTGAAGTAAAACTTTTCGTAATAAAGCGGATCGTCGGGAATGTGCATTTTGCGGTAAAGTCCGAGGAGTTTCCCGTCGCTGTCGAAGATCACAGCAGTGTTGTGGTAAACCCCTGGAGCCCGTTTCTCAAACAACGACGCAATCAGAACAATGTGAAGCCGCTTTGCCAGCTCTGATAACTTGCCGGAAGTTGGACCCGGGATAGGTTCTGCGAGATCGAACAATGATGCGTCTTCGCGCTGGCAGAAGTACTGGGTCTGGAACAGTTCGGGCAGACAGACGACCTGAGCACCACGCCCAGCGGCCTCCCGCACTTGTTCCATGGCGTGCTCGAAATTCTTGTCAGGATCCTGCGTCACGGACATCTGAATCAAGCCGATCCGGAACTTAGTCGCTGACAAACCAGGGCCTCCAATCAGGAAAAATAGAATATCAGTTCTCGGTGCTCTTCCTAGCGAGCAATCCCGCGCTTTTAGTAGAGTAGTTAGTTATTGCAAACGGAGAGCTCTATGAAACACAGTAATCATGACGGATCCGGAATTAACCGCAAACTGCACGATCCGGTGCAAGACCGCTTGGTTGCGCTGGAGTCGCTCGACTTAAAACGCGTGCACTCGATTGACGACCTCGTACGAGCCATGGCCAAAACCGCATTTACAGGCCGTCAGCTTGGCGAGGCTGCCGATGTGCTGGAAGCCATGGCCCGAGACGAAGAATGCTTCGTGGTCATGACTCTGGCGGGCGCGATGACGGTAGCCAAGCAGAGTCTCATTATTGCTGAGTTGATCGACCGCGGAATTGTGAATGCGATCGTTTCCACGGGCGCTCTCATGGCGCACGGGCTGGTGGAAGCAACTGGGCTTTCCCATTTCCGCTACAACCCCGAGGTCTCCGATGAAGAGCTGTACGAGCAGGGATACAACCGCGTGTATGACACGTTGGAGCCGGAGCGGAACCTTGATGATGTTGAGGAAGTCATGGCGGAGATTTTGAATAATTGGGACCACAATGAGGTGCTCTGCTCGTACAAGCTGAATCACGCCATTGGTGAGCACCTGACCAAGCGCTCAAAAGAGGAGCGGGGCATTCTCAAGTCTGCCTATGAAAAGGGTGTCCCGGTGTTCGTCCCGGCTTTTACGGATTCCGAACTGGGGTTGGATTTTGCTTTGAACAATCGTATTCGCGAATCAACCGGACGCCACAAGCTGCGCTTCGATCCCTTTGAAGACTTGGAGCACTTTGCCGCAACGCTGCTTCGCCAGAAACGCTTGGGAATCTTTACGATTGGCGGCGGCGTTCCCCGCAATTGGTCTCAGCAATTCGGTCCTTTCATCGAGCTACGGCATCGCCGGCTGGGAGAGAACGTGCCGCTGAAGCGCTATCACTATGGCCTGCGCATTTGCCCCGAGCCGGTGTACTGGGGCGGTCTGTCGGGGAGTCCATATAGCGAAGCGGTGTCTTGGGGGAAGTTCGTTCCTCCGGCGGAAGGAGGCCGTTTCGGCGAGGTCTTCGTGGATGCCACGGTCGGGCTGCCCATCATCGTGGCCGCAGTCCTGGAGAGACTCGGTAAAGAGAGGCACAATGCAGCAGGGAAGAAAGAGAAGGCCGCCAAGAAAGGATGATCAGTCAAAAATGAATATGGCGGAGGCGATTACCGTCGTCCAAAGACCGCGTTTGTCACCCACCGCAGACTGAGTCACATTGGCGGTGCGTACGATTTTATTGGAGATCCGATAGATCTCTTTCTTCTCGTCCCATGAACGGTCGGGATCGAACTCCACGTTTAGAGTTGTCGCCAGCATTTCGGCGGCAAGTTCCTCAGCATAGTCTCCGGCTGCGTTATCGGTCTCGCCAAAGGAGTGATGCTCACTTAAATAGCCGTAGGTATTCCGGTCAGCGGGAATGGCGACGCCGATACTGGCAGCCAACAGGCGGTGTGGTTCGCGCGTTGAGTTTTCGGCAACCACCGCAAATACCACTTCGCCGGGATTGAGATACTTCAAGCCTTGAGAACGAGCGATCAGCTTGCACTGCGGGGGAAAGATGGACGATACCCGCACCAGATTCTGTGCCGCGATCCCGGCGTCGCGTAGCGCCAACTCAAAGGAAGTAAGACGTTCCCGATGTTTTCCAACCCCCTTGGTAAAGAATATGCGCTTCGGGACCATGTCCTTGCCCAATTCGCCCAGCCCTCCAGTTTTTCCTTAGATGACGGTCAAATCTAACACAGTGAAATGTGAAGGGAATATGAAAACTGAGGTTCGCGCAGAAAAATTTCGGCGGAACGCCGGGTTTGGGCCTTCCGCCAAGCGCTCACATCGAACCCGAGTTATTTCGCAGGTGAAACCGAGCTGACCTGGATCTCGTCGCCGTTCGCCTGGCCTTTAACTGTGGCCTTCTGATTGGCAAGCTTGTCCAGAGTTGCTAGAGTGGACTTATCGTCAGTATCCAGCGTGTAGACCTTATCCCCTACGACGAGAGCGTACTTCGAGCCCTTCTGCACGCAAGCACGGAGACAGGCAGCAGGATCGCCCTCCATCATGTGCTTCTTGCCGCACATGGCGTCGCTGACAACTCCGCTGAAACTTTCAGCTTTTGCGGCGAACGAGAATGGAACCAGGAAGGCGAGCAGCGCCAGGGTCATCAGCGAGACCCGAATATATTGCGGGATACGGTACATTGCGAGTTGTTCTCCTTTGCATTTGAGATTCATTCCGCTGCTTTATATTTGAACGATCATTGTCCCAAAAGGTTACAGCAATTTTGTTAGCGGGCGATAAACCGAAGCGTCACGTCCACTGTCTTGTCCTTCCGATCAAGGGTCTCCTGTATGTCGGGACTCCATTCGCCCGTCGTAAGCACATCTTTTAGCGCTTGGCTGACAAAGCGTCTCGTGTAGGCGGAATTGTAAGTATCGCCCCCCATCAGCGTCCAGTTGTTCTGCAGGCGTTCCTTGGTGTGCGCGTCAACTCCCAGGATTTCCAGATCTCCCATCTTGAAGATGTCCCCCTCATGGATCATCAAACGGTACGTGACTGTGTGGCTCGCATTGTCCAGTTCGGGAGTGGTCTGAACGGAGGCATCCATATAACCGCGGCTGCCATAAAGAGCTTTGATGCTGTCGGCGTCCTTACCCAGCTGAACGGCATCGGCAGGCTGACCCGGTTGCAGATGGATAACCTGACGCAGCGTTTCGTCAGAAACAGCCTTATATCCCCCAAGGATGTTTGCTTTCAGCTTGTATTGTGGCCCTGAATCGACCGGGAAGGTTACATCGACCAAAATATCATTTTCCTCGTTTTGAGCAATCCTCGATTCAGGATCCCCGAAACGCGCTTTCAGATAAC
>Ga0187777_10001290_pt1 | contig 16325 bp, 11 predicted proteins | sample 1015_Q2_SP5_10_M_FD_132416 | JGI IMG/M metagenome (GOLD analysis project Ga0187777, IMG submission 132416) | Tropical peat soil microbial communities from peatlands in Department of Meta, Colombia - 1015_Q2_SP5_10_MG | ecosystem: Environmental > Terrestrial > Soil > Wetlands > Peat | place... | reverse complement strand
CCGAGCCCTTGGGGCCGTAGTCACCGGAGGGAATGCCGTGCCTGCTCGCATCCGCGACCATCCCATCCTGACCCTCATGGCGGTCGCGTCGGCGATCCTCATCCTGGTCGGCCGGATCAACCGAGAGGCCTCCTGGGGCGACTGGGTGTTCGTGGCCGGGATCGCCCTGCTGTTGGTCGCGGCCGTGCTGTTCCTCTTCAGTCGGCGCTGATCGGCGCGGAGGGCACGATCCCGGCTGGGCCGGGAGCCGCGGTATCATCCGGGGGCGCCGGTCGGCGGCCGCGCCCCGACTCGCCGCAACGCTCGATCGTCCGCCCGGACCGAGCGTGGACCTCGTGGGCCGCTAGCTCAATGGTAGAGCAGCTGACTCTTAATCAGCTGGTTCAGGGTTCAAGTCCCTGGCGGCTCACCACTCCTCTGCCCGCACGAATTGACCCCTTCGGCATGTTTCCGGAGGGGGACCGGGAGCACGCAGACCGAGGCGCTGACGAACCTCGCGATGGTTCCGACGCGCCGTGCGCTAAGCGGCGGGCCGCCGAACAGCGGGCCGACGCCGCCCGAGCTGGCGCGTAGGCCCCTAGAACGAGTAGAGCAGGATCCGGTTCATCCGGCGGAGCCTCGGGAACGGCTCCATGAACGCGGCGGCGGCGCGGATGCCGATGGGCAGCCGCTCGTGCCCGGGCGTCCGGGGCGTCGTGATCTCCGCAAGCAGCTCCGCGGTCGGGACGGACCGGCGGAGGTCGCCGGGGTCGTCGAGCCCCCAGCTGAGCGTCGCCCCCGTCGCGGCGACGGCCCGGTCGACCGCGGACAGGCGGACAGCCACCCGGCTCAGCGCGTCGAAGGCGAGGCGGCCGCCGGGGAAGCGGGCGCTGATCCCGGCGAACAGCGCCTCGGCGCCGTCAGTCGGCAGGTACATCGTCACCCCCTCGGCGAGGACGAGGACCGGCAGGTCGGCGGGCACCCGCTCCAGCCAGCCCGGGTCGACCAGGGACGTCCCGATCGTTTCACAGCCCTGGCGGTCCGGGTAGACCTGACGGCGCAGCTCGATGACCTCCGGGTGGTCGACGTCGAACCAGCGCACGGTGGCCGGGGGGTCGACGCGGTAGGCGCGGCTGTCGAGCCCGCAGCCGAGGTGCAGCACCGTGGACTGGGGGCGCTCAGCGATCCAGTCCCGGGCGAAGGCGTCGAACTGGCGGGCGCGAATCGCGGCCCCGACCGGCCACCGGCCGGGAAGCCTGAGCGAGGCGAAGTCGTAGTCGATCCGCTCGACCGCCTGCTCCGCCCACGGGTCGCGCAGCAGCGGGGCCGGGCCGCGGCTGTGCAGGGCGCGCGAGTAGAGCGTCAGGAGCATCGTCTCCTTCGCCCCGGTGAGGTGGACCTTTTCGGTGGTCATGTCCCTCCGTGCGCCGCGGTCTGGGGACGGCGCTTGCGACCACTATCGCCGGTGGGGCGATCGGGGTGCTGCCCGTCTCCGTCGGACTCGGCCGGCTCCGCCGCGTTACGCGCTGCATAGCCACTCGCAGGGCCCGGGCGGCCCGGCGAGGCGCATGATGAACGGAAGGCTGCGCAGCACCCGCGGTCACCCTGTCGCCGGCGGCGACCCCGACCACCTTGATCTCGTCCCTCGCTACCCGGTGGGTCATCTGGACTCCCCGCCCGCCGGGCCCCTGACCGGGCCGCCGGCGGCCATATACTGCGGCCACATCGGCGGGGGACGGCCGAGGGAGGACGGGGCGTGGGCAGGAGGCGGGGCTGGCTGCGGCTGGCGGCATGGCTGGGCGGTGTCTCCCTGCTGTACATCCTGGCCTCGGGACCGATCACGCCGCCGCCGGCCGCCGCCGCGTTCCCGACCCCGCCGAACTGCATCGCGAAGGACTGCGCGTCGGTCAAGGTGGACTTCGGCGTCGGCGGCAGCAAGTCCGGGGTCATCACCGTCGGCGCGCACCAGGAGATCGACTGCGTCGTGACCGACGGGACGCAGTCGGGCACTTGCACCTACGTCTTCAGCTGGAGCCCAGCGCCGGACTTCACGGTGCCCTGGAAGGCCACTCCCCAGACGGGGGTCACGGCGTGTGTGGATTGGACCAGCCCCCCATTCCTCTGCGGGTCCGCCGGCCAGGCCGTGGCTGCCTCGCTGAGTTTGATGCCGGACGTTGACGCCACCTTGACGGGGGTGTTCGGGATCGCCATCGAATCGCTCACGGTCGCGACGACCGGCGCTGGCACCGGCGTCGTGACGAGCCAGCCCACCGGAATCCACTGCCCAGGGACGTGCTCCGACGTCCTGTACTACGGCACCAAGATCACCCTCACTGCGACGGCCCGCGCCGGCTCGCACTTCGGGGGCTGGAGCGGACTCTGCCGGGGGACCTCGCCGACGTGCGGGCTCAGCGTCACCACGATAGGCACCGCCACCGCCGACTTCGAGCCCGGGCCAGCGCCGACGGGCAAGTCGACCTCGCCACCCACCCCCGCGCCATCGCCGACGCCAGCACCGTCGGGGTCGAGCCCCGTTATCCCCACGGCCTCTCCGGTAGGTACGCCGGCGCCGAGCGCCGCCGACACGGGCGTCCCGGCCGGGATCGTGGTCCTGCTCGTCGTCCTCGCCGTGGCCTGCGGCGGTCTGCTTGTCGCCGTCGTGGCACTCGTGCGACGCGGTCGGGGCGTCTCGTGACGGCGGCGAGCAGCGGGACGGATGCACCACAGCGGACTGCGTGAAAGCCAGCGGGACCTGGGCACGCCTCGTGGTGTCGCTCCTGGGCGCCTTCGGACTGCTCGTCGCCCCACCGCTTGCGGCGATGGCGCAGACGCCCCTCCCGGCGGGGACGCTGACCCTCGACGCGTCGGGCACGCCCACGGTCATGTGCACGCTGCCGAGCTCAACCGGGGCGGGGCCCAATGGCTGTGGCGAGGGCGCGCCGATCACGAACCCGGCCACGGCAAGCCTCGGGGCCGACGCCTCAGGGAACGCCACCCTGACCTTCACCGTGCCGCGCCTCGCGGCGTACCTGTTCACCTACACGTTCACCGTCGAGTCCACCTCGGGCGGCCTCGTCTTGGTCTCGCCGGCGACGACGCATGCTTCGATCGCGGACGCGGCGTTCAGCCTCACCGGGATTGGCGGCACGAGCTTCGCCGGCGATCTCCATGGCGAGAACACGGTGACCGGCGTCTCGTTCGTCGAGCACGTGACCCTCGAGCTGCCGGGCAGCGGGCTGACTCTTGTGAGCAGCGCGGCGAGCCCTTCCACCACCACTCCCGCCTCGCCGGCCGGTACGGCGTCAGCTGCGCCGTCGACTGGCGCGACCGGCCCCCGTCCACCGTTCTACCTCGCCTGGCCGGCCGAGCCGACGCCTCTGATCATGCTCGTCCTGGGGCTGGGGGGAGGGTTCATCCTCATGGCCCAGCTCCGCTGGCATGTCCTCACGTACAGCGCCGCGCGGGTCAAGGCGGGGCTGCTGCAGCTGTTTGTGCAGGGGCCACCCGCGCCGCCGAGCCCCCCCGGCCCGATCCCTCTGCCGTCAAGCCAGGCGCCACCGAGCGACCCAAATGGCCCGTCGGAGCCGATCCCTCCAACCGGGCCGGGCTCCCCCTAACTAACGGGGGCAGTTTCTATGCCCGCCCGTGGCGCCTCCGTGGCGGACGCTCAACCCCTGGCGGGGTCCAGGCCGGTCGGTCGTCGCGCTCCGTCAGCTCGAGGCGCTCGACGTGGCCCACGCTGGCCCGCACCGCCGCGACCTTCCGGCACGCGCCGCAGGACGCGTCCGGCGGATCGGCGGACACGGGCGCCGGGCCGAAGCGTCGGCACGCCGACCAGCCATCCTCCCCGACGTAATGCGCCAGGGGACTACCGACAACGCTGCGCCAGCCTGCGGGCATTCCAGCATGATAGAACAGATGTTCTGGTCTGCACGGCGGCATATGACCCCCCGCCCGCCGGGCGATTGACCGGCCCGCAGGCGGCCATATACTGCGCCCACATCGGCGGGAGACGGCCGAGGGAGGACGGGGCGTGGGCACGACGCGGGGCTGGCTGCGGCTGGCGGCAGGGCTGGGCAGCGTGGCCCTGCTGTGCCTCGTGGCATCGGGACCGATCACGCCGCCGCCGGGCGCCCAGGCTTTCGCCACGCGGAGCCCCGACTGCATCAGCCACGACTGCGCCTCGGTCAAGATCGATTTCGGCGGTGGCGGCTCCGGTGCCGTCGTGCTCGTCAGTCCCGGCAACGAGACCGTCGACTGCACGGACACCGCCGATGTGGCTTCCGGGACCTGTCACTACGTCTTCACCTGGCCCTACGGGGCGGCCGGCACGGAGGTCCAGATGACCGCCACGCCGGCCGCCGGCAGCGTGTTCTGCCCGTCGTCGGGGCCGTGCGACGCCGAGGGGATGGCGGGGATGACGAACTACTCCATCGGCCCCGGCGGCGACCTGACCATCGGGGTCGATTTCGATCTCGTCGTCCGCTACCTCACGGTCACGATTGCCGGGTCGGGGAGCGGCACCGTCACGAGCGACCCGCCCACCGTCATGTGCCCGACGACATGTGCCTCGATCTGGACCTTCGGCACACGATTGACCCTGAACGCTCAGCCACGGAGCGGCTCCTACTTCGCGGGCTGGGCCGACGGTTGCTCCGGCACCGGGCCGTGCGAGGTGAAACTGACCACGGACCTAACGGTCGAGGCACGCTTCGCCCTCAACGCGCCCGCGACGCCGCCTCCGGGTCAAGTGACTCCCACACCGTCGGTGATCGCCGCGCCGTCGGGGTCGAGCCTCGCCATCCCCACGGCGTCTCCGGTAGTTACGCCGACGCCGGCACCGGCGCCGAGCGCCGCCGACACGGGCGTGCCGGTCGGGATCGTGGTCCTGCTCGTCGTCCTCGCCGTGGCCTGCGGCGGCCTCCTCGTCGCCGTGGTCGCCCTGCTGCGGCGGAGCCGCACTTAGGGTCTCCGCGGCACGGCGAGGCAGCGACGTCCTTACTGGTCGTAGCCGATGGGTGCGCCTGTCGCGGTGATGATCCACTGGCCCGTGTCGGCATCCCAGACACCGTTCACGCCGGTGTCCGCAATGAAGATGCGCGTCGGATCGGTCGCATCGTCTAGGAACCCAGGAGGTATCCACGCCCCCACCATCCCACGGACCGGGAGGCGCGGCCCGCCCCAGCACCTACGGGCCGGATGGCCCTTGCGTGCCAGACACGGGCCCGGCACCTTCCGTGGGTGCCCTCACGTATCGTCCTGATCTGCACCTGCAGCCGGGCGATGGACCGCTTCCCGCGGCACATCCGGGCGTCGCGCTCGGGGTGGGCCTGCCCAGCGTGCAGCTGGTGGGGCTTCGCCCGGCCGACGGGTCGGGGCCTGTTCGGGCCCCGCGCGTGGGCGACACAGCCCGCTCCCCGCCTGAGCTACTTCGGGTCCGACGGCGAGCTGCATCCCGCGGGAGGACCGCGATGAGGGCACTGGTGGGGGCGCTCGTGCTGGCGGTGCTCGCGGCCGCGTGCACCAGCATCTCGTCGCCCAGCGCGACGCCCACGACCACGCCGGTAGCGACCTCCTCGCCGGCCGCGAGCGAGACCATCGAGTGCGTCCGGTTCCCGGGCCCACTCCCCACCGGGTTGACCGGCGATCCGTGCCCCTCCGCCATCGCCGCCGTCCTCGCCCTGGTGGTGCCGCTGAAGCTGTCGATCGCGCGCCTGCACATCGCGCCCGGCTTCTTCATGTGCGGCATCGTGTGGCCCGGGTTCCAGACGGGCCCGGTGTGCGCAGGGCCGCTGATCGCGGCGGGCACCGCCATGGAGTCCTACGTCGCCTTCGTGGCCAGCCCGAAGGTCGACGCCGTCCAGCTGTTCCGAGCGCTGCCGAACCCGAGGTCAGTCCCGCTGTGGAAGACCACGCAGTGGCAGGCGACCCAGGTGGCCTACGAGGTGCCGCCGTCGGGCTGGGTCATGCCGTAGGACGGGAGAAGACGTTCAGGGTGTCGGTGAGGCCATGACGATGGCGGGCGATATCCCGGCATAGATGTCCGGCAGCATCGCCCAGCCCACGATGCAAACGACGAGCAGGGTGGCGGCTAGCAGGGCGATGATCCACTCGTTGCGGCCGAACCTCATCGGGTACACGACGCCCTGAGGCCTGCGGACGGCGAGCTCCACCCCGAGCCGCTGCACCCGTAAGCACGGCGCGGGTGACGGAAACCTAACCTCCAAGGGGGCCAGACCGGGCGTACGGTTCGGTCCGTCATGGGCAGCGTCGAGGACATCGCATATGCCGCCGCCTACTTCGGCCTAAGCGCCGTCCTGCTCGTCGCCCTCGGCCTGACGATCGTCGTCGCCGCCGCGAGGCGGCCCTTCGGGGGCCAGGGGCTCATCGCCATCGGGCTCGTCGTGACGCTCCTGAGCGGTGTCGGCTTCGACCTCGTGAAGAGCACGCTCGGCGACCTCGTGTACCAGCGGGCCCACTTTACCCTCTTCTACGCCGCCTTCGGGCTGGTCGCGTGGGGTATCGACCGCGCGTCAGCGGTCGCCCATCGGCCGGCCTGGCGGCCGATCGCCTGGGCGGCCTTCGCCGGGACGACGCTGCTGGCCCTCGGGGTGCTCTGGCTGGCCCCGAGCCTCTACCATGCGACGGGCGGCGACCCGACGCGCTACATCCAGCTGCCGCTGTTCTACGTGCCCCTCGTGGTGGTCCTTCTCAGCGGGGGCTGGGCGTTCACCGGCGCAGCCGCGGCGGGCCGAGCCGGGGCGTGGCGGGCTGAGGCCTTCGTCATCGCCAGCCTCGTGGGGGTCCTGCGGGAAGGCGGCGTGCTCCCGGCGACCGGTGAACCGCTCCTCGACGTCCTCACGATCTTCGGGCCGCTCACCCTGGGGGGCGTGGCGCTCTGCCTCAGCCAGCGAGCGGTACCGCGGACATCGGCGAGCTCGTAGTCCTCGACCGACCGGGCGACCCCACGCCCGGCCCCCTTCAGGCCGCGACGACGCGGTTCCGACCCGCCCGCTTGGCCATGAAGAGGCCCACGTCGGCCGTCTGTACCAGGGCCTCGGCGGTCGGCTTCTCCGGGTCCAGGGTGGCGCAACCGGCCGACACGCGGGCGCGGAGCGGCTGACCCTCGGGTCCCTCGATGACGCGGCCCTCCAGCTCCAGGCGGATCTCGTTCGCCAGGGCCACGGCGTTCTCCAGGGAGCACCCCTCGAGGACCGCCACGAACTCCTCGCCGCCATAGCGGGCGACGAGATCGCTGGCTCGGCAGCGTGCCGTGAGGATCCCGGCGAACGCGCGCAGGACCGCGTCACCCGCCTGATGGCCGTGGTCCTCGTTGAAGCGTCCGAAATGGTCCAGGTCGAACATGATGGCGGCGAGCGGCGTCGCCTCCGATCGCGCCCGGCGCCAGCGGGCCAGGATGAGCTCGAGCGTGGCGTCGAAGTGGCGGCGGTTGTAGAGACCGGTCAAGCCGTCACGGATCGCCAGCTGGGAGACCTCTTCCATGAGGTAGGCATTGGCCAGCGCGAGGGCCGTCTGCGCGCCCAGCAGGCCGATGGCCTCCAGCTCGGCCTCGCTGAAAGTGGCCTCATCGCCCACCCGACCCAGGGAGATCACGCCGAGCACGGTGCCCTCACGCACCAGCGGCACCGCCACCCCGTACAACGCGTCGTAGGGGACGTAGGCACGGAGTGACGACGCGTAGTCGGCCCGCTCGTGGTACCGTGCGGCCACCACCACGCGCTCCTCGATGGCTCGTCCGGTGCTGCCGTCGCCCGGCTCGACGACCTGGCCGATCATCTCCGGGTCGACGCCCCGGGCGGCCTTCACGCGGTACCGCCCGTCGGTCCGGTCCAGGATCGTGATCACCAGCGTGTCGCACGGGACGACCGTCCCGACCGCGTCGGCCACCGCGACGGCCAGGCGCTGCGGATCCAGGATCGCATTGGCCACGCCGGCGAACGCCATGACGGCGGCGAGCAACCGGGTGCGGTCGCGCAAAGCCTGCTGCTGGCGCCCCAGCAGCAGGGCGTTGGCGAGGCGATCCGCGACTGTGCGCACGAGATGCAGGTCGTCCGCCGTCAGCGGGGCGGCAGCGGTCGACTCGATGTTGAGCACACCCAGGAGGGCCCCTCCGGCCCGGAGCGGCACGGCGATCTCGCTGGCGACGTCAGGGCGACCGGCCACGTAGTCGGGGTCGGCGGTCACGTCTGGCACGAAGGCCGCCTCGCCTGTGCGCAGGACCCGGCCGATGACGCCCACGCCGGGGTCGATCCGGTCGGGCAGGTTCTCATAACCCACCTGGCCGCCAAAGGCAAGGCCGTTCGCGTCGCCGATGAAGAGGCTGAGGTACGGGTAGCCCATCAAGCGCGCGAGGCGGTCGAGGACGCTCGCCAGGGCCTCCGACGTCGGCCCGGCCTCGGCAAGGACCTGGCCGACCGCGTCCAGCCCCTCCAGGACCCGCGTCACGAGGTTCTGCTCGGCGGTGCGCCGCTCGGCGGCAGCCACGGCCGCGGTCATGTCACGGCTCACCGAGACGCTGCCGATGGCGCGCCCGTCGACGAGGAGCGGGTTGACGGTCGATTCGATCCAGCGCTGGCTCCCGTCACGGACCGTGACCGTCCCCTGGCCGCGCCAGGGCTTGCCCGCGGCGATCGTCTGCAGCAGCTCGCCTTCGTCCTTGCCCGTTGCCATCTTGAACGGCAGCAGGTCACCGAAGAACCGGCCCAGCGCCTCGGCCGCCGAGTAGCCGAACAGCCGTTCAGCCGACGGCGCCCAGTAGGTGATGTGGTTGTCCAGGTCGGTCGCGAACACCGCGTCGGCCAGGTTGCGGAGGAGGATCTCCACGACCTCGCCGGTGGGCAGGTCGAGCCGGTGCAGGGATGGCTTCGCGGCTGGTGGCCGACGCGGTCGCGAACGCGGGACTGCGGTCATGCCGGTCGACCTGCCATCTCGGTGGCGAGTCTACGCCGGCCTGGAACCCGCCTGGCCCAGGTGAGCGATTGGAGCGTCCGCTGCGCAGCCGGGTACGATGCCGTCCATGACGGTGTGGCAGGAGATCGCCGACCGGGTCTGGGTCAGACGGTACGAGTTCTTTGACCAGACGATCGGGGTGATCGGTGGGGAGGCGGGCCTCCTCGTCATCGACACGCGCTCGTCGCACATCCAGGGGCGCGAGCTGCTGCAGGAGCTGCGCGAGCTGCCCGGGGCCCTCCGCTGGGTGGTCAACAGCCACTACCACCACGACCATTGCTTCGGCAACGCGGTGTTCGCAGGGCTGGAGCTGTGGGGCCATGCCCGCTGCCCGCTGCGCCTCCTCGAGCGCGGGGAGGCGATGCGCGCGGAGATGATCCGCGAGATCCCCGAACAGGCGGAGGAGTGGCGCGAGGTCGCCATCACGCCGCCGACCGCCACGTTCGCCGACCGGGCCGCGATCGACGTCGGCGGCCGCGAGGTCGAGCTGTCCTACCTGGGCCGCGGTCACACCGACACGGACATCGTGCTCACCGTGCCGGCGGCCGGTGTCCTGTTCGCGGGGGACCTGCTGGAGAATGGCGCTGCGCCGTACTTCGGCGACGGCTATCCGCTCGATTGGCCGGCCACCCTGGAAGCGCTCCTGGCCCTCAGCTCCGGCCCCGTGGTGCCCGGCCACGGCGACGTCGCAGACGTGGCCTTCGCCAGGCGATCCCTGGAGGAGATCCGCGCCATCGCCGATCTCGGGCGGCAGGTCGCGGCCAACGGCCTCACCATGGAGGAGGCCGTCGCCCGGGCGCCGTATCGACGGACCCCCGCCCGGGCGGCCCTCGAGCGGGCTGCCGCGCAGGCCCGCGGCGAACTCGAGGTCGACTGACTGCGCCTCAGCCGACCCCGCCGGCGGGCGCGCGCCCGGCCTGTCCGATGCGTTGCACGAGGGTGTGGACGGCCTACAGCGCCTTCATGCTGTTGTTGCGTGGCTCGTGCGTGAGCTCGGCCAGGCCAAGGGCCTCCATGAGTGGTGGCATGTACATGCCGAAGCGGCCGCGCAGGCCCTTCTTCAGGCCATACCAGCCGCCGATGGGGTTGCTCGGGGAGCGGCCCCAGGCCTCGACCGTGTCCTCCGCGGCGGGCTTCTGCTCGTCGGCGGCGCCGAGCGGGACCCAACCACCGTTGGCCTTGAGCATGGCGTGGAGGTCGTCGATGGCCCGCAGGTCGTACCGCAGTTGCGTCCCGCCCACCTGGCAAACGATGGACGGCGGATCGGAGGTCTCGTCGCGGTACATCGTGTAATCCGACGTGCCCGGCGGGGTCTTGAGGACCCAGGGGTCGGCCTTCGTGCCGCTGCCTGCGTGATGCGTCATGCCCGCGCCTCCATGTCACCGCCGCTTCCGTAGTGGCGGTCACGGTAGCACGGGGGTCGGGACGTCAGCTGCGGGGGATCCCTTCCAGCTCGCTCAGGATCCCGTCGGAAACGGCCGCCTTGCCACCAAAGATGACGATCCGGTTGGGGAAGAGCCGGTCAAGTTCTTCGACGATGATCTGGTGTCCTCCCACGACGATGCCGTCAAGGTTGTTCGAGGTGCCCGGCACCAGCAGGACGGCAGCACCTTGACTGCCCGCGAGCGCCGCGCCGGCGAGAGCGTCAGGGAAGTTCAGGCCTGAGGCGATGTAGACGGTGCTAACTGGCGGGCCACCGAATGACGGAGCCGGTGGGCAAGGCACGGACGGGATGAAGCAGTAAGCCAGCTTGGTCCCCGTCTCGTACCGATTAGCGCCGGAGAACGGCACAAGGGTCGCCGCGGGCAGCATTCTCTGGATCTCTGCCCGGATTCCATTGGAGACAGCGCTTGGACCGCCGGCGATATAGACGGTGGTCGGGGCCAGGCGCAGGATCTCGGCCGCAACCTTGGGCACGGAATCGAGGTTGGGGTTGGGGCCCGGCACGAGCAGCAACGGCGCTCCCAGGTGGCCAGCATAGGCCGCGGCGGACAGGGCATCCGGGAAGGCCAGGCCGTCGGCGATGAAGATGGCATGGCTGGCCACGGGGGCCGTGGGGTACGTGTTCAAAGACACCTGGACCGCCGTGTCGTAGCGATTGTTGTCCACGAGGTCCACGAGGCGGATGATGTTGGAGTCCATCGCCTCGAGCTGGTTGAAGATGGGGGTCGGCACCGCGGCTGTCCCACCGACCACGATGATCTGCGTGGCGGTGCCCGCCTCCAGGACGGCGTCAAGCGCCGTGATGTTGCTCGAGTTGAGCGCAGTGGAGGCACTGTTCACGAGGATCAGGGGCGCGTGTCGGAAGCCGGCGGCAGCCGCGCCCGCCAACCCGTCAGCGAAACCCGTGCCAGACGCCACGTAGACGACCGGACTGGGGCCGTAGTTGCCCGTCACGATGGCCGTGTCGGTGGCGTAGCGGTCGGAGCCCTGCAACCGGCTGGTCGAGGACGTGACGGTGATGAAGACCCTCGCCGCTTGCGAGGTCCTCGGCGGCGAACCGTTGTCCACGATGGTGTAGTCGAAGGTGACGCAGTTGATCGGCACAGAAAGAGGGCACACGAAGCCGGGTTTGGGCACGTAGTCGGCCACGGTCCCGCCGTTGGTGACGTTCACGGTACCGCTGGGGTGGCCTTGCCAGTCCACAGGCGGGGTCGTCGATGCGATCGTGACCGTCTGCGGATGGCCACCGCCCAGCTGTTCATCAGGGGGGCCGGCGTAGTCGTTCAACAGCACGAGGAACTGGTTCGATGAGCTGCTCTGACCGACCGTTTCGGTGTCGCTGTTCGCGCTCGGCGCCTGGTTCTGGTACGTCACCACGATCGTGAATTGCTGGGGCGGGCTCAGGTCGATGCCACCATGCGCCGTCCCGCCGCTGTCCTGCGCGCGAACGGTGATGGTCGCCGAGCCCGGAACGCCGTACAGCGTCTTGAACGTGAGCGTCCCACTGGTGTCGATGCCGAGTTGGGCGAATAGGCCGGGGACGCTGGACGACACCTGGTAGCCGATCAGGGTCTGGCCTGTGTCGCCGCTGCCCTGGGTAAAGGCTCCGGCCTTGCCCGGGATGCTGTCAGCGACGGCGTCGAACTGGTCTTCGTTGACGGTCACCGTGGCGGTGTTCAGCGTGAAGGCCGGTGGCTGGTTGACGGCCACGACGGTGATCGACACGGTGGCCGGGGCGGAGTCGAACAGCCCATCGTTGGCCGTGTAGGTGAACGAGTCGGGGCCCACGTACAGGTCGGTGGGTGTGTAGGTGAAGGACCCGTCCGCGTTCAGGACTACCGTGCCGTGGCTGGCCGCCGATGCGTTGGTCGCGGTCAGCGAGTCACCATCGGGGTCGCTGTCGTTGGCGAGCACCCCCGTGCCTGCCGGGACGATAAGCTGGTTGGGCGAGCCGCCCGCCTCATAGGCCAGGTAGTTGTCAGGGTCCGCGACGGGCTGGCTGTCGACCACGTGCGGCGCTGCGTCGTTGCTCGAGGCGAAGCTGGCGCTGGCGGCGTACGTCGCCGCTATCGTCTTGGGGAACCCCGGGATCGTCGACGTCAGCATGCATGAACCGCTGCCGGCGCTTAGCGTGATAGGGCAACTCGCGCTCCCGTCCGAGATCGTCACCGTGCCAGTCGGTGTGCCGGCCCCTGGGGCGACAGCAGTCACCGACACCGCGACTTGGTATGCCGCGCCAACGAGCGTCGGGCTGGACAGGTCTGAGTCTATCTGGGTCAACGTAGCCGCTTTGTTGACCGCCTGGTTCGTGTTCAACGTGTCAGTCGATGTCGTGAGGTTGCCGTCGCCGCTGTAGTCCGCCTCGACCGTGTAGCTGCCGACCGCGAGGGCCGCCGTGGAGTAGACGGCCTGATCGCCGCTCACCGCCTGAGTGTGGGGCGCACCGCCGTTGATGATGAAGTCCACGGTGCCGCTTGCCGACCCGCCACCGTACCCGCTGATCACCGCCGTGAACGTCACGGTTTGTCCGTAGACGGAAGGGTTGTGGTTGCTGCCTACGGTGGTCGTCGACGTGGCCTTGGTGACGGTCAGGCTGCCGTTGACGAACGTGAACGAGTAGTCACTCGACGCCAACGTCCCGACCGAGCAGCTGATGGTGTAGGGGCCGCCCAAGACCGAGCTCGCCGGCGTGGCGGGGGTGGAGCACGAGGGTGAGCCCGTCAGGTCGGAACCGTTGTAGTCCTGGCCGAGGACGAAGCCCGAATACGTGACGGTGAAGGTCGGGTTGGCGCTCCCGTAGCTGCGCGTCTGATCGTTCGCGGTGACCGTCACCATAGCCGTGTTCACGACCTGTCCACCACTCAGCGTGCCCGTCGAGCCGTTGTAGTTGGCATCCCCCGTGTAGACGGCCGTGATCGCATGCGAGCCGCCGCCCAGGGTTGACGTGGTGTAGGTGGCGACTCCCCCGGACAGGGCCTTGGTGGCCAAGGTGATGCCGGCGTCCTTGAACGCGACGTTCCCGGTCGGGGTGCTTCCGCCGCCGGTCACCGTGGCCGTGAACATGACCGGGCCGCCATATGTGGACGGGTTCGAATCGCTGACGACGCCCGTAGCGCTGGCAGCCTTGTTGACCACCTGCGAGATGCCCACGGAGGTGCTTCCGACGAAGTCGCTGTCATCCAGGTAGACAGCTGAGATCGTATGCGTGGCCACGCTCAGGGTGGCAGTTGACAGGGACGCCTGTCCCGACGACAGGGTGGCGGGAGAGCCAAGGTCGCTCGCGCCATCCTTGAACTGGACAGTGCCTGTGGGGGTACCCACGCCAGGCGCGACCGGCACGACCGTGGCTGTGAACGTCAGGGAGTCCCCGAATGTCGATGGGTTGGTGCCGCTCGTCAGGGCGACCGTCGTGGTCGTGGAAGCCCGATTGACGACCTGGCTGAATGGCGGTGACGTGACGCTGGCGTAGTTCCCGTCAGAGGCATATGAAGCCGTGATTGAGTGCGTCGCCGTGCCCAGCGCGGAGGTGGACAACGTCGCCTGGCCGGCTCCGTTCAACGTCCCCGTGCCGATCGAACTGGCGCCGTCAAGGAACGTGACCGTGCCGGTCGGTGTACCTGTGCCTGGGAAGGTCGCGGACACGGATGCCGTGAAGGTGACGCTCTGGCCGTAGACCGACGGATGATGGTTGCTCGAGACGCTCGCGGTCGTGGCGGCGGGATCGACTGTGTGATTTGTCCCGTCGCTCGCACTGCCGTGGAAGTCCCCATCGCCGCCGTAGGTGGCCGTGAGCGTCTTGTCGCCGGCCGAGGTCGAGACGAACGAGCACGAGCCCGCGCCTCCCACCAACGTGATCGGTATCGCGCAGTCGTCGGTTCCGTCGGAGACGGTAACGGTGCCGGAAGGCGTGCCATCCCCTGGAGGGTGCGGGGTCACCAAGACCGCAACGTTGTACGACTGGCCTGTTACCGTGTCGACGGACAGGTCGCTTGTGATCTGGGTGTCGCTGTCGGCCTTGTTGACGACCTGGGTCAGCGGCGACCCCGTGTTATCAGAGCCGGTGAAGTACGTCCCGCCGTCGTAGAACGCGGTGATCGTGTGGCTTGCCACTGACAGTGCGGGGCTCGGGAACGTCGCGCTGCCCGCCACCACGGGGGCGCTTCCAAGGTCAGTCGCGCCGTCCTCGAAGTCGACCGTGCCGTCGTTCGGAATGCCCCCGGGGCTCGCGATCGTTGCGGTGAAGTTGACGCTCTGCCCGAAGACCGACGGGTTCCCGTCGCTGGCGACGACCGTCGTCGTCGGGGCGTTGTCGACGATCTGATCCGGGCTCAGGTCCCCTGATCCGGGCGCGTAGTCTTCATCCCCGGAGTAGTCGACGGTGACCGTGTGTGTGCCGGCGTATAGAGACGTCGCGTCGTAGGACGCGTCCGCGGATCCGTCCAACGCTACCCCCGGTGCAACGTCAAAACCATCGACGATGAAATCGACCAGTCCTGTGGGCAAGCCGGCACTTCCAGTTACCGCGACGCGGAACGTCACGGTATTGCCGTAGTCCTGGGTCGGGGTGTCTGACGTGACCGTCACGGTGGGCGCGGCGCCGCTGGCGAGGACGCCCTGGACGCCGATGAGCGCGAACAGGGCCAGGCCGAGGGCAAGGCTGGACCGACCCACGAGTCGAAGGAGCGAGCGGCGATCGACGGGTCGGTTCATGCGCGTGTCACCTTGCGATTCGGCGCCCTGTGAGCCCAGATTGTCCGACGGTCTCCAGCGGTGCGCCATACGTCGTTCAACTAGGTCACGTGGATGTAGGCGACGCTCGACTTCGTTGTCTTGCCGCCCTTCGTCACCCACAGCTGGATGTAGTAGTCGGTGCTGCCGTCCAGATTCGAGATCGTGAATGACTGCGTCGTGTTGTACGTGGCTTGCAGCAGAAGCGCCCCCGGGTCATTCAAGCCGACGTACCACTTGTACGTCGCGCCCGCCGTGCTGAAGTTGCTGCACGTGATGCTTCCACCGGCCACTGCGCCCCCTGGCGGGTCGGCGCCGCAGACGATTTGGGCGGTCGGAGGAGGTGAGGTCGGGGTGGGTGTCGGCTTCGGTGTGGGTCGCGGCGTCGGTGGCGGTGTGGGCGCGGCGGTCGGAACGGGCGTGGGCGCAGCGGTGGGGGCCGCGGTGGGTGTCGGCTCTGGCGTCGACGTGTCGACCGTGCCGACACGTGGATCCAATGTGCCCTCGGGGGCAGGGGAGGGCGTGACCACCGGCCCGGGAGTGACGACCGGTGCAGGCGTGACCGTGGGCCCGAGGGCGATCAGCGTCGCGGTGGCGGTGGGGGAGTCGGCGGCATGCGCCGCCAGTGGCCCCTGGCCGGTCTGCGACGACGCGATGTTGGCCGCCAGGAGGATGATGACGAGGCCAGCCAGCGCCACGGTCGTGCGGCCAGGCCAGCGGCTGGGCGCGCGGGGCTGTGCCTCGGGGACGCTCGCGGTCGCTGCGGCTCCGGCCGGGACGCCCGCGAGCCCGGTGGAGAGCGGGCGGGTGATCTGCGGGCCATCGGGGTCCAGGCTGGGGGCCACCGGACCCTTGGCGGCGCGGGGGCCGGCGGCGCGGACGGCCTTGCGCGGCGCGCAGGTGAGGCACTGGCGCTGGGTGTCGTTCCAGCAGTCGGAGCAGACGAACTGGCGGCAGTTGTGGCAGAAGTTGAAGCTGCGCCGGAAGCGCTCGTACTCAGCGTCGGCGATGACCTGGCCGATGCGGCGGGTCGACTCGGCGAGGTTCTCGGCGTACGAAGCGTCGCGCCGGAGCACCGTGTGGCGGGCCGCTTCCAGCCCTGCGCGCGCCTTGTTGGACGGACTGAGCTTGCGGCCCGACAGCGCCAGCACGAATCGGGTGTGACAGCGCTCGCAGACGTATTGGACTAGACCCTCGCTCACGCT
>Ga0187777_10001288_pt1 | contig 16341 bp, 17 predicted proteins | sample 1015_Q2_SP5_10_M_FD_132416 | JGI IMG/M metagenome (GOLD analysis project Ga0187777, IMG submission 132416) | Tropical peat soil microbial communities from peatlands in Department of Meta, Colombia - 1015_Q2_SP5_10_MG | ecosystem: Environmental > Terrestrial > Soil > Wetlands > Peat | place... | reverse complement strand
TTGCGACTGTTTAGAGATTACTGAAAGTTCGATATATGTCAAGTTGCCGCTCGGCCCACAACCGATACAGCGACCCGAGTTGAGGCGCTAGGTCCTCCGGCCTGTCACAGCTCGCGCTCGTAGTAGTAGTTCACCGGCCCGTTCGGCTTGCCCTCACGGTTGCTGAAACCGAGACTCTCGTACAGAGCACGGGCGGCGACATCGGTCTCCGCGGTTCCGAGATCCATGTAGTCGGCGCCGACATCGCGGGCAAGGTCCATCGCGGCGTTCATCAGCGCGCGACCGAGCCCGCGGCCGCGCATGGCCGGGACCACGTACAGCTCGGCGAGGTAGCACTCGAGCGCGTCGCTCCAGAGCGCCGGGCGGAACCGGAGCACCGCCAGGCCGTCCGGACCGGCTCCCGCCAGCAGCACCGCGGTGTCGCCGCCGGCGAGGAGCCGGCGGACCCGTTCGGCAAGCTTGTCGAGACCCGGCGTCGGGTCGCCGTACTCGGTGTTGAAGTCGTGTAGCAGACAGCCGACGGCCGCGGCATCGGCGGCGGTCGCCTCGCGTACGGCGTGATCGTGCGGCGTGCTCATCACCCTCGGGTCATGAGCGCGAGCTGCCGATTGACCGCCGCGGTGATGCGCTCGACATCGCCAGTGGCGAGCAGATCGAGCAGCGCCCCGCGCAGGACCGCCAGCATCAGGGTCGGGTCCGCCTCACCGGCATCGCCCGACGCCGCCTCGCCGAGCACATCGAGCCACTCAGAGACGGTGGCGGAGGCGAAGCCGGCCCAGGGGCCGTCGGGATCGAGCAGCGACCGGGCGTAGCCCTCGACCCACAGCGTCAGCAGCCCGCGGTGCTCCCCGGCCGCCAACCACCCCCACAGCTCCGAGGCGACCGCGAGCAGATCGCCGCCTTCGCCGGCGGTCCGGGCACGGCCGAGCAACTCGAGCTCGTCCTCGCGGGCCCGCGCGAGCAGCGCCTGCACGAGCTCGGCCTTGCTCCCGAACAGGAACAGCAGCACGCGCGGACTCGAGTTCACGGCCGCGGCCAGCGGGCGCAGCGACAGATCGCCGACGCCGTGCTCGAGCACGTACTCGTAGGCCAGCTCGAGGAGCTCCTGGCGTCGCGGGGAGGTGGGCGCGCTCGCGGACATCGCGCGTAGTGTAGGCTACTGAAACGACTGTTTCAGTAAGCATCCGTCCGCTCGAGGAACCCGGCGACCTCGGCTGGGTCGTGATGGCCCACGGCGAGGTCTACGCGAGGGAGTTCGGCTGGGATGAGAGCTTCGAGGCACTCGTGGCCAGGATCGTGGCCGACTACGCCGCCGGCCGCGACCCGAACCGCGAGGCCGCCTGGATCGCCGAGCGCGATGGACGGCGGGTGGGCTGCGTCTTCTGCGTGGCCGACCCTGACCGGGAGGGCACCGCGCTGCTTCGGATCCTGTTGGTTCATCCCGACGGGCGCGGCCGCGACCTCGGCCGGCGGCTGATCGGCGAGTGCCTGGAGTTCGCGCGCTCGACCGGATACGCACGCGTAAGGTTGTGGACCAACCACCCGCTGGCGGCGGCTCGCCACCTGTATCTCGAGCGCGGCTTTGAGCTGATCGCTGAGGAGCCGCACCACAGCTTCGGGGTCGACCTGATCGGCCAGACCTACGAGCTCGATCTCCGTGACGCCGCTACCGACGCGCGAGCCGGCCGCGACGACGAGTACGAGATCGCGCCGAGCTGACCGCTGTCGCCAGCGGCGCGTGGGGCGCAGCGATCCACGGCCCCGCCCTCCTCGTCGGCGGCTACATGACACAGCGTCAGCGCGCGCGGCTCATCGCCACCGGGAGCGTTGCAACCACGACCGGGAGGGCGGCATTCGGCCATGTACAAGAGCTACCCCCGCTTCAACCGGCAGAATCGTTGACCATGGCGCGCGCACGGCGCACGTTCGGTCACGGAATCCCGCAAATGGCGCACCGGCTGATCGTCAACGCGGACGACTTCGGGATCGCGACCGGCGTCAACGAGGGCATCATCGAGGCGCACGTCAGCGGCATCGTGACGAGCACGAGCCTGATGGTCGACCGGCCCGCGGCCGGGGACGCCGCCCGGCTCGCGCGCGAGCACCCCGCGCTCTCCGTCGGCCTCCACTACGAGGAGGACGGCCCCGAAATCGACGAGCCCGGCCACGCCGCCCGCACGTTCGCGGCCCAGCTGGCGCGCTTCCGCGAGCTGACCGGCGCGGAGCCGACGCACGTCGACTCTCACCATCACGTCCACACGACCCGCATGTCGACGTTCGCACCCCTGGCCGCGCCGCTCGGGGTGCCGCTACGCGGCGACGGTCGGGTCCAGTACCTCGGCGAGTTCTACGCCCAGCCCCGGCGCGGGGTCGTCGAGCTCGAGCGGGTGCGCACGCCGTTCCTCCTGGAGCTGCTCTCGGGCGAGGACGTCACGGCCGAGTTCGCCGAGCTCGGATGCCATCCAGCCCGGGTGACCGGCGATCTGCACTCGAGCTACTCCAGCGAGCGCGAGGTCGAGCTCGCGACTCTGACCGAGCCGGATCTCCGGGCGCGGATCGAAGGCCTCGGGCTAACGCTCGCGAGCTATCACGACTGGCGCGCGACGCGTCTAAGCTCCAGCTGACCGGCCGCCGATCGCCGCGTCGGCCTCGGCGGGGACCTCTTCGAGCTCGAGCGGGGGACCGAAGCCGACGCGCAGGATCGCGCCTCCGTCGGGCGCGTTGGCCGCCTCGACGAAACCGTCGTGCGCCTCGGCCGCCTGGCGGACGATCGCGAGCCCCAATCCCGAGCCAGGCTTCGAGCGCGCGTCGTTAGCGCGGTGGAACCGGTCGAACACATACGGCAGGTCGTCCTCCTTGAACCCCGGGCCGTGGTCGCGAACGGTCACCACGCCTCCGTGAAGGGTCACCTCCACCACCCCGCCCTCCGGACTCCACTTCGCGGCGTTGTCGAGCAGATTGGTCACCGCGCGCGACATCCGGTCGGGCTCGCCTCGTACCAGCGTGGGCTCGATGACCTGGTGGAAGTCCAGCCCCGGTGCCCGCCGGCGAGCCCGCTCGAGCGCGTCCCGCACGATCGAGTCGAGCCGCACGTCCCCCGGCTCGCCGCTCGGCTTGCTCCCGCGCGCCAGCTCGACCACGTCGGCGACCAGCGCGGTCAGCTCATCAAGCTCTTCGATCACGTCCTCTCTGAGCGCGGCCCGGTCCTCGGGCGAGAGCAATTCCTCCTCGCGCATCAGCTGCAGGTTGGCGCGGATCGTCGCGATCGGCGTGCGCAGCTCGTGGGAGGCGTCGGCGACGAGGTTGCGCTGGGACTGGACCGACTGCTCGAGCGCATCGAGCGTCTCGTTGAAGGTCGTGGCCAGACGCGCGATCTCATCGGAGCCGGTCACCTCCAGGCGCTCGTGCTCGATCCGCTCGGGGTTGTGCGCGATCGACTCGGTCTGGCGGGTAAACCTCGTGATCGGCGCGAGCGCCGTCCGCGCCACCAGGAGCCCGAACAGGACCGCGAGCAGGATCCCCGCACCGCCGATCACGAGCAGCAGCACGAGTTGGTTCGAGAGCGCGTTGTCGACGGTGGTCAGCGGCAGGGCGACCGCCAGCGCGCCCTTCTGTCCGATTCCTGTCACCAGCACCCGGATGTGGGTGCCGCGAACGCGCATGTCCGTGTAGAACTGGCCGTGGCCCTTGGCAGCGAGCGCGCGGATCGCCGCGGTCTCGGGGATCTGGTAACTCTGGCCCTTCGGCACGTACGTTCCACCCTCCCGCTTGAACAGAGTGAACAAGCCGGACGGTCCGCCGAACGCCTGCGGCGGGAGGTGGTCGAAGCCGAGCCCCTCGTCCGGGTCGTGGTCGCGGTTTCCGCTCGGGACGTGGCCACTGAACTGGAGCACGCCGGGCGGCGGCGGGCCTCCCCGTCCGCGAGGCCCGAGTCCGATGTTCGCGAGCGGACGATTGGCCAGGCTCTGCAACGACTGGTCGACCTGGCGCTGGAGCTCGTTTCGGGTCCCCTCGTACCCCGCGACGACGACCGCGACGACGGCGATCGCCACCGCCGCGCCGGCGAACAGCGCCATCCGCGCGCGCAGGCTCATGGCTGCGGCTCCCGCAGCGAGTAGCCGACGCCCCTCACCGTGTGGATCTGCGCCTGCGCCCCGGCCTCTTCGAGCTTGCGCCGGAGGTAGCCGACGTACACCCGGAGCGCGTTTGACGTCGGCCCGAAGTCGTATCCCCACACGCGGTCGTAGATCAGCGTATGCGGCAGCACGCGCCGTGGGTTCAACATCAGCAATTCGAGCAGTTGGTACTCGGTCCGGGTCAGCTCGACGAAGTTCTGCCCGACCATCACGCCGTGGCGCGCCGAGTCGAGCCTCAGGTCGACGAACGACAGCGCGCCGTCCGCGGTGGTCTCACCGCCCGCGCGGCGCAGCAGCGCGCGCAGCCGCGCCTTGAGCTCGTCGATGTCGAAGGGCTTGACCAGGTAGTCGTCGGCGCCGGCGTCGAGCCCGTCGATCCGGTCGCTCACGGCGTCGCGAGCGGTCAGCATCAGCACCGGGACGCGGTTGCCCTCGCGCCGCAGCAGGCGGCACACCTCCAGGCCGTCGATGTCGGGGAGGCCGATGTCGAGCACGATCGCATCGGGCAGGCTGCTGTTGACCTCCGACAGCGCGCCCGCGCCGGTCTCGGTCACCTTGACCTCGTAGCCGGCGAGCGACAGCGCGCGGCGCAACACGTCACGCAATGCACGGTCATCGTCGACTACGAGAAGTCTCATGATGTGAATTATTCTGGCGCTCGCGGGCGTTCAAGCGGGCGAGTTCCTACTTAGGTCTTACCTTGGGGGCGCGGCCATTTCGCGCAGGACCGCGCCCAGGATCCCGTTGACGAATGCGGGCGCCTCCGCTCCGCAGAACCGCTTGGCCGTTTCCACCGCTTCGTCTATCGCGCCCTCGGGCGGGATCGCGTGGTCTCCGGGCAGCTCCTGCCCGTACACCAGCTCGGCCAGGCCAACGCGCAGAATCGAGCGCTCGAGCGGCGCGATCCGCTCGAGTGACCAACCGCTCGCATGCGTCCGGATCAGCTCATCGAGTTCGGGCTGATGGTCGCGCACGAGTTGCGCGACCGCACGCGTGAACGCGTGGGTATCCCGGGGAAACGTCTGCTCGAGGGGCCGACCGAGCAGATCGCTCTGATACAGCGCCCAGATCGCAGCGCGGCGCTGCTCGGTCCTACGCACGCGACGAGTGTAGCCGCGGCCCGAGGGGCTCAGTCGACGACCGTCAGCTCCTTCGGCACCGACGTGAGGATCTCGCATCCATCAGCAGTGACCACCACCAGATCCTCGATCCGCACGCCGAACCACCCCGGGATGTAGATGCCCGGCTCGACCGTCACCACGTTGCCCGGCGCCAGCACGGCGTCCGACAGTTGCGAGAGTCGCGGCGCCTCGTGCACCTCGAGCCCGACGCCGTGTCCGAGGCCGTGCCCGAAATGTTCGCCGTGCCCGCCGGCGGTGATCGTCGCACGCGCCACCGAGTCGACGTCGCGACCAACGGCTTCCGGCTCCACCTCCTCGAGCGCGGCGAGCTGGGCTTCGAGCACGAGCTCGTAGACCTCGACAGCATCGGAATCGATGTCACCGGTGGCCAGCGTCCTCGTGCAATCTGAGCAATAGCCGTCGAGCTGGGCTCCCCAGTCGATCACCACGAGCTCGCCTGCGCGCACCTTCTCGTCTCGCGGCCGCGCGTGGGGCAGCGCGCCGTGCGGGCCGCCGGCGATGATCGGGTCGAAGCTCGGCCGCTCCGCCCCGCGCCGGCGCATCTCGTACTCGAGCCTGAGCGCCAGATCGTGCTCGGTGTGCCCCGTCAGACCGCCGCCGACGAGCTCCGCGAAGGCTTCGTCTGCGAGCGCCGCGGCCGTCCTGATCGCCGCCACCTCCTCGGGCTGCTTGACCGCTCGCAGGTCCTCGACGAGCCCGCTCGTAGCGACGAGCTCGTTTCGCGAGAGCAGCTCGCGAAGCCGGGCGTGCTCGCTCACCGACATGTGGTCCGCCTCGAAGCCCAGGCGGAGCCCCCCCGTTTCGAGCGCCTCATCCACTCCCTCGAGCAGGTGCTGCGCCGAGCGGCGACGGTCGAACCCGGGATCGACCTCCTCGGCCGCTTGCACGACGTAACGAAAGTCGGTGATGAACGTGCGCAGGTCGGACCCGACCAGCGCAATCCCGTTGCTTCCGGTATAGCCGGTGAGGTAGCGGACGTTGATCAGGTTGGTGACCAGCAGCACGTCGATGCCGGCCTGCGGCAGCCGGTCGGCCAGGCGGTCGGCGCGGGCGCTCATTCGGCGAGCTCGTCTCGGATCCGCTCAAGTGCGTCGCGATATCCATCCGGCCCCTTGCCGGCGACGCGGGCGATGCATAGATCGGTGATCACCGAGTGGCGCCTCCACGGCTCGCGCGAGTCGACGTCGGACAGGTGCACCTCGACCGCGGGCAGACCGGCCAGCTCGAGCGCGTCGCGGATCGCGTACGAGTAGTGCGTCCAGGCGCCCGGATTGAGCACGATCGCGTCGGCCAGGCCCTCGAGCCGGTGCAGATGCTCGACGAACTCACCCTCATGGTTGGTGTGAAAAAAGCAGGCCTCGAGGCCGAGCTCATCGGCGCTTCCTTTGATCTGCCGTTCGAGGTCCTCAAGCGTGAAGCGCCCGTAGTGAGTGGGGTCGCGTCGCCCGAGTTGATCGAGATTGACGCCGTGCATGACTTCGACCCGGCTGCGCATCCGCGCTCAGCCTGCCAGCTCTCTGACGGCGGCGATCAGCGCTTTCGGCTCGACCGCGCATCCGGTCCTGGGAGCTCCGGGAGCGTCGAGCAGCACGAAAGGCACCGACCCGTCGCCGACCCGCTTCTTGTCGCGCGCGGTTGCCATCACCACCGCGTCCGGGTCGGCGTGCTCGAGGCGGGTGGACAGTCCGTGGGTCGTGAGTAGCTGTTCGACCTCCGCTCGGAGCTCGTCTTGCTCGGACAGCCGGAGCGCGGCCAGAAGTCCAAGCGCCACCGCCTCCCCGTGGCGGTACGACGCGTACCCGGTCACGGTCTCGATCGCGTGCCCGACGGTGTGCCCGAGGTTGAGGACCTGCCTGATGCCAGCGTCGCGCTCGTCCCGGGCGACGATCCTAAGCTTCGTCAGGGCGCAGGCGGCGATCAGGCCAGGGTCGGTCGGGTCCGCTTCCGCATCTTTGCGAACGCGGTCCCATAGGTCGCCGCCGGCGATCAGCGCGGTCTTGAGTACTTCGGCGTAACCGGCGGCAAGCTCGGCGTACGGGAGCGTGTCGAGCGTCGCCGTGTCGGTGATCACGGCCGACGGCTGGTGGAACGCGCCGACGTAGTTCTTGGCCTCGGCGAGGTCGACGCCGGTTTTTCCCCCGTACGCGGAGTCGACCTGTGCCACCAATGTGGTCGGGACCTGTACGTAGCGAACGCCGCGCTGGTACGTGGCGGCGCAGAACCCGGCGAGGTCTCCGACCACCCCGCCCCCGAGCGCGACGACCACGTCCCGGCGCGTCATGCCGCCGCGCGCCAGCTCGGTCCACACGATCTCGGCGTGGGCGACCGTCTTCGACTGCTCGCCGGGCATGATCGCCACCCTCCCGCCGAGCGGCCCGAGGTGGTCGCCGTACAGCCTGCCGACGGCGCCGTCGGTGACGAGGAAACGACGGCCGGAGACCATCTCGGGCCAGAATCCCTGGTCTTTGACGAGTCCGCTGCCAACGTAGACCGGGTAGTCGGCGGCTGGGTTGCCGGCCGTCGCGGCCCACAGCAGCTTCGTCTCCACGGGGACGTCCCGGTGCGCCGCGAGTATCGGCTCCATCCGGTGCGAGCGTTCGGCGGGGACGGTTACGTCGGCGAGCCCGGCGTAGATCGGCTCGCGCTGGTGAAAGAGACGCTCGAACTGAGAGCGCTCGCGGGCGAGCGGGCGGTCGCTGCCGCGGCAACGAGCCCAGGCGATGTCGAGGGCGACATCGAGCCAGACCACCACATGCTCGGAAAGCGCCGCCCGGACGCGCTCGTGGCCGATCGCGCCACCGCCGAGCGCCAACACGGCTGACCGCGGCTCGGCCAGCAGCTCGAGCGTCACCTGCTCCTCGGCCGCTCTGAAGGTGGCCTCGCCGTCCTCGGAGAAGACGCGCTCGATCGGCTTTCTGAGCCGCTCCTCGATCACCCTGTCGATGTCGACGTGCGCCACGCCGAGCGCCCGCGCAGTGCTCTGGGCGGCGGTCGACTTGCCGGCGCCCATGAACCCGATGCAGACGACTTTGCGCAGGGCAGCCGGGGGCGGTTCGGCTAGGGGCGCCGCCACGCGATCCGTTCCTCGTAGGCGCGTAAGCTGGCGCGGACGTCGTCGATGTGATCGCCCCCGAACTTGCGGCGGTAGGCATCGGCGAGCACGAACGCAACCATCGCCTCCCCGACCACGCCGGCGGCGGGCACCGTGCACGAGTCGGTCCGCTCCCTGAGCGCCTCGGCGGGGGCATGGGTGGCGATGTCGACCGAGCGGAGCGGCTTGGTCAGCGTCGGGAGCGGCTTCATCGAGGCGCGCACGACCAGTGGCTCGCCCGTCGTCATCCCGCCCTCGAGCCCGCCGGCGCGGTTGGTCTCGCGGTAGTAGCCGCTCTCGTCGCTGTAGAAGATCTCATCGTGAGCCTGCGAGCCGGGGAGGCCGGCGACCTCGGCGCCGTCGCCGATCGACACCGCCTTGATCGCTTGGATCGACAGCACCGCCTGGCCGAGCCTGCCGTCGAGCCGCTCCTCCCAGGAGACGTGCGAGCCGAGCCCGGGGACGAGCCCGAACGCGATGACCTCGAACACCCCGCCGAGCGATTCGTTGGCTTTTCGGAGTCGGTCGATCTCCGCGACCATTTCTTGCGTGGCCTCAGGGTCGAGGCACCTGACGGGTGAGTCGTCCACGTTCTCGAAGTCCGCTGGCGTCAGATCGTCGCGGCGGGGCGCTTGCACGCTCGTGATCTGGATCACGTGTGAGAAGACCCCGACCCCCAGGGTGCGCAGGAACGCCTTCGCGACCGCCCCGCCGGCAACGCGCGCGGCCGTCTCACGGGCACTGGCCCGCTCGAGGATGTTCCTGACGTCCGTCAGGCTGTACTTCTGCGTACCGACTAGGTCGGCGTGGCCGGGTCGGGGCAGGTGGACCTCGGCGACCTGAGCCTCGACCGGCCACGGGTTCATCCGCTCTTCCCAGTTCGCGTAGTCGCGGTTGGCGACCTGAAGCGCGATCGGGCCGCCGAGCGTCGTGCCGTGCCGTACACCACCGGTCACCTCGACCTGGTCGCGCTCGATCTTCATCCGGCCGCCGCGGCCGTGGCCGAGCTGGCGCCGCGCCAGATCGCGGTTGACAGCGTCGCGATCGAGCTCCAGCCCGGCCGGCAACCCCTCGAGGATGCAAGTCAGCCCGGGGCCGTGGGACTCCCCCGCGGTTGTCAAGCGCAGCGTCATGGCCGATGTAGGTTACGGACGGACATCGGTCCGCTAGTTCCCGGGGGCGGAAGCGATCCCAGTCCGCTAGTTCCCGGCCCGGAAGCGATTCGCTTCCCCTCTCCGCGCCCGCCACCGGGGCTCACGTGCGCGATCGTCGGCGCTCGCCGGGAACCAATCCGTAATTACTACGGATAGAGGTTGGCGGCCCGGTAGCCGATGCGTTGAGTGTGGTGTCGATGAGCATGCCGCGCGTCCCGTGACGGATTCCCGATGTCCGATCCCCTCGATCATCTCGCAGAGCACGACCTTCTAACCGGCGTCTTCAACCGGTCACGGCTCGTCCGCGAGCTGGATCGCCAGCTCTCCTACACGGCTCGGTACTCCCGCGCCGGCGCGCTGATCACGCTCGACATCGACAACTTCAAGCTGGCCAACGACACGTACGGCCGCGCCGCCGGCGATGTGATGCTGAAGGCCGTGTCCGAGAGCCTCAGGGCGCGGGCACGAGCCACCGATGTGGTCGCCCGGCTGGGCAGCGACGAGTTCGCGCTGATCCTCCCCGAAGTCAACGAGGACGAGGCGCAGATCGTGGCCCGCGACATCCGCTCGGTCCTGTGCGAGCGCCAGATCGGGCCTCCGATCATGGTCAGCATCGGAATCGCCCTGCTCACCGGGGACGACGAGGTCGCGGCCGACGACATGCTCACCCGGGCGCAGATCGCGCTGTACGAGGCCAAGGAGCTCGGCGGCGACCAGGCAAGGGTCTACACCGGCCAGGCCAGCGGCGCCCTCACCTGGGTCCAGCGGATCCGCACCGCGCTCTCCGAGGACCGCTTCGTCTTGTACGGCCAGCCGATCGCGGATCTGCGCACCGGCCGGATAACCCATCACGAGCTGCTCGTGCGGATGCTCTCCGAGGACGGGGACATCATCCCGCCCGCGGCTTTCCTGCCGATGGCCGAGCGCTTCGGCGTGATCGGCGAGATCGACCGGTGGGTCACCGAAGCCGGCCTGCGCCTGGCGATCGACGGCGAGGGCGTCGCGATAAATCTTTCTGGCTACTCGATCGGCGACCAGTCGATCATCGCCGAGATCCGCTCCGCGATCGCCGACGGCGTCGACCCCGGCAAGGTCATCTTCGACGTCACCGAGGCCGCCGCGATGACCAAGCTCGAGGCCACCCGCCAGTTCGCCGGCACCCTCTACGGCCTCGGCTGCAGCCTCGCGCTCGACGACTTCGGCACCGGCTTCTCCTCCTTCACCTTCCTCAAGCACATCCCGGCGCGATACCTGAAGATCGACATGGGCTTCGTCCGCGAGCTGGCGAGCAGCAAGCTCGACCACCAGGTCGTCAAGTCGATCGTCGGCATCGCCCGCTGCTTGGACAAGCGCACGATCGCCGAAGGCGTCCAGGACGCCGACACGCTCGGCGTGCTGAAGGCGATCGGCGCCGACTACGCCCAGGGGTTCCATTTCGGCGCCCCCAAGCGGCTCTCGCCGCCCACGGCCTTCGAGCGCCAGCTGCGCGCCGCCCGGGCCGTCCGGGCGACCGCCTGACCCTCGTCCGCACCCAGGGGCGGATTTCGGGACACTCGGCCCGCGCCGGTCGTCGAGTGAGAACCGATCCCCGCTCGCCACCCGCCACCGGCCGCTGCCCCGGCGACCCCGGGTTTCGCCACACTCGCCCCGGCGACCCCGAGTTTCGCCACACTCGCCCTCCCCGCCGGCGGTGAATTCCGATTCACTCGGTCATGGCCCGAGCTTCGCCTCACTCGTCGCTGCCGCGGGGGTCGATTGAGGAGTAACTCGCCACCGCCGGCGGGAGTGCCGCGCACGACGCACCACCTGAAGTGAAAACGCCGGACGCCGCTTGCGCGGCGCCCGGCGTCGTGTTGGGAGACTGCGCCCCTGGAATCTAATACCGGCCGGCCGCGACGATCGTGAGTCGCTGGTTGCCGGGGGCAACGAGCGCCAGGCGAATCGTCATCGCGACGTGATGGAGCCGGCTGAGGTTCTTGGCCATTGCCTTTGAGAGATACAGGCGCAGGGTCACGGTCCCGTTCTTGACCGAGGACACCGTGCCGAGGCCGATCCTGACCGATGCGCTATGGCCGACGTGGATGTGCGCCTTCTTGGCCGAGCCGCGCGTGATCCACACGGTCGCGATCCCGTTGGCCGGCTTGTTCGACGTCACCCGGACCGAAATGCCGTTGCGGAGCACAGTCTTGAGGCTCTGCGGGAGCAGCTGGAGCCGCGCCTGGAGTGCAGTGCTTGACCCGGATCCGGAGCCCGAGCCACCACCTGAGGACACCGGCGGCGGCACCGGCTGACCGTTCGAGCCCAGTACCTGGACGGTTTGGGTGATGTGGGCGACGTTGCCACCGCGGTCGGTCACGGTCAACGTGACCGGGTAGTTACCACCCTGCGAGTAAGTGTGGTAGACGCTCGGCCCAGTTGCCGTCGTGCCGTCACCGAAACTCCAGGAGTACCCGGCGTTGTGCACCATGAGCGCCGACGCGGTCACCGAGCCGTCGAATAGGACGTTGTCGCCCGGCTCGACGGGGCCCGGCACGACGAACGCGGGGTTCAGTTCAATCCAGTCCGTGCATGGCAGCGCGTTCGGATCGGTCTCGATGGCGCCGCCGTTGTTGAACTCGCGCTGGAGCACATAGGTGTTGCCGGCCAGAGTCACGTTGTCGAGGCCGTTGCCCAGCGGGAAGCAGCCGTTGTCGTTGATCTCGGCGCCGTCTTCCCCGTACCACCCGTTCAGGGCGGGGTTGACGATCGCGGCGAGCTGCCCCTGGCTGAGCGGGCTCACAAGCTTGGCGCCGACCTCCTGCGCCAGGGTGGTCACGTCGACCGGAGTCGTGATGTTCGGCGCGTCTGGCTCGTCGCACCCGACGCCCTTGCCCCACTGCGCGGTCCAGGGCTGCACCTCGTACGCGACGTCGGTGCCGTTGACATTCACCTGGGAGTGGTAGCTGCAGAACTGGGCGTCGGTGCTGCCCGCAGCGCCGTTAGCCGAGCACACGTTGCCGGCGGAGTCGAGGCACACCTCTACTCCGGGCGGGGTCAGCACGACCACCAGCGGCTGGAAACCCTGCACGTTGCCGCCGGGCAGGCCCATCTGGGGTGTCGTGCTCTGAAGCTCGCCCTGGATCTGTGCGTCGGTCAGGCAGACGTCGTTGCTCGTAGTATCGAGCGGGCCGTTCGGTTGCCCCGTCCACACGTTGTTTCCGGAGACCGGGCATCCGTTGGCCGGATAGTTGTTGCCCGAGCCGGTCGGGTGGTTGGCGCCGAACTGGCACGTGTCGCCGGTCGGATTGCCGGGCCCAGTCCCGTAGTCGATGCATCCGCCGGCGAATAGCGAACGGTTCTGCGCCCGCACCGTTCCGTTGGCCATCGTGTACTGCGGCGTGACCGCGTAGGGCGAGGCGAACGATCCGTTGGCGGTGGCGACATCGCTGAGGAACTGCTCGACGTACTGTCGCGTCGTGGCCCAGTAGTTGCGCTGCGGATCCCAAGTGAGCACGTACGTCTCGTTCTCGGGAAGCACCGAGCCGCCGTGATAGCAGAGCGGCGAGACCAGTCCGGTGGTCTGCCAGGTCAGATCGGGCGCCAGCGACGGGTCCACGCACGTGCCACTCGAGGTGACCGCCGTGACGCTGCCCGACAGGCCCGTGCCCGGGACCAGATCGACACCGTAGGTGCTGCCGGCGTCGGAGATCACGACCGCCTGCGCACTGGCCACCACGGCCAGCGAGGCGAGAACGGTACAGCTCAGGGCAAGGACAAGCCGACGGACGGCGAGCGAATAACGGCGCATATCAGCCTCCTACCGTGAGATTGCGCAGGTCGACGACGGCGCCGACGCTCGGGTCGTATTGGAACAGGGAGATGGCGCTCAGCGGGGAGCGGTTGAGCAGCTCGCGGCCGACATTGGATGCGGTCTGGCGCGCCTTGTTTGCGGCGGCGGCGGACGGGTAATTGTCGGCCGAAATCGAGTTCACCGAGAACAGGGCAACCGGAGTGGAGCCGGAGGCCGTCTGCTTGGAGATGCCCTCGGTCTGGCCGGGGTTGAGCGACAGGATCTCGCAGTCGATCGGACCCGGGGTGCAGGCCCCGGCGCCGCTGACGACGGTTCCCGGCTCGACCGCGAACAGCACGCTGTGGCCGCCCTGGAGCACGCCGAGCTGGACGAGCATCGGCTGCTGCTTGCTCGGCAGGATGCTGAGCCGCTCGAGCGGGTCGATTGTGTTCACGCCGCCGTTCGCGGTCGTGATCGCGAGTGACACGTGATAGGCCTGGGTCGCGGTCAGCCCGGTCGGCGCCGGCTTGGGCGGAGCGGTCGGGGCAGGCGTGGTCGAGGGCGGCGTCGACGTGCTGCCGCCGCTCGAAGTCGAGCTGCCCGTCCCGCTGCCTCCGCCGTTCGCGGTGCTCGAGCTCCCGGTGCTGCCGGTGCTCGTGGTCGTCGTGCCCGTGGCCGGCGAGGTGGTCACCGAGGCCACGGCGGCGGTCGTCGACGTCGTGGCGACGTGCTGCGGGGTGAACGGATTGCGACCCTTGCCGCCGAGATTCGAGTCACCCGGCGTCGTTTGCACCGAGATCGCGGGCAGTGTGGAGCCCGACGAGTACGGCAGCGGACCCGAGGGCGGCGTGACGATGTCGGTAGGCGCCTTCTTGGTCAGCAGAACCGGCACCGCCACCAGGGCGATGACCAGCACCAGGGCGATCGGCCAGAGCTTGCGATCGACCAGTTCCTTAAGCATGTTACGGGGGACGCTCATCGCAGCACCGAGGTGACCGCCGCGGCGGGCGGAGTCGAGGTTGAGGATCCAGGGGTCGAGGTTTGTGCCTGGGCCGTGGTCGGCGCGGGGCCGGCGGGCGTCGCGCCGTCAAACGGACCCTCGGTCGGCGGGACGATGTAAGTCGTCGCCGAGACGGTCGCGGAGATCTGCGGGAAGCCGTTCGGACCGGGCACGAGGTTGATCGCGTTGATCGTCATCAGGCGCCCGCGGATCGTCAGGGTGCCGTTCTCGCTGACCACGAAGCCCTCGAGCTTGTTGAAGAAGCTCGACAGGTTGAAGTAGTTGCCACTGAGCGTGATCGTGAACTGCTCGGTCGGCAGGCCGGCCGGTCCGACGCTGGCTCCCGGAGGAAGCGGCGCCGTCGCGGCGCTGGACGACGAGCTGCTGCTCGAACCCGAACCCGAACTCGAACTCGAACCCGAGCTCGAGCCCGAGCCCGAGCTGCTGCCCGGGGTCGAGCTGCTCGATCCGCCGCCGGCCAGCTGCAGGCCGCGGAAGCTCACGTGGGACGACTGAGCCGCGTTCTCGACCTGATAGATCAGCGACGGGACGTCATCGTCCGGCGGCACCGCCTCACCGAGTTTGGCGAGCTGGGCGTACTGCCCCGCGAACGCCTTGCGCGCGCTCATCCCGGCAGCCACCTGCTGCTGAGCGGTCGACAGCTGCGACCGCTCGCTCGCGACCTGGGTGCTTAGGCTCGATGCCTGCGAGCGCTTGGGCGATATCAGGAGGAACCACCCGGCCACTACTGCCCCGAGGGCGAGGACGACCATGATCACTATGCGGTCACGGGAAGTCACGAAGCGCCTCCGGTCGTGGTGGTGGTCGGAGTAGTTCCGGCGATCGCCGTGACGCCGTTCGGGCCGGCGTTGGCCACGGGCGTGAAGAACACCGTCAGGTCAAACGTGGGCGCGCTGGCGGCGCACGTCGGCGAGTTGCCGGAGCCGCCACCGGACCCGGACGTTGGCGCCGCGTTGGTCTCCTGCGAGTTGCTGAACGAGACGCGGGTTACGCCGTTGATCAGGCGCAGGCGCGACATCAGACGCGCGACGTCGTCCTGGTTAGCAGTGCAGCCGGTGAGCTCGAACGCGGGCGCGGTGATGTCGGACCGCAGCGACCCCGAGGAGCCGCCGCCCCCGGCGCTCGCGCCGGGCACGACCGTGCCCACGATCGACTGAAGCGTGGTATCCGCCGGGACGACCTTCGACAGGTTCACCAGCGCGGTGTGCCAGTCGAAACGGGCCGACGCGATCCCGCGGACGGTGCCGATGCGCGTCTGCGCCAGCTGGGAGAACTTCGAGAACTCACCGAGGCGGTTGGCCGCTGCCTGCTCCTGCGCGACCTGGGCCTTGAGGCTGTTCAGGGTGGCGGTGCGGGAGGAAATCGAGTTGTTGGTCAGCACGTACAGGGTCACGAGCGCAACCGCGGCCGCGAGGAACCCGAGCAAGATGAAGACCGGGACCTGCATGCCGGTCGAGGGGCCCCGGGTGCGCCCGCGCGAGTCCGCGGGGATCAGGTTGACCGCTCTCATGAGGGAATCTCCTCGACGGTCAGGCCGGCGGCAACGGCGAGACGGCCGGCATCGACACCGCCGAACCCGCCCGGCTGGCCCTCCTGGACCACGCCGACCTCGAGCGGAAGCCCGACCTCCTCGCCGAGCCGCTCGGGGAAGCCCGGGATCGTCACGGCCGGGCCGGTGAGCACGACGCGCTCGACGACGGCCGTGGCGTCCTGCATCGCGAGGAAGTCCAGCGAGTTGCGGACCTCGTCCGCGATCCTCCGGATGCCGTCGTTGAGAACCTCGCGCGCCTCGGCGACGATGTCACCGTCGCCCTCGACCTCGTCGACCGACGCGAGCAGCCCGACGTGGCGGAGCCAGCCGTGCGCGTGGTCGAGCGTGAGCGCGCGGCGCTCGGCGAGCTCGCCCGCGATCGACTCGATTCCCTGGCCGGCGACACGCGTAAACGCGCAGGTCGGTCCGACCGCCACGGCCAGGTTGGTGAGGCCGCCGACGCTGGTGTAAAGGGTGGCGCCGTTCAGCTCGGGGCG
>Ga0187777_10001286_pt1 | contig 16347 bp, 8 predicted proteins | sample 1015_Q2_SP5_10_M_FD_132416 | JGI IMG/M metagenome (GOLD analysis project Ga0187777, IMG submission 132416) | Tropical peat soil microbial communities from peatlands in Department of Meta, Colombia - 1015_Q2_SP5_10_MG | ecosystem: Environmental > Terrestrial > Soil > Wetlands > Peat | place... | reverse complement strand
GCCGACCTCGCCGCCATCGACCGGGCCGGGTACTGGCTGCGAATAGGCGCCGGCGCCGGGCTCGAGCTGCAGGGCAGCTTCGCGCGCGGCAAGCCCGGCGCGCCCGAGGAGCCGGCCTACGGCGGCCACGCGACAGCGATGGGTCCGCCTCCGCCCGAGCTGCCCACCGCGGGCGGCGGATCGCAGACGACGGCGATCCGCTTCGAACCGGTGCGCGGGCAACTGACGGAGGACACCTTCGGCGGCGGCCCGTCGAAGCTGCACCTCCTCGAGTCCGGGGGCAACGGCGTCGCCCTGATCGACTACGACGGCGACGGGCTTCTCGACATCTACGTGGTGACCGGCCCCGAGCTCGACGAGCGCAACGGCCGCAGCCTCGTCCCGCACCGCAACGCTCTCTACCGGAACCTGGGCGGGATGAAGTTCAAGAACGTCGCGGCCCAGGCCGGCGTCGACGCGGCGGCCTGGGGCTACGGCGTGTGCGCAGGCGACTTCGACGGCGACGGCCGGCTCGACCTCTACGTCACCAACTACGGAGCGAACTTCCTGTACCGCAACAAGGGGGACGGGACCTTCGAGGAGGTGGCAAAGAAGGCGGGTGTCGCCGCGGAGGGCTGGAGCACTGGCTGCGCCTTCTTCGACGCGGACGGCGACGGGGACCTCGATTTGTACGTCGCCCGCTACGTCGCATCACCCTGGGACGAGGTGCTGAACCCGCGGCTGTTCCTCACCTGGCGCGGTGTGGCCAAGGTGATGCTGGGCCCGGCCGGGCTGCCCGGCGCCGACGACCTCTACTTCGAGAACAAGGGCGACGGCACGTTCGTCGAGAGGACGGTGCCCATGGGCCTCGCGGACACCATCCACGGGTACGGCTTCTCTGTGCTGGCGACCGACTACGACGGCGACGGCTGGCCGGACGTCTTCGTGGCCAACGACTCCAACCCCAACTTCCTGTACCACAACCGCGGCGGCCACGGCTTCGAGAGCGTCGGCCTGGAGAAGGGGGTCGCCCTCAACGGCGACGGGCGCGCCCAGGCCGGCATGGGCGCCGACTCGGGCGACTACGACGGCGACGGAAGGCTCGACATCGCCCTCACCACCTTCGCCTTCGACCACAACAGCCTGTACCACAATCTGGGGGAGGCGGGCTTCGAGGACGTGTCGGAGCGGAGCGGGCTGGCGCAGGCCACCTTCGAGCCGATGAGCTGGGGCCTGGCGTTCCTCGACGCCGACCTCGACGGCGACCTCGACCTCTTCTTCGCCAACGGGCACCTGTTCCCCCAGGTCGACCAGTACCCCGAGCTGCACGAGAGCTACGCGCAGAAGAACCAGGTGTTCGAGAACGACGGCGGCCGCTTCCGCGACGTCTCCGCCAGCGCCGGCCGCGGGCTCCTGGTGCTCAAGTGCAACCGCGCGGTGGCGGTCGGCGACCTCGACAACGACGGCGATCCCGACCTGGTGGTGAGCGCGATGGACGAGCCGCCCACGCTGCTCGAGAACACGCAGCGGACCGGTAACCACTGGCTGGGAGTGCAGCTGCGCAAGCCGAGCGGCAACCGCTTCGCCATCGGGGCGCGGGTCACGGTCACCGCCGACGGCCGCCGTCAGGTCCGCGAGGTCCGCTCCGGTGGCGGCTACCTGTCGCAGAACGACCTGCGCGCCCTGTTCGGGCTCGGTCGGTCGGCCGCGCCCGTCACCGTCGAGGTGCGGCTCGGCCTCGCCAGCTGGCGCTTCTCCGGCGTCGCGCCCGACCGCTACGTCATTCTCGACCTGGACGACGCGCACCATGTCGGACCGTAGGGTGGGCGCGGGCGGCGTCGCTCGCCGCGCGCTGCTCGCAGCGCTCGTGCTGCTGGCGGCGGTGGCGGGGCAGGCCCTGAGGGGCGACGCCTCGGCGAGCGGGCGGGTCGAGCCGCCGTCCGCACCGGGACAGCCGTACGTCTACCGGCCCTCGCTCGCCTACTCGGAGTCCCTGCAGTCCTACCTGCGCGAGGCCGCCCGCGACAGCGACCAGTTCCCGGACGAGCGCGTCGCCGGCGAGCTGATCAGCAGGCTGTCGGAGCTGAGCAGGCGCCTGCGACAGGGCGCCGCCCCGGCGGACGCCGCCTCTGCGCTGCTCGACGCGGGCTTTCGGGGCGGCCGCCTGCTCCCCCAGGAGGAGGAAACCGTCTCGGGCCCGCCGCTGCAGGTCGTGCAGGGGAAGGTGATGGCCAAGGAGCCGGTCCTCGACGCGCGGGCGTTCGCTCCGGAGGTGGCGAAGCTGCTCCAGGACTTCCGGCAGGTCACCACCGCGGAGTTCCTGGTCACCGCCCTCACCGTGGACCCCGGGCGGGAGGCGGCCAGCGCCGAGGTCCGTTACGACCTGGTGGGTCCCGGCAGGAGCGCCCACCGCGTCCAGCGCGTCGGCCAGTGGCGCATGCGCTGGCTGAAACGGCCGTCCGGCTGGCGCCTCGCCGAGTGGACGGCGCTGCGCGACACCCGCAGCAGCGCCTCTTCCCCCGTCTTCACCGAGGTGACGACGGCGGCCTTCGGCGCGATCGACTCGTTCCGCCGGCAGCTCGGCGTCGGCCTCGACGAGTGGGGGACGGTGCTGGACTCGGCGCTCGCCCGCGACTCGAACGGCCACCACGGCATCGCGGTCGCCGACGTCGACGGGGACGGGCTGGAGGACGTGTACCTGTGCCAGCCGCAGGGGTTCCCCAACCGCCTGTACCGGGCGCGCGGCGACGGCACGTTCGAGGACATCACCGAGCGCTCCGGGGTCGGCATCCTGGAGGACACGCAGCAGGCGCTGTTCGCCGACGTGGACAACGACGGCGACCAGGACCTGATCCTGCTGCCCAGCACGGGCCCGGTCCTCTTCCGCAACGACGGGACCGGCCACTTCATCAAGGACCCGGACGCCTTCCGCTTCGCCCGCCCGCTGCAGGGCGCGGCCATGGGGATGGCCATCGGCGACTACGACCGCGACGGGTTCCTCGACCTGTACCTGTGCGTCTACTCCTACACCTACGGCGCCGGCGAGGGGAAGGCCGGCACGCCCACGCCCTACCACGACGCGACCACCGGCCCGCCCAACGTGCTCTTCCGCAACGACGGCCACGGGCGCTTCGTCGAGGTGACCGACCAGGTGGGCCTGGACGCGGGCAACGACCGCTTCAGCTTCTCGGCGGCCTGGGGCGACTACGACGGCGACGGCTGGCCCGACCTGGTGGTCACCAACGACTTCGGGCGGAAGAACCTCTACCACAACCTGGGTCTGCGGGACGGGAAGGTGCGCTTCGAGGACGTCTCCGCGCGGGCCGGCATCGAGGACTACGCGGCCGGCATGAGCGTCTTCTGGTTCGACTTCGACGGCGACGGCCGCCCCGACATCTACGGCGGCCAGATGTGGAGCGACAACGGCCTGCGGCTGACGGCGAGCCCCGAGTTCATGCGCGACGCCCCGGAGCGGGTGCGGGCGCTCTATCACCACCACGCCCGCGGCAACTCCCTCTTCCGCAACCGCGGCGATGGGACGTTCGACGACGTCTCGGTGCCGGCACGCGCCGAGATGGGCCGCTGGACCTGGTCGTCGGGTGCCCTCGACTTCGACAGCGACGGCTGGGAGGACGTCTACTGCGTCAACGGCATGGTCACCCGGAAGGGGAGCGACCTCGACCTCGACGAGCTGTTCTGGGCCGGGGTGGTGGCGCGCTCGCCGCTGACCCACGCGACGGGTACCCCGTACGACGACGCCTGGCGCGGACTCAACTGGCTGATGGCCGACCGCTCGGTCGCCGGGCACCAGCGCCAGGTGTTCCTGCGCAACGACGGCCGTGGCGGTTTTGACGACGTCTCCGGCGCCCTGGGCCTCGACCTGGACGAGGACGGCCGCGCCTTCTCCGTCCTCGACTTCGACCACGACGGGGACCCCGACATCCTCTGGTTCTCCCCCCGCGCAGCGCCCCAGCTGCGCCTGTTCCGCAACGACTTCGCGCCCCGCGGCGCGACGCTGTCGGTCCGGCTGGTCGGCGCCCCGGACCGGCCGGTCGAGTCCGCGGCCGGCCGCCTCGCCAGCAGCCGCGACGCCATCGGCGCGCGCGTCACCGTGGTGACCGACCGGCTGCGCCGGACCAAGGTGGTGAGCGCCAACTCGGGCTTCCTCTCGCAGCACTCGAAGGAGCTGCTCTTCGGGCTGGGACCGAGCCGGCAGGTGGAGCGGCTGATCGTCGACTGGCCGAGCGGCCTGCGGCAGGAGCTCACCGAGGTGCCGCTGGAGCGCCGCGTCCGCATCGAAGAGGGCGGCGCTCCGAGCTTCGAACCATACAGCTCCACGCCGCCGCTACCGGCGGACGCCGCCGCCGCGCGGCAGACCCCGCCGCGCGCGAGCTGGCTGTTCGAGCCCTTCCCCGTGCCCGAGGTGCCGCTGCAGGACCTGGACGGCCGCGAGCGAGCGCTCTCCGCCCTGCGCGGGCGAGCGGCGGTGCTGCTGTTCTGGTCGGCGCAGGCGCCTGCCTCGCAGGCGGCGCTCCTGGGCCTGGCTCGCGGCGCGGCTGCGCTCGCCCAGGCCGGCGTGGCGCCGCTCGCGATCTCGCTCGACCCTCCCGCCGAGCTGGCGAAGGTCAGGGCGGCCGCCCGGGCGGCGAGCGGCCTGCCGGTCGCCATCGCCGGCGAAGAGACCGCCCTCGGCTTCGCGGTCCTGAACCGCTTCCTGTTCCTGACGCGGCAGCCGCTCGTCCTGCCGACGGCCTTCCTGCTCGACGCCCAGGGCCGGGTGGTGAAGGTGTACCGGGAGGCGGTGGACGTGGCAGAGGTCCTCCGCGACGCGGCGGTGATCGAGGCCTCTCCCGCCGAGCGGCTGGTGCGCGCCCTGCCCTTCGCAGGCACGCTCGAGTCGCCACCGCCCCCACGCAACTACGTCCCCTACGGCCGCGAGCTGCTGGACCAGGGCCTCGAGAAGCAGGCGGCGTTTGCCTTCGAGCAGGCGGCGCAGGGCAGCCCCACCTCCTCGGTCCTCTACCGCCTCGGCGGGCTGCTGGTGAGGACGGGCCAGCGCGAGAAGGCACGCGACGCCTATGAGCGGGCGCTGGCGCTGCAGCCCGACCTGGCCGAGGCCAGCAACGACCTCGGCACCCTGCTGGCCGAGGCCGGCGAGCTGCCGGCGGCGATCGGCCGCTTCCGGGCGGCGCTCGCCGCCACCCCCGAGTACCCCGACGCCCTCAACAACCTCGGCTACGCGCTGCTGCTCACCGGCCACGACGACGAGGCCCGCCAGCTGTACGAGCGTGCGCTGAAGCTGCAGCCCGACTTCCCGGAGGCCCTCAACAACCTCGGCCTCATCCTGGGCCGTCAGGGAGAGCTGGACGCCGCCCACGGCTACTTCAGCCAGGCCCTGAAGGTCCGGCCCGGCTACGGCGAGGCCGCCTCCAACCTCGCGCTGGTGCTGGTCGGCCGCGGCCGCTCCGAGGAGGCGATCACCCTGCTGAAGGGGTTCATCGAGAAGAACCCGGCCGACGAGAACGTCTACCTCACGCTGGCCAAGATCTATCTCGCCGCCGACCGGCGCGCCGAGGGCCTGCAGGTGCTCGACCGCCTGCTGGCCCGCAACCCGAACCACGCCGTCGCTCGCGAGCTGGCGGCGCGGTTCAGGTAGCCGGCCGGGTCCTCAGCGCAGAGGCGGCGTGGAGGCGAGGCGTTCCGTGAAGTCGAGCCGCGCCTTCCAGGGGTCCGGCTTCCCGGCCGGGCCGGCGGCGGTGAACTCCATCAGCGCGTCTTCCTTCTCCGAGTAGCGCGGCCACTTCGGCAGGCTGCCGCCGTTCGGGTCGCCGCTGCGCGCGAAGTTCACCCAGTAGCTGTTGGCGGCCGCGGCCAGCGCCTCGTCCTCCGCCGTGGTGGCGTCGCCGTACTTGGCGCGGACGGTCTCGAACACGAACGGGATCTCGGTGGCGTGCAGCGCTCCCGACGTGTCCTTGCGGATCGAGGAGGCGACGTAGGAGAAGCGGTACTCGTACGTCGGTTGCCCGGCCGCCGCAGCGAGCCGCGCCAAGAGCCGCGCCGGCTCGACCATGGCGCCGTCGCTCACCAGGCCGATCCCGACCTCGACCTTGTTGCCGGTGCCCTGCGGGTCGTACGCGGCCGTGACCGCGTCCCGATCAGCCCCGAATCGGGCGAGCATGCCATCGGCCGCCTGTGGCGGCAGGGGCATGAAGCCGAACTCTCGGCTGTTCGCGCCGACGAGGAAGGGCACCCTGGCCTGCTGGCCGGCGCGGAACACGGTCTCGGCCTCGGCCGTCACCACCTGGCCGTCGATCATCGGCCCGGCGTAGGTGTCCTGCTGCTGGCCCATCGTCATCAGGTTGAGACCGCGGACCAGGTCCTCGGCCCGCAGCTTCCGCAGCGCCGCGAGCGCGCTCGCGTCCTCGCCGGTGATCCCGGCGGCCTTCGCCAGGGCGACGCCGACCGCCTCGGCCGAGGCCTTCCCGTCCGGGCTCGTCTCGCGGATCCGCCGCGGGGTCATGATCCCGCCCGCACGGCCGCCGCCGGACTCGACGATCGCCTTGTGGAAGAGAGAGCGCGCGAGGGGCGTGCTCATCAGCATCAGGACCGATCCGCCGCCAGCGGACTCGCCGAAGACGGTCACGTTGCCGGGGTCGCCGCCGAACGCCGCCACGTTCCTTTGCACCCACCGCAGGGCTGCGATCTGGTCCAGGTAGCCGTAGTTGCCGAGCGGGCCCTTCGGGCTCTCGCGCGTGAGCGCGGGGTGGGCGAAGAAGCCGAAGCGGCCGAGGCGGTGGTTGAAGCTCACCAGCACCACGCCGCGCCGGGCGAAGCGGCTGCCGTCGTACACGGCGGGAGAGCTGCCGCCGTTGACGAAGCCCCCGCCGTGGATCCACACCATCACCGGCAGCCTGGCGGCGGTCGGCTTCTCCGGCGCCCAGACGTTCAGGTACAGGCAGTCCTCGCTGGGCGGCGTGCCGAGTGGCGCGGCGTCGCTGGGGAACGGCAGCTGCATGCAGTCGTGCGCGTACGCATCGGCGGCGCGCACGCCCGTCCAGCGTAAAGGCGGCGCGGGCTCGCGCCAGCGCAGGTCGCCGACTGGCGGCGCCGCGTAGGGAACTCCCTTGTAGGAGACGATGCCGTCGGCGACGACCCCGGACACGATGCCGCTCTCGGTGCGGGCGGTAGGGGCCTTGGCGTCGGCGGCGACCGCCAGCGCGGCGGCGGCGGCGACCAGGGCGATGACCGGCGTCATCGGATCACCTCCATGTCGGCGTGCAGCGTCGCGTTCGAGTCCGACCCCGCCCAGAGGTCGAACGCCTCCGCGTCCTGCACCCACTGGCCCCGCGACGTGCTCCAGTAGCGCAGCTCGTCCGGCCCCAGGGTGAAGGTGACGGTCTGCGTCTCGCCGGGCTTCAGGCCGACGCGGCGGAAGCCTTTCAGCTCGCGCCGCGGACGAGAGTCGCTGCCCGCCTTCTGGTGGAGGTAGAGCTGCACCACCTCGTCGCCGGCCACGCTGCCGGTGTTGACGACCTCGACCGACACCTCGGTCTTCTGCGCCTCCTTCAGCTGCGGCGTCGCCACCTTCAGGTTCGAGAATGCGAAGCTCGTGTAGCTCAAGCCGTAGCCGAAGGGGTAGAGGGGCGTCGTCGGCAGGTCCCAGTAGCGCGACTGGTACATCTCCGTGCCCTCCGGCTGGTGGGTGGTGTCGCGGGCGTAGTAGAGCGGCTCCTGACCACCGCTGCGCGGGAAGCTCGCCGGCAGCTTGCCGCCCGGGTTCACGTCCCCGAACAGGACGTCGGCAACCGCATTGCCGCCTTCGCTGCCCGGCTCCCAGGCCTCGAGGATGGCGGGGAGGTGCTCGGCGGCCCAGTCGAGGCTGAGCGGCCGGCCGTTCAGCAGCACCAGCACCACCGGCTTGCCCAGCGCGGCCACCGCCTTCAGCAGCTCCTCCTGCCGCCCCGGCAGGCCGAGGGTGGCGCGCGAGGCCGCCTCGCCGCTCATGTCGCCGAGCTCGCCCATCACCGCCACCACCAGGTCGGCGCCGCGAGCGGTCTCCACCGCCTTCTGGAACGCCGCCTCCGCGTCGGCCGCCGTCTGCTGCGGCTTCTTCGGCCCGGGGATCAGGGCGTCGAAGAACGACGGGAACAGCCGCCGGATCTCGGGACCGGGCGCGTAGGCGACACTGGCTCCCGGCAGCTTCGCCTTGATCCCCTGCAGCACCGTCACCGCCGCCGGCACGTGGCCGAACACCATCCAGGAGCCCTCGGTCCCCTCCTGCGAGTCGGCGAGCGGGCCGATCACCGCGAGGCTCCGGAGCGACTTCGCGAGCGGCAGCGTCTTTCTCTCGTTGCGCAGCAGCACCATCGAGCGCTGGGCCGCCCGGCGCGCCTCCTGGCGGTGCTCGGGGGCGCCGATCACCTGCTTGGCCTTCGCCTCGTCGGCGTACGGGTTCTCGAACAGGCCCATCTGCACCTTTACCTCGAGCACCCGGCGCACCGCCGTGTCGATCTGCTCGGTGGTGAGCTTGCCTTCCTGCACCAGCGCGGCCAGGTGCTGCGGGTAGGCGCCGCTCGCCATCTCCATGTCCAGCCCGGCGGCGAGCGCGCGCCAGGCCGCGTCCTTGCGGTCGCGGGCGAAGTGCTGGACCTGCAGGTTGCCGACGGCCATGGCGTCGCTGACCACGAAGCCGCGGAAGCCCCAGTCGCCCCGCAGCACGTCCGTGAGCAGCCAGCGGTTGCCCGCGGCCGGGACGTCGTTGAGGTCCATGTACGCGCTCATGAAGCTGCCGACGCCCGCGTCCACCGCCGCCTTGAAGGGTGGGAAGTAGACGTTGCGCAGCCGCGTCTCCGGCAGGTAGACCGGGTCGTAGTCCCGGCCGCCCTCGGCGGCGCCGTAGCCCGCGAAGTGCTTGGCACAGGCCAGCAGGTGGCCGGGGGTGCCCAGCACCGGGCCCTGGAAGCCGCGCACCTGCGCCGCGGCCATCGCCGCGCCGAGGTAGGGATCTTCCCCTGCGCCCTCGACGATGCGGCCCCAGCGGGCGTCGCGGGCGATGTCGAGCATGGGGGCGAAGGTCCAGTGGATGCCGGCGGCCCGCGCCTCGCGGGCGGCCACGCCCGCCGCTCGCTCGTGCACCGAGGGATCCCAGGAGGAGGCCATGGCCAGCGGCACCGGGAAGATGGTGCGGTAGCCGTGGATGACGTCGAGGCCGAACAGCACCGGGATCTTGAGCCGCGACTGCTCGACGGCGATCTTCTGCAGCTCGTTGAAGCGCCTGGTGTCGTTGAGCCAGAGGACGGAGCCGGCGCCGCCCCTGGCCAGCACCTCCTCGGGCTTGGCCGCCCCCGGCATGAACGCCGCGCCCGAGATCTGGGTGAGCTGGCCGACCTTCTCCTCGAGCGTCATCTGCGCCAGCAGGGCATCCACCCGGGACTGCACCTGGGCGTCGCTCGGCGGCGGTGCCGGCGGCGCCGGCTGGGCGGCGGCGAGCGAAGCGGAGACGACGAGCGCGGCTGCGGCCAGACCCTCGTGGAACGAGCGCATGTGTCCTCCCGATTTGCTGTCGATGGTATTTGGCACCGGGTGTCAAAGTCAACACCGGATGCTAGAATGCCGGCCGTGGGCGAACCGCGGAAGACCTCCCTGCACGAGCGCAAGCGCCGCCTGGTGCGCGACGAGCTCTCGCGCGCCGCCTGGGAGCTCTTCGCGGCACGCGGCTACGAGGCGACCACGGTGGCCGAGGTCGCGGAGCGGGCTGGCGTCTCCAGGCGCACCTTCTTCCGCTACTTCGACTCCAAGGAGGACGTGGTGGTGGAGACCACGGACGCGCTGGCGGAGGAGGTGCTCGCCGCCTTCCGCCAGCGGCCGGCGCAGGAGGCGCCGCTCCTGGCCATCCACCGCGCGCTGCGGCCGGTGGTCGAGGCGCGTCTGAAGAACGCCGCCCAGGCGCGCGCCATCGTGAAGCTGTTGCGCCAGAGCCGCACCCTGCGCCGCGCGCTCCTGGAGCGCCACGCCCGGATGGAGGAGCGCTTGGCCGTGCTGCTGGCGCGGCGGATGGGAATGGACCCGGCCTTCGACCCCACCCCCGCGCTGCTGGCGTTCGTCACCCGCGCGCTGCTCGACACCGCCTTCAACGTCTGGTTCGACCAGCAGCCGGCGGACGTGGGGGCGATGATCGACGACCTGTTCCACAGGCTGCGGCAGCTGGTCAGCGCACCGCCTCCGCCCATTCCTCCCGGGCGTGCCGCAGGATCGCCGGCAGGTCCTCGTCGAGCAGGAAGCGCTCGCGGGCGAGGGCGAGCGCCGCGCCCGTGAAGCGGCCCAGGTAGCGCTCCTCGTCGCCGTAGCGCTCGGCCAGCGAGCGGCGCGGGTCGCCCGAGGCGGCGCGCGCGGCCTCGTCCTTCGAGAAGGGGAAGTACGAGCCGAGGAAGCTGACGCGGGCAAAGGGCGCGCCCACCGCCGGGTCGCGCAGGTTCCAGCCGGTGCAGGTCGCGAGCGGCGCGGCCAGCTCCGGCAGGCGCACGCCGGCCACCTCGTTGCCGTCGGCGTCGACCTGTGGCACCAGCGACGGGTAGGCGGGGCCGGCGCCAGGCGGTTGCCGGCTCACGATGCCGCGGGCGAAGTCGGGCCCGAAGTCGGTGGCGACCGCGCGGTGCACGTCCCGGGGAGGCTCGACTCCGGGGATTCGCGGCCAGGCGAGCCGGTCCAGCGGGACGAGCGTGCCGTCGTCGAGCCGCGGGTATCGGCTGGGCGGCGGCGGGGCGCCTTCCTTCACCCAGGCATCGAGGTCCAGCAGCATCGCGCGCCAGAACCAGCGCACGGCGAGGGGGCTCTGCGGGTACTGGCTGGCCAGCTCCCCCTTCCCGCGCGCCGGCGGGAAGGGGCCGCTGAAGTGCTGCAGGCCGGTGTAGAGGTAGACCCGGACGCTCGGCGGAAGGGGCGCGTCGCTGCGGCCGTCGGGGGTGGTGTGGACGAGGGAGGCGGCGCGGCCCCAGTACTCGTACGAGGTGTTGGTGTAGAGGATCTTCGGCGCCACGCCCTCGGCCAGCGCCCGGTCGAGCAGCCCCTCGCTCGTCCCGCTCACCGGGTCGGCGAGCGGGAGGTCCGCGAACGGGTAGAGGTCGGTCGCGTAGAGGATCGCGTTCATCGGCTGGGCGTCGCGCGAGGGCTGGCAGAAGCGGTGGTTGAAGTTGCCGCGGCCGGCGCCGGCCACGTGCGGCACCAGGCCGTCGAAGACCCGCCGCCCCTCTTCGTCCGCGTTGAAGCCCTGGTACAGGAAGTGCCGCAGGAAGCGGCCGCTCTGGGAGATTCCGACCCCGTGCGCCACCCGCACCGGCGCGACCGAGCCTTTCGCGTGCTTGAGGTAGGACACGAAGTCGCGCACCGCGGCGAAGCCGAGGCCCGCCAGGCGCGGGTCGCGCACCTCGTAGACGAGCTCGTAGACCCGGCCCGGCTCGAACCCCTTCGGGTAGCGGACGGTGCGCGCGTCGGTGAAGCTCCACTCGTTCGGCGGGATCACCTGGCGTTCGCCGAGAGGCGCGTCGCGGACGGTGAGCCGGGTGCGGGGGCTCGCCGGAGAGGCGGCCTCGTACTCGGTCCCGCCGATGCCGCCGCCGATCTGGTGGCCGAGCGGTACCTCCGTCGAGCGGGCGGTGGGCGTGAAGTCGTCCCGCAGCAGGCCCCTGATCGGCCGGCCGTGGTCGGTGGCGACAGGGGCGAAGAGGCGCATGAGGTGGGGCTCGTCGCGCACGTCCCACTGCCAGCCGACCCAGGCCACGGTGAACCCATTCCTCATCAGGAAGCCGTCGCCGAGATCTGCGGCGCTCTCCGGGTCGAGCGAGGAGGCCGCCTGGTTGACCATGGCCAGGATCGCCTTGCCGCCCCGGTTGGGGATCTCGAGCAGCAGCGAGCCGTTGCCGCGGGCCGGGTCCTTCGGCCGCAGGACGAAGAAGTCGGCGGCGAACTCGACCTCGCCGGCGGCGTTGCGCGGCGCCAGCGCGAGGTCGACGATGGCGCGGTCGTGCGGGTCCTCGGGGCGGACCGCGCAGTGGATGCGGCCGACGAGCTTCTCGTAGGGGCCGGCGGCGCCGAACGCCTGGCCTGCGGCGAGGTCGGCACGCCGGGTGACCTCGAGGCGGACGACCCGCGCCTCGGCGGTGGTCGAGAGCAGCAGCAGGACGGCGCAGAGGCTCGATCGCATGCGGACGAGGATACGCCGTGTCCGGCTACGACATGGGGCCCCCGCGTGTCTGTGCCATCAGCTGCCGACGCCGCGTCGTGGGAAGCCTCTCGATCGCGTAGCGCAGGGCGGTGCGCGGCAGGCTGGGCCCGTGCCGCAGCAGGAAGCGCTCGAGGCGGGGGACGTCGGTCCTCCCGGCCTCGCGCAGCAGCCAGCCGGTCGCCTTGTGGACGAGGTCCTCGTCGTCTCCGAGCAGCGCAAGGGCGACGGCGTAGGCGGTGTCGAGCGCCTGGCCGCGGCGCGCGAGCGGCACCAGCGACACCGCGGCAGCACGGCGCACCCACAGGCTGCGCGACCGCGTCCACGATCGCAGGGTGGCGACCCGGTCCGGGAAGCGCCGGAGGACCTCGGCGACGACCAGCGAGCAGAGCGCGTCGGTCGTCGCCCAGCTGGCGCACAGGCCCGCCGCCAGCCAGTTCCTGGCGGCGGGCAGCAGCCGCGGCTCGAATTGCCGCCGGTGGCGGGCGAGGACCATCGCGCCGAGCGCTTTCGCCTCCAGCTCCGGCCGACGGAGCATCCGCTCCGCGTAGGCGACCGCATCGGAAAGCGTCCAGCATCCCTTGACGCAGGCGAGGACGTCGCGCTCGATGGCGCGTAGACCCGCCGCCTTCAGCCCGAAGAAGCGGAGGCGCTCCGCCTTCTTGAAGTAGGCGTGGAGGCCGGCGGCCACGTCCGGATCGGCGCCGGCCCGCAGCCGACGGCAGGATTCGCGCACCAGGGTGGCCGGAGTCGGCAGCGGCACCTCCGGCGCGATGGTACAGCCTTCCAGCTATACTAATTAATGATATACCTGAGCCGGAGCGGGCTGGTAGGATGTCGCGTGCGACTGGGCGTCTTCGACTCCGGCTTCGGCGGGCTGACCATCCAGCGCGCCATCCGTGCCCGACTGCCGCAGTACGACTGCGTCTACCTCGGTGACAACGCCCGGACGCCGTACGGGCACCGGTCCTTCGAGGCCGTCTACCGTTTCACCGCCGAGGCCGTGCGCTTCCTGCTGGAGCGCGACTGCGCGCTGGTGGTGGTGGCCTGCAACACCGCCTCCGCCCGCGCCCTGCGCACCGTCCAGCAGAAGCTGCTGCCGGTGCTGGCTCCGGACCGGCGGGTGCTCGGCATCATCCGGCCCTCGGTCGAGGCGCTCGCCCGCGAGCCGGGCTGGCGGACGGTCGCCCTGTGGGCGACGCCGGGGACCGTGGCCTCCGACAGCTACGGCCTGGAGCTGGCGAAGCTGCGTCCGCAGCTGCGGCTGGTGCAGGTCGCCTGCCCGCTGCTCGTCCCCCTGGTGGAGAACGGCGAGCTGGACGGCGGCGGCCTCGACCACTTCGTACGCCGCTACTGGGCCGAGACCGAGGCGCGCGCCGCGGGCGCCTCCGTCGACGCCCTGCTCCTGGCGTGCACCCACTACCCGCTGGTGCTGCCGCGGATCCGCGCCGTGGTTCCCGCCGCGGTGACCCTCCTCTCACAGAGCGAGATCGTCGCGCCCAGCCTCGAGGACTACCTGCGCCGGCATCCCGAGATCGAGATGCGCCTGGAGCGCGGCGGCGCCACCACCTTCCTGACCACGGACACCAGCGAGGCTTTCGACCGCCTGGGCGAGCTGTTCCTCGGCCACCCTGTCCAGTCCGAGCGGGTCGAGCTGGCCGCTGACACCTAGGCGCTACTCCTCGCGCAGCGCGGAGGCCGGGTCGAGCCGCAGCTCCTGCCGGGCGGCGGCCACGGTCGCAAAGAGGCAGACGGCGGCGACCAGGAAGGCGACGGCCGAGACCACCCGCGGGTCGCGGCCGCTCACCTCGATGAGCTGGCTGGCCACCGCGCCCCCCGCCAGCACGGCGCCGAGCACGCCGAGAGCGATGCCGAAGGCGAGCGGCGGCAGCCCCTGTCGCACGACCAGCCGGAGCACCTCGCCGGCGGTGGCGCCCAGGGCGGCGCGGATGTTCATCTCCCGCCTCCGGCGCGACACGCCGTAGGCGGTGACCGCGTAGACGCCCAGGGTGGCGATGAGCAGTGCCGAGAGGCCGAAGGCCACGAACAGCCGCACCTGGTACCGTCGGCCGGCGAGCGCGGAGTCGACGACCTGCTGCAGCGGCCGCGCTTCCGCGATGGCGATCTCCGGGTCCTCCGCCCGGATCGCCCGGCGGACCTCGCGAGCGAGCGAGGCGGGGTCGACCGCGGTGCGCAGGACCAGCGAGGTCGTCGAGCGCGGGCGGTACCAGTAGGGCATGTACACCATCGGCGGCGGCGTGTGGTCGAGGTCGGTCCGGGTCTCGGGGACGACACCGATCACCTCGACCGGCTTCTCCGACAGGTCCCGTGACCAGCGGAAGCGGCGGCCGATCGGGTCCTGGTGGGGCCAGACGAGGGAAGCCGCGCGCTGGCTGACGACCGCGGGCACCGTGGGACGGTCACGGTCCTCCTCGGCGAAGGTGCGGCCGCGGCTGAGCGGGATCTTCAGCGCCGAGAAGAACTGCGAGGAGACGTAGCGGTAGTTCGCGCTCGGCTGCTGGGTCAGGGGCCGCGGGTCGCCCTCGGCAGCGATGGGGTTGACGGTGCCCTGTCCGATCAGCGGAAGCCGGTGGGTCCAGGCGGCGGCGGTGACACCGGGAACGCGGCGAACGCCCTCCAAAACCCGGTCCGCGACCGTCGCGCGTTCCGCCGCCGTGTAGCGGACGGGGAGCACGAGGTCCAGCGCCAGCACGGAGCGCGCCTCGAAGCCGGGGTCCGAGCGCAGCAGGCGCAGGAAGCTCGTCGTCAGCAGCCCGGTGACGACCAGCAGGGTCACCGACAGGGCGACCTGGGTGGTGAGCAGCACTCCCCGCGCCCGCAGCGCCCGTCGGCTCTCGGTGGTGGTGGGTCCGCTCACGCGCACGCGACCGTAGACGAAGGCGTCCGCGAGATGCCAGGCCGGTGCGATGGCGATGAGCAGGGCCGCCACCACCGCGACCGCAGCGCCCAGCAGCAGCACCCGGCCGTCGAGCGTCACCTCGGCCGCACGCGGCAGGTCCAGGGGTGCGGTCAGGACGAAGGCGGTGATCGCCGCGCGGGCGACGAAGGTGCCGCCGAGGCCGCCGGCCACGGCCAGGCACAGCTGCTCCAGCACCAGGCGGGACAGAAGCCGCGCCCGGCCGGCTCCAAGGGCGGCGCGGAGCGCGGTGTCCCGCCCCCGCGCCAGCGCACGGTTCAGCGAGAGGTTGGCCAGGTTGGAGCAGGCGATTAGCAGCACCCCGGCGATGGCGGCGAGCAGCAGCCACAGGCCGCGGCGGGCCCGGCCCACGACGGTGTCGGCCAGGGGAAGGACGGAGGCGGCGAGCGTCACCGGCGCGTGCGCCTCGGCGCTGGCGAGCTCCGCCACCTGCGCCTGCAGCAGGTCCAGCTCCGCGCGGGCCTCGTCCGGGGTCACCCCCGCCCGCAGGCGTCCGATCACGTCGTTGTTGTGCTCGCCCACCCAGCCCGCGCGGTCCTCCTCGACCCGCAGCGGCACGAAGGCGTCGAGCTTCGCCACCAGCTGCTGCGGCTCGGGCAGCTGGAAGCCGGGCGGCAGGATGCCGATCACCGTCACCGGCGTCCCGTCGAGCACGATGGCGCGGCCCACCGCCGCGGGATCGGCTCCCAGCCGCTCGCGCCAGAGGGCGTCGGTGACCACGGCGACCCGCGGCTGGCCTTCCTGCTCGTCGAGCGGTGTCAGGCCCCGTCCGGCCGCGACCGCCACCCGCAGCGTGTCGAACAGCGCGCTGCTGGTGCGCACGACCACGATCTCGGCGGTCTCGCCGCTGCCGCTCAGGCTCGCCTGGCCACGGACGTACTGGGCGAGCGAGTCGAAACTGCGGGCGTGGGCACGCCAGTACTCGAAGTGGCGCTCGTTCGCCTCCATGGCCGGGTAGCGGTCGGCGAACTGCCCCCAGATCTCCTGGACCGCCACCAGCCGTTCCGCCTCGCGATAGCCGAGCGGCTTCAGCAGCACGGCGTCGACGATGGAGAAGACGGCGGTGGTGGCGCCCAGCGTCAGGGCGAGGGTGGCGACGCTGACGGCCGAGTACAGCGGGTCCCTGACGAGACCGCGGACGGCGTCCCTGAGGTCGAACGGCAGCATGGGCACTACCCCCGCCCCGCGAGAGCACGGCGCGTGCCGAGCGGCG
>Ga0187777_10001285_pt1 | contig 16364 bp, 12 predicted proteins | sample 1015_Q2_SP5_10_M_FD_132416 | JGI IMG/M metagenome (GOLD analysis project Ga0187777, IMG submission 132416) | Tropical peat soil microbial communities from peatlands in Department of Meta, Colombia - 1015_Q2_SP5_10_MG | ecosystem: Environmental > Terrestrial > Soil > Wetlands > Peat | place... | reverse complement strand
GCCGGTCATGGCGGGCGTAGAGCCAAAACTCTCGATCGTGATCGTGCTCCACAACTCGGCGGATGAGCTCGTCGATTGCCTGCGATCCGTCGGGCCTGCGATCGAGGCCGGCTGGGCCGAGCTAATCGCGGTTGACAACGCATCGCCGGACCGGAGTGCCGAGATCGTGCGCAGCCAGCTGCCCCAGGCGCGGCTACTCAGCCTCGATCAGAACCGGGGCTTCGGCGCCGGAACGAACGTGGCGCTTTCCACAGCGGTCGGCAGGTACTGGCTCCTGCTCAACCCCGACGTCGCCGCATCTCCGAACGGGCTCGAGACGCTCGTGAGTTGGATGGACGCGCATCCCGCGATCGCCGTCGCGAGCCCCGAGCTCTGCGACGACCACGGCCGCTGCGAGTCGCCCGGGCGCGCAACGCCGTCGATTCTCCGCCTGCTGCTCGAGCTCTCGCGATTGCACCGCCTGATTCCGCGCTCGACGCGGGCGAGGCTCTTGCGCGGGCCATACTGGCTGAACGGGGACCAATACGACGCCGGGTGGGTGCCGGGCACGGCGATGATCGTCCGCCCGGAGGCCGCGCGACAGGTCGAATTGCTGCGCGAGGACCTGTTCATGTACGGCGAGGACATCGAATGGTGCTGGAGGCTGCGTCGCGCCGGCTGGCGAATCGGTGTCTGTTCAGCGGCCAGATTCGTCCATCGGGGCGGCTCGAGCGGTCGTCGCAGCTGGGGCGAGCACGAGCAAGAGCGGCGGATCGCAGCCGGAGTGGACGCGGCGTGCCGGTCGATGTACGGCCCGGCTCGCGCCCGTGTGCTCGCGGCGCTCACCGGGCTGGCGTTGCACCTCGACTCCTACGGGACCGGGCGCGAACCTGCTCAGCGGGTGCGCGCGCGCGACGGAGCCCGCATCTGGGCGGAACTGGCGAGACGCCGATGACGCGTTCGCCCGGACCGCTCGCGAGCGTCGTGATCAGCACTCACAACCGGGCCGCGGCGTTGCCGGCGACACTCGATGCGCTCGGCCACCAAGACCTGCCGGCGACTGACTACGAGGTGTTGGTCGTTGACGACGGCTCGAGCGATAAGACGTGGCAGTTGCTGAGCGCGGCCTCGACGCCGTACCGGTTGCGTACCTTTCGCTTGCGGCTGAACGAGGGGGTCTCGGCCGGGCGAAACGCCGGTCTTCGGGCCGCTGAAGGCCGATACGTCGTGATGATCAGCGACGACCTGATCGTCCCTCGGGAGTTCCTCAGCACCCATATCGCAACGCTCGAGCGCTTTCCGGACGCATGGGTGGTCGGCGGATTCCGTCAACTCGAGTCGCTCTCGGAGACTCCCTTCGGGCAATATCTGGGTCGTTTGGAGCATGACTTCGAGCAGCTGCGGCTCGGTCGCCAGCTCGAAGACGGCCTGTACGAGATGAAGGTGCCGACCGCGAGGAATCTGTCGCTGCGGCGCACCGATCTCGAGCGCGTCGGCCTGTTCGACGAGCGCTTTCGCGTGACGTGCGAGGACCAGGACCTGGCCCAGCGGGCCGCGGAGTGCGGCTTTCACTTCATCTTCAACTCGGCGCTGAAATGCGTTCACAACGACCAGACAGCGGAACTCGCTCGATACGTCCGGTTTCAGCAGCACGGAGCGCGCGACACCGCACGTCTGTGCCTGAAATATCCCGAAACTCACGGTCGCTCGCCGATCGCGGTGAGCAACGGCTATGTGCGCCGGTCTGACGGACGCCGGCTGATCCTGCGAAAGCTTGTCAAGTCCGTCCTAGCCACCTCGCTGATGGCCGCCGTCGTCGAGGCGGCCGTTGGATCGGCTGAGCGCGGCCCGATGCCGGACCGGTGGCGGGCCTGGGGTTACCGCGCGGTCATCGGGCTGTACACGTTCAAAGGCTTCAGAGAGGGCCTGCGTGAGTCGCACAGGGATCATCTGGAGGTCGCGTGGGCGACCTCGACGGCCCTGCTCAAGCGGCTTCGCGCCGTCCCCGCCGTGAACACGGCGCTAACGCACGCGCTACGAACCCCGATGCGGACGCTCGGCGTGCAGAGCGAGCTTGTGATCAAGCACCTGCCTCGCGTCGGTACGACGACGATGGTCCTTCCCGGCGGACACCGGGCCCGCCTGTGGTCACGCGGTGACGACTGGGTGCCGAACCAGGTGTTCTGGCGCGGTTGGGAAGGCTACGAGCCGGAGATGACGCCCGTTTTCTGGCGACTCGCCACGGCCGCGAGTGTCACCCTTGATGTCGGCGCTCACATCGGCTTCTACGCGATCCTCGCCGCGATAGCGAACCAGCGCGGTACCGTGTACGCGTTCGAGCCGCTCCCGGCCGTGTTCGAACGTCTGCAGCGCAACCTCGCGCTGAACCGGCTCGAGAACGTGATCGCGCTGCGGCAAGCCGCCGGAGCGATCGACGGACGGGCGCCGTTCTTCCACGTCCCGGGCCTGATTCCATGCAGTTCCAGCCTGTCGGAGTCGTTCATGCGGAGTCACCCGGTCCTCGACAGTCTGCCGGTGTCGGTCGTGCGGCTCGACACCTTCGCTCGAGAGAACGGATTGGCGAGCATCGACCTAATGAAGCTCGACACGGAAACGACCGAGCCCGACGTGCTGATCGGCATGGGGCCGCTACTCGGGAGCAGCCGACCGGACATCTTTTGCGAGGTCCTGCAGCGGACCGAGGCGGACGCGCTCACCGGCATGCTTCGACCTCTCGGATATTCGTTCTATCTCCTGACCGATGCCGGGCCGCAGCCCCGCCTCCGGGTGGCCGCGGATGAAGTCTGGCGAAACTACATGTTCACGACCCGCGAACGCTCGGCGGTCGCCTGCCTGGCCGGTACCGTTGGGGGCTCCTAAGGCTCCTCGGGCCCACGAAAGCACGTTGCGCTCAGCTCAACCAACCAGCCCGCCCGCGGCCCCTCAGCCGGTCGTCGCGACGGTCCGTGCGCCGGCGAAGTTCCGGCTGCGGCTCACGCAGCTGCTCGCCGACAAGCCCGTCATCTGGGCCCTGGCCGGGCGGGACCTCAAGTCGCGCTACAAGCAATCGGCGCTCGGCCCGGCCTGGGTCGTGTTCCAGCCGCTGGCGTTGCTCGTGGCGTTCACCATCGGGTTCCACAGCGTCGCACACGTGCGGACGGAAGGCGTTCCCTACAGCCTGTTCGCACTCACCGGCCTCGTGGTGTGGACCTACTTTCAGGCGGTCACGATGTCGGCTGTCGGATCGCTCGTGAACAACTATCCACTGGTTCGGTGGACCGCATGCCCACGGATCGCGATGCCGCTGGCGACACTGATGTCCAACCTACCGTCCTTCGCGATCCCGGCGGCGGCGGCGCTGATCGCGGCCGGCGCCACGGGGTACCTGACCATCCAGGCGCTGTTGCTCCCGTTCCTGTTCGTCTGGTTGGTGTTCCTGGTGGCCGCTGTTGCGATCTTCATGTCGGCGATCACGGTGCGGGCTCGGGACGTTCTCAGCGTCACCCCGTTCCTGCTCCAGGTGATGCTGTTCCTGTCGCCGGTGGGGTACGGCACCTCGCAGCTTTCGCCAGTGCTCCGGGCCGTGATCTCGATCAATCCGTTGACGGGTCTCATCGACGCCTGGCGCTGGAGCCTTCTCGGAATCAAGCCGAGTACGACCGCCGTGGTCATTTCGCTGTCACTCACGAGTATTGGCATCGTCAGCGCATGGCGCCTGTTCAGATCGCTCGAAGTGTTGATGGCAGATGACATCTGAGACCATCGATCAGGACCGCATCGAACCGGCTGTCGCCGCCCAACGGCTGAGCAAGACCTACCGGCTTGGCGAGCTCCTCCGCCTGGAGGCGACGATCAGGACAGTGGTTCGGCGAGGAACCGAGCGCCCGCTGCTCGAAGCGCTGCGCAATGTCAGCTTTGAGGCCTACACCGGCGAATGCTTCGGAATCGTCGGGGGCAACGGATCGGGGAAATCCACGCTGCTCCAGATCTTGGCCGGCATCACGCCGCCAACGAGCGGAACGATGACGGTGCGGGGAAGCGTGCTTCCGATGCTGGCCGTGGGGGCCGGTTTCCACAATGAGCTGACAGGGCGCGAGAACAGTTTCCTGTACGGAACCATCCTCGGCCTGGACCGTCAGGTGATCGAGAGCAAGCTAGCCGATATCGCGACCTTCGCAGAACTCGAACGCCATTTCGACACGCCGCTCAAACGCTATTCGGTGGGAATGCAGTCGCGTCTGTGTTTCGCGATTGCGATGCTCTTCCCAGCGAATGTCTATTGCTTCGACGAGGTCCTCGCGGTGGTTGACGGTGAGTTCAAGGATCGGTGTCTCGCCGAGGTCAGAGCCTTGGCGACGCGGGGGGCGGCGGTCTTCTTCATCAGCCACGACCTCGAGCAGGTCGGCAGGCTGTGCGATCGAGTCATGTGGCTACAGAATGGTGAGTCGCGAGAAATCGGCGATGCCGAATCGGTGCTCGAGCGCTACAGCCGGCACGTTACCGGCGTCGCGGCAAAGTGAGCTCCGCGTCTCACGCCGCGAAGCGCACCGACCGAAAGGCGGCGACGATCTTCTCCGCATTCGACTGGAGCGTGAACCGCTCGTGGGCCAGCGCAGCGGCGCGCTGACCGATGCGCTCGCGCAATTCGGCGTTGGCGACCAACCGGCCAACCGTGCGCTCCCACTCGGAGTCGTCCCGGGCCAGGAACCCAGTCTCTCCGTGCGTGATCACCGTCGCGTTGGATCCGAGTGGGGTCGCAACCGGCGGGATTCCCAGAGCCATGTACTGGATCAGCTTCAGAAAGAACTTGTGCGGCGTCCATGGGGTGAGCGGCACCGGCACCAATCCGACATCAAGCCGTCGAAGGTCCGCCACTTCGGTCTCCGGGTGCCACTCCACCCGAGTGTGAGGCACATCTAGCAGGCCGAAGTCGGGCGCCCCAATCATGACCAGCTCGACGTCGGTCCGCGCGCTCAAGGCATGCAACGGGCGACGGATCACCTGCAGGTTGGAGACCGTGCTGGGGCTGCCGCTCCAGCCGACGCGGACGCGGTCGCCGGCGGTGGGGGTGCGCGGCTTCCAGCCGGTGTACAGCTCGCCGTCGACCAGGCTCGGTATCTGCCAGACGTTCGCGTTGTACCTGCGTGCGAATGCACAGTGACTGGGCGAGTTGGCAAGGACGACCGCGCTTGCGCGACAGAGCGTCTTTACCTTTCCAAAGAACTTCAGGTAAGAGAGCCAGCCATTGGCAGGGCTACGATATGGGATGTAGAGAGGATCGTCGAGCAGGTAGATCAGTGGCTTTCCGCGTCGAACCACCCACCGCTCGACGATCGCGGGCCCAATCAGTGTCGCTTCCCGATTCACGAGAACGGCGTCGTACTCGTCTACTCGACGAACCTTCGGGATGAATTGCACGTAAGCACGCATCATCTCGAGCGTCTTCTGCCCGCCCTGTCCATGTGCATACAGGATGCGATGGAGGCGATCGGTCTCGAACACAGCGTAGTCGAACGAGATCCCTGCTTCACGGAGGACCCGCTCCCATAACTCAAAGCTGGACCGTGGACCGGCCGTCGTGCCGTACGGATAGGGAGTGAGAACGAGGACGCGCATGACTGCCTCGAATTGTCGCTCCATCCGCGGTTCGGCGGCGGGCCGGGAGCGGGTGGAAATCGCGGTTTCCCGACCGAGGAATGCATCCTCTCATTCGGCACGCGGAGCGTTCGGCCGCACCGAATCTCCGGTCGCTCGTACGAACGTTTAACCGCCGTCGAACGATCGGCCAGCGGCCACCGCGACGCGGCTCGCCCAGGCTGGAGACACCGATCCAGCATGGGTGCGCAGGAAATTCAAGCCGCCGGCGATTCTCGCCAGCCCGGGTTCGCGGCCCGGGCTGCGGCCTGGGCTGCTTGCCGCACTGGTGCTGACGTCGGTCGTGGCCGTGCTGGCCTCGGCCAGCGATGGAATAACGACCGGCCGTCGACCATCGGGCAAGCCACATGTCTGGGTGGGCACCCGGGCGGCCGTCGGCGCCCCCGGCGGCGCCGGCCGCGCTGTCGGCGCCCCCGCCGGCCGCGCCGTCGGCGCCCCCGCCGGCCGCGCCGTCGGCGCCCGTGCCGGGGCACGCTCTCGGGAGCGGACCGCCACGACGGCGCCCCTCGAGGGGATCTTTGAGAACTGTTCGCTGGATATGGCGATGGGGCTGTGCGCCCGGCGCCTGGCCGTGATGCACGCCGGCGGAATCAATGTCGTCGTCATTCCGGGATGGGGCTCGTCGCTGACCTCGTTGATGCATTACGCCGCGACCGCTCGCGAGCTTGGCATGTCGGTGATGTGGGAGCTGAGTAACCCGGGCTGGTGGCAGGAGCCGCCCACGAGTACCGGGATGGCAAGTCACTTTCCCGCGTTCGCGACCGGATGTGGCTGCAACGAGAATGGTCCACTCCTCTCGTACCTGGTCGGCTGGCTCGGCGCGCTGCCAGGCACATACGGCTACTACGCCGCCGACGACTCGATGCTCTCGGCCGGCGATCGAGCCCGCGTCGCGGCTTACATCTCACAGATCAAGCAGCGCGATCCGTCCCGCACCGTGCTGATCGGATCGTTCGGACTGGGGCAGTCAGAGGATTACGAGGGAATCGCCGACATGATCGGCACCGAGATCTACCCTGTGACCACGACCTCGCTTTCGCCGGTCGACGCGCACCTCAGAGCGTGGAACTCGGTCGCCAAGACGGCAAGCCGAGCCCAGCGGGACGCGGACGGTGCCCACAGTCAGTCCGCGTTCATCCTTCAGGCATTCACGTGGGGCGATGACATCGACGACGGCACCGCCGTCGGCGCCTGCTCCAGGGGCGAAAGCAACCTGGCCTGCTACCACGCACTGCGATACCCGAGTCCGGGGACGCAGCTCGAGCTGCGCAACGAGGTCCTCCTGCACGCCCACCCGAAGCTGATCTTGTGGTGGTCGTTCCCGGGCACGTACGGTCAAGCCGGCGGCGACGACGACGACACTTACTCGATCTACCCGACCGGAGCGCAGGCGGGGCTCCGCTGGGCGGGCCTCTCAGCCGCGATCAGGGCTTCGATGCCACAGCCCGTTTCAGGCGGGGCACGTCGGGCCCGGTGAGCACCGCCATCGCTACCACCCCTGACGGCGAAGGAACACCTCGAGCGTGAGGAGCGTCCACAGCACCCCGCCGCGCTGCCGGGTGCCGGCGGCATGCTCAGCCAGGAGCACATCGACGGCGTCGCCTCTGACGTGGCGGCGGATGCGAGCGCCGGGCGCGCCGAGCATGTGGGCGAGGTAACCGCTCAGGTCTTCGCGGAACCAACGATCCAGCGGGACGCCGAAACCATGCTTACGGCGCCGGAGGATCTCCTTCGGAAGATCGTCGCGCAGCGCGTGCTTGAGCACGCGCTTGAGCGTCAAGCCGCCAATCTTCAATCTCGAAGGCAGCTGGATCGCGTAGTTCGCCAATTCGAGGTCGAGAAACGGCGAGCGAAGTTCGAGGCCGTGGGCCATGCTCATCCGATCGGCTTTGACGAGGAGGTCGTCCAGAAGATACGTGCGTAGGTTCAGATCGAGCACCCGGTCCAGCGGTCGCAGGGCGCCGACCGAACTCCACAGCCGGGCGAAATCACGCCGAGCCCAGGGGTCGGGGTCTTCGAGCAAGGCTTGCCGCGCCGGCTCGTCGATGAAGCTGATCCAGTCGAGGTAGGCGTCCGGCATTCCGCCCTCGGCGACCGCCGCGAACCGCTGCAAGTTCCCGACTCGACCGCGCAAGGCGCTGGCCGGAAGCCGCGCCAGCGCGCGCCGGGAGACCGTGCGCAGCGAAGCCGGAATCGAGTTGTAAGCGCCGACAGCCAACGATGCCGCAAACCTCTCGTAGCCGGCGAACAGCTCGTCTCCACCGTCGCCGCACAGCGCGACGGTCACGTGGCCGCGCGTCAGCTCTGTTAACAGATAGGTCGGAATCGCGCTCGAGTCGCCGAACGGCTGGTCGTGGTGCCAGACGAGCTTCTCCACCAGGTCCACGGCGTGCGGTCGGACGACGAACTCGTGATGATCTGTCCCGTAGCGCCTGGCGACCAATTCGGCAAACGCCCGCTCGTCGTATCCGTCGCCGCCGTCGAACCCGATCGTGAAAGTCGAGAGGCGTCGGGGATTGAGCCGGGCCATCGTCGCGACCACCGCGCTCGAATCGACGCCACCGCTCAACAGGGCGCCGATCGGCACGTCCGCGATCATGCGGCGCGCCACCGCTTCGCTGAGAAGGCGGCGCACCTCAACCCCGGCCTCCTCGAGCGAAGGCGCAGAACCACCTGAGGTGCGCTCGCGGCGCGGCGGCGTCCAGTACCGCTCCAACCTCGGCGGAGCGCCTGCGTCGACCGTCAGCACGTGGCCGGGCGGGAGGCTCTGGATGCCAGCGAAAAACGTTCGCGGAGTTGGGACATAACCGAACGTCAGGTACGAAGGGATCGCGGCGGGGTCGAGATCACGGGACACCCCGGGATGAGCGAGCACCCCCTTGATCTCGCTGGCGAACACCAGCGCGCTGCCGGACGTCCAGTAGTACAGCGGCTTCTTGCCGAACCTGTCCCTCGCGAGGATCAGCCGTTGTTCGGCCGCGTCCCATACGGCGAACGCGAACATGCCGTCAAGCCGACGGGCGAGCTGCGCCGCCGGACACCGCTCGGCCAGGTGAGCGATGACCTCGGTATCGCACCTGGTCGCGAACCGGTGGCCTTCGCTCTCCAGCTGCCGGCGCAGCTCGCGGAAGTTGTAAATCTCGCCGTTGAGGACGACGCCGATCGTGCCGTCCTCGTTCGTGATCGGCGGGTCTCCGTGTTCGATGTCGATGATCGCGAGCCGGTTCTGACCGATCGCCCCCCGACCGTGCACGAAGACGCCCTCGGCATCCGGCCCCCGGTGGTGCTGACAGGAGAGCTGTGCCTGGACGATCTCCTCGTCGGCGGCTCGCGGCATGTCCACGAACCCGGCGACCCCGCACACGCCGCCTAACCGCCCCGGGCGGCCCGGTTGACTCTCATCTCACCCCGGTAGCGTAATGACTTCATCCGTTCCGCCTCAACTCCGAAGCGCGCGTGCCGCCACTCCGATCGCTTTACGTCTGCTACCTGTCACTCGACGATCCCCTCGTCGAATCACAGGTCGTGGCGTATCTCGAGGGGCTTGCCCGAGAGGGCCACACGATTCACCTGTTGACGTTCGAGACCAGGCCCTTGACCCGCGTTCGTCGCGTCGAGACTCGCCGTTGGCTGCGCACGCGTGGATTGCACTGGCACGGGCTTCGCTACCACAAACGGCCGTCGCTACCGGCAACGGCGTTCGACACCGTCTGCGGGGCGCTGGCCTGCGCGTGGCTTGTGCGTCGACATCAGCTGGGCGCCGTCCATGCGCGCAATCACGTCCCGGCCGCGATGGCGATGCTCGCGGCCCCGTTCGCGCCGCACCGCCTCATCTTCGACATCAGGGGGCTGATGGCCGAGGAATACGTCGATCTCGGCAGGTGGCGCGCCGGACGTCTCGCCTTCCGGATCACGAAGCGCACCGAGCGTGCTGCGATTCGCCGCGCCGCCGGCGTCGTTGTGCTGACCAACCGCGTTCGAGAACTGCTGTTCGGCGCTCGCAACCGCGACGACGTGGTCGTGATCCCCTGCTGCGCGGATGTCGAGCACCTCTCCCGCCAGCGAGCTTCCCGGACCGTAATGAGGCGGGCGCTGGGCGTCGATTCACGACCGGTCCTCGCCTACGTGGGCAAGCTGGGTGGCTGGTACATGGACGCCGAGATGGCCGACTTTTTCGTCACTGCGCGAAGTGCGATCCCGGGGCTGCACTTCCTCGTGATCACGCAAGGCGACCGTAGCGCGATCGAGCGTCAACTTGCCAGCCGCGGCATCGATCCATCGGATTACACGGTCACGGGCGTCCACCACCCCCGCCTGGGCGAGCTGCTAAGCGCCGCCGACGCCGCGATCGCGCTCATCCGGCCCGTCCCGTCGAAGGTCGCGACGTCGCCGACGAAGATCGGAGAGTGCCTGGCCGCGGGGCTGCCAATCGTCGCCACCGACGTCGGCGACGTCAGGCCATTGTTGGAAGCCTCACGCACGGGCATCGTGCTGAACGACTTCTCGAGCGGCGCCTACCGGAACGGAGCCTGCGGGCTTGCTTCCATGCTCGCCGACCCGGCGACGGCGAGCCGCTGCGTCGCCACCGCTCGGGAACACCTGTCGCTGCGGCAGATCGGGATCCCCCGATACGACGCGCTCTACCGCGCCGTCGCGCTCGGGGGCGTTGATTCGAGCATGCGCCGGTAGAGCCCGTCGATGCGCTCGACCAGCGCATCGAGCGAGAACGCACGGGTCACCTCCCCGCGAGCGGCCTGGGCTCGCGCGGACACGGTGGCGTCGTCGAGCACCCGGGACACCGCGTTCGCCATCCCGTGCTCATCGCCTGGTTCGACGACGAACCCGCTTATGCCGTCCCTCACCACGCTGGCAACGCCGCCGACCCGGCCGGCGACAACCGGCGTACCCGCCGCCTGGGCCTCGATCAGGCTGACCGGGGTCCCTTCGTTGTCGGAGGTGAGCACGACGGCGTCGCTGGCGAAACAGACATCCGGGATGTCGCGACGAAAGCCCGCCCAGGTCAGACGACCATTCAACTTGGTCGCCTCAGCGCTCGCTTGGAGCGCTTCACGCAGCTCTCCGTCGCCCACCACCAGGAAGTGCACGCCCTGGCGGTGTGCTGCCAGGCTCTGGGCAACGCGAAGGAAACGGTCCACCCGCTTGATCGGCACGAGCCGAGCGATCAGCGTCACCACGTGGTCGTCGGCCGGGATGCCCAGCTCGGTGCGAAACCGGTGCCGCCGCCGGATGCGTTCATCGGCGCCCGCGCCGAACGGCTCGAGGTCGAACCCGAGCGGCACGACCTCGAAGCGGCCGGCGTCCGCCACGCCCAGCTCGGCGAGCTCGTCGCGCACTTCGCCGCTGACGGCGATCAACGCGTCGGTGCGGCGCGCGAGGAACCGCTCGATTTGCCGGTAGATCGACGCCGTGCGGGGCGGGAAGTAGCCGGTCAGCGAGTGCCCGTGGAAGGTGTGGATCAGGATCGGTCGCGGAGCCCGGCCGATCCCCGCGACCCACCCGGCCAGTCGGCCCAGCGTTCCGGCCTTAGCCGCGTGGGTGTGGATGATCCGCGGGCGCTCCCGACGGATGATGGAGACCAGCGTGAGTAACGCGCGGAGGTCGCCCCAACCCGGACTGCGCCGCAACCCGGGCACCAGCACCGGCCGGACGCCGAGCGCATCTGCCAGGTAATCCATGTTGCCCTCATCCGGGTCCTCCCGACCGCGCACGAGCGTGGTCCGGTAGCCCAGCGGCTCGAGGCGCGGAGTCAGGGTGATCGCCTGGATCGCCGGTCCGCCAACGTTGAGCCGGGCGATAATCCGGACGACGCGTGTCGGTTTAGGAGCGTCGTCTGCCGCGGCGTCGCTCATCGTCGATCGACCCCAGACCGAGCCGTGGAGGCCGGTCCGCCCTCGGGCGTCACGCGCCGACGAGGCCCGACCGCGAGTCCCGCAGGTCGCCAGCGATCGCTGTCGAGCACAGCGATCGCCACCGAGCCCAGCGTTACCGTGACCAGCGCCAGGATCGCCAGGACCTCGCCGCTGGAGCGGCCTCCCACGATTGCGAGCAGGCACAGCGCCGCTTGGGTCACCGCGAGGGCCGCCGCGACCGCCCGTGGGGAGCGCAGCGCGGGCAACAGGCGATGGCTGAGATGGTCGCGGCCACCGGTCACGAGCGTGACCCCACGCCGGGTGCGCGACAGGGTCACAAGCGAGGTATCGAGGATCACGACGCCGGCCATCAGCGCTCCGACGATCACCTGAGCGTGCCCGACGCGCATGTGACGGCCGGCGACGATCGCGAGCCCGGCGATCAGCAGCCCGATCGGTCGGCTGCCGCCGTCACCGAGGAAGATCCGTGCCGGGCCCGCGAGATTCCAGTGGAGGAACACCGCGCAGGATGCTGATAGCGCGAGTGCCAACCCAGCGACCGTGAAGTCCCCGTTGAGCGCGGCCAGTGTCCCGATGCCGGCGGCCGAGGCACAAGCGACGCTCCCGCACGCTCCGTCGAGGTTGTCCATGAGGTTGAAGCCGTTGACGAGTCCGACGACCCACAGCACGGTGAGCGCGATGTCACCGCCGCCGCCGTACCCGCGCCAGCCGAGGCCTACTGCTACCAGCGCAAGTCCCAGACACGCCTCGGTCAGTAGACGCCACACCGGCGCGACCGCGATCAGGTCGTCGATGGTTCCCACCGCCCAGAGTCCGACGGCGCCCACGAGCAGGACGACCAGATTTCCGCCCGCGCCGACCGCGACGGCCGCCAATATGAAGGCGCCGATCACCGCCGCGCCGCCGAGCAGCGGCGTCGGCGCCCTGTGCTGGCGATACTCGCGAGGCGTGTCGTAGAAGTCGACGCGCCGCGCGAACCTGATCGCCAGTGGAGTTGCCACCGACGCCGCGACCGCAGCCACGCCGGCCCCGAGGACCGGCGCCAGCTCGCCGTTCATGCACCAACCATCCGGCGACCGCTTCCCGCCGCCGGCTCCTCCTCCCACCTGTGCTGAAGGGTCCGCTCGAGTCCGTCGCGCAGGCGCACCGACGGCTCATAGCCAAGGTCCCGGCGGGCCCGCGATAGATCGGCGACCGAATGCAGGACGTCTCCTGGACGCGCGACCGTGTACACCGGATCGACGTCCACACCGAGCAGATCGCGCATCTCGAACAGCAACCGGTTGAGCGTCACGCGCTCGCCGCAGGCGACGTTGTAGACGCCGCCGGCGACGCTGGGCGCGTCAATCGCGAGCATGTTTGCGTGCACCACGTTGTCGACGTAGGTGAAATCGCGCGATTGCTCCCCATCGCCGAAGATGACCGGTCGCCGGCCGGCCACCAGAGCGGCGATGAACTTCGGGATCACCGCGGAGTACTGGGAAGTCGGATCCTGCCGCGGCCCGAACACATTGAAGTATCGAAGGGCGACCACGTCGAGTCCGAACACGCCGTGGAAGCTCCGGCCGTAAAGCTCAGCGGCGAGCTTGGCCGTCGCGTACGGCGAGATCGGGAGGGCCGCGTCGTCCTCACGCTTAGGCGAGACACCGGAGGCAGTGCCGTAGACGGAGGACGAGGAGGCGCACACGACGCGACGGACCCCCTCGTCGCGCGCCGCGAGCAGGACATTCAGCGTCCCGGTTACGTTGGTCGAGTTGATCGTGAGGGGATCATGGAGCGAGCGCTGGACGGAAGGCAGCGCGGCTTGGTGAAGAACGATCTCGCAGCCCGCGACCGCCTTTTCGACCCGCTGGTGGCTCTGGATGTCGCCCTCGATCAGCTCGACGTCGCCGGCGAGCCTGCTCACGTTGTCACGGCGGCCCGTGGCGAAGTTGTCGAGGACTCGCACCCGGTAGCCGCGCCGGAGCAGGTGGTCTGCCAGATGCGAGCCGATGAAGCCGCCGCCGCCGGTTACGAGGACCTGCATCGTCACGCGGGCTCCACCAACCCGGCGGTGGACGGGCGGTTCCAGGACGCGAGTCGGGGGTTACGAGGCGCTTCTCGGCGTTGCGTACGTGCCTCGACCGCAAGCTCGGAGCGCTCGAACGAGATCACGTCGTCAAGGGCCTCGTCGACGGATCGCCGCGGACGCCAGCCGATGAGCGCCTGGACCGCGGTTATGTCCGGCGTCCGCCGTCCGAGTTCCTCGAAGCCCTCGTCATAGGCCTCCCCGTAGTCGACTAAGACGATCCGGGAGCGTGAGCCGGTGCGCCGGATGATGCGCCGCGCGAGCTCGAGGATCGTGATCGGCTCGGGGTTGCCGAGATTGAAGGCGCGTCCCGACGCCCTGCCATGGTCCGTCAGCGCGAGGATCGCCCGCACCGCATCTTGGACATGGAGAAAGCACCGCAGCTGAGTGCCGTCGCCGTAAACCGTCACGTCGTTCCCGGCGAGCGCCTGCCTGACGAACCGGGGCACGACCATCCCATGGTCGCCGAGCTGCCGCGGGCCGATCGTGTTAAACAAGCGGACGACGACGGTGTCGGCGCCGAGCTCGCGGTGATAGCCATAGGCGATCGCCTCGCCGTACGACTTCGCGATCGCATATGACCACCGGCTCTTGTAGGCGGACCCGAGCACCCGGTCCGATTCCTCGTGGAGGGAACCGGCCGAGCTCTTACCGTAGACCTCGGAGGTCGAGGCGAATACGACCCGCTTGCCGTGTCGCGCCGCGCTCGAAACGACGACGTCGGTTCCATGGACGATGCGGCGGAGCGTCTCCAGAGGGTGCGCGACGACGAGGCGCACTCCGACTGCCGAGGCGAGATGGAGGCAGCGGTCGCACCTCGACATCAGCTCGTCGACGAGCAGAGCATCGGTGACCGAACCCTCGATCAGCGCTGCTGAACCGGTCGCGATGAGGTGCTCGATGTTCGCCCGTCGCCCGGTGCTCAAGTCGTCAAGGACGACCACATCGTCCCGGCGGGCGACAAGCGCGTCGGCGACGTGCGAGCCAATAAAACCTGCTCCTCCGGTGATCAAGTACCGCGTTTTTGCTCCCCGATCCCCCGCGATCGCGTTTTCCCCGCAAACACGTCGACTGTCATCAGATGGTATTGATCAAGTCGGGCGGGCGGCAGCTCGCGGGTGCCAGCGTCCTGAGATCATCGCCGGTGCGCCGGACGCTCCGGTTGCTCGCGGTTGCGCCAGCCAAGCCACCAGCCGGTCGGTCGGCGGTCGCCGCCGTTAGGTCCGGGCAGCCATAGCGGCAACGTCGTTGCCTGGCCCGGGGCCTACCTCGCGTTTCCACCGCCGTCGGCGGCGCTAAGTCGCGATTCGGCGGCGTGTGGGTTCGAGCTTCGCTGAGCTCGAGTCAATGGCGTCCGCGCGCCATGTCGATCAGGCGGCCGAGAATGCGCTCGCCGTCGACCCGTAGGCCGTTGTGGTCGTACTCGTTGGTGATCCAAGTCCTGAGGCCACGGATCTGCGCGGCGGTCTCCTCGGAGAACGTTCGCTCCACGTACATGTCCTCGTAGTAGATCGCGGCCGCCGTCGGAACCTCGTTGAGTCGCAGGACATCCTCGTCGTACAGGCGCGGCCACTCGCGCTCGGCGAGCAGGTGGGCGGCATCGCGCAGCGACGTTAGCGCGCCGTAATCGTCGAACATCCACGGATAGACGTGCTCTCCGGTGAACAGGTCAGGCGCGTCGAACTCGGCCGGCAGCACGCGCCCCGCCGACCAGCGCGTCGTGCCGCCGTCCGCCCAACTGGCCTCGTGCAGCACCGCGTAGATCGGGTCGCGAACGAACCCGACCCCGCCCTCGACGTCGTGCAGGAACGCCGGCGAGCCCGGCGGGAGCTCGAGCACGTAATGCAGTCGCTCGGCCCCGTCGCTCATCCCGAGCATCTGTCCGAGCTGACGGAATCGCCGCCACGTGAGCCGGTCGCCGCACGGCAGCGTGACGACGTCGTCATCGAGCCGGCGATGCAGGGCCAGCGCACGCGCGCGGTCGGCGGGGTACCGCTCGTAGTAGCGGCGGTTGCGCACGAGCACTCGCTCGTATGTGCGGGCGTAAACCTCGTCGATGCGGGGCCCCAGCGCGGGGATGCCACCGGTCACGAACGCTTCCGCCAATCCTTCCGGCGCCAGCGACAGATACGTGATCACGCACATGCCGCCGAAGCTCTGGCCAAGCACGCTCCAGCGGTCGACGCCCAGCTCTCGGCGGATCCACTCGGCGTCGCGCACGATCGAGTCGGCCCGGAAGTGGGCCAGATACTCGGCCTGCTGCTGCGCGGTCATCCACGCCAGCGTTCCCACCGGGCTCGAGCGGCCCGTGCCACGCTGGTCCAGCATCAGGACGCGGAAGTCCCTCAGCGCACGATCCAACCAGCCGGGCGCGTTCGGCTTGCGCGTCGGGCGGGGCGCCTCGAATCCCGGACCGCCCTGGAAATACACCAGCAGCGGCCTCTCGCGACCGTCGCGATCGGCCAGCTCGCGCGCGAACACGGTGATCCGCTCACCGGCCTCATCGTCGTGATCGAGCGGGACGTCGAACGAGTGCTCGATCACCACCAAGCCGGGGAGCAGAACCTCGTCGGGCACCGCTGAATCATGCCCACAAACGGCAACGTTGCGGGAAACCACGTGTAACGTCCCGACAGGCGGGGGGTTTCATTGGACGTGGCGTGGTTGCGGTCTGACCATATGTGGAAAGCTCTCGGAACATGACCCGAAGTGAGCGCATCGCGAACCTTCTGGGCGTCGTCGTCCCGTTCGCGGGCGTGCTCGCCGCGATC
>Ga0187777_10001284_pt1 | contig 16383 bp, 21 predicted proteins | sample 1015_Q2_SP5_10_M_FD_132416 | JGI IMG/M metagenome (GOLD analysis project Ga0187777, IMG submission 132416) | Tropical peat soil microbial communities from peatlands in Department of Meta, Colombia - 1015_Q2_SP5_10_MG | ecosystem: Environmental > Terrestrial > Soil > Wetlands > Peat | place... | reverse complement strand
CGACCACGCCCATAGCAAGGGCATCATCCACCGTGACATCAAGCCGGAGAACATTCTGCTCCGCGAGGGAGAGGCGATGCTCGCGGACTTCGGGATCGCCTTGGCCGTCACGGAGGCGGGCGGAAACCGCATCACCGACTCCGGGCTCTCCGTGGGGACGCCGCAGTACATGAGCCCGGAGCAGGCGACCGGGGAGCGCGATCTCGATGCCCGGAGCGATGTATACTCGTTAGGTGCCGTGCTCTACGAGATGCTGACGGGCGAGGCGCCGCACACGGGCGCGACGACTCAGGCGATCATCGCCAAACTGATGATCGAGCGCCCGACCGGGATACGCGTGTTGCGCGACACCGTGCCGGAGCCGGTCGAGGGCGCAGTAATGAAGGCGCTGGCCAAGACCCCTGCCGATCGCTACGCCAGCGCTGGGGAATTCGCGCGCGACGTGCAGGCGGGGTTGGCGACGCGGGCGGCCAGGCGCGCCCGTCGCCCGTGGGTGTTGCGAACCGCGCTCACGGTCGCCGCCGCGGCGGCGGTCGTCTGGATCGCGCTCTCCGTCCGTCCCAGCCGCCCCCGGACCGCGATCCTTGCCGACCGCGTGCAGCTCACCTCCACCGGGGAGGTCAAGTTTCCCTCCATCTCTCCCGACGGCAAGGAATTGGCGTTCGCGGTGCTTCACTGTGGTGAAGGCGGATGCCGCTTCTCCGTGGAACTGCAGGAGGTGGGGGAGAACGAAACCCGGCGCGTGCTCGATAGCGTCATGGCCGTCAACAACATCTCGTGGAGTCCTGACCGTCGGCATCTCCTGGTCACAGGATTGTTCGACAATGGGCCGGGGGTCGAGCTCGTGTCGGCCCTCGCCAGCGCACCGCGGCTCTTCCCGCAGGTCTCGGTTCGATTCCTCGCCGGTGGCGACTCCCTACTAGTGACGCCTTTCGCGACTCCCGATAGCGCACTCTGGGTGAAGATCGCCGGCCTGGATGGGGTAGCGTCCGACAGCATTCCCGTCACCGGTCCGGCGCCCGGGTTGTGGGCGGCCACGTCACTTCCCGGGACGCCCTGGGTGATCATTGGGGTGCAGCGCGACCCCAACATCGAGTTGCGTCTGATCGATCGCCGAGGCCACGTCAGCGATCGCAAGGTGGTGCCGCGATTTGGTATTTTCCGCGCAGCGGCCGGCGCCCTCTGGATTCAGACCTTTCGTGGCGACTACTGGCATCAAGCCATCGTTCGCCTGCCGATCGATGCCAGCAAGGGTCGCTTCGCGGCGACGATGGACACGTTGCACACCGGGGCAGTTACGAGCTTCGACGTAACCGCGGACGGTGCGACACTGGTGGTCGACGAGGGGGTATTCGAGAGGCAAGCCTATGCCCTCGAGCTTCGAGACGCTCTGCGGGGCGACTTCTCTCCCGAGCACCGCATCTGGCGCGGCTCCGCGTCGCTTTCTACGGCGATCTCGAATGACGGCAGCCGCGTGCTGGCGTGGACCCCGACGCCGGAGAACACCGGGGCTCGCGTGACGATCTCTCGCTTTGGCGGCGGTGGCCCTTGGACAATCACCCTGGCGGGCGCGCCGCTGGGGACGGATTTCGTCGATTCTCTCACGCTCCTGACCGTCACAAGGCGGGGCGGCCGCATTCACGCGGCAACCGTCGACGCCCGCACCGGCACTCAGCGGAGCGAGCTACTCCTGTCCGATTCGGCGGTGGGTGAGCTCAGCGAGCTCGCCGGCGGTGGGTTTGCGTGGTCGACGCCCGACAGCAGGAGCATTCGCTGGCAACGCCCCGGCAATGCCCGTCTCAAGACGTATCCGATCCCGACGTGGTATGGGGGACTGGGTCTTTCTGGAATGCCCGACGGACAGCACGTCGTGATAGCAGGGTGGAACGTGGCGACGGAGGATTCGGTCAAGGTGGGCGTCTTCTCGCTAGCAGACGGATCATTCGTGGAGTGGGCGACATTGGCGGCGAGCGATGCGTCCGTGCAGGGACTTCGCGATGGATCTGTCGCCCTCTGCATCTTCGAGTCGCAGAACACGATGACGATCTACCGCCTTCGAGGACCGGGACGCATCGAACAGATCGGCAAGATTCCGAGGGCAGTGACCGGCGCGACGTTCTCGGACGACTTCACGCGAGGCGTCTTCACACTGCGCGAGCGGGTGGCCGATGCCTGGAAGAGCCGCGTGGTCTATCGGTAGCGCTGCTGGGACGCCGGCAAAGATGCATCCCCAGATCGCAGAACTCGTCAGGCAACTCGACTCGGCCACGGTGCACGCCCGCGCAATCGCCACTCCGGCGAGCGATGCCGCGTTTCACCAACGCCCTCCCTCGGGGGGCTGGTCGGCCGCCGAGTGCGTCGCCCATCTCAGCCTCACGACGCAAGCGCTTCTGCCACTCATCGACGCCGCCCTCGCGAGCGGGCGTCCCGGCTTTCCGGACGGCCGTCGATACCGCAGCGACACAATGGGCTGGTTGCTCGCCTGGAGCCTGGAGCCTCCGGCTCGAGTCCGCATTCGCACTCTCCCCTCGTTCGTCCCGTCCAGCACGGGGAGCAAGGGCGCGATCCTTGCCGAATTCGAGCGACTGCAAGGGGAGCTGGCCGGCCGTCTCGAGCGCGCATCGGGGCTCGATCTCCATCCGATTCGTGTTCGCTCCCCCTTCAACAGCAAGGTGTCGTATAATGCCTTCGCGGCATTCCGCGTCTTGCTGGCGCACGAGAGGCGGCATCTCGGGCAGGCCGAGCGCGCGCTTGCCGCGGCGCACGATTCATCGAACGCACCGACACCGCGGACGGGGAGGAAGGGATGAGGAGTCGAGCGAAGGGGCCCTTCGACGTTAAGCTGACGCCGCAGTCCAACGATGCGCCGGCCGAGGGTTCGCCGCTGGGGCGGATGTCGATCAGCAAGGAGTATCGCGGCGACTTGATGGGGACCGGCGTGGGGGAGATGCTCACCGCCGGCACGGCGGTGCCTGGCTCGGCGGCCTACGTGGCCGTCGAACGAGTGACCGGCACGCTGGGCGGCCGGACCGGGACCTTTGCGCTTCAACACACAGGCACGATGACGCGGGGCGAGCCTCACCTCGTGATCAGCGTCGTTCCGGACTCCGGCACCGGTGAGCTCCTCGGCCTCGATGGTACGATGAACATCATCATTGCCAACGGGGCACATTCCTACGAGTTCGACTATCGCATTGCCGGAACTCGGTAGCGGCCCACCGCATTCCGCCTCCTGCGACGACGACGCAAGGAAGTCCTCATGAGCACAACGGCCCCAACCCCAACCCCAACCCCGACGCCGGCCCCTACGTCCCCTGGCGGGCTTCTCCCAATGCTCGAGCGCCAACGCGTGGCGGCGCTGCACGACGGACCGCCGTCGGCTAGCGCACGACGCGCCGACCTGACCCGCCTCGGGAAGGCGCTCATCCAACACGAGCGCGAGGTCGGAGAGGCGATCTCGCGCGACTTCGGGCATCGCTCATCGCAGGAGTCGACACTTGCCGATCTCTGGCCGACGGTCACCAGCATCAAGTATCTCGCACGCCACGTGGGTCCGTGGATAAAGCCGGAGCGCCGTGAGGTGCCGCTTCACTTCCTCCCCGGCCGGGCCTGGGTGGAGAGCCAACCGCTCGGCGTCGTCGGGATCATCTCCCCCTGGAACTATCCCTTGAGTCTCGCGCTCGTCCCGCTCGCCACGGCGATCGCCGCCGGCAACCGCGTCATGGTCAAGCCGTCGGAGTACACGCCGGAGACTTCCGCGCTCATGACCGAGCTCCTGGGAGGACTCTTCCCCGCCGAGCAGGTGGTCGTGGTCAATGGCGGGCCGGAGGTCGGTGCCGCTTTCTCCAGCCTTCCCTTCGATCTTCTTTTCTTCACCGGGAGCACGTCGGTCGGCCGCATGGTCATGCGCGCCGCCAGCGAGAACTTGGTGCCGGTCATTCTCGAGCTGGGTGGAAAATCACCCGCACTGGTCGACACCGACTATCCGCTCGAGCACGCGGCGCGGAGTATCGCGCACGGGAAATTGGTGAACGCGGGGCAAACCTGCATCGCTCCAGACTACGTCCTGTTACCAGCGGAGAACGCCGAGAAGTTCGTCGCCCTCTATGTGGAGCAGGCGCAGACTCTCTATGCGCGGTGGCGTAGTAATCCCGACTACGGCGCCATCGTGAATCAGCGGCACTTCGACCGGCTACAGAAGCTCGTGAGCGATGCGCGAGGGAGGGGAGCAAGGGTCATCGAGGTCGACGGCGGCGCCGAGGCATCGCCAGATGTCGGCGTGCGGAAATTTCCGCCAACGATTCTCCTCGGGGTCACCGACGAGATGACGGTGATGCAGGATGAAATCTTCGGGCCGATACTACCGGTGAAGACTTACCGCGATCTTCCCGAGGCGCTCACATACATCAATGAGCATCCGAGGCCGTTGGCGCTGTACTACTTCGGGAGAAGCAGCGACCGGCAACGGGCCGTTCTGTCAGGCACCACGTCAGGTGGTGTCACGATCAACGACACCGCCATGCACTACTTCCAGGATGCGCTCCCCTTCGGCGGCGTTGGCGCCAGCGGCATCGGCAGCTACCACGGGGTCGAGGGCTTCCGCGCGTTCAGTCATCGCAAGGCGGTCTTCCGCCAATCGCGCTTCAACACCGTTGACCTCCTGCGCCCTCCGTACGGCAAGCGCTTCGACCGCATCCTGAAACTCTTGATGCGCTAGTGGAAGCGCGACGCGCCGCCCGCTGCACGGTGAGGCGTGCCGGTGCCTCGATTCTGCGGGGCGCCGTCGTCGCGCTCGTCGTGCCATCGGCCGCGCGATCGCAGATGGTCCCGGCACTGGCGGACGTGCGGCTCCCTGTTGATTCGCTCCCCGTCGCCTCCAGAACAGCGCTGCCTAAGTCGCCGGACTGGATGGCGATGGCTTTCGACGCCGTCTGGGTGGTGAACTATCGGCCGAGCACCGTCAACCGTCTCGATCCGCGCACTGGCGCCGTCCTGGCCAGCATCCCGATCGGCGACAATGCTTGCCTTGGCATCGCCGTCGGCCCCCAGAGCCTGTGGGTGGCGAGCTGCGGCAGCGGCGAGCTGACGGAGATCGATCCGCAGACGAATTCGGTGCGACGCCGCGTGAGCCTTCCCTTGCATCGACGGCGCGAGGGGGCGCTCGCCTACGCGAATGGCTTCCTCTGGATCCCCCTCGCCGAGCCCGACACCACGGGGACCGTACTTGGACAGGTGGATCCCGAGACGGGGAAGCTGGTGGCGAGCATCGCCGTGCCGCCCGCATCGGACGTCGTCGTCGGCGGCTTCGGTGCCCTCTGGGTTGCGAGTAGCTGGGCGAACAGTGTGCTCCGGGTCGACCCGAAAACCCGGCAAGTGACGGCGAGAATTCGTGTCGGACCATCGCCGAAGTTCATGGCAGTCGGGCTGGGGAGCGTCTGGGTACAGAATCGTCACGATGGGACGGTATCGCGGATCGATCCCGACTCCGCGCGCGAAGTCGCTCGGATTGCGACCGAAGCGCCGACGCCGTATGGTGACCTCGCGGTGGGAGAGGGGGCTGTGTGGTTGAGCGTCGATGGGCGACCACTCACGAGGATCGACGCGCTGAACAATCGCGTGAGCCAGCAATACGTCGGCGGCTCCGGCGCCGATGCCGTACGCGTCGGATATGGCGCGGTATGGATCGCCGATCACGAGCACGGCGAGGTGTGGCGTATCCCGATCGAGGGGCTGCGCTAGAGACGACCCCAAGGAGCGCAGATGGTCATCGCCCCTCCCGTCTTGCACATCAAGGAGCGAAAGATTGTGGAGGCGTTCGAACGCGCGGGGGCGACCGACCCGGGTCGCGCGCGCACGACTCAAGAGGCGGGAGTCGAGACGAGCGGATTCGCCTGGAGACGCCTGCGCGCGCGGGGGCTCGTTCGTGACGCCGGGGGCGGCCGTTTCTTCGTCGACGTTCCACTGTGGGAGGCGCGACGGCGTCGAAACATCACGATCGCGCTCCTCTTGGTTCTGACAATCTTGGTGGCGGCGCTTCTGGCCCAACTCGGGCGGGGCGTCGCTCCGGGCCGTTAGAAGATGTCCAAAGAGGTGAGGGTCGACATGCTCGGCAGAATCATCGATGGGCGCACCGATCTCCTGGGCCGTACCGATCGCGGCCCGCAAGGCGTGCTCCGGGTGTGGGTAGCGATCACCGGAGCGCTCTGCGCCACCATCGTCACGACCTCCGGAACGGCGTTCGGCGCACTGGGAGCGGCGCCGCTCACCGACTTTCGGCTCGAGCACGGAGCGGTTCACTTCCAGGCGCCGGCGAACTGGCACCTCCTCCAGCAGGAGGACAGCGACAGCGGGGCGATGGTCATCTTTCACGTTCGCAACCCGGCGACCGACAGCAAGGGCCCCGATCGCGCGAATGTGTTGGTGAGCGTCGAGCGAACCGGAAGCACGGGAGAGATGCGCGCCATCACCGACACCCTCTTCGCGTCGATGTTCGATTCGACGGGCATCGTGCTCGGCGACACGATGCCGACGCGGGACACGCGCTTCCTCTTCTGGCGCGGCCAACAAGGCGCGACTCCCTACGCCCTCTTCGATGACTACGGCCGCCGCGGCGGGATGGTGATTCATGTGCGGATGTCGCTTCCGATCGTCGCTGCCACGCCGACGAGCTGGACCCAGGCCTACGGCCGCGACACCCAGGCGCTCTTGGCCAGCATCAAGGTGAAAGGCGACCCTGTCTTCCCGGGTTGGACCGGGCATCCGACAGTGGAGAGGATCAAGTCGAAGTGAGGACCTCGACCCGAGGGTGCGTCGGCGGCCCCGATCGCGCCGTTGCGCTCCAGGCCAAGGCGGATCCATCATGATGACCTTCTTCTGCAAGCTGATTCCGCCGCGGCCGACATTCATGGCCGACCTCGACGAGGCCGAGCGGGCGATTATGAAGGAGCACGGCGCCTACTGGCACTGATGGCCGATGGGCGGGTGGTCACCTTCGGCGTCGTCGCCGATCCCGCCGCGGCATTCGGGATCGGCGTGATCGAGGTGGCGAGCGCCGACGACGCACGGACGCTGACGGCGAACGATCCGACGATCCTCTCGGGGCGCGGCTTTCGGTACGAGAACCACCCGATGCCGCGCGGCGCGGTGCACCGCTGACGCTTCTTGACCGTCTTGACAGCCCGCCGGGTCGATTGTATATAACCACTAGGTTATCTAACGGAGTGGTTAAATATGGCCCATGACTCGCTCAGCGCGACCTTCTCCGCCCTCGCCGATCCGACGCGTCGCGCGATTCTTGCCCGACTCGCCAGCGGCGAGGCCACCGTCAAGGAGCTCGCCAAACCCTTCGCGATGAGCGGGCCCGCCGTCTCCAAGCACCTCCGGGTGTTGGAACGCGCGGGGCTCATTGCCCGGGGGCGGGAAGCGCAATGGCGCCCCTGCCGCCTCGAGGCCGCTCCGCTCAAGGAGGTCGCCGCCTGGGCCGACGCCTATCGTCGCTTCTGGGACGCGAGCTATGACCGACTCGATTCCTACATCCAACAGCTGAAAGCGAAGGAGAGAAAGCATGGCCACCGCAAATGAAGTCGGTGTCACGACGTTCGCGACGCCGTCCGATCGCGAAGTCTCCATTACTCGCGTGATCGACGCGCCCCGACGGCTCGTCTTCGAGGCCTGGACGAACCCCACGCACGTGCCGAATTGGATGCTCGGGCCGCTCGGTTGGACCATGCCCGTCTGCGAGATCGATCTTCGGCCGGGCGGGAAGTGGCACTTCGTGTGGCGGCGGGACGACGGTACGGAGATGGCGATGACCGGCGTTTACAAGGAGATCGTCCCGCCGGAGCGACTCGTCTCGACCGAGAGTTGGGGGGGCGAATGGCCCGAGACGATCAACACTGTCACGCTCACCGAGAAGAGTGGACGAACGACGATCGTCATGACGATCCTCTATCCGTCGAAGGAGGCACGTGATGCGGCGCTGCAGACGGGCATGAAGGATGGAGTCGCGATGACCTTCGAGCGCCTCAGCGAGTACGTGCAGACACTGCGCTAGCTCTCCCCCGGAGCGCGCGGTCCGGGTAGCATTGGACGCAACACCCGCTGCGCCGCCGAACGACGGCCGCAGCGGGCGCGCGTCCCGACTCTATGGACAGATTCGGATCGGCCTGGATCTTGGCGTGCTCCGCGCTCGCTCTCCACGTCGCGGATGAGGCGAGCCACGACTTCCTCGCCTGGTACAATCCCATCGTCCGGCGCATCCGCCATGGACTGGGCGGATTCCCCTTCCCGCCGACGTTTACCTTCTGGCCCTGGCTCATTGGGCTCGCAATCGCGGTCCTCCTGCTTCTGTCGATCACGCCACCGGCCTTTCGGCACGAGGCGTGGGTCCGGCCGCTCGCCATCCTTCTCGGGCTTGTGAACGCTGGCAACGGAATCCTGCATCTGGTGGCCTCAGCCGTGGCGGGGCGACGCGTCCCGGGCGTCCTTTCTGCGCCTTTCCTCCTGGCAAGCGGACTCTGGCTTCTCTATACGACGGCCGGCTGGCACTAACCCCCTTCCGCATAGCGCGCCCTCATCCTCCCCACTCATCAGATCGCAATGCTGTACATGATCGTCGAGCACTTCCGTGGTGGCGATGCGGTGCCGGTCTACCGGCGCTTCCGCGATCGTGGGCGTCTTGCGCCGGAGGGGCTCCGCTACGTCGCCAGCTGGGTCACCCAGGACCTGCAGCGATGCTACCAGGTCATGGAATGCGAGGATCCGGGGCTGCTCGAGGAGTGGATGGCCGGGTGGAGTGACATTGTGCACTTCGAGGTCGCCCCGGTCATCACGTCGGCCGAAGCATCCGCCACCGTGGCGCCGCGCCTCTGATCCCGGCTCTGTGAGTCCCCGGCGGTTGGAACCAGCCCATCGCCTGCGGGCCCGCACCGTTCGCACACTGTCGATCGTCCGGCGATCGGATTGCTGCCGCCGTCGCACCGAGGCATGTTCGGGTCGTTGCTTCTCCGACTTCCACGCTCCAGCCGGACGAGGCCGATGGCTAGCCCGACGCTTGATCGCGCGGCGAACGTCCAGCAGGCTGTGCCCTTCTTTTGGGTGCACGACCTCGATCTGTCGCTCCGCTTCTACTTGGACGGCCTCGGCTTCACGATGACTCGCCGATGGGTCGATGGCGGGAGGCTGCGATGGTGCTGGCTGGAGATCGGCTCCGCATCGCTGATGTTGCAGGAGTTCTGGCGCGACGGTATCGACCGCAATCTGCCGAGCGAAAGGGTCGGCGTCGGCGTGTCGGTGTGCTTCATCTGCAAGGATGCGCTCGCGCTCTATCGCGAGTTTCGCTCGCGAGGCGTCGTTGCTCGGGCACCGCGTGTCGGCAACGGGATGTGGGTGACTGGCTTGGTGGATCCGGACGGCTACGCTGTCTATTTCGAGAGCCCCACGGACGTGCCCGAGGAGACCGAGTATCCCGGCGACCACTGACTCCGCGTCGTTTCCCTCTGCTTCATGCGGTTCCGCATTCGTCAGGCCGGAGCGGCCGACGCCGACCAGATCGTTGCGATTCTCATCGCGACCAAGGAGGCGTCGCTGCCGGAGCTGACCGCCGCTCACGACCGGGACGTCCCTTTTTGGACCAGGCGATGGCGCGACTATCTCACCGAGGGAAGTCGCGCTCAACAGTCGCGCGGGGATGGCGTGGCGTACGTCGCGGAGAGCGCGGGACGCGCGGTGGGCTTCGTCGCCTACCATCACACGACGCGCCACGGCGCCGACGCCGAGCTCGAATCCATTTACGTTCTCCCCGGGGCGCAGCGTCATGGCATCGGGAGCGCACTCCTGAGGGTGGTCGCTCGCCGACTCGTGAAAGAAGGCTCCCGCAGTCTGTGCGTGGGCTACGATGCGAAGAATCCGTTCAAGCGCTTCTACGCAAAGCACGGCGCGACGGAGCTCAACGCTCGGTGGGCCATCTGGCGCGACCTCGGTGATGTCGCGCGAGGGAAGGGAGGGCCACGCAGGCCGACAGCTCTCAGGGACTGACACGACAACCGCGAGGCGCGCATGTACGCCGTCACCGTGTGGGGACTGCTCTTCGTCCTGCCGATTCTCTCGATCGTCGCCGAGGTGATAAGCCGCGGCCCGAGCGCATTTGGACCCGAGCTGATTGGCAAGTGGTTCGTCTTCTGGGCCGTAGGCGTACGATTGTTCCTCGCCGGCCTCGTTCAGATGCTCCGGCCCCAATACACCGCGCGGAAGATCCTCGGCATCGCGGGGGAGGAATCGCTCGTCGTCGTGCGCGAGCTCGGCTTCGCCAACACCTCACTCGGTGTGATCGGCCTCGGGAGCATGCTCGCATCCGGCTGGGCTCTGCCGGCGGCGCTTGGCGGGGCCCTCTTCTACGGTTTGGCCGGTGTCAACCACACCGGCCGCACGTCACGCAACACTCTCGAGAATGTCGCCACGATTACCGATCTCCTTATCGCCGGCATCCTCCTCATCTTCTTCATCATGGCCACTGCCCGCTGACCCCCCGGTCGGGGGTCGGTAGGTCGCGCGCCGACTCCATCTGTCACTGGCGGGAGAAGACATGGATGCCAAGTCGATCGAGGTCGTGCTCCGGCGATTCGAGGCACCGGACGAGGTGCGAACGTTCGAGAAGGGGAAGCTCGAGATCGTGCGGATCGGCTCGGTGGTGATCGCCCGCGCCTCCTACGAGCCGGGATGGAAGTGGTCGGAGCACGTCGGTCCGCTCGTCGGCGCGACGCGCTGCGGCGTCGAGCACGTCGGGATGGTCCTCTCGGGAGTCGCGACGGCGGCCTTCGATGGAGGTCCGGTCATCGAGCTCGTCGAGGGGTCGCTCTTCTGGATTCCGCCGATTCCGCACGACAGCTGGGTCGTGGGGAACAGGCCGTACGTCTCTCTGCACTTTCTGGGTGCGGAGCGGTACGCGAGGGCGTAGATGGGCGCCAGCGTTAGGCGGGTGGCCGCAATCTACGATATCCATGCCAACCTTCCCGCGTTGGAGGCGGTCTGCGAGGAAATCGGACGCGCCGGAGTCGACGCCGTCGTGGTCGGTGGTGACGTGCTACCGGGGCCAATGCCGCGCGAGACGCTCGCCTTTCTGCGAGGCCTTCCGGTGGAGGTACGGTTCATCCGCGGGAATGGCGATCGGGAAGTGCTCGCCGAACGCCGGCGCCCTGGCGCGAGCGCCGCCGCCGTTCCGGAGCAGTTCCGTGAGGCGATGCGCTGGGTGGCGCGGGAGCTCGAACCGGAAGACGAGCAATTGCTCGACGCGTGGCCCAGCACGCTGATGATGGATGTTGAGGGTCTGGGCCCGATTCTCTTCTGCCACGCGACGCCGCGGAGCGACACGGAGCTCTTCTCGCAAGAAACGCCGGAAGCGCATCTCCTGCTGATGCTCGGGTCGCTCGACGTGTCGACACTCGTGTGCGGCCACACGCACATGCAGTTCGACCGGCTCGTGGGGAGGGTTCGCATTGTGAACGCCGGCAGCGTCGGCATGCCCTGTGGCGAGCCGGGCGCCTACTGGCTTCTCCTCGGCCCCGACGTCGAGCTGCGCCGAACGCCCTACGACATGGTGAAGGCCGCCGAACGCATTCGGCGCACCGCATACCCGCAAGCCGCGGAGTTCGCGGCGCATAGCGTGCTCCAACCGCCGCCCGAGCGGGGGATGCTCGACATCATTGCTCGCGCAACGGGTCGGGAGGAGCGCCATCGGTGACGGCTTTGACCGGCCTTCTTGCGGGCGGGGACCGTCGGTCCATCGGCAGGGTACCGGAGGTAGTGCGTCTCGTTCGTCGGGATCCGCGCCGCGCGCACGAGCTCGTTGCCGCCTTGCGCCATCCGGACCCGGTCGTTCGAATGCGGGCGGCCGACGCCTTGGAGAAAGCATCTGCCGTGGACCGGGAGATCCTGCGCGCGCATGTTCGCGCGCTCCTCGGGCTCGCCCGTCGCGCGACGCAGCAGGAGCTTCGCTGGCATCTGGCGCAGATGATCCCTCGACTGCCGCTGGCACCGCGCCAACGCCGCGCAGCGTTCGCGGTGCTCGAGGGTTACCTGACGGATCGGAGCGCGATCGTCCGAACGTTTGCCATGCAGGCGCTGGCGGACTTCGCCCTCGCAGATCGCGCGCTGAGGCGTCAGGTCGCGCGGCACCTCGAGCATCTCACTGCCGGCGGAACGCCGGCGATGCGCGCGCGTGGACGCCGCCTCCTCGCCGAGCTCGACCGGGAGCCCCGAGCGTAGCAAACTCCAGCGCGCCCTGCCATCTTCGCGCTCGCCACACGAAGCGTCGTTGCGCGGATGGGCGCGCGACGCTGCACCGGCGTGGGCGCTGAGGCACATCTCCAACGGGGGACCGAATGAATCTCCGCCTGCTCGCGGCCCTGGCGGTCGCACTCGCGTCGACGAGCGGTCGGTCGGCCGCTCAGGCCAAGGACCCTCTTCCGTCGTGGAATGACGGGTCAGCGAAGCGTGCCATAACGCAGTTCGTGAAGGATGTCACCGCGTCAGGCGGATCGAAGTATGTCCCACGTCCCGAGCGTATCGCCGTCTTCGACAACGACGGCACGCTCTGGGCCGAGCAACCGATCTACGTGCAATTCGCCTTCGCGATCGACCGGGTCAAAGCGCTTGCGTCGGAGCATCCGGAGTGGAGGACGACGCAGCCGTTTCAGGCCGTGCTCGATGGAGACACGAAGACGGTCGTCGCGAGTGGTGAGCAGGGTGTGACGAAGCTGCTCATGGCGACCCACGCCGGGATGACAACGGACGAGTTCGCGAAGACGGTGAAGGATTGGCTTGCCACGGCGCGGCATCCGAAGACAGGGCGTCTCTACGCCGAGATGGTGTATCAGCCCATGCTGGAGCTCCTGACCTACCTTCGCGCTCGCGGATTCAAGACCTTCATCGTCTCCGGAGGCGGCATCGACTTCGTGCGGCCATGGTCGGAGCGGGTCTACGGGATCCCGCCGGAGCAGGTGGTCGGCAGTAGCATCAAGACGAAATTCGAGATTCGCGGTGGGATACCCATCTTGATACGCCTTCCCGATGTGAATTTCGTCGATGACGGGCCGGGCAAGCCGGTGGGGATCAACGATCACATTGGGCGCCGGCCGATCGCCGCCTTCGGCAACTCCGATGGCGATCAGCAGATGCTCGAGTGGACGACAGCCGGCAGCGGCGCGCGGTTTGCGCTCTTGGTCCATCATACCGATGCCGAGCGCGAATGGGCCTACGATCGCGCCTCGGCGATCGGGAAGCTGGACAGGGCGCTCGATGAGGCAGAGGCGAAGGGGTGGACAGTGGTGGACATGAAGCGGGACTGGAAGGTGATCTACCCTCCCCGGACGAAGTGAGCACGCGCCCTCGATGCGACTGTGGACCCTGCACCCGCAATACCTGGATCCCCGCGGCCTCGTCGCGCTCTGGAGGGAGTCTCTTCTGGCGCGTGCCGTGTTGCGCGGGCGCACGCGCGGCTATCGGCATCATCCGCAGCTGGCGCGCTTCCGCTCCCAGCCGGACCCGGTGGCCTGCATCAACCGCTACATCCGGGGCATCTACGAGGATGCGCGCCGTCGCGGCTATCGATTCGATCAGACGAAGCTCGGCCGCTCCGAGGGGTGCGGTCGCGTGGCCGAATCGGAAGGGCAGTTGGCGTATGAATGGCTGCACCTCAAGAGAAAGCTCCGCTCTCGCAGCCCCGCATGGTACCGCGAAGTGGGGCGCGCCACGCGTCCTCGTGCTCACCCTCTCTTCGTCATCCGCCCGGGCCCGGTGCGCCCATGGGAGCGTGGGGCGTGAGCGCGCACGCGGGTGGCTTCTCGGTCATGTCGGTGCGTGAGCCTGAGGATCGGGACTGGAGCGAGTGGCTCCGAATGCGGTGCGCGCTCTGGCCGGACGATTCACCTCAGGAGCACGAGCGAGGGATGCGAGAGTGGCGCTCGCGAGGCGATGCCGCCGTCTTTCTCGCGCTCCGCGCCAACGGATCCCCCTGCGGATTCGTGGAAGTGGGAACGCGGCAGTACGCCGATGGCTGCCTGACGAGCCCGGTCGGTTACATCGAAGGCTGGTACGTCGACGCCGACGTGCGCCGGCAGGGGATCGGCCGAGCGCTGCTGCGGGTAGCCGAATCGTGGGCACGGGCGCGCGGGTATCGGGAGATGGCCTCCGACGCCCGTCTCGACAACACAGTGAGCCACGCGGCGCACGCGCGGGCTGGGTACGCAGAGGTCGAGCGCCTCATCGTCTTTCGGAAGTCGCTCGGCGGCTGATGAGCTCAGGTGCGCTGCCACCGGAAAAAGAGGCGGCGCCGGAGCGCTGAACCTCGCGCTCCGACGCCGCCCCGCCCTCCGTGGGACCCTAGTGGACCGTGCCCGCCAGGTCCTTTACCGCATCGGCTGCCTTCTGCACCTTCGCCGCATCTGTCGCCGACGTCGCGCTCGACTGGAGGTCATTCGCCACCTGAGCGAGCGCCGTCCTGCGGGCCGGGCCTTCCTTCGTCTCGGCCTGCGAGAGGCCCTTCCGGGCCGCCGAGATCTTGTCGGACGGGAGCCCGTTGGAACGTTCGAGCTGATCGAGATAGGACCGCGCCAACGCGAAGCTCGGTGGCCAGACGATCTTCGGCTGGCCTTGCACGTTGAGATAGGTCAGGTGCACGGTCTTCGCGGCGTTGATCTCGTTCTGCGAGATGAACCCGCTCGGCAGGAGCTCGAAGATGTCGAGACCGCGGGCGATCTCGGAGCTCACGATGTAGCCGTTGTACCAGTACGACGACCAGGACCCGCCCATCGCCATGCGGGTGGAATCGACCGGGCCGCGATCGAAGAAGGCGATCTCCCTCGGGTGTGAGGCGTCGGTGAAATCGAAGACCGAAACGCCACCCTGATACCAGGCCTGCACCATGACATCGCGGCCGGGGATCGGAATCAGCGACCCGTTGTGCGCGACACAGTTCTCCTGGGCCGTCTGCGGGGCCGGCATCTTGTAGTAGCTCTTGAACTGCATGTTCGAGCCGTCGATCACGAAAATCGCATCGGCGCCCCACTCGTACTTGTCGGTCGCGCGACACTTCGGCTGGCCGCCGCCGCCCCACTCATCGGTGAACAGGACTTTGGTGCCGTCGTTGTTGAAGGTGGCCGAATGCCAGTACGAGAAGTTCGAGTCCGACACGGCGCTCAAGCGGATCGGACGAATCGGGTCGCGGATGTCCAGAAGCATCCCGTACCCCTCGCAGGCGCCGCCGGCGCGCCCGATCGCCGGGTAGAGCGTGATGTCGTGACACTGCGTCGGTCCGAGCTTCCGTCCCTGCGCATCGGTCGGCGCGCCCTGCATCATCTTGGCGATCATGCCCGGCAGCGCGTCGCGCAGCGCGTCGCTGTCGGCCTTGTTAGGCGGCGGCGCCCCGTGATGCGCCGTGGCGATGCTGTCGAGCATCGGCTTGGTGAAGAAGGGGGGAAGGATCATCTCCTCGCCCATGATCGTGGCGGTAAAGCCCCCCTTGGCCCGCTCCGCCTCGGCTGCCTTCCTGGCCGCCTCGATGTCCTGCGGCGCCTCGCCGTGCCGAGCCGGCGCGAAGAGGTCGTTGAAGATGCGCGGTGAGCTGACGATCGCCGCCTGCTCCGGGTGCGCCAACGGGACCTTGATCACCTCGATCCGGAAGAGCGCCGAGGCCGTGTCCTTCTCCGGAATCGCGCTCACGCACCCCGGCATCTCCGTCGGCGAACGCACGCGCGCCGAGCCAGAGATGTAGACATAGACGTTCGCCGTGTCACTCGGATCCACGAGCAACGAGTGAGTGTGCGAGCCGCGGCAGGTCTGCACATTGCCGACATTCTTCGGATTGTTGATGTCGGTGATGTCGAAGATGCGAATGCCGCGTAAGCGATCCTTGCTGACCGTGTCCTTGACGCCCTGCGTGCCGCAGTCGAGGCGGCCACTGAGTCCCTCGCCGGACACAAAGAGCAGGTTCTTGTAGACCGAGACATCGCTCTGTGAGGCCGGGCAGAGATACGCCGTCTTGAGAACGGGCCGGCTCGCGTCGGTGATGTCCCACACCTGGTAGCCGTTGTAACTCCCCTGGATCACGTACTGGCCGGTGAAGGTGAGGTCCGAGTTCGTGATCCCCTTGAACTTCTCCGACGGCGGCGTCTTCGAGACGATCCTCAGGTTCCACGCCGCCTCACCGGCATCGTAGAGGCCGCCGCGGAGGCCCACCCGCGGATCCGGTTTCGGCGCAGCGGTCGACATCGCCGCCGAGGGCGCGGGCTTCTCCGTGGAGCTCGGGTGATTGCAAGCGGCAAAAGAAGTGATGGCGATCGATGCCGAGAGGACGGAAGCGGCGACCTCACGGAGTGAGGGGCGCCGCGG
>Ga0187777_10001283_pt1 | contig 16385 bp, 14 predicted proteins | sample 1015_Q2_SP5_10_M_FD_132416 | JGI IMG/M metagenome (GOLD analysis project Ga0187777, IMG submission 132416) | Tropical peat soil microbial communities from peatlands in Department of Meta, Colombia - 1015_Q2_SP5_10_MG | ecosystem: Environmental > Terrestrial > Soil > Wetlands > Peat | place... | reverse complement strand
TTGGCGAGTTCCCGACGTGTAAGCATGAGTATTCTTTGCGCGGCTTTCGGGCCGCATTCTCCGGCGGCAAGCGCCGCGTTGCGCCTGCGGCGCTCTGCCGCAGGGGCGCGCATTTTCCACCACTCGCGCCCGCCGCTCAAATCGCCCGCTGTCGCGCCCCTCGGACGGCCCGCGTGAGCGCGGTCGCGGGGCGGCGACGTTTTGACCTCGGGCGCTGCGCATGTATTGCGCGAGGCAACTTAAGTTCCCGAGCCTCGACCTTGAGCGCGGGCTTGTTTCACATTATGCGAACCGCGTAGCGGTACAGCGTCATGTTTGCGTGCGAGCGACACCTTGTGCGTGGACTTGGTTCACTGCAGTATCGCTGGGGCCTCTGCTACGCTTTTTTTGCATGAGCGCAGTACGGCTAATCCAGTTCACGGACCCGCATCTTTATGCGGATCCGCGCGAATCGTTGCGCGGCGTAGCGACCCTTCCGGCGCTGACGGCGGCGCTCACGAGTGCACAAAAGCGCGAGTGGCCGCCCGACGCGCTGCTAGTGACCGGGGATCTGGTGCAGGACGATCCGGGCGGTTACCCGCACCTGCGTCGCCTGCTCGGCGTGTTGGGATTGCCCGTGCTGTGCTTGCCAGGCAATCACGACGAACCGGAAGCGATGCGCCAGGAACTCAGCGGCAAGCCCTTCGTGCTCGGCGGTCACGTCGATCTTGGGCGCTGGCGCATCATCCTCCTCGACAGCTGCATTCCCGGGGTTGCGAGCGGTGCGCTGAGCGCCGCCGAACTCGCCGCGCTTGATGCAGCGCTCGCGAGCGCCGGCACGCGTCACTGCCTCGTGGCGCTCCACCATCATCCGGTGCCGATGGCGAGCCGCTGGCTCGATCGGGTAGGACTTACGAACGCGGCCGAGTTTCTGCACACCATTGACGCACATCCGAACGTGCGTGCGATAGTGTGGGGACATGTGCATCAGGCTTACGACGGCGTGCGCAAGGGCGTGCGCCTCCTCGCCACCCCTTCGACCTGCGCGCAGTTCCTGCCGAACGCCGACGACTTCGCGGTCGATCGCCGCCCGCCCGCCTATCGCACCCTGGAACTGCGCGCGGATGGCACGCTTCTGACGGAGGTCGTGTGGCTCGAACAGTACTGCTTGGGCTCCTCGCATCCAGCCTCCTCGGCGGCCTGAATGCCCATGCCGCGGGCCCGGTGTGGGCCATCCGCGGCGCGCACAACACCGTCTATCTTGCCGGCTCTGTGCACCTGCTGCCCGTGCAGGATTCCGCGTTGCCCCCCGCGTTCGAGCGCGCCTATCGCGACAGCTCGCGCCTGGTGATGGAGCTCGATCTCGGCAAGGTCGACCAGATGGCGGCGGCGAACTGGATCACCGTGCACGGCGCGCTGCCGGCCGGCACCGACCTGCGTAGCGTGATCGGTGCGCCGCGCTATCTGCGCGTGAGCGTCGCTGCCCAGGAGGTAGGGCTCCCCGGCGGGATGCTCGACAACCAGGCGCCCTGGGTGGTCGCACTCGAGCTCGCCGATCTCGAATACGTGCACATGGGCTTCGATCCGGAGGCGGGCGTCGAGGCACAGCTCCTGCGGCACGCGCAGAGCGACGGCAGGCCGACTGCGGGACTTGAGAGCATCGACGAGGAGCTCGGCGGCCTCGAGGCGCTCTCGCGCGCTGACCAACTGCGCATGCTCGATCTCACGCTCGATGAGCTCAAGGACACGCCGAGCGAAACTCAGGAAGTGCTCAGCGCCTGGCGGCATGGCGATGCTACGCGGCTCGCACAGCTCCTCTCCCGCGAATACCAATCCTTCCCGGCGCTTTACCAGTTCCTGGTGAGCGCACGTAACAAGCGGTGGCTCCCCGAGATCGAAGAGCTCCTGCAACGCAGCGATAACTCGCTCGTCGTTGTCGGCTCGCTCCACCTGGTCGGCGAGGGAGGCTTGCTCGAGCTGTTGCGCAAAGATGGCCTGACGCCCGTGCAGCTCGAGTAGTGTTCACCCGCTAGCGCGCCGGCGCCGTCACGCTCGAGTGCGTGGCGGTACGAACCGAATAGAAGCGCCAAAGCGGCAGCGTGAGAAGCAGCGTCCAGACGAGTACGAGCCAGCCGACGAAACCATCGAAGCGACTCAGGAGGAAACTGAGCGGCGCCGAGCGCAGCGGCTGAGTGAGCTCGTGTGTCAGCAGCATGACCCATACCCAACCTGCGTGCAGCCCCATGCACGCGGCGATGTTGCCGGTCGCAGCGCGCACCAAACCGAGTGCGACCCCGACAGCGAAAAGCGCCAAGAAAGCGTCTGCGATGGATGAGGGGTCGGCGAAGGCGCGCAGCGTCCCGGCGACGAGGTCGAGCCCGCTGTGCGGCGTCACCTGCTCGGGGGCGATGTGGTAACTCGCGAAGAAGTGCGTCGCTGCGTAGAACGCCGCCGTCAGCAGTACCGCAGCCCGAGTCCCCGACTCGCGCTCGATCGCCGTCTGCATGGCCCCGCGCAGAAAAGTCTCCTCGATGAATGCCACCGCGAGCCCACTTAGCGCACGCAGCGCGACGAGCTTGGCGATTACCGCCCCGGAAAGCTTCGCCGCCGGCGTCCAATCGAGCAGCCCGAGGGCGCTCATGAGAGCGACGCCACCGAGCATGGTCGCAACGCCAATCGCCGCCCCGAGCGCCAGCTCGCGCAGAAAGGCGGCGCGCGGCAGGCCGTAACCGAGGCTCGTGCGGTCGGCGACCTTGAGGTGACGCGCGAGCGGCCAGAAACCCAAAGCGAGCACCAGCATGCCGATGCGCTCGCCGATGCGGTGGAAGGGAAAATCGAAGTGCGGGTGCAGGAGCAGCCAGGCGGGATAAGCGCACGCGGCGGTCACCGCGCACGCGATGGCCAGGAGGCCAACAAAGGAGAGCAATGCCCGCATGGGTCGGTGTCGACTCTCTTGCCACAACCGGGCCGACCCGCATAGCTTATGGTGATCTTCGCGCCGTGAGGAGTCATGCCCGCCACCCCGCTGCAGCCGGTCGTCATCTGGTTCGGCCGGGTCGGCGACATGATTCTGCTCACCGCGCTGCTTGAGATCCTGCACCGGCGCTACGGGCGAGCCTGTCACGTGATCGGCGCGGGTTCCTGGCCGGCGCAGATCTATGCCGCGCACAGCGATGTGGCGCGCGTCTCGGCGCTGCATCGCTACACCGCCTGGCTGTTTGATCGTGCCTTCTGGCGTCTCGTACGGCTCTTGCGTGCGAGCCCGCAGAATCCGGTCTATGTCTGCGAGATGGACCGGCGCAAGCTCGCGCGCATCGAGCGCGTGCTGCGCTTCGCGGGCATCGCGCGCGAGCGCTGCCTCTTCATCACTGAGCAGCCGGGCATCACCGCCACGCACTGGGTGGACCGTCTCGTCGCGTTCGCGAAACTGACGCCGCCGGCGTTCGACGCCCGCGACTATCCCTGGCCGTCCCCGCCCCCGCCCTGCGCGCCGCATCTCGAGGTGGCGCCCGCGGCGCGCGCCAAGTGCGACGCGTGGATCGATGCGCGCGGCTGGCGCGGGCGAGCGCTCATCCTCGTGCAACCGGGCAACCGCCGCACGATGCGCGGCAAGCGTCTTGAGCTCTCGGCCGAGGACGACAAGGTCTGGCCGACCGCACGTTGGGCGGAGCTCCTGCACAGGATCCACGCGCACATGCCCGAGGCGGTGATCATCCTCTGTGGGGCGCCGCGCGAAACCCTGCTTCTCGGATGGATCGCCGATGCGACGCGCCTCGCGGCGGTTGCGAGCGCGGAGTTGCCGCTGCCCGAGCTCTTCGCACTGTGCGCGAGCGCGCACAGTATGATTTCGGTCGACACAGGCCCTGCCCACGCGGCCGCGGCGCTCGGCCTCCCGCTCGTGGTGCTCTTCGGGGCAAACACCCAGGCCGAGTGGCTACCGCGCAGCCCCTCGGGCTCGGCGGTCATCGGACTCGGTGGTCCCCCGAGCTCGCACCGTCTCGATGAAATTTCGGTCGATCGGGTGTTTGACGCCTGGTGTTCGCTACCGCTCGTCGAGAGCAGCCCACCCGCCCCTGTCAAAGCGCAAGCAGCGCGCGCCAGCCCGCCGTAACGCTCCGCAGGCGAAAGCGCACATCGGGTGCCGCCTTTGGCCGCGCGCCCTCGTGCCAGGCGCGGATGCGCTCGACATAGGCGTCGAAGAGCCCGGCGGCGCCCGCGAGTCGCGCGGGGAGGAGCCGCCAACTCGGTGCGAGCGCACCGAACGCGGCCTCGTAGAGGCGGTAGGCGTCCCTCATGGGCAGTACCTCCTCCGCATCGCCGACGATTTCGCGCGCCGCGCCGCAGTCGAGCGTGAGTACCGGCGTGCCGAGCGCGTGCGATTCGGCGAACACGAGGCCGAATGTTTCAGGGATGAGGAAGTTCGGATGGAAGGTGCAGAGCGCGCTGCGCACCTCGGCGTGCATGCGCGGCTGCCGCTGGGCGCCCAGGAACTCGACGCCATCGCGGCGCACACCCGGTGCGCTTTTGTAACCGGGGTTGCCGACGACGAGACGCAAGGCGGGGATCGCGCGCTTGAGCGTCGCGAAGACGTCGAGCGCAAAATGCAGTCCCTTGTTGGGAGAGGAAAAAAAGACCAGCTTGTTCGGATCCACGGGCGTGGCGTCGGGCACGAGCGCATCATCTACCGGGTTATAGAGCGTGACGGCCCGCACCCGTCCGGCAACACCGATGCGCTCGAGCGTCGCCTCGACGCCGCGGCGTTGCCAGTCGGACACGCACACAGCCGTCACCGCCATGTCGCGCAGAATTGCGGCCGTGCCCGCGAGCCAGCGCGCCCGGCGCGATCCCGGCCGCAGCCGATCGTGCAGCCAGAGGTAACTGCGCGCGTGCGGATAGCGCTCCCGCACCCAAGGCAGAGCGCGCGAATCACGGATGACGATCACGCGCTCGATTCCCTCGATGCGCTGCGGGCTGCGGTAACGCCCCCAGTCCTCGGTGCGGTTGTGTTGGATCACGAACGCATCGAGCGCATCCGCGATGCGCGTGAGGGTCGATTCGGTGCCACCGAGGGCAGTCGTCGCGAGGTTACGCGTGTCGTAGGGCCGCTGGCACAGGGGGTCGTAGAAGAGTATCGAGGACATTAAATGTATTCTACGGCCTGGCCGCTTCCGGCGATGGCGGAGTAACCGTGGCGAGTGACAGCGCTTTGACGGCGTGCGTGATCACCTACAACGAAGCCGACCGCATCGAGGAGTGTCTACGCTCGGTGAGCTTCTGCGATGAGATGCTCGTTGTCGACTCGCACTCCACTGATCGCACGCGCGAGCTTGCCGCTGCGCTCGGCGCCCGCGTCATCGAGCGCGACTGGCCCGGCTACCGCTCGCAGAAGCAGTTCGCGGTGGAGGCGGCGCGGCACGACTGGGTATTGTGCGTCGACGCCGACGAGCGCGTGACCGAGCAGCTGCGCGCTGAGATCAGCGCGCTCCGCGCGGGGGGTTTCCCCGCTGCCGCGGGCTGGTCCGTGCCGCGCATCACCGATTACTTCGGTCGCTTCCTGCGCCACGGGAACGCCTACCCCGACCGCCTGGTACGACTCTTTGACCGGCGGCGCGGGGGCTGGAGCGGCGAGGAAGTGCACGAGAATACGCGTGTCAACGGGCCGGTCCGCCGCCTGTACGGGCGCCTCGAGCATTACTCCTACCGCAGCCTCAGCGATCACGAAGATCGCATGCGCCGTTACGCGCGCCTCATGGCGCAGGCGATGTATGAGCGCGGCAAGCGATGCGGACTCGCCAAGGTGCTGATCAATCCGCGCTGGCGCTTCTTCCGCGGGTATTTTCTGCGGTTGGGATTTCTCGACGGCTGGCGCGGACTCGTGTTCGCGCTCGTCGAGGCGAATTACGTGCGCGAGAAGTACCTCGGCCTATACATGCGCAGCCGGGGGCTGCCGGGCTGAGAGCTCGGCAACCGCCGCAAGGCGCGCGAGCGGGTCGTCGAGCTCAAGGAGTGCGAGCTTGCTCGCGGGCGGCAGCGGCAGAAGCTCGGCCCAGCGGTTCGCGACCCAGCCGGCGTCTGCGTAGCGGGAAGGAATGCGCGCGTAGGCGCTACCGAGTTGCGGCAGGAGCTCGCGCAGCAGCTCGCCAAGACGCGCATGCTCGTGAGGCAATGCCAGCGCTCGCTCCTCAGGCAGATAGGTAACCTCCGCGAGGTGCAGTCCATCTTCCTGCTGCCAGCGCCGCAGCACGCGGAAGCGGCGCTCGCCGAGGCAGCTGACGCCGAGGAGACCATCGGGCAGCTGGCTGAAATCCACGAGCCGCGCGGTCGTTCCGCAGGAGGCAACTGCCGAGATCGCACCGGCCTCGGCACCTTCAATGATGAGGAGCACGCCGAAGGCGCTGCCGTCCTTGAGCGAGCGGCGCACCATGTCGAGATAGCGTGGCTCGAAGATCCGCAGCGACAGCGGTCCCCCCGGGAACAGCACCGTGTGCAGGGGGAAAAGCGCGAGGCTTTCGCTCTCCATATGCGTTCAGGTGCGGCCTCTGAGTGCGGCGAGCAGCTTCTCGTGCAGTCCCCCGAACCCGCCGTTGCTCATGATGAGGACATGATCGCCGGGGCGAGCCGCGCGCGCGAGTTCGCGCGCGAGCTCATCGATGTCCTGACTCGAGTGGGCACGCGCACCGAGCGCGCTGAGCACTGTGCCGGTGTCCCAGCCAAGATCGGGCGGGGTGTAAAGCCACACGGCATCCGCAGCGGCGAGCGCCGGGCCGAGCGTGTGCTGATGCACTCCCCTGCGCATCGTCGCCGAGCGCGGTTCGAGCACGGCGATGATGCGCGCCGTGCCGCCGACGCGCCGTCGCAGCCCATCGATGGTGGTGGCGATGGCGGTTGGGTGATGCGCGAAATCATCGTGAACCCGAACGCCCCTCACCTCCCCGCGCAGCTGCAGCCGGCGGGCGATGCCCGTGAATTTCGCGAGCGCCTTGAGCGAGTTCGCGGGAGCAACCCCCGCGTGGCGCGCGGCAGCGAGCGCGGCGAGCGCATTGTCGAGGTTGTGCGCACCGATCAAAGACCAATCCAGCGTGCCCCGTGGCACATCGCCTTCAAGCACCTCGAAGCGCGAGAAGTCCTGAACGTGGGGGAGCGGGCGCGCGCTCCAGAGCGCCTCGGGTCGGCTCTCGCGCGCAAAGCCCTCCCGCGGCGTCCAGCACCCCATGGCCAGCACCTCTTCGAGGCGGCTGTCGGTCGCATTCCAGATGATGCGTCCGCTCCCTGGCACGGTGCGCACCAGGTGATGGAACTGCCGTTCGATGGCGGCAACGTCCGGGTAGATGTCGGCGTGATCGTATTCGAGGTTGTTAAGGGCGAGGGTGCGCGGGCGGTAATGCACGAACTTGGCGCGCTTGTCGAAGAACGCGGTGTCGTACTCGTCAGCCTCGATGACGAAGAAAGGGGGCGCGCCAAGACGCGCGCTCACACCGAAGTTCGTCGGCAGGCCACCGATGAGAAACCCAGGCGCGAGCCCCGCGTGATCGAGAATCCAGGCGAGAAGCGAGGCGGTCGTAGTCTTGCCGTGTGTGCCGGCGACCGCGAGCACCCAGCGGTCGCGCAGCACTTCGCGCGCGAGCCACTCGGGTCCGGAGAGGTAGGGCAGGTCGCTCTCGAGCAGCGCTTCGATCACCGGCTGGCCACGCGTCATGACGTTGCCGACGATCACCAAGTCCGGGCGTGGCGAGAGCTGCGCCGCGCCGAAACCCTCGGTGAGCGCGATCCCGAGCGATTCAAGTTGGGTGCTCATCGGGGGGTACACGTCGCGGTCGGAGCCGGTGACGCGCACGCCCTTGGCTCGTGCCAGCGCGGCGATACCGCCCATGAACGTGCCGCAGATGCCGAGAATATGAACGTGCATACGCGCGATCAGGTGTTGGCGGGAGCAAAGAGCGCGATGAGCAGTAACTCGGTGGCGACGATGCGCAGGATCACGAGCGCGACGCTCGCGGCAAGTGACCATTCGAGCGCCGCGCGCACCACGTGCGCATTGGCGGCAATCAGCCAGATGACCAGCAGCAGCCCCACGACTGCGATCGGCAGCTGCCAGGTGGTATCGGTGCCAAAGCGCCGCATGAGCCACTCGCACACGATGAGCGGCGGGGAGAGCAGTGTTTCGAGTCCGAAGACCGCACTCACGGTCTGCGCAATGCGTTCGGGCCGGCCGACGAGGCGCAGCACCACGATGTACCAAAGCAGCGTGAAGAGCGCGCCGATCAACAACTGCATCGGCCAACCGCTCCCCGGCGGCAGCGCCGTGGCGATGACAAAGTTCACTGCCAGGTAGGCGACGATGCTCAGCACCGTGAGGAGTGGCGATGCCGGCAGGTCCTGCGGTCCGCGACGCAGGAGCGTGATCTGCGCAAAGACGCGAATGAGCTCCTTCATGTCTTTCGATACCGGCGCGGCCCCGCGCATAATGCACGGGAGATTGTACAGATCATCCCCTGCCGCCGTTTGCAGCCCCTAATCACCACCCCGGCCGCTCTCGCCGAACTTGCCGCGCGACTCGCCCGAGAGCGGCGCGTGGGGCTCGATACCGAATTCCTGCGTGAGCGCACGTACCGCGCACAGCTGTGTCTGCTGCAGCTGGCGACGCCCGTCGAGGCCGTGTGCGTCGACCCTTTGCTGCTTGCAGATCTCACAGCGCTCAAGCCGCTCCTCGGCTCGGGTCCGCTCGTCAAGGTGATGCACGCCTCGCGGCAGGACCTCGAGGTGCTGCTGCCCGTCGTCGGCCTTACGCGGCCGGTGTTCGACACCCAGGTCGCTGCAGCCCTCGCAGGGCTTCCTGCGCAGATCGGCTACGCCGAGCTCGTCGCGCGGCTTCTTGGAGAGAGGCTCGCCAAGTCCCACACGCGCACCGATTGGTCGCGCCGCCCGCTCTCGGGCGCACAGCTCGAATACGCACTCGATGACGTGCGCTACCTGCTCCCGCTCGCCGACGAACTCGCGCAAACACTCGAGCGGCTCGGGCGCTCGGGCTGGCTCGCCGAGGAACTGAGCGCTCTCGAGGACGCCCGTGCACTCACGATAGATCCCGACAACGCGTGGCAGCGTCTCAAGGGGATGCGCGAGCTCGATGCGCCGCGCGCGCGCCTCGCACGCGCGCTCGCCGCGTGGCGCGAGCGCAGCGCCGCGGAGCACAACCGGCCGCGCGGCTGGATACTCGAGGACGCGTTGCTGCGGGAGATCGCGCTGCAGGCGCCGCGCTCGCTCGCAGCGCTCGCGGCGATTCCGGGCATGCCCGCGGGCCTTGTGAAGCGTCGCGGCGCGCAGCTACTCGCCTGCGTCGAGGCTGCCGCGGTCCCCGACCCTCCGCCCCCTCTGCCCGCCCGCGCGCGGCCCGATCCGCTCAAGGCGGCGCTCGTGAGAAAACTCGGCGGCATCATCCAGGGGGTGGCCGGGGAACTCAGACTCGTCCCCGAGGTGCTCGCGACGCGCCGCGATCTCGAGCAGCTCGCCGACGGACGACGCGATCTTACGGTGCTGCGGGGTTGGCGCGGCGCGCTCCTCGGCGAGCAACTGCTCGCGGCGCTTTAGTCCGCACGAGGTTGTCAGCGTGGTCCGCGCTTGGGCTTGCGGCCACGCCCGGGCGTGCGCCCGGGCCGGCGCGCGGCCGCCTTGCCACGCGCGCTCACACCCTTACGGCGTGCTGTGCGGGCGGCGCGGCGTTTCCCCCGTGCCGCGCCCGCGCGCGTGGATTTGGCGCGCCGCGCGGGCGCGCCAAGCGCCTGCATCAGGCGGCGCGTGACGACGTCCACATCGCCCGTCGCGTCGATCACGCGCAGCAGGCCGCGTGCGCGATAGAAATCGATGAGCGGCCGGGTCTTCTCCTCGTACACGCGCAGCCGCTCGGCGACGGTCGCTTCATTGTCATCGGGTCGCTGCACCAGACGGTGCGCTGCGTTCGTCTTCGGGCAGCGCTCGGCCGCGCCGCGGGCCGAGGGCGCGCTGGATACATTGAACACCTTGCCGCAATCGGCGCACGTGCGCCGCCCGGAGATGCGGCGCACGAGCTCCGCCGCATCGACATCGAGCTGCACCACCGCATCGAGTGGCTGCCCGAGCTCCCCGAGCAGCCGCTCGAGCGCGTGCGCCTGCGCCAGGTTGCGCGGGAACCCATCGAGGATGAAACCGCGGCGCGTGTCGCGCTCCGCGAGACGCTCGCGGATCATGCCGAGGACGAGAGAATCCTCGACCAGCCGCCCCCCTTCCATGGCCTCCTTCGCCTGACGGCCGAGTTCGGTGTCGCGGGCCACCGCCGCACGCAGGAGGTCACCCGTGGAGATCTGCGGGATTCCAAAGCGCTCGACGAGACGCTGAGACTGGGTGCCCTTGCCGGAGCCCGGCGCGCCCAACAAAACGATGCGCATGTCTGTGTCAGGCGAGGAAACTCTCGCCGCTCTCTGGCCACAAAGGTTGGCAACGTTACCGGCCGCTCCGCGAGAGGTCAAACAGCGGCCGCAGCGGGCGCTGCGCGGGCCCTGCGCGAGCGCGAGGCGTGCGTTATTCTTGCGCTGTAAGCTATTCCGACAGGTGCCAGCCTCCATGAAAAAGAGCACGGCCCCCCGCAACGCCTTCTACGCCCAGTCCGGGGGGGTCTCGGCCGTGATCAACGCCTCGGCGTGCGGGGTGATCGAGACGGCACTGCGTTCAGCGCGTATCGGCAAGGTGTACGCGGGACGCGACGGTATCGTCGGCGCCCTCACCGAGGATCTGATCGACGTCGGCCGCGAGCGCCCCGCGACCATCCGCGCGCTCAAATACACGCCCGCCGGCGCCTTCGGTTCGGCGCGCTTCAAGCTCAAGGGCATCGATGAGAACCGCGCCGAGTACGAGCGGCTGATCGAGGTGTTTCGCGCGCACGACATCGGCTACTTTTTCTACAACGGCGGCAATGACTCGATGGACACAGCGCTCAAGGTGTCGCAGATCGGCGCTTCCTTGGGCTTTCCGGTGACTTGCGTTGGCGTACCGAAGACCGTCGACAACGATCTGCCCCATACCGATTGTTGCCCCGGATTTGGTTCGGTCGCGAAGTACGTCGCCGTTTCAACCCGAGAAGCCGCGCTCGATGTGGCCTCGATGGCGCGCACTTCCACGAAGGTGTTTGTACTCGAGGTGATGGGACGTCACGCGGGCTGGATCGCGGCGGCCGCGGGACTTGCCGGCCACGGCACCGCCGAGCCACCGCACATCATCCTCTTCCCGGAGGTCGCCTTCGAACGCGACCGGTTTCTCGGGCGGGTGAAGGACTGCGTGAACGCATACGGCTATTGCGTGATCGTGGTTTCGGAAGGCGCCGCCTACGCGGATGGCAAATTTCTCGCGGAAGCGGGCACGCGCGATGCCTTCGGACATACGCAGCTCGGTGGTGTCGGCCCCCTCATCGCCAACATGGTGCGCGAGGCTCAGGGTTATAAGTATCACTGGGCGGTCGCCGACTACCTGCAGCGCTCGGCGCGGCACATCGCCTCGCGTATCGACGTCGAGCAGGCCTACGCGGTCGGCAAGGCGGCGGTGGAACTCGCGCTGCGGGGTGTGAACGCGGTGATGCCGATCATCGTGCGCAAGTCCTCGAAGCCCTACCGCTGGACGATCGGCCACGTGCCGCTCTCGGAAGTTGCCAACAAGGAGAAGAAGCTGCCGCCTGAATACATCCGCGAGGACGGCTTCGGGATCACTGACGCTTGCCGCCGCTATCTCGAGCCGCTGATCGCCGGCGAGGCCTACCCTCCTTACAAGAAGGGGCTCCCGGACTACGTTCACATCAGGGGCGTTTCGGTACGCCGAAAACTCGCGAGCGACTTTAAGGTTTGAGTTGCTGCGGCGCGGTCGGCAAGGACCGAGCCGCCCGCACCGAGCGCCCGCGACGCCCTGAGAGGGCGTGATCGCCGTGCTATAGTGCGCGGCCTTTTTTCGGGGAGGTTCACTCGATGGACGCCACGGGGTGGCTCTGGGTCGCGATTGCGGCCGGCGTGCTCGCCGTACTGTACGGCGTGTTCTCAACCATGATGATTCTGCGCCTGCCGACGGGCAACACCCGCATGCAGGAGATCGCCGCCGCGGTGCAGGCGGGTGCCGAGGCGTACCTCAACCGCCAGTACCGCACCATTTTCATGGTCGGCATCGTCCTGTTTTTCCTCATCGGCTTCTTACTCGGCTGGCCCACTGCCGGTGGCTTCGCGGTCGGCGCGGTGCTCTCGGGGCTCACCGGTTACATCGGCATGAACGTCTCGGTACGCGCTAACGTGCGCACGGCGCAGGCAGCCACCGAGGGGTTGAACGCCGCACTCCAGGTCGCGTTCCGCGGCGGCGCGATCACCGGCATGCTCGTGGTCGGACTCGCTCTGATCGGCGTCGCCGGTTACTACGCACTGCTGCGCCAGATTCCTGCGGTCGGCCCAACCGGCGCGCTGCAGGCGCTCATCGGCCTCGCCTTCGGCGGTTCCCTCATCTCGATCTTCGCGCGCCTCGGCGGTGGGATCTTCACCAAGGGAGCCGACGTTGGAGCGGATCTGGTCGGCAAGGTCGAAGCGGGCATCCCCGAGGACGACCCGCGCAATCCCGCCGTGATCGCCGACAACGTGGGCGACAACGTTGGCGACTGCGCCGGCATGGCCGCAGACCTCTTCGAGACTTATGCGGTCACGATCGTCGCCACCATGCTCCTTGGCGGGCTGCTCTTCCTCAAGGATGGACCCGATGCGGCACTGCGGGCGGTGATCTACCCGCTCGCGCTCGGGGCTGCTTCCATCGTCGCCTCCATCATCGGCACATTTTTTGTCTCGGCGCGCGCGGGCGGAAAGATCATGAACGCTCTCTACAAGGGCGTGATCGTCTCCGCCGTCGTCTCGGCCGTCGGGTTCTACTTCATCACGCGTGCGCTCATGCCGGGGAATCTCGCCGCGCACTTCGGCTGCACGCTGATCGGGCTGGCGCTCACCGCGGCGATGATCATGATCACCGAGTACTACACCTCGACCGAGTACTCCCCGGTACGAAAGATCGCAGCTGCCTCCCAGACCGGTTCCGCCACCAACATCATCGCCGGACTCGGCGTGTCGATGAAGGCGACGGCGCTGCCCGTGATCGCGGTATGCCTCGCCATCTGGGGCTCCTACACGCTCGATGGCCTCTACGGCATCGCGATCGCCGCGACCGCGATGCTCTCCATGACCGGCATGATCGTGGCCCTCGATGCGTACGGCCCGATCACTGATAACGCCGGCGGCATCGCCGAGATGGCGCACCTGCCGAAGCAGGTGCGCGATGTCACCGACCCCCTCGATGCGGTGGGCAACACGACCAAAGCAGTAACCAAGGGCTATGCCATCGGCTCGGCGGGGCTCGCAGCCCTCGTCCTCTTTGCCGACTACACCCGCAATCTCGCCTCCGCCGGCAAGCTCACGAGCTTCTCGCTCTCCGATCCCGCGGTGATCATCGGACTCTTCATTGGCGGACTCGTGCCCTATCTCTTCGGTGCGCTCGCCATGGAGGCGGTCGGGCGCGCCGCAGGCGCGGTCGTGAATGAAGTACGGCGGCAGTTCCGTGAGATCAAGGGCATCATGGCCGGCACCGAGAAGCCCGATTACTCGCGCGCCGTGGACATGCTCACGCGCGCGGCGATCGGCGAGATGCTCGTGCCCTCGCTCATGCCGATCGCGGTGCCGATCGCGCTCGTCTGGATCATGAATATACTCATGGGCCCCGGGGCGGGAGTGAAGGCGCTCGGCGGACTCCTGATCGGCACGATCGTCACCGGACTCTTTGTGGCCATCTCGATGACGACGGGCGGTGGCGCGTGGGACAACGCCAAGAAGTACATCGAGGAAGGCCACTACGGCGGCAAGGGCTCGGAAGCGCACAAGGCCGCCGTCACCGGCGACACGGTGGGCGATCCCTACAAGGATACGGCGGGACCTGCGATCAACCCGCTGATCAAGATCATCAACATCGTGGCGCTGCTGCTCGTGCCGCTGCTCTGAGCGGCTCGCCGGCGCTTCTTACGCCGCGAGCGGCAGGGGTTGCGGTCGCCCGATCGCATAGCCCTGCAGGTAATCGACACCGATGCGCCGCGCGGCATCGACGGCGGCGGCGTCCTCCACCTGCTCGGCGATCACCTTGAAGTTGAGGGTGCGCGCGAGTTTGATCATCGCGGTCACCATCGCCTGATTGACCGTATCGCGCGCCAGGTTGCGGATGAAGGAGCCGTCGATCTTCAGGTAATCGAGCGGCAGGGTCTTGAGGTTCGAGAACGAGCCGACCCCCGAGCCGAAATCATCGAGCGCAAACTGGCAGCCCATGCCGTGCAGCACCCCGACGAAGCGGCGCGCGTGATCGAGATTGGCGATGACGGCGCTCTCGGCGATCTCGAAACACACCTGCGCGGGCGTAACGCCGGTCGCATCGAGGCACTCGACCACAAACTCGAGGAACTGGGGGTCGCCGAGCGTCTGACCCGAGACATTGATGGCGACGCTGCGGTTACTCTGCACCGGAATCGCGCCGCGGCCGAGCGCGGCGAGGGTGGTCTGCACCACCCAGCGGTCGACGAGGCCCATGAGGCGGTAGCGCTCGGCGGCGCGCATGAATTCCGCCGGCGGCAGCTCCTGTCCCGACTCGTCCTGAAGCCGCACCAGCACCTCCATGGCCGGTCCGCCATTCGAACCGTGCGCGGCGACGATTACCTGGTGGTAGAGGTGAAAGCGGTCCTCCTTGAGCGCGCCCTGCAGCCGCTGCAGCCACTGAATCTCGCCCGTGTGGCGCGCGAGCGCCTCATCGCGCGCGGAATACACCGCGACGCGTCCCGAGCCCTGTTTCTTGGCCACGTAGCAGGCGGTATCGGCCGCCGCGAGCAACTCCTCGAGCGTGCCGCTTTCGCGTGAGATCTCCACGAGCCCGACCGAGACTCCGATGTTGAAGATCTTGTCCCGCCAGACGAAGCGGTGATCGCCCACCGCGCGGGTGAGGTCGTCGGCAATCTGCCGTGCCTTCTCGAGCGGGCACCCAATCAGCAGCGTGCCGAACTCATCGCCGCCAAGTCGCCCGACCGTGTCGCTGTCGCGCACCGCTTCGCGCAAAAGTTTCGCCACCTCGCGCAGCATGCTGTCGCCGGCGAGATGCCCGCTCGTGTCGTTGACGACTTTGAAATGATCGAGGTCGAGGTAGCAGAGCACGTGCTGCCCATCTCCCCGCTGGCCGCTCTCGATCGCTTCCTCGAGCCGCCGCTCGAACTCGCGCCGGTTGACGAGCCCGGTGAGGGCATCATGGGTCGCCTGATACGACATCTGGCGCGCAAGTCCGCGCACCTCGGTGACATCGTGCAGCAGCACCACGGCGCCCACCACCTCCTTCGCACTGTTGCGTATCGGTGAGGCCGAGAGCTCGATGGAGCGCTCGTTGCCCGTGCCGCGCGCGAGCAGCAGCGCGCGGCGACTGAGGTTCACCGGGGCGCCGCTCGTGAGCGCCTGGTGCACAGGATCTGAGAGCAGCCGCCGGTCGGTTTCGTCCACGAGCCCGACGATCTCCTCGAGGAGCTTGCCGGTCGCACTCTCGGCTTCGGCGCCGGTGAGTTGCTCCGCCGCGGGATTCATGAAGGCGATGCGGCCGTCTTTGTCGGTCGCGACGATGGCCTCGGCGAGAGAGTTGAGCGCGAGGAGCTGTGGCTCGAGCGCCGCGCCAACCGCGAGCCGACTTTGCGTGGTCTGTGTCGGCAGGATTTCGACACCCGTGATCAGGAGCGCGTTGCCGCGGTCGTAATCGATCAGCGTGGAGGCGATCTCGAGCCGGCTCATCTGGCCCTGCAGGCCGACGATGTCGATTTCGTAGCGCTCTGCGGTCGGCTCCCCGGCGAGGCGCGCACGAATGTTCTCGCTCACGAGCTCCGAGTACTCGGGCGGCACGAGATCGGCGAGCCGCCGGCCGATCAGATCGACCCGATCGACGCCGACCAGACTCGCGAACTGGCGGTTCGCGTACAGGATCACCTCGCGGTGCACGAGCACCGCCTCGTGGATGCGATCGCCGAGATCGGCGAAGAGCTTCGGGGCACGCACCGCCTCGGCCCCCTGCGCGGCCCGGCTGAGCAGCTGATTGACCGCGCCGACGAGCGCCGTGACCTCGCGCTGTCCGCTCTCGACCTCCACGCGCTCAGGCAGAGGGCCTCCGCCTGCGGCCGGACGCAGCTGCCGTGACACCTGTGCGACGCTGCGCAGGGCGCGCTGCTGCAACCCGTACAGCACAAGCACCAAACCGGCGACAAGGGCGAGGAGGACGGACAAAAGCCCGACAATCGAGGACATCTAGGTACTACTCAATCCTTCCCGATTGGGCTTCCCGCGGCGCAGGAGGCACTCTGA
>Ga0187777_10001282_pt1 | contig 16390 bp, 12 predicted proteins | sample 1015_Q2_SP5_10_M_FD_132416 | JGI IMG/M metagenome (GOLD analysis project Ga0187777, IMG submission 132416) | Tropical peat soil microbial communities from peatlands in Department of Meta, Colombia - 1015_Q2_SP5_10_MG | ecosystem: Environmental > Terrestrial > Soil > Wetlands > Peat | place... | reverse complement strand
GGAACTCTGATTCAATAGCCTAGTGGCGAGCACCCGCGAGTCGCCACTCCCTGAGCGATCACTGGAGCGAATCGCGTCCGATCTGCGATTCGTTGCATGCCCTCACCGCACAAGCGCGGCTATGCACGGCTCGGAATAACAGGTTGGAAGAGTCGGACGTAGCATCGCTAAAGCGATGCCATCGCATGAACCCTCAAGCCCGTGACTTCCGTACCCTCCGCTGATTACCTTTTTGCGTCCGGATGGTACCTCGTCACAGCGCCATTCCCCTTAATAGACGATCATCACGCCAGCACTCAATTGGAGACTTCCCTCATGACAGTTGACCGCCGGCGAGAGCCTCGTGCCGAATCGAACCTGGCTGTGCTCGTGTGGGGCACGGATGCCCAAGGGCTGCCCTTCGCACAGACGGCTCTCGCCCGCAATATCAGCGGACAGGGTGCGCTGTTATCGGGAATCAATCAGACGCTTCGCTACGGCGACCTGATCCTCATTCAATATCAAAAGTTGAGAGCGCGCTTTCGGGTGGTCTGGACGCGCAACACCTCGAATGGCGACAAGACCCTGGCTGCCGTGCAGAGGTTGGGGAGCGATCAATGTCCCTGGAAAGATGAACTGCAGGTCCGAGGTTCGACCACCGCAGAAGCTGCTCATGAAACCGCTATTTCGCTCCAGAGTTAGCAAAAACGATTCCGTTGTCTAGGTTCTCTGCTTGAAATGATCAAGCACGGCGAAGATGATTACACCAAGGATGGCATTCACCAGTGCCGAGAGAAGTTCGCGAGGCCAGCTCCAATGCAGGGTGACTCCCACTAACCCACGCGCGACGGTGAAGTAAACAACTTCGTGCACCACGTAGAAAAAAAGGATGACCAGCAAACGGGAGCCGGCATTCTCGACATCAAGCTTGACACCGAGCGACGAAGCTCCGTATCCCACAACCGTATTTGCGATGCCGTAGACGCCGAGCGGCAGTGAAGGTGTCAGGGCATCCTGCAGGATGCCGATGGCGGCGCCGGTGAGCATTCCCGAAATCTGACTTCTCCGCGCCACCGCAAGGAAAATCACCACCAGCAGGGGCAAGTCGAAAATCGAAAAGAAGTGCAGCCGCAGTGGAACGAAGGCCTGCAAAAAGACTGCAATCAGGGGAATCAGAATCGCTACTGGAGCGCTGAACCGGTAAACCTCGACTTGCTCGGTGGATGTGTAAGTGATCGGCACGCTAGTGAGGTTGATCCTGTGGAGATTGGACTGGCGCGGAAGATGGAATGGCGTTTAGTTCCGGATTCACCGTTTGTGCCTTCGGCTGAACCTGTGCGTTCTTCACAGGCACTGGGGCCTGGTTCGCCTCAACTGCCGCAGATTTATCAGGTTTAAGCGCTGTCCCTTGCTTCGGCGCAGTCGCCGGCTTGGTTGCAATCCCATCTCCGGCAGATTTTGAAGCCGCGCGAGTGGTGGCCGCAGCATTTGATGGAATGCGACTGGAAGTTCCTACAATCGCTGTTGATTTCTGGCTTGCCGTCCCACCGCTTCCCGGCTTATCAGTCAGAGCTGCATCTTGCTGCCCTGGCGCACCCGTGGCTGGAGTGATTTTCAAGCCGCTGGTTGGTGGCGGTGGCGCAAATGGATTTGCGACCGCTGGCTGATCGGGAATAGATGGCAGGCGTTGTGCAAGAATATCGGCGGCACGAAGATGCTGCGAATCGGCGACCACCGGCTCTCGCTCTTCCTCTTGTGTGACAACCAGAACTTCTTCTAACCGTCCCAGGTCCGCGGCCGGTTTGACGCGAATGTTCAGAAAAAGCTCCGCGCCAGGAGAGACCTTGGTGACGGTCCCCACCACGAGCCCTTTGGGAAAGATTCGGTCCCCGCCTGATGTGAGCACTCGTTCGCCAGGCTGGACCGTTTCGTCGGTCATCACCTTTTCGAGGACGACTTCGCCGAGAGCAGTTCCACGCAGCACTCCTTGTAAGCGCGATTTCTCCAGAATTGCGCCCACGCCGCTCGTTTGGTCGTTGATCAGTAGCACGCTGGCAACGTGATTCTGCACTCCACGAAGTACTTTGCCGACAACTCCATCCGCCGTGATCACCGGCATGTCGGGCCGAATGCCATCATGACTGCCCTTATCGATGTAGATTGCCCGCGATTGCTCGCTTCCGCTCGATCCGATCACTTGGGCCGCTATAGTTCTTGCGATGTATTTTTCTCTAAAACCTAAAAGGGCTTGAAGGCGATGCGCCTGCTCAGCGTCCTCGCTGAGCCGCACTCTCTCGATCTCAAGCTGTTGGATTTTCTGCTTAAGATCGCGGTTCTCCTGGCGAACCCCACGCAGATAGAAGTAGTTGTGCCACAGACCACCCGTACCGTTTTGAAATCCGACGATTCCCTTCTCAAAAGGAGTCACCGCGTCCACCGCCCATACCCGGATCAGACGAGTGGGCGTATTTTCACCAGGGCGCTTGACCTGAATAGCCAGTCCCAGCACCTGGGCGAACAGCAGCGCTGCCAGGACGGTCAGGTTACGATAGCGGGTGATGAGGTTTTCCATGGACGCGACTTATGAGTTTCGATTGCCGAATTCCCAGCTTCTGCTTGCGAGAAATCTGTTGCTGAATGGCGGGGTTCTACTCCCAAGTTTACATCCAGAGATGCTACGTGAAACTTGGAAATCGAAACTTGAAACTGAAGATGCAAAATTCGAAACCCAAGATTTTGATCGAGCCAAACCGACTACTCGATAGAGATTTTTCTCAGCAGCTTGAAATCGCTGAGCATTTTTCCAGTGCCTAGCACCACACTGCACAGCGGATCATCGGCGATTGAAACCGGCAGACCGGTTTCTTCGCGAATCCGCTTGTCCAAATTCTTGAGCAATGCCCCGCCACCCGTCAGCACGATGCCACGATCGCTGATATCGGCGGACAGCTCGGGAGGCGTTCGTTCCAGTGCTACACGAATCGCATTCATAATTGTGGAGACGCACTCGCTGAGCGCTTCACGAACTTCACTATCGTCAACCGTAATCGTTTTTGGAACACCTTCTATAAGATTGCGGCCTTTGATCTCCATGGTCAGCGGTTTTTCCAGCGGATATGCGGAACCGATTTCCATCTTGATCTGCTCCGCCGTTCGTTCACCAACCAGCAGGTTATATTTCCGCTTGAGATAGTTCATGATGGCTTCGTCCATCTGGTTGCCGGCCATACGCACGGATCGCGAATAAACGATGCCGCTGAGTGAAATTACTGCAATATCTGTGGTACCGCCACCAATATCGACGACCATGTTGCCGCTGGGTTCGGTAATCGGTAGGCCCGCTCCGATGGCCGCTACCATCGCCTGTTCCACAAGATGCACTTCACTGGCCTTGGCGCGGTAAGCCGAATCCATAACCGCGCGTTTTTCCACCTGCGTTATTTCTGAAGGAACGCCAATAACGATTCGGGGATGCACCAGCATCTTCCGGTTGTGCGCCTTCTGGATGAAATAGTTCAACATCTTTTCGGTCACTTTGAAATCGGCAATGACACCATCCTTCATTGGCTTGATCGCGACGATGTTCCCCGGCGTCCGGCCCAACATCTCTTTCGCTTCCTTGCCTACGGCTTCAACTTCGCCGGTGTTCTTGTTAATGGCTACAATCGAAGGCTCGTTGACCACGATGCCCTTGCCGCGCGCATACACCAGCGTGTTGGCCGTGCCGAGATCGATTGCGAGGTCGCTGGAGAAGAGACTGAACAGCGATCTCAGGTTGTGCGTTCCGTTGGAATGAAAACCGTTTGATGACATACGCGCAGCTTTTCTCTCTTTTACCTAGATCTTTTGGGCAGCCTTCTTGGGGGACATGGCTATTCTATGAGATAACCTTGCTGCCTTGTCTGCACCAAAGTGCGTGCCCTCAGGAGCAGCCTTTCAAGCCCCTGCCCTGCTTTACTGAATCACGACCTTCTTCTGCAATGTGTTTACTCCACCTTTTGCATTCTGAGCGGTGATTGTAATGACGTTCTCCCCCGTCGCTAGCGGCGGCGTAAAGAAATGGAAACTCCCATCATTCCCAACCAGGGGGACTTCCGCCCCGTTTACCATCACCCGAGCCCCTGTCTCCGTCTTTCCGGTTAGCTCAAGCACATGCCCATGCTGGATGAACGGATCCAGTTCCAGGCTAAGGGCTTCACTGTCTTTCCCCCTGGGAATGATTGTGAACCGGTTTTTTTCGCTTTCCACAGACTCCTTGCCGTTCCCATCCACTGACTGCACCATCCAGTAATAAGCTCCCTGTTCCAGTCCCGAAACCAGCACGTCGGCCGTTTTGACCGATCTATCCACAATGGTGGAGGAGAAGTACGGGTTCTTGGAGATGCGCAGCCGATACCCTTTGGCATTTGCAGCCTTGGTCCATGAAAACTCCACCTTGGGATCACTGGAGGCAAAAATCGGCGCCATATTGGCGGGAGAAATGGGGGTCGGCGGACCAATCTCTTTGGTCTTGTCCATGTGCGCGGACTCGGTCCGGAAGTTCACTTTCTCCCAATCCGCTAAACGAACGGTCTCTCCGTTACGAGTGACGTCGCCGGAACCTTTTTTGACCAAGATCTCGTGTTCGTCAGACTTCGGGTCATTGTGAACCATGGCAGCCGAATCGGGCGCCAGTGAGGCCGTCGCTCCAGCCACGATGACCTGCGATTTTGATCCTTGCGAGTAAGTCGGCGTCGCCAAGTCTACCGTTCCCGTGCTGACTGCCACAGCCACGTTAGTCTGCTGTTGGTCATTTGCCGAGTTCTCTTCTACAACAATAAGGGAATCCTGTTTGACCGTGTAATTCGTGCCGTCACTGAACACGATTTTTGCCATGCCTTCGGAACTCGTCTGCACTACATCGCCTTTTTCCAAAGGAATGCTGTAATCAGCGTTTGTCCAGCTGCTGGCATTTGCCTTCTTGATCCGCACCGTACCATCCAGTGCGGTGAAGTGAGCTTGCTGTGAGCTCATAGCCCGGGGCTTAGCGGCTGCTCCCGCGCCTGCCACGATTTCCAGCAAATGATGCCCCAGGCCCTCTGCCGCCTTGACGCCACTGTCCGTAAACTGCGGAAAAGCAAACCTTAGGCCGATGAAAAAGATGGAAAGACCGGCCAACACGGTAAGGGCCACGCTGCGATACGTGACCGTCTTCCACGCAATGTGTATCCCAGGCTTGCGGTCCGCCGACACCAAGGCACCAAGAACCAGCCAAATTCTAGTGAATATGGGGTTAAATCGAGAGTACCACAGCGGGAAAACGCACCAAATAGGTAATCACCCCCAAACGTTACCATCGTGTTGAGAAGGTATATGCGGCCTGGGACAGTGCGAACCTTTTCGGCCATCGTGGATTAGCGACGGTGGTATTCGATCAGGCTACTCGTGCTCGGGCATCGATTGCCGTCCTGTATACTTCAGGGCCGAAGAAGTAGCGATCAAGGCGTAAATGTCGCAGAGAGCATCGTCACTCAACAACGCCGAAAAACCCAATCAAAGCTGGGCCCAAAGGCTACACGAAATTCGTACCGGTTTTGAAAGGCCATTCTGGGTAGCTAATGTTAGCGAGCTGTTCGAACGGCTTTCGTACTACGCAGCCTTTGCGTCGCTGCCTCGATATCTGCACGAAAACCTGAGCTTCGGAGTCGAGCGAGCCAGCAGTTTGGCGGGCCTATTCGGAGGCCTGGTTTGGTTCCTGGCGGCATTTGGTGGAGCACTCGCCGACAGAATCGGCTTCCGGCGAGCACTCTCCCTGGCCTATCTCATCCTCACGATTTCTTATTTCCTGCTCGGATCGATCGCTGCCCCTTGGCTCGCACCCGTGCGCAACGCGATGCCTCTGGTGTTGCTGGTCACCATTATCCTCATGCTGCCCGCGTTAGGTGTGGCGTTGGTGAAGCCTTGCGTCGTCGGCACCACGGCACGGTCTTCCAAAGAAAATGTCCGCTCCATCGGTTACTCCATTTACTACACACTCGTGAACATCGGCGGAGCAGCGGGCCCATTTCTCGCCGGATGGGTGCATCAGCATTTCAAGGTCGAAAACGTCTTTCGCATGGCGGCAGCAAGTGTTTTTTTGATGTTTGTCGCTGTGCTGTTGCTCTTTCGAGAGCCGCGAGTTTCCGTCGAAGAGCCCCAGCCTAACCTGCGCCAAGTTGCGGCGAATTTCTGGATCGTGGTCTCGAACCCGCGCTTCATGCTCTTCCTCGTCATCTTCTCCGGCTACTACATCGCCTTCTGGCAAGAGTTCATCATTCTTCCGATTTATGTGCATGACTATATCAATGCCCAGGCCAACACCGAGTTGCTACTCACGGCGGACCCCTTGACTGTCGTCGCGCTGCAGTTGCTGGTGAGCATGCTGATCCGAAAAATGATGGCGCTGCGCGCGATCACGCTCGGAACTCTGATCTCGGGATTGGCATGGCTGATCCTGGTCGTCCACCCCAGCGTTCTCATGGCATATGTCACTTTGGTCGTTGTGGCAATTGGCGAAATCACGCAGCAGCCGCGTTATTACGAATACATTTCGCGACTCGCACCACCCGGCCAGCAAGGCACGTATATGGGATTTGCGTTTCTGCCGATTGGGCTTGGATCGCTGGGAGGCGGTGTATTTGGAGGATTGCTTCTCCGCCAATTTGGCGAAGTGCATCATGAACCTGCGCTGATCTGGTGTTCGGTGGCTGCCGTTGGAGTCGCCACCGCGGGATTGCTTTGGCTGTACGACAGATATCTCGCTTCGGCGAAGCGAACCTGATTGCTGCCTCGCGATCAGGACAGGCGATCAAGTTCCCCCCCGAGGCCGCCGATGATATGATGGACAGGAATAAATCCTCCAAGAATTCCTCAGTAGCTCAATGGCAGAGCATCCGGCTGTTAACCGGAGGGTTGTAGGTTCGAGTCCTACCTGAGGAGCCATTTCTTTCAGTTACTTACAACTCAGTACTCAACTCAACTGCATCGGGCGACTCGACTCGGATAATTTCGCCCTAAATGCCAAATCTTCTTGTTCATCGCAATACTGCAAACGAGGCATTTTACGAACCTTATTGCCGGAGTCTGGGGTTTTGTGTTGATGTGGGACCGCGCGAAAAGGTGAGTTCTTCAGTTCTCAAAAAACTTAGGACGGTCGTGAAGGTCAAACGTCGCGATCCCGCGAACACTAACCTATGACCGTCCTCGTAAATCTGAAACGATAGTATCCGTTTACGCCCAATCCGCCTATCGGGTCGTTAAGGTAGGAACCTTATGTGACTGAAGCCCCTGTTTCTGTCCGCCATCACCTCGGCCGGAGCACCAGCCATCACGTGCTTTGATCTCTGCTTTGACCGTGCCTGTTCGAGCATGAGCAACTCGATCAGCTGTTCGCCGGCATCGGGTGTTCTTTCGCAATTTGGTTCTGAAGATTGAAGATTGAAGAAGTTTGGATCAGGTATTCCTCGGAGCGGTGTCTCCATACGCCTCCGTTGATGGGAGGCGATAGGGCAGGAACGCTCGTTGCTGCTTTACACTTGTGCTTTGATCTGAGACACTCGTCCGTGGAAACCCAATCGATCGTCGTCCTCGACTTTGGCGCGCAATATTCGCAACTAATCGCGCGCCGCATTCGCGAACTAAGTGTGTTCTCGATAGTGCTGCCTTGCACCGCCAGTCTGGATGAAATCCGCAGCTACCACCCGCTCGGCATTGTGCTCTCCGGTGGGCCGTCCTCGGTGTACGACAAAGACGCCCCAAACACTGACCGCCGCGTATTTGAATTAGGCGTGCCTGTCTTGGGTATCTGTTACGGATTGCAGCTCATGGTTCACGCGCTTGGCGGAAATGTGCGCGCGGCTGCCAAGCGGGAGTACGGATATTCCAATATCGAGCTCAAGAACGCATCCCGACTGTTCCGCAATGTTCCTAAGAGTTTGAATGTGTGGATGTCGCACGGCGATGAAGCTGTGGAGCTGCCGGCAGGATTCCATCTCACCGCAAGTTCGGCGAATGCGGTGGCGGCGATTGAAGATCCGGATCGCAAGATGTGGGCGGTCCAGTTTCATCCTGAGGTGCACCACACCCAGCACGGAAGCGACATCCTGAAAAATTTCGCGCTGGAAATTTGCGGCGCAAAATCGACGTGGACTCCGCAGCATTTTATCGATTCCACGATCGCGAGTGTTCGCCATATGGTTGGCACCGGCCGTGCGATCTGCGCATTGTCGGGTGGAGTTGATTCTGCCGTGGCGGCAACGCTGGTCGATCGCGCTCTGCGCAATGGCAAAGGACCATCGCGCTTGACCTGCATATTCGTCAACAATGGTGTGCTGCGAAAAAATGAATTCGAGAAGGTTCAGCAGAAGTTACGCGACAAGCTTGGTCTGCAGGTCGATGCGGTCGACGCGAGCAAGCGTTTTTTAAACAGGTTGGCCGGAGTTACAGATCCCGAGGCGAAACGCAAGATTATCGGCAATGAATTTATTGCGGTGTTCGAAGAGGAAGCACACCGGATCGACAAAAAGGAAGGTAAAGTTGACTGGCTGGTGCAAGGGACGCTGTATCCCGACGTTATCGAGTCTCGCTCAGTACGGGGACCCTCGCAGGTAATCAAATCGCACCACAATGTCGGCGGACTACCGGAAAAGATGAAGCTCAAGCTCATCGAGCCTCTAAGAGAGTTGTTTAAAGATGAAGTCCGCAAAATTGGGCGGGACCTAGGCATGCCGCAGGACTTGCTACAGCGGCAGCCCTTTCCGGGACCAGGGCTCGCGGTGCGAATTCTGGGCGAGGTTACACCGGAGCGGCTGGCCATATTGCGCGAGTGTGACGATATTGTGGTCAGCGAAATCAAGAATGCTGGTTTGTACTCCAAGATCTGGCAGTCCTTCGCAATCCTGCTGCCGGTGATGTCAGTCGGTGTTATGGGGGACCAGAGGACATATGCTTATACCTGTGCTGTCCGCGCGGTCCATTCCGAAGATGGTATGACGGCAGACTGGGTTCCGCTGCCGCATGATGTTCTGAAGACGATCTCGAATCGGATCGTCAATGAAGTCAAAGGCGTAAACCGCGTCGTATACGACATCACGTCTAAGCCTCCGAGCACCATCGAGTGGGAATGATCCGGCCAGCACCTTAACGGCTAGAAGTCCGGTCACTATGGCTGGTCGGTTACGCGGTTTGCGTGCGGAGTCAAGCGCCGCACCACAAATTCCTGGAGAATACCGCCAAGTGAACCCTGACCGATCCTGATCAGTGCATTTTGAAAAACCAATCCCGGTCCACCACGCTCCTTTGCTGGAAGCAGAGCGTCCGAGATGCCACCTGTAGCGATACTACCCAAGATGAATGAGTAGTTGGGCTGCCAGCTTTTATTGTCCCCTTTGCACGGTTAGCAAGTAATTCGGCCATCCTGGAAATTACAAGGAGACGTTTTAATTGATGGATCGTGTGCGATGGGGGTTACTGAAGATGAAACGGTTCAACTTCACTCTTGCAAAATTCGGCATTGACCGTTTTTCTTTCTGCGTCTCGTACTTCTGGGTTGGCCTTCTCAGACTTGTTTCAACACGCACTGAAATCTACACTGCGTTCAGATACGACGCGCTGAGCGAGGTCCGAAAAACTTCCACTCCAGAGCGTCATGGGCTCTTTCCTTTAGCCACTTTCTGAATCGGCCCTCAGTAGTCCGACACGGCCACGTAGGACAAACGAACAGCTTCGCTTCAGGGGAAATCCGTATTACGCCGTAGTGTGTCCGAAATTTGCAGGGAGGAATGAGTCCATGAGAACTCGCAATTTAGTCCACCTTTTGGTGTTGAGTGTGATCACTAGCGTTTCAAGTCTGGTATCAGCCCAGAACCTTAACTGTACGATCATCATTCCCGCCTTCCCACTCACTGCCGCGGGGTTGGCCACTCCCTACCAGCTAACTGCCACCAACCCCGCGGATGGGCCATGCCACGAGACTAATGCAAATTCCTCGGCCTTCGTTCAAGCCGCAATTTTCGATCCCGTCAGCGGTCAGATTTCGATCTATAACCCGTTGGTCATCGACGCCGGTTCGACCCCTGCGATAGCACCGGTAGTTCCCACCATTCCAGATCATGCCATTGTGGCGCTCTGGTTCGGGTTCAATGGGAACAACCTGATTCAACAGGGAGCATCTCCCGGCGTGCTCGAAGAGAGTGCGTGTGTGAACGGACTCCCGGATAACGTTTTTGGGCAATTCTCATATTGCAATGCCCCGGCATTTTTCCGTGCCGCCCGGGGTGCGATTCGTGCCGGTCAACTGCAGGTCCCGCGTTTGGGAATTGCCGCGGATCGACAGCCTTGTCCTTCCGTCCGAGACTTTTTTGTGGTCGATCAGGACCAGAGCGATAACCTGCCGGTGACTTACCTGATCAGCGCGGGCGGGCTGCTGGCACAGAATACGACCGCAAACGCGCAAGCTCTTCCCGGAGCCACGACACTTGGCAATCCCAGCGACAACGGCTTGCTCGACAGATTTCTCGACCCGGCGATGAATTGCAGACCGTGGAAGGTTTCTGATCTGGCGGATCCGGGCAACTTCGCTGCTGGCTTGGCACTCAACGAACTTCAAGCGCAGCGTCATCAGAGGCGTCCGATTGCCCGTATTCCTGCAGGCGATCCAATGGCATTAAACGTCGACGGTACGATCAACCTGGACAAAGTCAATCTCTACCGGCTCGGGGTAGACCAGCGTGAGGCACGATTCGTGGAAGAAGCGGATACGGCAAGATACTGCCGGCACATGCTCAGGATTGCTCCTCCTCGACTCCTGCGCAATGAGCAAGCGCTGCTTGCGGGCCCATCGCCGGTCACGAGCGCAGCAAATTCGCTTTACACATTCATGGCTCAGCGCTTCGTCGCCAGCTACAACCTGCTGGATTGCAGCGGACTGACTGAGATACAGGATCCAGTATCAGTGACGTTGGATGCTAACGGGGTGGCCATCAGCGCAACCATCAACGTACCTCTTCGCTGGAGCGACCAGCAGATGCTGGATCGATACCGGGCGCATGACGAGGCGGCTGACCACGTCGGCGGAGATGTGGAGTACTAGTCTGCGAGCACCGCTGTCCTTGCAGCATCGGTGGAACAAAAGGTTTTACAGAAAAACTGGCATGGCAGTCGCTCTTCGACTGAGGATCGAGCGGTTGCCAAGCTCAGCGATCAGCAACTCACAACCAATGCCGGCTTCGGGACGATCTCTTTTTGTGGTTTGGTTTTGCATGGTCCCCAAGTTGGCGATTATCGGGATTACCGTGCTCACTATGTTGTCGACTTCCATTCCAGCTATCGGCCAAATTTCACCAGGCGCCCTCTCCCGCTCGCATCGCTCGGTGCAAGGCTTGGATAATTGCACAAGCTGCCACGAGCTTTCGACCGGAAAACGTACGTTTCGATGTTTGTCTTGTCATAAGGAGATTGCCTGGAGAATTGAGGCCCGCAAAGGGCTCCATGCTTCGTTTGAGCTGGAGGCAGAATCCAGCAACAAGTGTGTAGACTGCCATCCCGAACACAACGGGGAGAATGCGCCACTAACAAAATGGAACGTTGATACTTTCGATCACGAGAAGACAGGATACAAGCTGGAAGGAAAGCATATCGGTCTGGCCTGTAGCCGTTGTCATTCGCCGGAGCACATCGACCGACGTGAGCTAGCAACCATTCGAATTACAGATCTTACTCGGACGTTCCTGGGAGTGTCTCCGAGGTGTGCTAATTGCCATCACGACCCGCACAAAGGACACCTCGGGGAGGATTGCCTCCAATGTCATAACTTTATCGACTGGAAAACGATCAACATTATCAGCTTTGATCATTCGCTCAGCCGATATCCTCTCACCGGATTGCACGTTAAGGTTCGCTGCGAACTCTGCCACAACACCGCACCCGATAAGAAGCCACGCTATATTGGAATTCCCTTTGGCGACTGTAGTGACTGCCACACCGACCCTCATCGCGGCCGCTTCACGCAAACTTGTCGATCTTGTCATGACACGGCAGGCTGGAACAAAACCTCTCCAGCCGAGATGAATCGTACTTTCGATCACTCCAAGACTAAATTTCCGTTGCTAGGCAAACATCGCGAAGTCGATTGCGTGCAATGCCACGTAAAAGCCGACTTCCAAAAACCATTGGTGTTTCAGAAATGCTCGGATTGTCATCATCCCGACCCGCACGGAGGACAGTTTTCCAAACGAACCGGGAGAAGTGAATGCTCGAACTGTCACTCCGTCGACACTTTCAAACCCTCTACATTCGGGTTGAAGGAACATAGAAAGACCGCCTATCCCCTGGAAGGCAAGCACGCCACCGTGTCCTGTGCCAGATGCCATGTTCCAAAGGGCAAAGCAACGATTTACGCGATCAAGTTTCGCTACTGCACCGATTGCCACACGGATCAACACGCCAACCAATTTGCCGGGGCGCCATATCTTAACCGTTGCGAAAATTGCCACAGTCTATTGAAGTTTGTGCCCTCAACATTCAACCTGCAGCGGCACAGCGAGGTTTCGTTTCGTTTGGCTGGAAGTCACATGGCAGTTGCATGCAATGACTGCCACAAACAAACCCAGAGTCTTGGACCGAAACTGACTGCGCGATACCGATGGCCGATATTGTCGTGCGCGAGTTGTCACGCGGACCCGCACGGCGGCCGATTTAAGAAATTCTTGGTTCCGGCGGGAGCAAATAGCCTCTCGTCTGGCTGCCCAGTATGTCACTCGTCCGTAACATGGACCGACCTTTCTCCATTCGATCATGCGAGGACCTCGTTCGCCTTAAGCGGTGCTCATAAATCTGTCCCGTGTGCCGCTTGCCACAAGCCCGACAGTCCATCAACCGGGCTCATGCAGGTTGATTTCACGTTGGCGCCCCGCCAGTGCTCACAATGCCACCCGGATGTTCATGGCCACCAGTTCTCCAACGTGGATGGCGGGGAGTGCGGCCGCTGCCACGATGTCAGGAAATGGAAGCCGTCGCTGTTTAATCACGACAAACAATCCTCGTTTCCATTGGAAGGTGCACATCGGAATGTGCTCTGCGAATCCTGCCACAAATTGACCAGAGTGGTGGCTGGAAACGCCATCGTTTTTTACAAACCGACCAGCAAAGAGTGCGTGGCCTGCCACGGTCGAGACTTACGTAGGACTAACTAAGTTGAGCACTGATGGCATGCGGCCACTCAGTAAGGACGCGGATCAAAGGGGACGGCGATGACGGGAAGCATTCTGCTCATGCACGCGATCATTCTGTTTCAGATATCCGCTGGGCTGCCTGCAATACCCCTCAGTTCGGCTGACCGTAACTCTAATCTCAGTCCACACGGACCGATGGAGGTTGCCTGTGAGAAGTGTCATACATCCTCAGCCTGGAAACCGATCCGCACGAAACCCGACTTCGATCACGGCAAGACAGGTTATCCCTTGCGCGGCCTGCATGCGGTTGTGAGTTGCGAGGAATGCCACGTTCATCCGGTGTTCGCCAACGTTGGCCGCAACTGCCAGGACTGTCACGCCGACATTCATCGACGGAGAAATGGCGCACAATGCGATCTCTGCCACCGCGTGGGCGGTTGGCAAGTCTCGCTCAAGGACATCAATGCACACCAGGACCGTTTCCCGCTGATCGGGGCGCACGCTGTAACCGACTGCTATTCATGTCATCGGGCCGGCGCGGTAGGGCAGTTTAACCGCCAGGGGCTCTCCACTGAGTGCGAGAGTTGCCATCTGAGAGCCTTTCAAAGAACGACTTCGCCTAATCATCAGGCACTGGGCTATTCCACGGATTGCCAAGAATGTCACACCAACATGGATAGCTGGAGGATTGTAGCGTCCATGTCGGGAAAGAAGCGACGATGAGTAAGCAAGATTGATTGTCCTGATTCGTCATGCGGGACGGTAGAAAAGTGCGGTCGAACCAATGGAAAGTTGGCTTAACAACTCGATGGGTCTTTGGCATCCGCAAATGAGAGCCGTTGTCGACACGTATTTTTTGCTGCTTCTGGCCTCTTTGCTATTCGGCCAGATCGCATCAGCGGAAACTGCCGCCATGCGCAAGCTGAAGATCGCCCGGTCAGGCGAAAATATAAAGCTTGAAATCACGCTTACCTCCAAGATCACTCCACGAGTAACCGTTGCCAGAAATCCGGAGCGCATCATCCTTGATCTTCCAGCTACTGTTACGAACTCGAGTGGCGTTACTGTGAACCGCAGGGGAGTTCTTCGGGTGGGATGGGGGCTCACCACTGCAGCCCCGCCGACGACACGCGTGGTCGTTGATTTGGATCAAGAGCACCCGTATCAACTTACGACCTCAGGCAATTCCGTCGTCTTAGTTGTACAGCCAGTAAGTGCGACGGCAGACCATGTAACAGCCGATCAACATCAATCCGGTGGTCCTGCACCCGCCGCCCGGGGCTCGTTGTGGGGAAAATTATGGCCTCAGCAAGTGACGAAGCTGCCGAAGTCAACCACAATCCCGCCCAACGATGCCTATCTTCACGCGAGTTTCAAAGTGAAGTATGTGGCTGAAGGAGCAGCCTACCTAATCGGTGGACGAAGTTCCGGCCTCGCGGAAGGTATGACCTTGCTTGTGCATGAAAGCGAGCCGGGCCAACCCGATAGCCCCAATCCGGAAGGCCGAGTTGTCGCTGAACTCCGGATCATTTCAATCGCCGAAACATCCTCCGTAACTGAGATCCACAACGCAGTGCGCGAAGTGAAGCCCGGAGAGTGGGCCGAACTTTCGCAAGCCGATTACGCGCGGCTGGGCAACGTGCCGGCCGCAAATAGTGTTGTCAACAACCCGAAGCCCCGAGATGTTGCGGCTGCGTCGTCTATCTCCCCACAAGTTGAGCAAAATCCGCGCGACAGCCGGATGATGGCTCGAATTGCCTTGGATTACAGCGGAATCAGCAGTAGTGGCTCGACAGTGGGGAGCAGCAGCTCCATGGGCCTCAGCTTTCAAACGGACATGAAGCAGATTGGCGGTACTCATTGGGACCTCCAAGGGTACTGGCGCGGAAGGTTTACAACGAATTCTCAGCCCGATGAAGGGACGATCGACGATTACCTCGATCGCAGTTACATCATCCAGTTGTCATATGACAACCCAGAGTCGCCGTGGGTGGCGGGAATTGGACGCCTTTATCTGCCATGGGCTATTAGCCTCGACACAATCGATGGTGGCTATTTCGGGCATAAGTTCGCTGGTTACGGCACTGCAGGCGCATTCTTCGGCTCGACTCCCAATCCTGCAACCTGGAACTATCGGCCTGATCAGCAGATTGCAGGATCGTTTGTGAACTTCGAAGGCGGCAGTTACGACAACCTTCACTACACGGGCACAGCGGGAGTCGCGCTAAGCTTCCTGAAGTGGCAACTGGATCGTCCCTACTTATTTCTTGAAAATGCCCTCTCCTATGCAAAATACTTTGCGATTTACCACTCCCTCATCGTGGATTCGCCGCAAGGCGTTAGCACAGACGGAATCACGCCCGGAGCAGGAATCAGCCGAAGTTATCTGACGGTAGACATTCAGCCCAAGAAATGGATTTCATTTGAGTTCTTTCATAATTATTTTCGGGATGTGCCAACCGCCGCGACCGCATTAGTCGGCACTGGTACGGTCGACAAACTTCTTTACCAGGGCGTGAACGGCACGGTGCGAATTGAGCCCATAAGAAATCTTTGTTTCTATACGACCCTCGGCAGAAGTGATAAAACCGGCGATGTGAAGCGCAGCTTGAACCAAATGTATGGCTTCACGTTAAAAGATATCTATCACACCGGTATACGCGCCGATCTTCATTACTCGAAATTTGACAGTCCATTCGCCCGCGGCATTTACCGGATTTTGTCGTTATCGCGCCCCGTGGGTAATCGAATGATGTGGAATCTTCAAGGGGGGAGCCAGAGCCTTGACTCTTCGTTCACCGTTAACCAGCACTCTTTCTTCGTAGACAGTTCGCTCGACACCAATCTCGGCACACACACTTTTCTTCAGGGTGGTTACACCGTCGAACGCGGCGCCCAACTGAACTACAACCAGTGGCGCCTCAGCCTCGGATACCGATTCGATTCAAAAGGTGTCTTGCGATGACCGCTTCATCTATCAGTATGCCGTTGGCCGCAATCCGTCCCGCGGAGCAAACCCACCGACGGTTAATAGAGCTGATTTCGATAATCTGGATCGTCGTCTTTGTTGCGGTCACGCTATTTGGAATGAGTTACTACCGTCTAAGTAAGACGGATCGCGCGTTTTCTCCAAAGCACCACTTACTGCGGCCCAGCGGCACCATCGGTATTAGTTTGGCATTCCTCGGCGTGATAATGTTGTGCGGAATTTTTCTATACCCCCT
>Ga0187777_10001281_pt1 | contig 16397 bp, 15 predicted proteins | sample 1015_Q2_SP5_10_M_FD_132416 | JGI IMG/M metagenome (GOLD analysis project Ga0187777, IMG submission 132416) | Tropical peat soil microbial communities from peatlands in Department of Meta, Colombia - 1015_Q2_SP5_10_MG | ecosystem: Environmental > Terrestrial > Soil > Wetlands > Peat | place... | reverse complement strand
GAGGACGCCGCCTGGGCGAAGGCCTCGCGGAGCGAGGCGGCAGCGAAGACCACCAGCTCCGGGCCGGCCGAGCCGCTCGCCGCCAGCGGCCGGGGTGCCAGCGCCGCGGCGACGAGGAGGACGGGGAGGGCGGGGCGCACGGCGCCGAGCAAGAGCAGAGGACCGCCCCCCCGTCAATCGCGCCCATCGTCTGTCAAGCGCGATTTACAGAGGCTCTCCGCTCCAGAAGGCCCGGGCGAAGGCCGTCACCGGCCCGGCCCGGACCGCCTCCGGCGATCCGCGCTGGGCCACCCTGCCGGACTCCAGCACCAGCAGCGGACCTCCCAGGGCGAGGACGTCGGCGGTGTCGTGGGTCACCACCAGCGCCGGGACGGCGAGCCGGCGCAGGCGTTCGGCGAGGAAGGCCCGCACCCGGACCTGGGTCGGGGCGTCGAGCGCGGCCAGCGGCTCGTCGAGGAGGATGGCGCGGGGGCGGATGGCCAGCGCCCGCGCCAGGGCCACCCGCTGCCGCTCGCCGCCGGAGAGCTGGCCGGGCAGGCGTTCGCCGAGCTGCCCGATGCCCACGTCGTCCAGGGCCCGGCGCACCCGCTCGGCGCGCTGGTCCGCCGGGAGCTGGGGGAGCCCGAAGGCGACGTTCGCCTGCACCGTGAGGTGGGGGAAGAGCCCGTAGTCCTGGGGCACGTAGGCGATGCGCCGCTCCTCGATGGGGGTGAAGAGCTGGCGTCCCGAGTCGAGGAGGATCTCGCCGCCGAGCGAGAGCGTCCCGCGCACGCCGGGCAGGGCACCGAGCACCGCCAGGAGGAGGGTGGACTTGCCCGACCCGTTGGGGCCGATGATGGCCAGCGGCCCCGGGCCGGCCTCGAGCTCGAGCGACAGCCTGAGGGAGCCACGCCGGGCGTCAAGTCGGGCGGAGAGCATGGTCGGCGGGGGTGAGGACCTGTGTTCCGCGGCTCACCAGGAGGAGGAGGGCGAAGGCCACGGCCACGAGCAGCACCGCCATCGCCTTCGCCGGCCGGAGGTCGACCTCCATCGCCGTGTAGATGGCCAGGGGGAGCGTCTGGGTCCGGCCGGTGAGATTCCCGGCAAACATCAGGGTGGCGCCGAACTCGCCCAGGGCGCGCGACCAGGAGAGAGCGGCGCCGGTGGCCAGGCCGGGGAGCGAGAGCGGGACCGCCACCCGGAAGAACGTCCTCGCCGGTCCGGCCCCCAGGCTGCGAGCCACGGTGAGCAGCGCGGGGTCCACCCTCCGGAAGGCAGCCGCGGCCGCCATGACGTAGAAGGGCGCGGAGACGAAGACCTCGGCGAGCACGACCGCGGCGGTGGTGAAGGGGAGCGAGAGCCCGAGGCTCGCCAGCCACGGTCCGAGCAGCCCGCGGCGGCCGAAGGCCAGGAGCAGGGCCAGCCCGGAGACCGCCGGGGGCACGACGATGGGCAGCTGGACGATCGTGCCCAGCGCCCGGGCGAGGCCGCCCCCGCGGCGTGCCAGCGTCCAGGCCAGCGGCGTCCCGAGGAGGACGACCACCACCAGGCTCGAGGCCGTGGTCAGGCCGCTGAGCAGCAGGGCGGCCAGGGCGAGGCGATCTCCCAGCCCGGCGACGACGTCTCGCCAACCGGTGCTCCAGAGGAGGGCGGCGATGGGGAGCACGAGGAAGGCGACCAGCAGAGCGGCGCCGGCGCCCCCGACCAGGCCAGCGGCGTTCCAGCGGTGGCCGCCGGGGAGCTTCATCCGACCTCGGCCACGACGTCGCCGGTGCGCGCCGCATCGTAGCCGGGCAGCGCCCCCAGCTCGCGCCGGAGGCTCGGGCTCCGGAGCACGTCGAGAAGCCGCCGCGCCGGTGCCCCCTCCGCCGTGCCGGCGGTGAGGGCGAGGTCGAAGCGCTCCACGCTCAGGGGGATGAATTCGAGACCGTGTGCCCCGGCGGCGGCCCGGGTGGTGATGCCCACGTCGGCTCCGCCGACGGAGACGGCCAGGGCCACCCCCTCGTGACCGGGGGCCGTCGAGTCGTAGCCGTCGACCCGGGAGCTCGAGATCCGGGCGCGGCGCAGGAGGCGATCGAGCAGGTGCCTCGCTCCGGCCGTCGCCGGCCGGTTGATGAGCCGCACCCGCGGACGGGCGAGCGAGCGGACGTCCCGGATCCGCAGCGGGTTCCCCGCCGGGACCCCGAAGCCCAGCTCCCAGGTGGCGAAGTGGACGAGCAGCATGCGCCGGCCCGGACAGCGGCGGCGGACCGCGCGCACGTTCCCGCCGCCGGACCGATCGCCAGCCAGGTGGAGGCCGGCCACGTGCGCCTGGTGCCGCGCCAGCATCGCCAGCGCCTCGTCGCTGGGGACGTCGATCCAGTGGGCGCCGCCGCCCACCTTGTGCGCCAGGAGCCCGAGCGCGGGGTCACAGCCGGCGAGGAAGAGCCGGTCCTGCCATCGCGAGCCGGGAAAGAGCTCCACCTCCATCGCCCCGCCCGGCCGGTGGAGGCCCAGGCCATCGGCCGGCGTGGCATCGGCCGCGTCGAGCACGTGCGCGACCAGGCGCCGGTCCACCGCCCCGAGCAGGACCCGTTCGGGCGCATCGCCGGCCGGGCCTCGGCCCACCGCCCGGACGTGGACGCGCTCCGGCTCGCGCGGGAGCCAGAACAGGCGCTCCACCGGGCTCTCCAGGGCGCGGGCCAGGGCGAGGGAGACGCGGACCGAGGGAACGGAGCGCGACGTCTCCACCGAGTGCAGCGCCTGACGGCTCAGGCCCACCCGGCGGGCCAGGGCGGACTGGGAGATGCCCAGCCGCTCACGCTGGGCCCGGATGCCGTTGGAGACCGGGGCCTCCTTCATCGACGACGACCCTTCCGCGCCGCAGCCGGCTTGTCAACTCCTCTTGACGGATGTCCAGCCTAGTAGCTATCGCCGGCCCCGCCGCCGCCAGTCTCCCCACCGCCCCCGCCGGAGAAGCCGCCGCCCCCGCCGTCGCCCCACCCTCCGCCTCCGCCACCGCTGCCGCCGCCCCAGCCTCCTCCGCCCCCCCAGAAGATGGGGAAGGGGAGCGAGCGACCGCGGCGACGCCCGCGGGAGGCGACGAAGATGACGAAGAGCAGGATGAGCAGCGGGCAGAGGAGCCCGGCGAGGTCCGAAGGACCCACCGGGGCGACCTCCGGCTCGTTGGGCGCAGGTCCGGGCGCCCGGGGGAGCGCGTCGGGCGGCGCCCGACCCGAGATGGCCTGCATGATCGCGTCCGTCCCGACCTGGAGGGCCTCGCGGGCACGGTCTGCCTGGAGGTAGGGCTTCATCCGCTGGATGATGCGGAAGCTCTGGACGTCGGTGAGGTCCCCGCCCACGCCCTTGCCGGTCTGGATGTAGACGCGCCGCTCGGATGGGGCCCAGAGCAGGAGGACGCCGTTGTCCTGTCCCTTCTGCCCGATCTTCCAGGTCTGGAAGGTGGCGTAGGCGACGTCCTCGATGGGTTCGCCTTGGAGCGACGCGGGGATGAAGACGAAGACCTGGGCGCCGGTCTCCTTCTCGAAGGCCTGAAGCCGCTGGTTGAGGAACGCGCGGTCGGCCGGGCTGAGCTTTCCGGCGGTGTCGGTCACCCATCCCTGGGGGAGGGGTGGGCGGTAGGCCTCGGCGGCGCTGGCCAGGAGCAGCGCGCACAGGAGCGGGCTCGTCGCCCGCGCGCGCATCAGAATTTCACCTGCGGCGCGGACTGCGCTTGGGGAGTGGCGGTGAAGTAGACGCGCTCCTTGAAGGTCTGCCCGGTCGCCTTGCGAATCACCGAGCCGCGGATCTTCTTCAGCTCGGTGTTGTAGGCGGCCACGGCGGCGTTGTACTGCTCCCGGGCGCGCAGGATGCGGTTCTCCGTCCCCTCGAGCTGCGCCTGCAGCTCGCGGAACCCCTGGTTGGACTTGAGGTCCGGGTAGGCCTCCTGCACCACCAGCAGGCGGGAGAGCGCCCCCTTGAGGTCGGCCTGCGCCTTCTCGAAGGCTGCCACCTTGGCCGGATCCTCGAGGTCTGCGCCCGACAGCTGGATGGAGGTGGCCTTGGCGCGCGCCTCGAGCACCGCCGAGAGCGTCGCCTGCTCCTGCTTGGCCGCGGCCTTGACCGTCTCCACCAGGTTGGGGACCAGATCCGCGCGCCGCTGGAGCGCGGCCTGGTAGTCGGCCCACTTCTGCTCGCAGACCTGGTCCTTGGCGATGAGCTCGTCGTACGACTGGCAGCCGGAGCCGGCGACGAGCGCCAGAGCACCGGCGGCGAGGAGGGCGGGGCGCAGAGCGGAGGTCGTCATGTGTCTCACCCTGCGCTCCGGGAGACCTGCCGTGCAACAATTTTTTGGCTCACCTGTGTGTCGGGCAAACGACGCCGGGACGCCTGCCGGCCGCATGGAGCGCGCACTAGGATGGTGATTTGCCCCCAGGTTTCGAAAAGATGCGCCCGGCCCTGAAGATGCGGGCGGAGGAGACCACCGCCCGGAAGCACGCACGCGGGGGGGGTGCCGCTCCCTCGTCCTCGAGCGTCCGCCGGGCGGCCCGCCGCCGGCGCCGACGGCAACGGCGCATCCGGCGCGTCGCCCTCGGCGTCCTCGGGGCCGTGGGGCTCGTCACCGGTGTCCACCTGGGCCTCAACTCGAGCTTCGTCCGCGGCCGGCTCCAAGCGAAGGTCGAGGCGGCGCTCTCCGAGCGCCTCGGGGAGGTGGAGCTGGGCAGCGGGACGTTCGTCGACTGGTCGCTCCACGTCGCCTTCGGTCCAGTGCGCATCGCGCCCGTTCCGGACCAGGGCGTGGTGCTCGAGGTGGAGCGCGTCCGCGTGCGCCCGAGCTGGACCGCTCTGCTCGCCGGGCGGCTCGAGCCAGGGGTGATTCACCTGGAAACGGTCACCCTCCGCCCGGGCGAGCACCTCCGCGGGCTGCGGGCGCTGGTCGACCGGGTGGAGTCCCGTTCACGCCCGGCCAAGGCCGGGGAGACGCCCGGTCCGGCGCGGAGCAGCCGGCTTCCCCGCATCGAGATGCAGGATGTCCGGGTGGACATGGTCTCCAGCGCGGACGGGCGGCCGCTCGAGCTCGGCGCCTGGGATGCCCAGCTGGAGGTGACGGGCAGCTCCGGCGCGCGGGTGGTGGACCTGGCGGTGCAGCGACACGGCGGGGGGGAGCTCCGGAGCGTGGCCCGGCTCGGCCGCGACGCGCCCATCCAGCTCGAGGCCTGGCTCACGGTGATGCCGCTCGAGCCGGTGGTCGAGGTCCTCGGTCACCGCTTCGGCGTCCGGGCCACCGCCGGCACGCTCTCCGGGCACCTGGCCGGCGCCATCCCGGCCGACCTCCGCCGAGGCGAGGCCAAGCTCGAGGGGCACCTGGACGGGCTGGTGCTCGAGGGCCGACGGTTGTCGACCGAACCGGTGGGGCCCTGGCGCCTGTCCCTGGCCGGCATCGTCGACTTCGACCGGCAGAGCCGCGAGCTCCACCTGCGCGAGGGGCGCATCGCCTTCGGAGAGAACGATTCGCTCCGGGTCGGCGTGGAGGGGGTCTACGAGGTCCGCCGGGGCGGCCCGCGCTTCCGGCTCGAGGCGCGGGTGGACCAGCTCCGCTACCAGGATGCTCTCGACGCGCTCCCGCCCCAGCTCTCCCTCGGCGACGAGGCCCCGCGCATCCCCGGACTGCTCGATGCCCGGGTGCGCATCTCCGGCCCGCTGCGCGACCCGGAGGCCTGGGCGGTCGAGGCCAAGCTCGACCTCACCGGGCTGCGCGCCGCTTCCAAGAACGTGCCCTTCTTCCTGCGCGGACCGTTCATCTACCACCCGGTGGACGCCCAGGGACGGACGCGCGAGGTGTGGGTCGGGCCGAAGAACCCGTCCTTCGTCTCCTACGACGAGCTTCCCCGCTACGTCGCCCGGGCGGTGACCACGAGCGAGGACGCCGGGTTCTTCTACCATCCGGGCTTCGACTTCGACGAGCTCAAGGAGAGCATCATCGACGCCGCCGAGGGAGCCCGCGTGCGCGGCGCCTCGACCCTCACCCAGCAGCTGGCCAAGAACCTCTTCCTCTCCCGCGAGAGGACGTACGCGCGCAAGGTCCGCGAGGCGCTCTTCACCCTCGCCCTGGAGGCGGCCCTCCCCAAGTCGCGGTTGATGGAGATCTACCTGAACATCATCGAGTGGGGCCCGAACCTGTACGGCATCGGGGAGGCGGCGCGGCACTACTTCGGCGTCGGCGCCCGGAACCTCACCGTCCAGCAGGCGGTGTTCCTGGCCACCATCATCCCCAATCCGGTGAGGTACCACGGGCTCTTCGAGCGCGGCGCTCTCACCGGCACCTGGGAGCGGCGGACGCGGGACCTGATTCACAAGATGCGTGCCGCCGGCTTCATCAGCGTGGCCGAGGCCGCCGAGGCCGAGTACTCGCCCCTCCACTTTCGCCGCCCCTGAACGGTGTCCGGCTTGCGCTCCGCCGGGGCTGCGTTAGATGCAGGACATGATTCGCGGAACCATCCACCGGGGCGAGGCCCGGGCCGACCTGTCCGTGCCGGGGGGCTGCCCGCTCTGTGGGGGGCCGCTCGACCTGCGCGTCACTCCGTCCAGCGCCTTCACCTACTGCGGCCACTGCCGGTGGATCTCGCGCTCCTTCGTGGCGGTGGGAAACGGCTCGGTCGAGGTCGGCCACCCGCCCGGCGGCGTGGCCTGAGGCGGCTCAGCCGAGCAGCGCCGGCAGCAGCTCGCCGCTCTTCCCCCGGAGCACGTGGTCGAAGTGCTGCGCGTTGTCCGCGACATCGGCGTTGACCAGCCAGGTGTCGGCTCCGGCGCGCCGTGCCACGTCCACCAGGCCGGCCGCGGGGTAGACCGCCCCGGAGGTTCCGGCGGCCAGGAAGAGGAGCCGCCCCTGCCGCCCTGCCTCCAGGAATGCGTCGATGGCGCCGAGGTTGCGCTCGTCGAGCATCTCCCCGAACCAGACGATGTGCGGCCGGAGGCGTGCCCCACACGCGTCGCAGACCGGAACGGTGCCCGAGGGGTAGGCGGTGGAATCGGGGAAGGGCTCCCGCGCGCAGCGGCTGCACCGGCTGGTGAACAGGTTGCCGTGGAGCTCGACCAGGCGCGAGCTCCCGGCGCGGCGGTGAAGCCCGTCCACGTTCTGGGTCACCAGGAGGAAACGCTCCCCCAGTCGCTCCTCGGCCCGGACGAGCGCCCGGTGCCCCGGGTTGGGGGCCACCGTGCCCGCCAGCGCACGCCGCTCCGAGTAGAACTCCCAGACCAGCGCCGGGTCGGCGGCGAAGCCCTCCGGCGAGGCGACGCGCTCCACCGGATGGGTGCGCCACAGGCCATCCACGCCGCGAAAGGTGGGCACCCCGCTCTCGGCCGAGACGCCGGCGCCGGTGAGCACGAGGAGCCACGTCCGGTCGTCGAGCGGGATCGGTTCGGCCGCCATCGGGGGTAGACTACTCACCGGACGATGATCGTCGAGTGCCCTGCCTGTCGCGCCCGTTACGACGCGAGCGGAAGAGCTCCCGGTTCGCGATTCCGCTGTCGCTGCGGCGCTGAGGTCACCATCGGACAGCCCGGTGCGGACGCCGGGACGCTGGACTGCCCGCGCTGTGGCGCACCGGCCTCGCCGGACAGCACCTCCTGTGCCTACTGCCACGCCGCCCTGGCGCTGGTCGGCTGCCCGCGCTGTCTGGGCCGTGTCTTTGCCGGGGCCCGGTTCTGCCAGCACTGCGGCGCGCCGCTCGAGGTCCCGGCGCAGCCTCTGGCCGCTGCCGCCGTGACGATGCGCTGCCCGCGGTGCCCGGAGTCCTCCGGCGCCCGGCTCGCTCCCCGGGCGGTGGGGAAGACGCACCTCGAGGAGTGTCCGGCCTGCGCCGGGACCTGGGTCGACGGCCAGACGTTCGCCGCCATCGTCGCCGATCGCGACCGGCAGGCGGCGCTGGCCAGTGCCCTGCCCGGGCTGGCCGCGGAGGCGCGGCCGGTCCCCGAGGCCGAGGTGCGCTACCTCAAGTGCCCGGACTGCGCGCGACTGATGAACCGCGAGAACTTCGGCCGCCGATCGGGCGTGGTCGTCGACGTCTGCAAGGCCCACGGAGTCTGGTTCGACGGGGGCGAGCTCGGCGAGGTGGTGGGGTTCGTCATGCGGGGGGGGCTGGACGAGTCGCGACGCCGCGAGCTCGAGGAGGCGAGGCAGGAGCTCCAGCGCCGGCGGGCGGAGCTCGGGGAGGAAACCGTCGAGGGAGGGGCGCTCGAGCTCGGGGGACGCGACGGCGCCTCGCTGCTCGAGCGGGTGCTGCGTCTTTTGCGCTGAGGGGCTCGACGCCCGGCGGCTCAGCGGTGCAGCACCGGCCCCTTCCGGACGCCGCCGCGGGTGAGGTGGCCGACGGCATCGCCCAGCCCCTCGACGGTGAGCGGAAACATGGCGAAGACATTTCGCAGGGTCCGGATGGTGGGCGACCACCAGCTCGACGGGGGCTCGGGGTTGAGCCAGGCGCTGCGCTCGAAGTGCTGGGCGAGCTGCATCATCCAGACGATTCCCTCCAGCCCGCCCTCGACGTACCCGCCGTACGGACCGGAGCGGAGCAAGAGCTCATAGGGGGCCATCAGCGCGTCGCCGACCACCACCAGCTTCCAGTGCGGCCCGCAGTCGGCCAGGAGCTCCCGCACGCTGACCGGCTCGGCAAAGCGCTCGGTGCGGTACACCACTCCGTAGACGCAGTTGTGGAAGTAGTGGGTCCGCAGCTCGCGGAAGTGGGTGGCCTTCTTCGCCGCGCTGAACAACCGCTCCACCAGGTGCGCATGCGGGGTCATGGATCCGCCCACGTCCATGAGGAGGAGCACCCGGGTGCTCGGCTTGCGCGGCGGGCGGAGCACCACCTCCAGCTCTCCGGCGTTGCGGGCGGTGGCGTCGATGGTGCCCTCCACGTCCAGCTCGTCGAAGGCGCCCTCCCGCTGGAAGGCACGCAGCTTGCGCAGGGCGACGCCCAGCGACCGGGTGTCGAGCACCCGGTCGTCCCGGTAGCCGCGGTAGAGCCGGGCATCGGCGGTCTTCATCGCCCCGCGACGCCCGCCCTCGCCCTCCGCCTCAGCCCCCTCCTCCTCGCCTCGCTGCCCCTCTCCCCGGCGGGCGCGCGACTCCTCCTGGCCACGCCCCTGGCCCTCGCGCTGGCGCCGCTCCCGCTCGCGCATCCGGGCGTCGAAGAGGCGCCGCAGCGTCTCCGGGTCGAGGACCTCGAGCGCCGCCTCCTCCTCGGGGCTCCGGTCCTGGGGGGGACGCCCGGCCGCCTCCTCCAGCCAGCCGAGCAGCTCCTCGAGCAGGGCGTCCCCGCGGTCCTCGATGCCCCGGAAGTGGGCGAGGAAGGCCTGGTCGAAGGCGTCGAGGTGCGCCTCGTTGTGCACCAGCAGCGCCCTGGAGACGTCGTAGAAGCCGTCGAGCGAGCTGTCGTGGAGCCCGGCCTCGAGCGCCCGGGCAAGCGCCACCGCCTCCTGGGTGCCCACCGGCACCTTGCGCCGGCGCAGCTCGTAGAGGAAGCCGGTGAACATCGAACCTCAGGCCCGCGGCCGGCGGCCCGCGGCCAGCGCCTCGTGGAAGACGAGCAGGTCCTGCTCGCGCTTGAGCAGCGCCCCGACGAAGGGGAGGGCCTCGTCCAGCTTCAGCTCCTTGACCCCAGCCGCCTTGAGCACCGCCAGCCAGTCCACCAGCTCGCTCGTGCTCGGACGCTTGCGGAGGCGGGTCAGGTCGCGCAGCTGGTAGAAGATGTGCAGCGCCTGGTCGACCAGCTCCTCGTCCAGCCTGGGGTGGTGCACCCGCACGATGCGCTCCATCAGCTCCCGGTCCGGGAAGTCGATGAAGTGAAAGACGCAGCGGCGCAGGAAGGCGTCGGGGAGCTCCTTCTCGTTGTTGCTGGTCACCACCACCACCGGCCGGTGGCGGGCGACCACCTCCTCGTCCGTCTCCAGGATCCGGAACCTCATCCGGTCGAGCTCGTGGAGGAGGTCGTTGGGGAATTCGAGATCCGCCTTGTCCACCTCGTCGATGAGGAGCACCACCCGCTCCGCGCTGCGGAAGGCCTCGCCGAGCGGGCCGAAGCGGATGTAGCGACGGATGTCACGGATGTCGCCGTCGCCGAAGCGGCTGTCGTAGAGGCGCTGAACGGTGTCGTAGACGTAGAGCCCATCCTGGGCGCGGGTGGTGCTCTTCACGTTCCAGGAGACGAGCGGCGCTCCGATGGCGCCGGCGATGGCGTCGGCGAGGAGCGTCTTCCCCGTCCCGGGCTCGCCCTTGACCAGGAGGGGTCGCTCCAGGGCCAGCGCACAGTTCACCGCCGCCTGCAGCGCCGGGCCGGTGAGATACCGGTCGGTGCCGGTGAAGCGGCGGAAGCGGTCGGTCATGGCCTAACCTTCTAGCAGCGACTCGAGGAGCGCGCCGAGCCGGTCCAGCGCTTGCCAGGCGATGGTGTGCGGCCCGTCGAAGGGGATGAACTCGACCTCCAGGCCGGCCTGGACGAGCAGGTCGCGCAGCGCCTCGGCGTCGCTGAAGGGCAGGATGGGGTCGCTCCGCCCGTGGGACTGGAGGACGCGGAGCCCCTTCCGCCGCGGCGCCCGAGCGCGCCACTCACCCTCGGCAAGGAGGATGCCGGAGAGGATGACCAGCGCCGCGGGAGCCTGGTCGGCGCGCAGGGCCAGGTCGGTGCCCACCATCGCCCCCTGGCTGAATCCCCCGAGGACGATCCGGCCCGGGGAGAGTCCGGAGGTCTGGGCCACCGCCTCCAGACAGGCGGCGAGCTGCCGGCGCGCCTGGGCCAGGCCCTCCGGGACCTGGCCGCGGAGGCGGGCGCGGGCCGCCTCGCCCGAGGCGCGAAGGGCGATCTGCGCCTCGAGGTCGATGGGAAACCAGGCCCGTGCCTCTCCCCAGCCGAAGCCGGGCAGGACGAGCGGCGCCGCCGGGAAGACGAAGCGCACGCCCGAGGCGAGAGAGGGCCGGCGCTCGAGGAGTTCGCCGGCGAGCGGGACCAGGTCCGTGCCCGGCGCGCCGAAGCCGTGGCAGAGCACCACCGCCAGCTCCGGGCGAGCGCTCGGGTCGGGCTGGACCACCCTGGCCTCGAGCGAACCGAGCCGCGTCGCCACCGCCTCCATGCGAGGCCGGACACTCGCCCGGGCGATGGCCGGGGCGCAAGCCCGCCCGAGCAGGGCGGCGAGCCCGGCGCCGAGGAGGGTCCGCCGGTCCACCGGGCGGCTCCCTCGACGGAGGTCGGAGGCCGCTGCTAATGCGCTGGCCAGCGCAACCATGACCGAAGCCCACGTCCTCGCCACCGGGGCATACCCGGGGCAGCCGGGCATCGCCGCCCGTCCCAGAAGCATCATCGCCGAGGCCTCATGAGGGCGGTGCGCATCCAAGCCCACGGCGGTCCGGAGGTCCTCCGCGTCGACGACGTGCCTCCGCCGGAGGCCGGGCCGGGCGAGGTGCTGCTCGGCGTGCGGGCGGCGGGGGTGAACTTCGCCGACATCGAGCGCCGTCGGGGAAGCTACGAGCCCCATCTTCCGCTTCCCTCCATCCTCGGTGCCGAGGCGGCCGGGGTCATCGTCGCCGTGGGCGCCGGCGTGAACCCGGCCCTGAGGGGGATGCGGGCGGTGGGCCTCGCCCGCGCCAGCCAGGCGGAGATGGTGAAGATGCCGGCCGCCGAGGTGGTGCTCCTCCCCGAGGTGGTGGACTTCGACGTCGCCGCCGCCCTGCCGGTGCAGGGGCTGACCGCCTACCACCTCCTGCACACCATGGAGTCGGTGACCCCGGGCATGAGCATCCTCGTTCACGCCATCGCCGGCGGGGTGGGGCTCCTCGTCCTGCAGCTGGCCAAGGCGGCCGGCGCCCGCGTCTACGGAACCGCCTCCACCGAGGCCAAGGCCGAGGTGGCGCGGCGCCTGGGTGCCGACGCGGTGCTCGTCGCTCCGGACGATCTGGCCGGCGAGATCCTCGAGCTCACCGGCGGGCATGGCGTGGACCTGGTGCTCGACTCGGTGGGGCGGTCGACGGCCGAGGCCAGCCTCCGTTCCCTGGCTCCCTTCGGCCACCTGGTGCACTTCGGGGAGGCGAGCGGCCCGCCGCCGCGGCTGGACATCAGCGCGCTCTACGGGCGGTCGCTCCGGGTGAGCGCCTACTGGCTCCGTTCCCCGCATCCGCCCGGAACGCACAGCGCCGCATTGCACGAGCTCCTCAGCGATGTCGTGGCGGGGACGCTCACCTGCACCATCGGGCTCCGTCTTCCGCTCGAGCGGGTGGCCGACGCTCACCGCGCGCTCGAGGGACGGCGCACGGTGGGCAAGGTGGTGCTGCGGGTCGATCACCCGCCCTGAGCGGCGAGTCTCGATGGGGGTCAGCGCTGGGTGAGCCAGGCGGTGACGCCGGGCCGGAGGCGGGCCTCGACTCGGGCGCACTGGTCGATGGCCTCCAGCGAGCGGGCCAGCTGGAACGGCCCGCCGTCCACCTTCGCTGCGCGCCGAGCGAAGCTGGTCTCGACCCGGGCGCGCATCCCGGCGTCGCAGAAGACGCCCAGCCGGCCGAGGAGCTGGGCCACCTCGTCGTCGCGCATCCGGCGGGAGAGGACGTCGAAGCTCTCGTCGACGAACCGGTAGGCGGCGTCCCTGGTCTCGGGCATGTGGAGCTGGGTGTAGACGACGGGGAGCCAGTCGCGGAGGTCGTCGGCCGGATCGAGGAGGAGCGCGCGCGCCCGAGCGGCCAGCGCCGGGTCCTGGAACCGGCCCAGGCCGGCGATGGCCTGGGCGCGCTCCTGGCGGGTGGGCCGCGTCCGGGCTGCCTCGAGGAGCCGGTCGAACAGCGCGGCGTCGCCCGCCTCGCCGGCGGTGCCGAGCACACCGCCGACCATGTCCGCGTCGACGGCTCGGGGATCCTGGAGCCAGGCCTCGGCCAGTCTCCGCGCCTCGGAACGGAGGACGGCGTCCGGGCCCTCGCGCGCCACCCGGGGGACGATGACCGGGCGCACCCGCCGCTCGTCGAGGGAATCGGCAGTCCGCTCCCGCCAGCCGAGCGCGCGCGCCCGTGCTCCGAGCAGGAGCTCGAGACGCGCCGCGTAGGCCGCCCGCAGCTCGGGGGGGAGCGTGTCGCGGTGGACCAGCTCGAGCAGGGCGAGACCGGCGGCGACCACCTCCGCGTCCCGGTCCTTCACCAGGCGTGCGCCGAGGGCAAGCGCCTCCCCGACCGGGACGTCCCCCCGCCGGGCGAGGGCCTCCGTGTCGCCGGCCAGGCCCACCCATTCCGTCGCATCGAGCCGGTCCGGGTGCTCGAGCAGCGCCTTGCGGAGCGCCGGCGCATAGGCGACGCGGTAGTAGCCGAGGCCGCCGTCGTTGGCGACGACCAGGGTCGGGCAGCGGGCGACCGGGAGGCTGAGCTCTCCCTCCGCCTCGGAGAGGAGCGTGCAGGCGCGCTCCAGGCGCTCGCCCCAGGCCGCCCGAACGCAGACCGGCACCTGCCAGAGGGCGCTGGGGGGCGGGGTGGTGCGCTCGACCAGGAAGCGCTCCTGCTTGAGCTCGAGCACGGGCAGCTCGCCCCGCGGGCAGCGCAGACTCACCGAGACCAGCGGCGCTCCCGGCTGGACCACGAAGGTGGACAGAGGCTGCGACACCGGCCGTCCGGTCCCCTCGTCGAGAGCCTTGAACAGCTCGTCGGCGGTCGCGTTCCCGTCGGCGTGGGTCCCGAGGTAGAGCTGCATCCCTCGCTTCCAGGCCGGGGCGCCGACCCAGCGCTCGAACATCCCCAGGACGATGGAGCCCTTGTTGTAGGTCAGCGCGGCGTCGAAGGAGGTCTCGATGTCCGTCCGGGTGCGGACCGGTTGCCGGACCGCCTTGGCGGTGGGCAGCGCGTCGGCGGCGAGCGCGACGGCGCGTCGGCTGGCCGCCTTGCGGCGGAACCGGAAGTCCGGGTCGAGCGCATCGGTGGCCTTGAGGTCCATCCAGGTGCCGAGCGACTCGTTGAGCCAGGTTTCGTCCCACCAGGCGTTGGTGACCAGATCGCCGAACCAGTAGTGGGCCAGCTCGTGGGTGGTGATCTGCGCCGCGAACTCACGGGCGCCGAGCGATTCCTGGTCGGGCCGCATGAGCAGGAACGTCTGCCCCAGCGCCACCAGCCCGGGATGCTCCATCGTTCCCCAGTAGCGAGGCACCACCGCCACGTCGAGCTTGCCGTAGGGGTAGGGGACGCCGGTGAGGTCCTCGAGATGCGTCACCACCCGGGGGACGATCTCCTGGGCGTAGCGCAGCTCGGCGGCGCGACCCCTGGGGACGATGAACTGGAGCGGAATGCCCTCGTTGCCGGCGGGCCTGCCCGGCACGACGTCGAACGGGCCGACGACGAAGGCCACCAGGTAGCTGGGGAGAGGGCGGGTCTCGGCGAAGGTGACGGTCTTCATGCCGCCGCCGGCGTCGACGGTCGACGTGGCCGCGGCGTTGCCGAAGGCGACGTCGCCGGTGGGGACGGTGAGCGAGACCGTCCAGGGGATCTTGAACGAGGGCTCGTCGAAGCAGGGGAAGGCGCGGCGAGCGTCGACCGCTTCGAAGAAGGTGTAGACGTAGGGTGTCTTGCCCTCGTCGACGCGGTAGATGCCGCGTGCCCGCTCGGCGTCGACGGTACCGTGGTAGCGGAGCACGATGCGGGCCTGGGAGGGGCCGACGGCGACCGCGAGCTGGACGAGGAGAAGGTCCTCGCCCGCGTTGGAGGTCTTGACCGCCACCGGCTTCCCGGCGGTCAGGAATTCGGCCTGGTCGATGAGCAGGCCCTTCGCATGGAGCCAGAAGTGGTCGGTGCCGGCGTCGAGCTCGAGGTCGAGGGTCGCCGTTCCGGAGAAGGTCGGCTCCGAGGGGACGATGCGCAGGGCGAGCGACTCGCGGACCGGGCGAACGGTGGTCGGGAGCCGCAGCGCCGACGGCTCGGGCGTGGGCTTCGCCGGCTCCTGGACCGGCGCGGCCGAGGGTCCGGACGCGACCGGGGACACCGGGGTGGAGGTCGCGCAGGCAGCGAGGAGGAGGGCGCCGAGGGGGAGCCGGGCGGTCATCGGGGCGCGCACCCTCCCATGCCGCCGCCGGCGCAGTCCACCGGGGGTGACATGGCCGTCGGTGGCAGGCCCCGGCGACGGTTTCAAGCGGGCATCAGCACCAGCCTTCCAACCCCGACGTCTCGCGGATCGGTTGCTCGAGGTCGTCTTGCGAGCGGCTTCCATCGCCCCGAAAGCCCCGTCTTCGGGTCCGCCGCAGCCCCTGGGGCGGAGGGCCACCCGGGTCGCCCGGTGCTCGGCTACCTCTCCGGCAGCGGAATGAACTCCCTGTCATCGCCCGGAATGTCCGGAAAGCGCCGTTCCCTCCACTCATCCTTCGCTCGCTCGATGCGCTCTCTCGAGCTGGACACGAAGTTCCAGAAGATGTGCCGCTCGCCGTCGAGCGGAACGCCTCCGAGCAGCATCACGCGTGACGTCTCCACGGCTGCGATGCATGCACCGGGTGCCTCGCGGAAGACGACCATCGTCCCCGGGCCATGCGACCTTGCGCCGGACGAGACCGACCCCTCGACGACGTATGCCGCCCGTCCCGCGTGACCCTCGGGCATGTCCAGCGACGCCCCACGCTCGAGCCGCGCCTCGACGTAGAAGAGCGGCGACAGCACCTCGACCGGCGAGCGAAGACCGTACGCTGCGCCGGCGACGATGCGCAGGCGCACGCCCCCGCGCTCGATGGCCGGGATGTCGGCCGCCGCATGGTGCCGGAAGGACGGCACCACCTCCTCGAGCGCCCTGGGAAGGGCGACCCAGAGCTGGAGCCCGTGCACGCGCGCCCCGGCCTTTCGCTCGGCGGCGGGCGAGCGTTCGGAGTGAACGATCCCCCGGCCGGCAGTCATCCAGTTCACCGCGCCCGGGCGAACGGGCTGCTCCGAGCCGAGGCTGTCGCGGTGGAGGATCTCCCCGTCGAACAGGTAGGTGACCGTGGCCAGGTTGATGTGCGGGTGCGGACGGACGTCGAGCCCGCGGCCGGCCGCCAGGTGGACCGGGCCCATGTGGTCGAGAAAGATGAACGGTCCGACCATCCGCCGCTCGGCGTTGGGGAGAAGCCGCCGGACGGTGAATCCAACCCCGAGCTCGCGGGTCCGGGCGTCGATACTGAGCTCGACGGCCGCCTCACCAGAGTCGGTGCACCGCGGCTCGGCGTGAGGGAGCACGCTCATCGCTCGTCCGCTCTAGCGCTGGATCTCCACCAGCAGGATCCAGGCATTGATCACCCCGCCGGTAAAGCCGAGCAACGTCGCCGGCACGAGCCAGTACACCCCGCCGCCCATCCCGGTCCAGAGCGACACGGCCGTCGCCAGGATGGTCAGCGGGGGCAGCTGCCCGGTGATCAGCCGGGCGACCCACCACCGCCGCTGCCCGCCGTGCCTGCGGGCACCGAGCTCGATCCGG
>Ga0187777_10001279_pt1 | contig 16398 bp, 11 predicted proteins | sample 1015_Q2_SP5_10_M_FD_132416 | JGI IMG/M metagenome (GOLD analysis project Ga0187777, IMG submission 132416) | Tropical peat soil microbial communities from peatlands in Department of Meta, Colombia - 1015_Q2_SP5_10_MG | ecosystem: Environmental > Terrestrial > Soil > Wetlands > Peat | place... | reverse complement strand
AGTTCTTCGCCGATGGCGACCATTCCCAGCGCGATCGGCAAGTCGAAGCTCGGTCCCTCCTTCTTAATGTCGGCCGGCGCGAGATTTATCGTGGTCCGTTTGCGGGAGGCGCGGTAACCGCTGTTCGCGATCGCGGTCCAGACGCGGTCCCTGCTTTCTTTAACAGCCGCATCTGGCAGACCGACGATCACCATCACCGGTTTTCCCGGGCCAGAGTTAACCTCGATTTCGACCTCGTAGGCGTCAACGCCGTAGACCGCCGCAGAATGAATCTTGGCCAGCATGGGGGGAACCGTCCTTTATTAAGAGTGGCAGAAAGCGGTGGCCCGGAAAAGGGGCAAATCCACCTGGTTTTTGCCGGTGGGTTTCGATTGAAATTCCCTTGGTGGAATGTTTAGGGAAAGTTTGAACAAAGCCACGCGTATAACTGTCAGAGTTCCGAATATTTAACCTTGTTAAATAGTTTCCCTGATGTTAACAAATCCGATTAAGGAGCCAGCTACGAACACAAAAGCCGGCAAATGGTCGGTTCAGCCCCCAGTTTCCCATGAAGAGAGGTTATATGGCCGCCGAAGATAGCGATACCGGAATAAAAATTTACCTGCGCGAGATCGGGCAAATCCCGCTCTTGACCCCGCAACAGGAGATTGAGCTCGCCGCCAAGATCAAGAAAGGCGATCGAGAGGCCCGCGCGCTCATGATTCGATCCAACCTGCGACTCGTGGTCAAGATTGCCCACGATTACGCCAACCTCGGGCTTCCGTTGTTGGACCTCATTTCCGAGGGCAACATCGGTTTGATGAAAGCTGTCGAGCGTTTCGATCCCGCGAAGGGTGGAAAACTCAGCACTTACGCCGCGTGGTGGATCAAACAATCAATCAAACGCGCGCTGGCAAACCAGTCGAAGACCATCCGATTGCCGGTTCATCTCGTGGATAAGATCTCCAAGATGCGCCGCGTTTCGTTGCAGATGAGCGAAGAGCTCGGCCGCGAGCCAACTGACGACGAGCTCGGGGAAGAGATCGGAATTGCTGCCGGGAAAGTTTCGCAGCTGAAGACCGTGTCGATTCGTCCAGCCTCGCTCGACGCGCCGATCAGCGATGATGATTCCACCGAGTTTGGTGAGATTGTCGGGGACGAGGACGCCCAAACGCCCTTCGAGCTTTTGCGAGATAAGAATCTGCGCAACGAAGTAGGCGGGTTGCTCGATGTGCTCGACGATCGGGAGAAGAAAATCATTTTCCAGCGATTCGGGCTCGATGGCGGCAAACCCAAGACGCTCGAGGAAGTGGGCAAGAAGTTTGGCGTCACTCGCGAGCGCATTCGTCAGCTGCAAAATATTGCGTTGTCGAAGCTCCGCCGGGCGTTGAGCAAGAAGGAAAAGCCCGTCGACGTCGAGCTGCCAGTCGAGGCGTAATTTGTGTGACGCTCGCTCCGATTGTGGAAGCCCTCGCTTGCGCTCGGGATAACCTGACAGGAAGAGGATCAGGTCACTTTACCGTTCGCAACAGGACACAATCAACGCGTTCGCCACGGGCTTGCACGTCGCTAATGACGACAAGATTGTCACCTCGTGAGATTAGTTTTTGCTCGCGGAGATAGCGCGCTGCTATCTCAATCGTCTCGTTCGGATCGTCGCTGAATTCAATCCGCTGGGGACAAACCCCCCAGCAAATCGACAATTGCTGCCGGACTTCTTCACTTGGGGTGAAGGCAAATATCGTGGAATGTTCGGGGCGCAGGTTTGAGGTGTTCCGCGCCATCGTTCCGTGTCGAGTAAACACGATGAGCTTCGATCGCGTGAGTGAATTGGCCAGGACCACCGCTGAGGACACGGTTTTCTGCCGGTTATCTTCCAGAATTGCACCCTGCGCATAACCGGCCCCGCCACTGCGTTCGATCCGTGTTGCCACCCGATTCAAAACATCTACGCATTCGACCGGATGCAGGCCGGTGCTCGTTTCGCCGCTCAACATGATCGCGTCCGCCTGCTCGAACACCGCATTGGCAACGTCGGTAATCTCAGCGCGTGTCGGAACGCGATTTTTGATCATCGATTCCAGCATGTGCGTCGCTACGATCACCGGTTTGCCGAGACGAATGCAGCTTTTGACAATCCGGCGCTGGATGATTGGCAATTCTTCCATCGGAACTTCGATTCCAAGGTCTCCGCGCGCGATCATGACCAGATCGGCGGTCTTAATAATATCGTCGATCGATTCTACCGCCGATTGGTCTTCGATTTTCGCCAAAACGCGGGCCTTGCTTTTTTTGCGCATCAATAGGTCGCGCAGTTCCATCAAATCGGCCGGCTTGCTCACAAAACTGAGCGCTACGAAATCGACGCCAAGCTGCGCGCCGAGCGAAACGTCTGCCACATCCTTTTTGGTGAGGGCGGGAAGATTAACGTGGACCCCCGGCAGATTTATATGACGGCGCGAACCCAAAGACGCCGGAGTTATTACTTTGCACAGAACGCGGTTCTTCTTCTTTTCGACAACCACAAGGCTAATCAATCCGTTATCGACAAGGATAGTGTCGGCAACGCTGACGTCGTCGACAAACCCATCGTAGTTGACGTCGACCGATTTTTTCTGCGTCTTCTTCGCGTGCCGGACGGTGAATTCGATGATCTCGTCCCTCTTTAACTCCAGCGGCGTTTTCACGGGTCCCGTGCGGATCGCAGGTCCCTGGGTATCGAGCAGGATTCCTATCGGGCGAGCTGCTTCCTTCGAGAGTTTGCGAATGCGCGGAACGATCTCGCGCACCCATTGGTGTTGCGCATGACTCATGTTCAAGCGGAAAACGTCCGCGCCGTGCCGGATCAATTCGCGAATCGTCTCGGGTTTCTCAGTCGCCGGTCCTAATGTGCAGATGATTTTGGTCTTCCGCATTTCTAAAGCCTTTAAGGTTGGTTCATCTCAATGCAAGGCCAAAAGAAAACGGCACGCCGATGAAAGCGTGCCGCTTAGTAAGTAAGAACGAGCTGGAAGCTATTTCAGTTTCGCTTGTGTCTCCTGAGCGAGCTTCAGGTGAGTGCTAACCATTTTTGCGCCTTTGGCCGCAAACGCCTTCACGTCGGGATCGGTTCCATTTTGTGCTTCCTTTTGGAACTCTCCCAGGTCCTCCTGGTGATCTTTGACCATCGCAGCCATATAATCCTTATCCGACTTCCATTTTCCGGGTGATTTGGCGGCGGGGAGCGAGACGCCCTCCTGCTTGGCAAGCGCCATCAACTCGTTATTCGCCTTGGAGTGGTCGGTGACCATTCGGTTTCCGAACTTTTTCACATCGGCACTTTGACCATTTTGAGCCGCGATTTTGCCCATTTCGACTTCTATCATTCCGCCTTTGGCTGCGTTCATCATGAACGTTTTGTCTGCGGCACTGAGTTTACCGCCGGTCTTGGCAGTGTCTGCCACCGGCTTAGCGGTCGGTGCTGGTCCATTCGCGCCGCTCTTCAACGGCGGATATTGGTTAAGAGCACTGGCTGTGTTGGCCAAACTAAACGCGACAAAAGCAAGCGCCACTACTACCATTCGTGAGATTATAAGATTAATTTTCATATATTTTGCAGGTTAAGAATGCCGCACCCGGCATCAAAGATTCGAATGTTGCCATACTCTTGGACGTAAGTCCAAGCCGTCGATACGACGTTCCCCCTTGTTCAGTTACTCTCCAGCTCCTTTTCCTTGATCAGTTCGCGATAACTCCTGGCTTCGGTCCAGCCCCCAGCGCTCATTGCGGCGCGGGCCGACGCATCTTTTCCCAATCGCAATGCCGCCGCATTCCGGGGATCGATTTCAGTAATTTGGTTGTAGACTGCGACTTCCTCTTCGCTTTGTCCCATCCGGTAATGAAGCTGTCCGAGCTCGTGTAGTAATCTGACGTCGCGCGGATTTGCTTCGAGGAGCGTCCGCAACGCGAACAGGCCGATTTCCAGCCAGCCTGCTGCAACGGCGGCGTTCTTGAGCACAAGATTCGCCTGGCGATTGAAAGGCTCTTCTTCCAAAACCTTCTCGATCATCTCGATTGCCCGCTGCGGAGATTTCTTAATTTCCAGCTGTGCCTTTATCACCGCGATCGAGACTGTCGAAATTCTGAAAAAGCTCTTTTTCCCCGGCCTCTGTTTTGTTACCTCCGCTCGTCGTAGAAGCTGTCGGCCGGTCAAGAACTCTGGTTCCCGCTTCAGAATTCCCTGTAACAATGAGATGGCGTATCCGAAATTCCGCAATTCCACCGCTGCCAGGGCCTTCAACCACAGCGCGTGCTGCGACTCGTTCAAGTCTTTCTCGGTTTTCGGCATGGGGGGCGAGGAGCATTATAATTTGTCCATTCGCGTCGTCAGCGAAAAAGTAAGATCGATTACGCTCCCGCTAGTGCCGGAAAATCACCAATACTACAGCAAGTCTAGCTGTGGCTTTTCCGCCTGCGGCATCTTCGACGACGACCGTTTCTTGCGCGTTTTCGGTTGTGATTCGGTCACGCCGTTCGGGTTTTCCAGGTGCGAGAGAATTTCTTTGGCGCGGTCGAGAATTTCCTTTGGCAAACCGGCCAGCCGCGCGACCTGGATTCCGTAACTTCTATCCGCGCCACCGGGAACAATTTTCCGCAGAAAAATAATCTGTTCGTTCCACTCGCGGACCGCGACGTTCAGGTTGCAAATGCCTGTGCGGCCCGACGCGAGCTTGGTGAGTTCATGGTAGTGAGTCGCGAACAACGTTCGGGCCTTGATTTTATCGTGCAAAAATTCAGCCACGCTCCAAGCGATCGAAAGTCCGTCGAAGGTCGATGTTCCTCGCCCAATCTCGTCCAGGACCACCAGACTTCGGTCGGTTGCATTGTTCACAATGTTCGAGGTCTCGTTCATCTCGACCATGAAGGTCGACTGGCCGCGGGCGAGATCGTCGTTCGCTCCGACCCGAGTGAAAATGCGATCGACCAGTCCGATTTCGGCGCTCGCCGCCGGAACAAAACTTCCGGTTTGCGCCATTAACACGATCAGCGCAACTTGCCGGATATACGTCGACTTGCCGGCCATGTTGGGTCCCGTCACGATTGCCAGGCGGATATTTTCGCCATCCAGAGCCGTGTCATTTGGGACGAACTTTTCTTCCACGAGATTCTGGTCGAGCACCGGGTGTCGGCCGTCTTTGATGATCAGTCGGAGAGAATCGTTCAGGATCGGACGGCAGTAGTTGAACAGCCGCGCTGTTTCTGCCAGCGAACAAATTGCATCGAGAATCGCGATTGATTCTGCGGTCCGCTGAATGGGTGCTAATTCGCGGAGCGTTTCGTCGCGCAGCTTTTGGAAGAGCTCATACTCCAGATTTCGTGCCCGCTCGTCCGCGCCGAGAATCTTGCCCTCCATTTCCTTCAGCTCCGGGGTGATGAAACGTTCGCCCCCGACCGTCGTCTGTTTCCTGGTATAATGCGCGGGCGCGCTCGCCAGGTTAGACTTGGTGATCTCGATGAAGTAACCGAACACCGAATTATAACGGACCTTCAGCGATTTGATCCCGGTCACGGCGATCTCGCGTTCCTGCAATTGGCTGATCCAGTTCTTTCCTTCGCGCGACGCATTACGGAGCTGATCCAGGTCGACATCGTAACCGTCACGGAAAATTCCGCCTTCTTTCAAGGCCAACGGCGGATCATTCACCAGAGCGCTGGTCAATTTTTCCGCCAGGCCGGGCATCTCCTCGATTTCGTTTTGGAGTCGTTGCGCGAGCAATTCGAGCTGGCCCGGCTTATTGCTGCGATTCGTGCCGAACGCGAGACGATCGAGCAGCTTTTGCAATTCGGATTTCAATTTTGGCATTTGCTCGAGCGACGCTTTCAACGAAACCATGTCTCGGGCATTGCCGGATGCCTGGCTCAATCGTCCCACGGCGCGTTCCACGTCACGAATCGATTTCAATTCGGTCCTGATCGAACCCAGGAGATCAGGCTCCTGAAGTAGGTCGGCGATCAGTTGCTGCCGGCACCCGAGCTCGGTTAGATCGCGCAGTGGCTGCAAGATCCAGGACCGCAATCTGCGCGCGCCCATCGGGGTCATGGTTCGATCCAACGCTGCCAGCAAACTCGTGTCCCGCGTGCCTCGCGATTCGGCCAGCTCGAGATTTACCTGCGTTGCAGCGTCGAGCATGACGTAATCGCTCGGAGCGTCGCACTTCAGGCACCGAAGATGATCGATTTTCCGTCTTAGCTGATGTTTCAAGTAATGAACGATCGCGCCCGCGGCGGCGACCGCTTGCGGCAGGTGAGCGCAGCCAAAGCCATCCAGGGATTTGACCTGAAAATGTTCGCACAAAGTAAACGTCGCGTGTTCTGGCAAAAACGAGTAGCTGTCGTACTCGATTACGCGATCGAGTTGGCCTAACGAATCCTTCTGGTCGGCGCTGACGAGCAATTCGGACGGGGAAACGCGCGCCAACTCGTCCAGGAGCGCTTGTCGATCCTGCAACTGGGTCAGCCTGAACTCTCCGGTTGTGAGATCGGCGTAGGCAAAACCAAACACTCCGCTATCGAGGTAGAGTGCGCCGAGATAGTTTGCTCGCTTCGCGTCGAGCAGATGAAGCTCGCTGACCGTCCCAGCCGTGATGATTTGAGTGATATCACGTGAAACGATTTTACCCGGCTGAGGCTCGCTGGTTTGATCGCAGATCGCGACTCTTCGACCGGCTTTGATCAGCTTTGCAATATAAGTTTGGGCGGCGTGATACGGCACTCCGCACATCGGCACCTGGTTCCGTTTGGTGAGAGCCACGTTTAGCAGCCCGGCCGCTTCCTTCGCATCTTCAAAAAACAGTTCGTAAAAATCACCGAGGCGAAACAGGAGAAGCGTGTCGGCGGGAATACTTTTCCGCAGCCGCTGATACTGTTGCATCATGGGGGTGAGCGCGTCCTGCATGTTCTAAATCATGATGCCAAATCCCAAAACGAACGAAAAGAATCGAATGATTCAATCAGAATGTTGAGATGTAGAGGCCCCTGTGCCAAGCACCTCTACACTGGCCAAGGGTGCTTGCCACGTTCAAGCTTTCAGCGTAGCCGGGTTTGCTATCATGTCTGGCCAATTCCACATTCGACTTGCCACCCGCGGGGATCTCGATGTGATCAGCGATCACCGCACCCGGATGTTCACCGATATGGGGGAACTTTCTCCGGAACAATTCGAAGCGTTTCGCGCTCAATCCAAAGACACACTTCATCGAATGATCGAGCGCAATCAATACATCGGCTGGCTGGCTAGTCCGCACGATGAACCGGACAAAATTGTCGCGGGCGCAGGGGTGACCCTGCGGGAGGTCGCACCGCATCCTCAACCGAATGCCCTGGGGAAGTTTGAGATCGTTTCCGGCCGCCAGGCGATCATCCAAAATGTTTACACCGACCCGGCATGGCGGCGTCGCGGTCTTGGCACCCTGTTAATGAAAGAAATCATTGCCTGGTCGCGCAAAACCGGAATTGATTCGCTTGTTTTGCATGCTTCGGAAGAAGGACGCCCGCTCTACGAGAAGCTCGGGTTCGTCAACACGACCGAGATGAGATTCAAAGGCTAAGGCGCGCCTTAGTTCTGGTAAAGCGGCTGCGAAGGCGGCACGTAATCGTCGGGCCGCTCGGTGTAAATCCGGCGTCGAGGGTGCGACGGATAGATTCCGTTGTCATCATAATACCGCGGAAGAATGACAACCCGTCCGGACGTTAGCTTCACAATGGGTCGCCCGTCCGGTGTTCTGCCGATGATGCGGGCGTGACCGCGGCCTTGGTAAGCTGGACCCCGGTCATAACTGTTGTCATCGGCATAGGAGCGGCCAACGCGCGGATTTTCGGATCCTCTTCGGTTCGACACGGTTGATTTCTTTCTTGTCTCCGCAGGAGACTCGTCTGTTTCAGTCGATGATGGTTGGTTCGAGTCATCAGCCGCAGTTTGCTGATCTTCTGGTCCGACCGCCGGCGATACAGGCTCCGACTGTTTTTTAGCTGAGGCAATTTGATTGCCAGAAACTTCAGAATTGGGCGCCGAAGTATTCCCATTTCCTTCGTTGTTCGGCTGACTGTTTGCCGGGAAATGCGGATTCGGATCCGCAATGGCCGGGGACGCGTTTTGCGTCGGCGGATTCGCGGCGACTGACCCAGCACTCGGGGCGGGAGTCAATCTTGGCGTGTCAGGCACTCCAATCGGTACGCCGATATTTTCGGCGCGACGCAGAAACGGAATTTGGTCGTGGAAGAAATATTCAGCGGCCGCCGCCCCGGCCAGAAGAATGAGTGCGACAGCCCCAAATCCACGCAACACTTGGGCGAGGGCCGAAGACGGCGCCTTCGGTTTCAATTTTCTCGGAATGACCGCCGCCAGGGGCAATCCCAGCTTGCGCCCGATCGTCTGGCGCCTTTCGATTTTCGTCAGGCAGTCGCGCATGTCCTTTTCCAGTGCGACCGGATCATGCGGACGATTCTCCGGACTCTCCCGCAACAACGAAACCAGCAGATTGTGCAACGGCTTGGGCGCGTGCCGCAGTTCGGGCAAGCGCCGGATTCGCAAGCGTGTTTGCGCACCGCTCACCGCGAGTGGCGCTGTGCCTGTGAGCAGAAAGCAAATGGTTGCGCCGAGCGAATACATTTCCGATTCGAAATTAATTTCTCCACCGGATCTTTGTTCGGGACTCGCGAACTGCGGCGCGGTCGAAGGCGCAATTTCGGATGCTTCGGTGCCATTGGAGTGCAACTCGAGTCCGGCCAGGCCGAAGTTCAAAAGCTTGATGAATGGCCAGCCGCCGCCCGGCGATTCACCGGACACGATCATCAGGTTCGAGGGTTGAATGGCGCGATGCGTCAGATTGAAAAACGCGGCTCCTCCCAGCGCGCGCACAACCTGCAGTCCGACACGCATTGCGGCATCCGCGGCCATGGGTCCGTTCTCAACGATCCATGAATCTGCCGTTTCGCCTTCGAAATATTCCGAAACGATGGCGAAGTAATCCTGTTCCACGCCGACCGCCAATGTCCTTGCGATGTTGACGTGGTCCAACTTCTCAGCCGTCTCGACGCGTTCTTTGAGTTGAGTGAGCTTCTCCGGTTCGATCGTCGCCTTGGGAATCAGCTGTAAACACACCGGCTGGTGCGAGCGGGTGTCGATGGCCTTGTAATTAATGGCGGCACCCGTCCGGCTGACCTCGCGGCCTTCTTCGCCGTTGCAGATGCGATAATGCTCGAGATAAGTCTCTTCTTTCATCAATTGGGACGACCACGGTTTCTTGGACGGTGTAAAGGCCCACTCTAATCAACCGCCGCCAATATACATTGGTTGCGGGCAAGATTCTGAGTTTGAGCGATTAATTTGAGGCCGGTGTCGAGCGCGCTCGAGGCAACCGGATAACTTTTCGGCAAGAATGGCCACGTTCGGAGGACGCAAGTGTTGGCCGTGAAATCCCGGGAGCGAATGGACCTCGATTCCCTCGTCGGCCAGGCCTGCCCAGCCCAGGAACGGATCTGATTCGAATAGCTCTTCGGCCGGCTGATGTTCTATTCGGAAGAGGTCGATGCGTCCCGGACAGGGTTGCAATCGGTAACCGCGTCTCGCCGAGAACGAGACTTCCTGCAAATAGACGAATCGGCGCCGGTACGGAATCGGCCGCTGTCGGAAATTGAATCGCAAATCCCAATTCACGAGCACGCGCTGGAACCAATCGGCAATTCCTCGGCGCAAATTGCGAAGGGTAATTTTGTCGCGTTCAGCCACCGGCAACAATCCTTGAAGGGCAAGCTTCAGTCTTTGCGCGAGCGACAAATTTAGCCGCAGCTTCGGGTAGTCACCGGCGTAACTATCCAACAATCCCAGAAACCGAATTTCTTCGCCGATCTGGCGAAGACCACGCGCCATTTCGAAGGCGACCACTCCGCCGAACGAACTGCCGCAAAGATAATAAGGACCGTGCGGCTGGTGCTCGCGCAAAGCGGCAATGTGCGCGGCGGCGATATCCTCGATAGATCGCAGAAAAGGAGCCGAGCCGTCCAGGCCCTGCGGCTGAAATGCAAAAACCGGCTGATCCTCGCCGAGATGTTGTCCGAGCTCGCGAAATGCGAGGGCGTCCGAACCAGCGCCTGGAACACAGTAAAGTGGAGGCTTGGTTCCGAGTAGTCGAAGCGCCACCAAACGCAACTTGGCTTCCGACCAGCCGCCATCTCGAATGAGAGCGGCAAGTTTATCGATCGTGCTCGATTCCAGCAGAGCGGAGAGGGGGAGGTGCACTCCAAAATATTTCTCGACCGCGGCTAACATTGTCGCCGCGGCAAGTGAATCACCGCCCAGGGAAAAAAAATCCTGGGCAATGTCGATGCCGGGAGTACCCAACACCTTCTCCCATATCCGCACGAGCTGGAGACGAAGCGCATCCGGCCGCTTGGCATCGCCAGTGCCAGGGCTTCGCAGACTTTCGGCGCGTATCAACAGCCGGCGGCGATCGATTTTTCCGTTTGGCAGTACGGGTAGCTCGGCAAGGGCAACAATTTGATGCGGCAGGGAGTAGCTCGGTAGCTTGCGCTTTAGCATTGTCCGAAGACGGCGATCTGACACCGCGCCGTTCTGCCACGAGATAAAGCAAATGATTTTTTTCTCGTTCGACGTCCGATCGGGCGTGACAACCGCCGCTTCCCGAATGTCCGGTATCTCAGAGAGCGCTGATTCGATCTCCGCAATGCTGACCCAATGCCCGCGTATCTTCAGTTGATCGTCTTTGCGTCCGAGATGGTGCAGTAATCCGGCGGAGTTACGCCGCCCGAGATCGCCGGTTCGAAACCAACCGGCTTTGTCGAATGTCTGAGGTTGGACTTCGCTTCCCGTCCAAAAGCCCGGCGCAACAAATTTCCCGCGCAAGCAGATTTCCCCGATAGCGTCGGCAGTGACTCTTGCCCCATTTTCATCCAGCAATTCCAGTTCAATTCCGGGGAGCGCTTTGCCGACGGGAACCGTGCCGGAAGAGAGTGAAGTTTCGCGGGTCACGTGGAAGTGCGAGACGTTGCCATTGGCTTCAGTCAGGCCCAGCCCATTAATTAGGACTGCGTCGCTCCGAAAATGTGTGTGGAAAAGATCGACGTCGGACGCAAAGACCGTTTCACCTCCTAGTTTAACGATTCGAACCGGATTCAAGATCTGGCCAGGGGCCAGGCTTTCCGCAAAACGTCGAAACAAACTCGGGACGGAATGGTAAATCGTTAGCGATTCGGCCTCTATCCAATCTCGCATTTCGGAAAAACCGCGTTCCGCCGGTTGAAATGGAAAAAGCGCGGCGCCATTAAGAAGCGCTCCGAAAATCGAAGAGACTGACGCTGCTGCGGAGCAGGGTGAAAGCAGTGTCAGGCGATCGGCACTGGTGATTGCCAGCGAACGCGAATGATTCAGTGCGTTCTGGAGAGTGCCACCATGAGTGTAGACGAGCGGCCTCGGCTTTCGAGATGAGCCCGAAGTGTAAAAGACCGCGCAAAGCGTATCATCTCGCACCGGGCGTGGCGCGAGGGAAGCCGGTCCTGCCATTAATTCGTCAACCAGCAACAGTTTCGTCCGCGCAGCATTTGCTTCCCGCGCGAGATCTATGTGATCGTTGTCGGCCACGATCGTCGACGGTCGGACCTCTGCGAGCATTTGCTTCAATCGAAACGCGGCCCCATTGAGATTCGGAACAAAATAAGATCCGCCACCTCGCAAAATTCCGACGAGGGTAGCGATCAGCGGCACATCGTGATTCATCAATAACGCCACCGGCGCGATGCGGTGGTCGCTTCCTGGTTGAAGCGCGCCCGCGATGCGCGCCGAGAGGCCGGCCAGTTCGGCGTAGCTTAGTTTTGAGGAGTCGCTCTTGAGCGCGGTCCGGTGTGAGAAAGAACTTAGAGCCGCCTCGAGTTGTTCAGGCAGCGTCTGTTCAGTTTCGGGGGTCACGCTCATTCACGCGCGATAGGATTTCGTCAGCACCATTTGACGCAAACGCGAGTCGGCCGCACTGCGAGTGTAAACGCGCGGTTTCATTAAGAGCTCGCTAAAATCGGTTCGGCACGGAGAAACGAACGCGTACATCATTTGATAGCGCGGAATTGCAGCGTCGCGACTGCCGTAATGGAAACAACGACTCGAATCCAAAAAGAGCACACTGCCTTTTGGACCGGTAAATGGGATCGCCTCTTTCCTGTCGATTACTGAATACATTTGCTGGTCGGCGATCCTATACGGCGCGTTGCGCTCTCGATAATTGAGTGCCGCGGCAGCGCGATTAGAAGCGGACACAGGCAGAAACGTGAACGGCCCACTGTTTTCGGTCACGTCACGCAACAGAACGATTACATAAACGAGCGGACTGTCGTGATGATCCAAGTGGTAAAGCTGACTTTCGCGATACGCTCCACCCCTGCCGGGGTCGTATTTGCTGCTGGACTCCGTCAAGCGCAGGCCCGGTGGCATTGTCGTGGAAAGGACCGGAACAAATCCAAGATAATCGGATACGACGCGAAGCATTGGGGCCGAGAGCGCGAAGCTCAGAAACGAGTCGAAACGATCAAGATCGGCATGTTTCGCGATGTCGATGATGAACGGCTTTCCCGTGGGAGTTGGTGGGCGGCCGCCGCGTTCGGCAATAACCACTTCCCCATCGGCAATGAGCTGGTCCAGGAAAGGGAGCGAAAAAGAAGTGTCCAGCAGCCAACCATCTTCCATTTTTCCGACCGGCGCCCCTTGTGAACCGTTGCCGTGTTCTGCCAGCAATTTTTCGAATTGATGCCGATAACTCTCTTGCCGCTCCCGATGCGATCGCCCATAACGCAAATGGTTGAACTTTTTCGCGAGCCGCATCGTGCGATTAATGCCGAGCAGTTCCATGTCGTCTTTGCTCAAGCGCGCGGCGATAGACTTTATCGGATGCAGTTTCATGAAAAGTAAATGGTCTGCGCGCGAGTGAAAAATTCGCGGTTGGATGGGCCATGCTCTGCCGGACCGACCCCGGAGCTTTTCCAACCACCGAATGGCATATCGACCGCGGCGTCGGAAGTCGAGAGATTGATTTTCAGAACGCCGGCTCGCGCCTGCTGCAAGAAATCAGCTATCCGTCTCTGCGACGAAGAGAAAAGTGCCGCCGCCAATCCTTGGCGGACAGAGTTGCAAAGCGAAATCGCGTCGTCCCAATCTTTAACACGCTGTGCGACCAGGACGGGACCGAAGGTCTCTTCCTGGACGATTTCGTGACCGGGATCGTCGCAACAAATGATCGTCGGCGCGAAGTAGGTGTCTCCAGAAGGACTCTGAACGTTCGCAAACGGTCTCAACACTTGAAGCGAGTCTGCCTCCGCGCGTGCGACCACTCTTTCGATGCGTTCCCGCGAGCTGGTCGAGATCACTGGACCAACTTGTGTTGCTTCGTCCGCCGGGTCGCCCCAACCCAACCGGCGCGTTTCATCGACGAGAAGCTGAAGGAATTCGTCCCAGATTGTTGAATCGACAATCACTCGACGGTTCGCGGTGCAACGCTGTCCGGCAAAACCAAACGCGCCCTCGGAGATTTTAGCCGCGGCCTGTTGCAAATCTGCGTCATTCCAAACGATCGCGGCGTTGTTGCCGCCCATCTCTGCCTGAAACGGCAGATAACGGTCGATGCAAAGTTGCTGCGCAGAGCGTCCGGCCTTTTGCGATCCCGAAATAGTCACCGCGTCGGCCAGCTCGATGAGCGAACGCGCAGTTTCTTCCTCCCCTACAATGAGCTGCAACAGCTCCGGAAAATCCGTCGCGCTCTTGAACAGGTCGGCGGCGCGTTGCCCAATGGCTGATCCAGCGATTGCGGGTTTCCAGACGACCACGTTTCCGTAGAGAAGCGAAGGGATGAATTTTCCGACCGGAATGGCGAGCGGATTATTGAAAGGTGTAATCAAGGCGACCAGGCCGAGCGGCTCGCGACGGTAACCCGTCTTGTCCGGCTGTCGATCCTGGTCACGATCGATTTGCTCTTTCGTCGATTCGATCAATGCAATTGCGCGCGCGACTTCGCCCCGCGCGTGACAAATCGGTTTACCGACTTCTCGAAAGATGAGATTAGCGAGCTCATCGCGATGAGTTGCAAGTGTATCAGCGAATTTTCGAAGCAGCTTGAATCTTTGATCGGCTGGTGTAGCCCGCCATCGCGGCAAAGAATTACGCCCAAGTGAAACTGCTCGCTCGATTTCGGCCGTGCCGCTGGCCTGCCAGTTCCAACTTTCATTTGGGCGAGAAGGCGAACGATGAACGAAATTCGGTTTAGCGAGTATCGCCGCGCGCTTCGGTGAACTGTTTTCTGGATCAACCAGCGAGAGAGCAGGATTCATCTGAAACCTTCAGCCGCGGCAATTGTTCCGCGACGAGTTCACCGAATTCGCGAGTCCCGGCGATTTTGCACCCCGGCTCGGCCAAATCATTCGTGCGCCAGCCATCGTGCCAGACCGCAAGCACGGCGTTCTCGATCAATCGCGCTTCCTGACGCAGCCGAAATGTTTCGCGTAGCATCATTGCTGCGGAAAAAATCTGACCCGCCGGATTGGCGTTGTTCGAATTCGCGAGATCGTGAGCCGCGCCGTGGTTTGTTTGATAGACGGCGGCTCCGGTATCAGAGTAACTGGCGCCAAAGGTCAGGCCGCGCGAGCCGGCGAGGACGCCGCCGAGGTCTGACAAGATGTCCCCGAAACAATTCGGCGCGGCGATCACATCCAGCGTTTCGGGCTCCTGTAACAACTTGTAAGCGGCGTAATCGATATCGAGCACGCTGGCCTGCACGCCGGCGGCTTCGCTTACTTCGACCGCGCATCTGCGCCAAAGATCATGGACAACCGGCGTCCCGGAATTTTTCCCGACAACGACCAGGCATTTTCGTCGCTGCGCCGCAATAGATGCGCCGATTTCCAGCAAGGCGCGCACTTGTTTTTCGTGATGCACAAATGTGTGAACAACGGTGCGTCCATCTTGTCCGCGCGTTTCGATTGAGTCGCCCGAATAAATGCCCTCGAGATTTTCGCGAACGAGAACAATATCAATCGCTTCGGAGTTGAGTTTCAGCCGGCAGACATTCGACAACTCGCGGTATGATCGCAGCGGATTCAGTTTGTAATAGAGCTGAAAGCGCCGCCGCATTTCATAGACAAAACGGCCGCCGACCGCACCCGCGAGAATTGCGCCGCCCGCGCCAAAAGTCTCTGAGACGAACATCGCCAGCTCGTCAGACAAGTTTGCCCGGCAGTTACGAGTGCAAAGGTAGTCGTTGGTCGGACAGTATCGAAGACGGAGATCGATATCGCCCCGTTGGGCGACGGCTCGCAAAACGTGGCAGGTCGCGTCAATCACTTCGGGCGCACTTCCTTCTCCCGGCACGACGCCGACTAAAGGAGTTCGATTTGGAGACGAGACGGCCGGGTTCATGGGAGTTTGGAGCATATCAATTTTGCCCCGGGCAAGACAAGCCGGGGCTCAAGCCGGGAGAAATTCGGGCTCGAGCACCATTCGGCGCAGTTGCGATGCGTTTGGCCGGACAAAATAGCGCAGCGATTTCATCATCAGCTCGCTCAAGTCGCTCCGATAAACCGGCGAGAACCCGTACATCATTTGATAGCGGGGAACAACGGCGTCACGGCTTCCGTAATGAAAGCAAATGGATGGATCGATAAACAACACCGTTCCTTTTGGATAGCAGAGTGTCCGTACATCTTTGCGGTCGACGGCGCGATAAAACGAATCGTCGCCCAATCGGTAGGGGGTGCCTTTCTCCCAATATTTTAATTTCGGAACGGCAGCTTGAGATCCGCCCGCCGGAACCCAGCAAAACGGTCCGGCCTGCTCGGTCACATCTCGAAGCAACACGATCACGTACACCATGGGCGCAGAATAATAATCGAGATGGAAAAGTTGGCTGTCACGGTAAGTCAGCGCTTTTGAATCGAATCCCGCACTCGACTCGGCCAGGCGAATTCCCGGCGGGAGGGTCCCCGACAGAACCGGGATCGTTCGCATGTAATGGCACACAGTTTTCAGCACTGCGGAAGACAGAACAAAATTCAGAATGGCCGGATATTTCTCGCTGTCTTCAGGACGCGCAATGTTTTGAAAAAATGCGCGATAAGTGTCGGGCTTCTTTGTCGCCTTCAGGCCGCGCTCGGCGATAATTTCTTCCGCCTCTGCAATCAACTCATCGATCCCTGGCAATCTGCGGGAAATATCGAGCGCCCAGCCATCTTCCATTACGTTCTCGTTGCCAACGACCGGACCGTTTTCGGTCAGCAGTTCACTGAATCTTTCGCGATACAAGCGTTGACGCCGCTCATCGAGTTCGCGCTGGCGAAAACGATTGTATCGGAGGGCAACGCTGCGCGTCCTGCGAATGCCGAGCGCCTGCATGT
>Ga0187777_10001278_pt1 | contig 16404 bp, 21 predicted proteins | sample 1015_Q2_SP5_10_M_FD_132416 | JGI IMG/M metagenome (GOLD analysis project Ga0187777, IMG submission 132416) | Tropical peat soil microbial communities from peatlands in Department of Meta, Colombia - 1015_Q2_SP5_10_MG | ecosystem: Environmental > Terrestrial > Soil > Wetlands > Peat | place... | reverse complement strand
ACGTCGCCGCGGTGAAACACACCGCGCCAATGGTCGTCGAAGGCTGGCATACGCACGTCGCGCAGGCCCCGGCCGCGCCGAAGGAGCAACTGGAAAAGGTCGCGAGCGCTGCACCTGTTGCTGTTGCTTCTGCACTTGCTTCAGCACCTGCACCTGCTCCCGTCGCCGACCCTCCCCAGCAGCGTGTTGCGACAGCTGAACCGCCGCAGCGGGTTGTGGCCGCAGCGCCGGCCGCCGCGCTTGTCCCGCCAACGCCGTCTCCGGGTTCGACCGAGCCCATCCGGCCTGTCCCGGTTCACACCGTCAGCGTCCAGCCGGGTGCGATCCACACTGCGTCACTGTCGCCGTTGCCATCCGACAGTCGCAAGCTGACGCCGCCGCCGGCAACCGCCAATCCGCCCGTCGTGACGACCGTCACCACGGTGAAAACCGCGACGCCGCCGCCGCCGGCCAAGCCGCCGGCACCGACCCAATTCGCCTCCGCTAGCGCCAATGTGCCTGTGCCCACCGCGGCGGCGCAGGAAATCGCCGGCAAGGCGCCGCGTGGCGGCTGGATGATCCAAGTCGGCGCGCTCGAATCCGAGAAAGAGGCCAAGGATCGCCTTTTGACCGCGCAGACTAAGGCCAAGGATCAACTCAGCGAGGCTTCACCTTTCACAGAGCCGGTCGCCAAGGGCGACAAGACGCTTTATCGCGCCCGCTTCGCCGGACTCGAGAAGACCCAGGCGGAAGCTGCCTGCAAAAACCTCAAGCGCAGCGAAATCCCTTGCATGCTGCTTAAGAATTGAGGGCTACAAGAACCGCCAATAACGGGAGACGTCGCCAGAACTCAGGAGTCGCTGAAGGTTTTGCGTATGGAGTACCTCAGCGATGGCGGCGAAGAAGAACTTCCTTGGCTTCGTTGATGCGAGCCGCAAGATACGTCGTTCCCCCCTGGTCGGGATGGAATTTCTTCATCAGCGTGCGGTGCGCGCTGGCGATGTCATCAGCGCTCGCGCCCGGCTGCAGGCCAAGGATCTCATAGGCCTCCTGCTCCGTCATTTTTCCGCGAGCCGTCGAGCGCCGCGCGCGCGCGTGACCCTGCGGGTTTTCACTCCCGCCGGTTTGCCCGCGGTTCGGATACGGAATCCCTAGCGTCCCGAACGGCGCCCAACCGAGCAATCCAAGACCGAAGGCACCAAGCGGCACGGCGACCCACAGTTCGCCGCGCAGGCCGAGATAGACGGCGAGCGCAAGCGACAAGAGCCCGCCGGAAATCTTGATCACCCGCGCGCCGACCTTCGGATCCACTTTGGCAATGACATTGATCGCCCACAGGCCGAGCACGAGCGCGATAATGCCGAAAATGAGCGCGGGCATGGCTAGCGCGCGGACTGATGGTCGAACATGACAGCGACTCTACACCGATTTACCGATCATCGGTGTAGCGCGGAAACGCCGAATTGTCAGAAGTCGTCAGCCGATGACGTCGTGGACCTGCAACGGCTGGTCCATGACCGAATACCATTCGGCGCGGGCGGCGGCGCGGCGGCGGCCGTTCTCGGAGAGTGGCAGGTGAAGCAGGTTGAGAAGCGCAATCACTTCCTCGCGCGCGGTCAGGTGCGACATGTTCGGCTTGGTGCCAAGCGTCGTCTCATCGAGATCGTCGAGCGCGGTCAGCCCCCGCGGGAAAAATTCGCGGTAGACCACGCGCTCGGCAAAGCCCTCGACGCAGCGGAAGCCCATGCGCTTCGACAGCTCGGCGAGCCCTTCGCCGACCAGGCGTTTGTTGCGCGAGCCGAGCGCGGACAGGCGGTTGCGGACCACGATCCAGTCGGTGAGCTTGCCGTCGACGAGACGGCGCTGACGCCGCGCCTCGCGCACCATCTCGGCGTAGTGGCTCTCGCCGGTGACCGAAAAATTTGTCGGATCGAGGGTGGCGAGCACGTCGAAATCGAGGAACGAGTCGTTGAGCGGCGTCACCAGCGTATCGGCCATCGAGTGCGCAAGCCGCATCAGGTAGGTGTCATTGCCGGGCGTATCGATTACGACGACGTCGTGCGTGTGCTCGATGGCGCTGATGGCTTTCGAAAAGCTCGCGAACTCAGCCGCTTCGTTCGCTTCGACCGAGGCGCCTTCGGCGCGCTCGACGCAGTGATGCGTCGGATGGTCGAGCTTGATGCGGGCGCGCTCGGCCCAGTCACGGCGGTTCTCGATGTAATGCGTGAAGCTCTTCTGGCGCGAGTCGAGGTCAATCGTCGCAACGCGCTGGCCCGCTTTGAGCAGCGCAACGGCGATGTGCAGAGCCGTGGTCGATTTGCCTGAGCCCCCTTTCTCGTTTCCGAGCACGACGACATGCGCAGACTGGGTGGCTTCTTGAATTGGTTGGACCAACATGACGCGCCCTTTAGTCCAATTCTCAGGATACTAGCGTATTTTAGTCAAGTTGTTGATCATTTAACCATTAACCGAAATGGCCGAATTAACAACGCTTTGCTACATAACGCGGCGTTGCGACAGTCCGGCGACAAGGGTTCCTGCGACCATGGCCAACGTTCCGAAAGTCGTGCGGACCGTTGCGGTGTTGCGCCGGGCCGTCGCCCTTAACCGTAAACGCGGCGAAAAGATCGCTCTGGTTCCGACCATGGGCGCGCTGCACGCCGGCCACCTGTCGCTGGTGCGCGAAGCCAGGCGCCGCGCGCGGCGCATCGTCGTGTCGATCTTCGTCAACCCGACCCAATTCGCGCCGACCGAGGATTTCGGCAGCTATCCGCGCACTTTCGCCGACGATGTGAAGGCGCTGCGCGAAGCCAAAGTCGATCTCGTCTGGGCGCCTACGGCCGAAGTGATGTACCCGGCAGGCTTTGCCACGCGCGTCGAGCCGCAGGGTCCCGCGCTGGCCGGCCTCGAAGACAAGTTCCGTCCGCATTTTTTCGGGGGCGTGGCGACCGTCGTCGCCAAATTGTTCACGCAGGTGGGACCCGATTTCGCGATGTTCGGCGAGAAGGATTATCAGCAACTTTGTGTGGTCCGGCAGATGGCGAAGGATCTCGATCTGCCGCTGACGGTCATCGGCGTCAAAACCGTGCGCGAAAAAGACGGCCTCGCGATGTCGTCGCGCAACGCCTACCTGTCGGCCGGCGAGCGCAGCGCCGCGCCTTTGCTGCATCGCGTGCTCAAATCAAGTGCAACACGCATCAAAAATGGCGAACCGATTGCACAGGTGCTCGATGTCGGACGTCGGGAGATCGTAGTTGCCGGCTTTGCGCTCGACTATTTCGATGCGCGCCACGCGCTCACGCTTGCGCCGATCGCGTCGCAGCAGGATGGCCCGATCCGGTTGCTGGTCGCGGCCAGGATCGGCAAAACGCGGTTGATCGACAACGTCGCAGTTTAGCCAACGGTCCGCCAGCCTTGTTCCTTGATGGCATGAGCCACGCCGTGACACGGCCACGATAAGGGCGCTCTGCCGTGCAGGATAAGTCGGTGCTCTGGATGTGCGGGCGTGGTCGCACGATAGTGCGACCACGCCCCGCTCCCTGTGAGCCAGTTCACTGCCGCGTCGCGCCGATGCCCGGTTGCAGGTTCTTGGCTTCCGCAATGTCGGTTTCGGCGCCCGCAGTATCGCCGTGATTGCGCTTGGCCATACCACGGTTGAAGAAGGCCTCGGCATATTTCGGGTTGAACTTGATCGCCTGATCGAAGTCGGCGATGGCGTGCTCGAAGTCACCCTGCGCGGCGTAGGTGTTGCCGCGATTCATGTAGGCCGCAGGATTCTTCGGATCGATCTTGATCGCTTGATCGTGATCGGCGAGCGCACGCTCGAACTCTTTCTTGAGCTCGTATTCGACGCCGCGATTGGTGTAGAGCAGCGACAAAACGCGCTTCTGCTTGGCGCCGTTGTATTTTTTTGAGTCGATGGCGCGCGTGCAGGCTTCGATGGCGGCGTCGCCCGAAGCTGTCTTGCAGCTTTCTCTGTCGTCAGCCGCCGCGAAATGAGTAAGCCCCAGTACCATCACGGCCGCGATCGTGATGGCGGGGAACAACGCGAAACGCATGTTCGCCCCCTATCCTGACCGACTTGCGCCGCAAGCCTAGCACCATGGCCGGAGGGCGTCACGCAGGTGTCACAAAAGGCCTAATTCCTGCAATTCGCGCCGCATCTTCTCGGGCATGCGCGCGGCGCCGGGGGCGGCGCGCGACAGGTCCCGAGGCGTTTCCTTGTCCTCGAGGTAGCGCCAGCCCTGGAAGGCCGAGCGCGGCCGCGGCTCGACCAGCACCACCTTGCCGTCGAGCACTACCTGGCAGCGCTTGATGCCGTCCCTGCCGGTGGTGCGGCGGACGTCGAGGATGCCCTCGCGGCAAGCAATCTGCCCGCGGATCACCCAATAGAGTGAGCCGCCGCCGGTCAATTCCTCGGCGCGCTTGGGAAACATGCGCGTAGTGTGGATGTGCTCAGGCTTGAGCCGCCGCTTTTTCTTCTCGTTAAGCTTTTGTTTGATCCAGTCCTCGAGGTCGGCAACGGAGTCGCAGCCGACGCAGAGCTTGATGAGATGAAGCGGCATACCCGAAGTTCCAACGCCTGGCGTTCTTGCTTTGTGACTTACCTAACCCCCATAGGCCGAGAGCGGAAGCCGCCCGGCCGCTTTCTCCCCGACATCCGCGCCGGGGAGCGATCCCTATTGCAAATTTGGGCCCGCCTGACCGAAGATAGGGGCCGCAATCCGCATGGGGCTGCTTTGCGTAGAGGGGGGCTTATGAAGAAAATCGTATTCGTGCTCGTCGCCACCGCTTTGGCCGTTTCCCCGGCCTTCGCGAAAAAGCACAAGAAAATGACGAAGGAAGAGAAAGAAGCCGCGGACATCGCGCAGCAGCACGACAACACCTACCGCGCGGTGCGCGACAGCCTGCCCCTCGTTCTGCCGAGCTGGTCGTTGCCGGTCTACTTCGGCATGCACATGGATGAGAAGTTGAAGGAAGGCGACAAGAAGAAATAAGCCTTCGTCGTTCGCTATCAGGCCTGCAGCGATCCGGCCGCAGGCTCAATGATCATCAGCTTTGCACCCTCCTGCACCTGTGCATTCGCGGCAACCGCGATCTCGGCGACAACGCCGTCGAGCGGCGCCGTGAGAGTGTGCTCCATCTTCATCGCCTCGATGATGGCGACGCGCTGACCGCGCGTGACAACCGCGCCCTGCTCCACCAGCAGCGCAAGCACCTTGCCGTGCATCGGCGCCCGAACGAGGCCGCCCTGTCCTTCGCCGGCCGCGTCGTCGAGCGTAACATCGCGCAGGCTCACTTTGGTCTGCCGACCGTTGCGCAGCACGTAAACGGTCGTATCGCTGACGACCGCCGCCGCATCGGTTGCAGGCTTTGTACCATCAACCGACACCTTGGCTCCGTCCACGCCATACGCAATCTCGGCGACAATGGTCTCGCCTTCGGCGATCAGCGGCAGCGCGAGCCTGCGTTTGCCCGAAAGCTGGAATGCGTCAGCAGAATCTCAGGGTGATACCGGCGTTTCGGCATCGGGATCGATCGCCGTCTCGATGCGCGTGCGCTCGCGCTCCATGAGCTTCTCGGCAGCAAGCGCGACCGCGGCGCGGTCGATACCCTGCTGCGGCGGCGCAAGTTGCGAGAGATTGCGGTCGATGAAACCGGTATCGAAATCGCCGCCGCGGAAGCCAGGCGCACGGGCGAGCGCGGCAAGAAAGCCGAGATTGGTGCGCGGGCCAATCGCCAATGTCGCTTCCAGCGCGTCGGCAAGGCGATCAAGCGCCCGATCGCGTGTCGGCGCATGTGCGATCAGCTTGGCGATCATCGGATCGTAGAACGGCGTCACCTCGCTGCCGGCCTCGACGCCGGCGTCGACGCGAAGGCCCTCGTCCGCCGGGAATTGCAACGCCACGAGTCGACCGGTTGACGGCAGGAAGCCGTGCGACGGGTCCTCGGCGTAGAGGCGCGCTTCGGCGGCATGGCCTGAGATGCGCACCTGGTCCTGTTTCAACGGCAGCGGATCGCCGGCGGCAACGCGGAACTGCCATTCGACCAGATCGAGCCCGGTGATCGCTTCGGTCACAGGATGCTCGACCTGAAGCCGCGTATTCATCTCCATGAACCAGAAGCCGGAGGCTTTGAGCCCGCGCTCGCCGTCGGCGATGAACTCGACGGTGCCCGCGCCCTCGTAACCGACGGCCTTGGCGGCAGCGACGGCGGCGGCGCCCATTCGGGCGCGCAACTCCGCCGTCATGCCGGGCGCCGGTGCTTCCTCGATCACCTTCTGGTGGCGGCGCTGCAAGGAGCAGTCGCGTTCGCCGAGATGGATGGCGTTGCCGTGACGGTCGGCGAACACCTGAAATTCGATATGACGCGGATGGCTGACATAGCGCTCGATCAACATGCGCGCATCGCCGAACGCCGATTGCGCTTCACGTTGCGCGGCTTCAAGCGCAGCATCGAAATCGGCGTGCTTGTCGACGCGGCGCATGCCCTTGCCGCCGCCGCCAGCCGCCGCCTTGATCAGCAGCGGGTAGCCGAGCTCATAGCCCTTCTGCTTAAGGAATTTCGCCTCCTGCCGCTCGCCGTGATAGCCGGGCACGACCGGAACGCCGGCTTTCTCCATCAATGCCTTGGCGCGGTCTTTCAGTCCCATGGCGCGGATCGCCGATGGCGGCGGGCCGACGAAGGCGATGCCGGCATTGACGCAGGCCTGCGCGAAGTCGGCATTCTCGGAGAGGAAGCCGTAGCCGGGGTGGATGCAGTCGGCGCGCACAACCTGCGCGGCTGCGATCAACCGCTCGACCGATAGGTAACTTTGTGACGCCGGCGACGGGCCGATGTGGAGCGCCTCGTCGGCGACCCGCACATGCGGCGCACTGCGGTCGGCGTCGGAATAGACGGCGATGACGCGTAGGCCGAGGTGGCGCGCGGTCCGCGCGATGCGGCAGGCGATTTCGCCTCGATTGGCGATGAGAACGGATTTAAACATCGGCGCCCTACGTCGCGCCGATCTTAGCGCGTGGCGGGCGGGGCTGCTTGCGGCAGCGGTGTTTTCGGCGCGGCCGCCCCGCGGGCATCGGTCGAAGGCTTGACCGGCGGAATAGCATCGGCCGGCACGGGTTTGGCCTGCGCTTGCGCCTCAGCCCCCTTCGGCAGCGCCGGCTCCGAATTCATGATGCTGACCGCGGGGATCGAGGCCGAGGACGGGAAGTCCCACTTCTCGCCCGGCTTCACCGCCGGTGTTGGTGTCTGACCGTTGAGGTTCGCTACGGGCCCCGGCACGGGTACAGGCGCGGGCGCCGCGGAGACAACCGGCGCCTTTTCCACGGGCTTCGGCGATGCATTCCATTCCGCGACGTAGCGCGAGACGTATTGGTCGTAGACCTGCGCGGCGAGATTGGACTTGAGGGCGCTCGTATCCTCGACCAGGGCAAAGGCTTCGCACTTCTCGGCGGTGCAGCCGTCGCGGATCGCCAGCACATGGGCGGCGACGCCAAAACGATCGAGCGCGACGGCGCGGCGCGTCGAGGCGAGCAGCGCCATCGCGCCGTTATCGTGGCTTGCGGCTGTGTCCGCGAGCAACTTCAGCCGCGCGTCCATATACGCAACGGCTGACGCGGCGCTTTGCGGTGTCGCGAATACGAGCTTCTCACAGGCGTTCTCGACCGCCTCGCCCGCTCCGCCATCGAGGCACGACAGTGCCGAGCCCGGTGCCAAAGCAACGCGGTTCAGTTCGGCATCGCGATTGAGCAGAGCGTTGCGTTCAGCCGCCTGCTCGGCGAGGCGCGCGTGATCGCCGAATGTAAAGACGGCAAAGCCGGCGAGCGCGAGCGCCGCGACAGAAAAGACGATGCGGATAATCGCGCCCATCAGCCTCGCGCCCTAATGCACCTCGATCTTGGCGCTTTTTACCACAGCCGCCCATTTGTCGATGTCTTTACGCAGGAAGGCATCGAATTCCTCCGGCGTCTTAACCATGGGAACCGCACCCTGCTTTGCCCAGGCCTCCTTCACGGCCGGCAATTCGATGACCTTGTTGATGGCCTTGTTGAGGAAGGTGACGACGTCCTTGGGCGTGCCCTTTGGCGCCATGACGCCGATCCAGATGGTCGACTCGTAGCCGGGAACCGTCTCGGCGATCGTTGGCAGATCCGGCGTCAGCGCCGAGCGGGTGGTGCCGCTGGTGCCGAGCGCGCGCACCTTTCCGGCCTTGGCAAGCGCCGTCATGGTTGTGACGGCGTCGAACATCATTTCGACCTGGCCGGCCAGTACCGCGTTGCGAGCATCGCCCGAGGCCTTGTAGGGGACATGGACGACGTCGATACCGGCCATCGACTTAAAAAGTTCGCCAGCCATGTGATACGGCGTGCCGGGGCCCGACGAGGCATAATTCAGCTTGCCGGGGCTCTTCTTCGCCAGATCGATGAAGTCCTTGACCGATTTCACATCGAGCGAGGTCGGAACCACCATCACCAGGTCGGAATAATTGATGCTGGCGACCGGGACGAAGTCGCGCATCAGTTGGAACGGCTTGTTCGGCAGCAGCGACTCGTTGGTGGTGTGGGTGTTCGACATGACCAGCAGCGTGTAGCCGTCGGGCGAGGATTTTGCGACCGCGTCGGTGCCGATCAGTGAGCCGGCGCCAGGGCGGTCTTCGACCAAAAGGGACTGCTTGGTTTCCTCGCCGAGATATTGCGCGAGCACGCGCGCATAAATGTCGGCAGGTCCGCCGGCGCCGAACGGAACGATGATCTTCACCGGACGGGACGGATAGTCCGCGGCTAAGGCTGGAAGCGTGTAAAGAACCGGCAGGATAAAAGCAAACAAACGCAAAAAGCCGCGCATAATGTCTCCTTGTGCAGTTTTCTTGGGGATCAGGTACCGCCCGCCGATTTGAAACCCGGTGCAAGGTCGCTCGCCGCGGCGAAGGCGCCCTTCGCCTCGACCGACGTCATGGCGACCGTCGTCCGTAGATCGGTGACGCCGCCGCCGCTCGCCGCCGCCAGCAGCGCGGCCGCCGCCTGCGTGTCGGTGGGAAACTCGGAGATCGCCATGAAGTCGAATTCGCCGAAAGTCAGGTAATAACCGACCAGGCGGCCGCCGGCCTTGGACAGGAGCCGCGACACGGCATCGGCGCGGTCCTCCGGACGGATGAGCATGCCTTTCACGGCATCGCGGGTGTAGCGGCCCTGCGTAATGTAGGTCGGCATAAGCTCCCCCATGGCGGCCAGCGCCGCGTGACGAACTAACAAAGCGTCCTAAGCAACGGTAGAGGCGAAATCGCGTCACCGACCGCGCTTACGCGCGGTCGAGCTGGCTTTCCTTGGCCACGCGCTCGAAAGCCTCGCCGGAACTCTTGATCCGGTATTGGTAATCATCGCCTTCCGACGGCAGCAACTTGATGACGACGTAGCTACCGGTCGCGGCGGCGCGGCCGAAGGTCGGCGAGGTGTAATACACCGTCTCCCCGACGCGATATTTGTGCGCGCGGATCGGAATTTCGTGCGCCGCGATCGGCTGCACCGGCGGACTGAGCGTGCGAAGGATTTTGTCGGGCTTCGACGTGCTCGGCGCGCGCGCGGCGCTCTTGCCCGCCTTGCTGACGCTGCGACGATCCGTCTTCGATACCTTCTTGGCAGTCACAGGGGCGCTTTTCGCAACCTTTTTGACTGTGCGACGGGCAGCTTTGGCGGATCCCCGCGACGTTTTCGCTGAATGCGTACTCATAAATTCAATATAGCAGCTAATTTTGTTGGCGTGCGAAGTTTTTTCGACGGTAACTATTGTATTTTCAATAACTTACACGGTCATTTTCAGGCGGCTTTCAAGGGGCCGCTCACCGTCCAAATGCGGCCCAGAGACCGGGCCAAAGTCGGAACCGTGACACCAACCGAGGCGTTAGGAAGCGGGCGGACGAGGAGAAATGCCGTGCGTGTCCTGCTTGGAATCATTCTGGGCGCAGTGCTGACGATTGGCGGCGCCTATCTTTACGACTCCCATCACTCGACCGAAGCCATGGCCGCGCCGGCGAGCGCGCAGCGGCCGATGGTCAACTGGGACGTTGTCGCCACCAAATGGGGCCACTTGAGCACGCGTGCGCGAGCCGAGTGGAACCGGATCGCGTCCAAATAGCCGTCCGGTTCCCGACAAGCTCTCAACTCGACTGCCTGCCGACTTCTTCGCGCATGCCAACGCGCAGCGCGTTGACGATCGCGCGGCGGTCCATCCGCGTCCCGTCGTCGCCCTCGATCAACAACGGTAGCCGCCCACCCTTCTCGATATGGCGCGACCACAGCAGCGCGTCATCGAGCGTGGTGAACTCCTTGAACAGCATCTGATCCTTCCCGATTTCGAACACGTCTTCGGCGTCCTTTGGCCCGCTATAAACACGGTATCGCATGGCGATCTCCATTTTGGCGGTGACAGCCGGACAACCGGGGCTCGAGCGGTCGGTTCCATGCTTTGTTCGCCGTGATACTGTCGCACCCTGTCGGGAGGGTTCGATGCGGGCGGCCTTTTACGAGCGCAACGGTTCCGCGCGTGAGGTTCTGCGCGTGGCCGAAGTCGAGACGCCGCAGACGAGCGCCGGCGAGGTTCTCGTCAAGCTCGCGACGTCCGGCGTGAACCCGTCCGACGTCAAATCGCGCCAGGGCACGACCCGCAAGATTATGTGGCCGCGCCTCATCCCGCAGAGCGATGGCGCCGGCATCATCGATCAGGTCGGCGAGGGAGTTCCAAAATCGCGGATCGGCGAGCGCGTCTGGGTCTGGAACGGGCAATGGAAACGGCCGTTCGGCACGGCAGCCGAATACATCGCTCTGCCCTCGGCACAGGCCGTCAAGTTGCCTGACACAGTGAGCTTTGAGGCCGGCGCCTGCCTCGGCATCCCGGCGATGACCGCCTATCACGCCGTGACCCTGAGCGGCGCCAGCAAGGGCGTGACGCTGCTGGTCGCGGGCGGCGCTGGCTCGGTCAGCCAGTACATTATCCAGTTCGCCAAGATGGCCGGCGCGACCGTCGTGACCACGATTTCCTCGCCCGAGAAGGCCAAGGTCGCCCGCGAGGCCGGGGCCGACCACACCATCGACTACAAGCGCGAAAACGTGGGCGAGCGCGTCATGAAGATCATCGGCAAACGCGGCATCGACGCGGTCATCGAGATGGATCTCGCCGCCAACGCCCAGCTGATCCCGCAGGTGCTGCGGCCGAAGGGCAGCGTGATCATCTACGGCACCGGTCCCGAAGCCGCGCTGCCCGCTGCCTTCTGCCTGACCAACTCAATCACGCTCAAGTTCTTCCTGGTCTACGAGCTCGAAACGCAGGACAGGGCGCGGACCATCGCGGCGATCAATACCGCGCTCGAGAGCGGCAGCGTTGCGAACCGCATCGGACCGACATTCCCCCTGGCCGAGATCGCCGAAGCGCATGAGGCAGTCGAACGCGGTACCATCGGCAACGTCATCGTCACGATCTGAGGCCGAAATGGAAACCGCCTCGACCCGTTTCGGCTGGTATCTCGCGATCCTCCAGCTGTTCTTCAATCTGTGCTGGACGGTCTATGTCATCTATCTGCCGGCACTCGCGGCCACCGCCGGTTTCTCGCCGCGCGCGGTGATCTTCATCCTGCTGCTCGACCAGGCGATCTTTACGATGTGCGACTTCGCAACCGGCGTCGTCACCGACAGGGTGACGCGGGTGCTCGGCAAACTTGGCGTTTACGTCGTGGCGGCGACGGCCCTCTCCTGCGCCGCCTTCCTGGTGATGCCGCTGTTTGCGAGCCTCGGCGCCGGCGTCCTGATGGCCCTGATCATCGTCTGGACCGTGACGTCGTCGGCCCTGCGGGCGCCGCCGCTGATGCTGCTCGGCAAATATGCCCGCAAGCCCGCGCTCCCGTTCCTGTCTGCGCTGGCCATGCTCGGCTATGGCATCGCCGGAGCGCTCGGTCCTTACCTCACCATTACGCTGCGCAATGTAGACCCCCGCCTGCCCTTCGCCGCCGCCAGCATCATGTTGATGCTGACGACCCTCGGCATGATCATCGCGGAGCGCAAGCTTGCCGCCGAGCCGCCGCCGGCTTCGTCAGCGCCGCCGGTGCGCTCGGTCGGCACGATGACCAAGCCGGCGATCGTCTTCGCCCTGGGCATGATCGCGCTGGCGCTCGGCTACCAGATGCATTTCGTGCTCGACAGTGCGCCGCTGTTCCTGCGCTTCACCAAGGCCGACCAGCTGCAATGGCTGATGCCGGTGTTCTGGATCGGCTTCAACATCTCGATGTTTCCGGCGAGCCTCGTCACCAAGAAATTCGGCGGCTATACCGTGATGGGTGCATCGGCCCTGATCGGCGCCATCGCCATCATCGCGGCGCATGTGGCGCAGGATCTTGGCCAGATGGTCGCCGCGCAATTCCTGGCCGGCGGCGCCTGGGGCGCGATCCTGATGAGCGCCTTCACGATGGCATTCGCAATTGGCGAGAACGGCGGCGAAGGCCGCATGACGGGCCTGCTGTTCTCGGCACTCGCGCTCGCCGCTTTCACGCGCATCCTGACGGTCGCGACCGGCTTCAACACCGATCCGTCGCTCAAGGCGGCGCTGGAATGGGTGCCGACCGTGTTCTGGGCAATCGCCGGGGCGGCCCTGCTCTATGTCAGTGCGGCGAAGGTGAAAAAGCTAATCGCGCGCTAGGGCGCGACGGCGGCATCTTTGAGACCGGCGGATTCGAAGGCGCGGCGTACCACGCCGGACTTCTTCGCGTCGTCGAGCAGCGCAGTTGCAACCTTGAGCGCGACAGGCCGGCCCTTGGGCACGGCAATGTTGATGCCGGTCTGCTGGAAGTTGCCCGGCAGGATGCGGGCGCCCGGCAGCTTCGGCATCAACGGGCCGAGCGAGTCATGTGTCAGCGCGAAGGCGTCGCCATCGCCCTTGCCCGCCATGTCGGTCATCAAGTCGACGCTCGGCACCTCGATGACCTCGGCATTGGGCGCGGTGCGGCGCGCGCTTCGCCCGGTCGTGGTGTTGGAGATGGCGACGATGCGCACGCCCCTGCGGTTAACCTCGTCGATCGCTTTGATCGCCGAGCCCGCCGGCACCAGATAGGTGCTCTCGATGATGAAATAGGCCGGGCCGAAATCGACCTTCTCGGCACGCGCGGCATCATGCGGCATGAAGGCCAGGTCGCATGTGCCCTGGTTCACCGCATCCGTAACCTGGCCGGAATTGTCATAGACCTGAAGATCGAGCGTCAGGCCGAGCTTCGCGGCGAAAGCGCGCAGCAAATCGACGGTCACGCCTTTCACTTCGCCCTTGCCGTCCTTGATGGCGAAGAAAGCCGAGCCTGCGGGCGCGACCACGACGCCACCGCGCAATTTTCCGGTCGGCGCCAGATGCTTGATGTCTTCGGAGATTGTCATGCGGCGCCGCCTTTAGCATGCGCGGCGCGGCGCGTCACTTGCGCGGATTGAAGTTCTGGTTCGGGAAGGCCGGGCCCGTAGGGCGCTGGATGACGATGAAGCCGTTGCCGGTTGCCTGGTGACATGAATTGCAGGCTTCGGTCAGCTTGTCGAAGCCGGCGGCGAAGGCCTTGCTATCCTTGGCGTCGAGCGCCTTCTCCACCTCGACGATCTGCCCGGTGATCACGGCATCGAGCATCTTGCCGAGAGGCAGGTTCTTGAAGGTCGGATAGAGATCCTCGACATCCGACATGATCTCCTTGATCTCGCCAAGTTGATAGGCGGCGAGCTCCCAGTTCTTGGCGCTGCCGGCGAGCCACAGCTTGGCGTGCTCGCTCTGGATCACGTTCATGAATTGCTCGATGCCGGGAATGTAGCTCTTGGCAGCGGCCTGGCCTTCTTCAGCGGCTGGTTTCTCCGGAGGCGTTTGCGCGAAGCTCATCAGCGGCGGCAACAGCGCAGCGAGCACAAGTACGATCGTGCGGCGGATCATCGGCAGCTCCTGACGAAATAACAGGCCGACGATCAGTGTCACCGCATCGGCGCCAAAGCAAGGTACAGAAACAACATTGGAATTTGTCTAATTCGAAAGCCGGCGGCGGCTAAACCGGTGTATTCGGCTCACCCTCGCCTGTCATGAAACGAGCGGTTGGTATTCCCGCCGTCGGCCGTCGATGAAGCCAATATAGGGGTATCATCTATATATGCGAGGAGCGGATTCGGGAGGCGGATGATGAAATTCATATACGGTGTGTTCTGCGGTGCGTTCCTGATGCTCGGTTCGGCCTATCTGCACGACACTGGACGGATCAAGGCCGGCCCGCCGCAGCCCTTCGTTAACTGGGACACCGTGTTCGGCATGCTGCCGCACTAGAACTTCTCGACCCAGGGCCGCACCTCGAGCTCCTGCGTCCAGGCGCTGCGTTGCTGCTGCAGGACGTGCAGGTAGCTTTGCGCGATGGCGTCGGGATCGAGCAGCGAGTCCAGTGCATCAGGCGGCTCGGGCCGCCGCGCGCTCTTGATGCCTCCATCAATAACGAAATGCGCAACGTGGATGCCCTGAGGCTGCAATTCGCGCGCCATGCTTTGCGCGAGGCCGCGCAGCGCGAACTTGCCCATCGCGAACGGCGCCGATAGTGCATAGCCCTTCACGCTCGCGGATGCGCCGGTGAAGAAGATCGCGCCGTGCTTGTTCGGCAACATGCGGCGCGCCGCCTGCTGTGCGACCAGAAACGCGCCATAAGCGGTGATGGCGAGCGCATTCTCGACCTGCGCCGGATTGAGCTCGGTGAGCGGCCCGCGCGTGCGGTAGCTGGCGTTATAGACGACGACGTCGGGCGTGAGCTTGGCCACGTCGAGATCGGCGAACAGCTTCTCGACCTCGCTGCGCTCGGCGGCATCGCAGTTGAAGGTCTTGGCGCCGGTCGCCTTGACGAATTCGGCGAGCTTCTCGGGTGATCGTGCGGCAAGCGCAACCTGCATGCCTTCTTTGGCGAAGACGCAAGCCAGCGACGCGGAGAGGCCCGAGCCTGCGCCGACGATCAAGGCGGTGCGATAAGTCATGGGCCTGCTCCTTTGCTGTGCGCTGCGGGAGGCACTATCATTGAGCGATGATGATGACGCAACGCCTGACGGTCGCCGCCATGTTCGCCGCGCTTGCCTCCTCTGTGGCGGCGCAGGCGTCGGCGCCGCTGCTCGAGCCGAAGCCACCTTTCGTGCCTGGCCTATACGAGACTGAGAGCCGCAACTCGGCGTTCCAGGATCAGCCGGTCAAGAGCAAGACCTGCATCCCGTCGGCCAACTTCGAGGCGTTTCGCGACGAGACCATGGCGCAGTACCAGAAGGACCCGCAATTCCTGAAGGGCTGCGAGCTGAGCGACATCAAGGCGTTCTCGAACGGCTTCTCCTTCGCCATGCGCTGCAAGGGCGCCAAAACAATCATGACCTACAAGTTCGCCAAGGACATGGTGGCCGCGACCATCGAGACGTTGATCGTCGATGCGCCGAAATATTCATCGTCGATCCTGACCATGATGCGCCGGGTCGGCGATTGCCCTGGCCAGGCGTCAGGCCGGCCGCTCTAGCGGCGCCCACTACTGCTTCTCGCAGGTCGCACTGATCCACTTGGAATCGAGCTTCTTGTCACTGCTAATGGTCTTGCCGAGATAGGCGACCTGCGATTTCACCGTGCCGGTGTAATGGCGCGAACTCAGGAACGTGATGTTGAGTTTGACGGCGATCAGCATCGTCTTGGCCTCGCCGCATTCCATGTCGAACGACAAGGTGCTTCCTTTGTCGTCGACGTGCATGGCCTTGCACTGCTGGCCGACGCCGTGCTGAAGCTGCGTCAACGCCTTGACGACGTCCTTGGCCTCTTCCGCCGTCATGCAGCTGGTGGTGACTTCGGGCGCGACCGGCTTGCCGTCCTCGGTGCCGGTCTCGGTGTCCTGCCATTGCCCCGGTTCGAGCTGCGCGGCTCCGTAAGCCGGCGCTGCGAGCGTCAGCGCGGCGGCCATCAAAGCTGCGGTCAATCGAGTCGTCATGACACCCCCGAATCGGAGCGCCGATAATAGCCGCCTTACATGCGAAACACGCCGAACTTCGTTTCCGGCACCGGCGCGTTGAGCGCAGCGGAAAAGGCGAGCGCCAGCACGCGGCGCGTCTCCGACGGCGCGATGATGCCGTCGTCCCACAGCCGCGCCGTGGCGTAATACGGATTGCCCTCGGTCTCGTATTGCTCGCGGATCGGCGCCTTGAAGGCCTCCTCTTCGGCATCGGACCATTGGCTGCCCCCCGCCTCGATGTTGTCGCGCTTGACGGTCGCGAGCACGCTCGCCGCCTGTTCGCCGCCCATCACCGAGATGCGCGCATTGGGCCAGGTGAACAGGAAGCGCGGGTCATAGGCGCGGCCGCACATGCCATAGTTGCCGGCGCCGAAGCTGCCGCCGATCAGCACGGTGATCTTGGGCACCGTGGCGGT
>Ga0187777_10001276_pt1 | contig 16426 bp, 15 predicted proteins | sample 1015_Q2_SP5_10_M_FD_132416 | JGI IMG/M metagenome (GOLD analysis project Ga0187777, IMG submission 132416) | Tropical peat soil microbial communities from peatlands in Department of Meta, Colombia - 1015_Q2_SP5_10_MG | ecosystem: Environmental > Terrestrial > Soil > Wetlands > Peat | place... | reverse complement strand
AGATCCGTGTCGCCTCCACGAACTCGCGCTGTGGCCTTGCCCGCGATAAACTCGCATTCCGCGTCGTTGTAGCGAAACTTCCAACGATCGCCAGTGTTCCTGGCGGTCACGGATCCAAGCGGCTCCAGCAATTCAAGCAGGGCGACGTAGTCTAGATTGTTCGTCCGGGTCACGGTCAGTGAATAATTGGCGAGATTGGAATAAACCGATAAGCGCTTTTCGTCTGCCGGAGCAGAAAACAACAGCGTAGCCGCAATCGCGAGTACGGCAATCAGAGCGGCGAAGAGTTGCAGCGGGAAACAGCTATTCCAGCGCATAAATGGTGAGCCCGGTCAGCAATTTGGGATAGAAATCTGTAGATTTCTGCGGCAACACTTCTCCTGCAAATGCAAGATCGCGGACCTGCTGCATACGGACGGGATTCATCAGGAACGCGACGTTAGCCTTTCCCTGACGCACTTGCCTCATCGCCTCTCCCATGTCCCGAACGTAGCTGATGTTTCTCTGTTCGCGAATGGCATCCTCCGAGATTCCCAGCAATCGTTCCAGAAGGCATTTGTGCAGCTGTACCACATCGAGAAATTGTTGTTGCACTGACAGTCCAGCAAAAACGTCTGGCCCAGTCGCTCTGGGAGTATCCAGCAAGAAGGCGCGATCCGACATCACCGCCAACAGCGCAGTGCCCGAATGACCAGCCTCTCGCAAAATTACCGTCGCACGATGCGGGTCAATGGAAGGGTCGACCTCTTCTACGCTGAAGTATTGTCGCCCTCCATCACGGAGCGATTCCGCGGAGAATGAAGTAAGCCCATGTATCACCCGGTGGGTCGGTAAGATCACGAGGCCCGCGTTCTCCATATTGATAAAAGTCATCATGACCATTTCATAGGCAGGGATCGCGGAAGAAATGCCTCGTGCTGTTGTTGCCGAGTGACCCTCGTGATTTCCAGCCGCAGCGGCCATGGCGCGACGTTCATTTCTATAGTTCAGAGCAGTTTCATAGCGATGGTGGCCGTCGGCAATGATCAACTGCTTTGTGCTCATTGCGCCTTGGACACGGCTGATCACATCAGGATCGGAGACTTTCCAGAGGCGGTGGCGCACGTCGTACTCATCTCGAATATCGATATCGGGATCTGCGCTGCTCAGCAGCAATCGATCGATTTCCGACGCGGGATCGCTGTACAACATAAAAAGCTGTCCAAAATGGGCCCGCGTAGCCCGGAGAAGCTCCAGTCGATCGGCTTTCGGTTTGGCAAGTGTCTGCTCATGCCGAAACACCACATTGGCTGAATAGTCCTCAATCTTGCCTAATGCAATGAACCCGCTTCTTTCCAACTCCTGTTCCTCCGCGGGCCTGCTGAAAGTCTGGCCATAGCGATAGATCGCGGGTTCTACTTCTTGCAGGAAAATGCCGGCTTGCCGCCACTCGCGGAAAAACGCTGCCGCACGCGTGTAGACATTATCTGCTGCACTATCAGCATTGGTTGATTTTCCCAGGATGATCCGCACCACGTTGTAAGGGCTTGCTGCGTAATAGCGCTCCTGCATCTCGGGCGTGATCTTGTCGTACGGTTGAGTGACCACATGTGAAAAATCAACGCGATGCGGGTTATACCGAAGCGCTCGGAAGGGTGCAATTTGGGCCATGGGAGGGAACAGGGCATTGTACTAAAAACATGCTCTCGAACTGGTGACGGGGAACTGACGAAAAGGGTTCAGCCGATACGCGACCGCCTGTATTTACGTGCTGATTTGACATGACTTTGACACAAAAACCACTGAGAGGTGATCTAATGCAAACGGTTGCGTTTCGGATTGCAATTTACCGTGAAAGGGAAAACTTCTGCGCTGCAAAGGCCATCGAAGGAGCGATAATAATAATGCTGGTCAGAATGGCTCAAAGCTGTGGTACGATCAGCAGCAATTGAGGTAATTATGGCCCGCCGTCAAAGGCGCGGGTCATCCCGCTCCCAGCACCGCAACCGCACCACGGCAGGTTCTCCCTGTCGGTATTACCCCTCGGTGTGTTCCGCAATTTCGCTTGCTCCTCGTTTAACTGTGGTGTTCGCTGTTGTCATCCTGATCTGCTTTTCCGGCAATCTGTGGGCGCAAGCTTCCGTTGAGGATGTACATATCGCGCCGAGGGTAGAACCGTCCAAAGGTGGGGGCACAGATAACATTGATCCCTCGCTTAAGACCCACACCAAGCCGATGAAGGTCGATGTGAATCTGGTTTTGATCCCAGTCACCATCACCGATCCGATGAATCGCCTTGTCACCGGATTGGACAAGGAGAATTTCACGGTTTACGAGAACAAAGAGCCGCAAGAAGTGAGAACCTTCTCGAGTGAAGACGCCCCAGTTTCGATTGGAGTGATCTTCGATATGAGCGGTAGCATGACCAGCAAGATCGAGCGTGCTCGGGAAGCGGTGATCGAGTTTTTCAAGACGGCTAACCCGCAGGATGAATTTTTCCTGATTGCATTCGCCGATAAACCGGAAGAAGTCTCAGACTTTACTTCTTCTGTAGAAGACATTCAGAGCAAGCTGGTTTACACCGTTCCGAAGGGTCGGACAGCCTTGCTTGATGCCATTTACCTCGGTGTTAGCAAAATGCGGCAGGCGAAGTATCAGAAGAAAGCCCTGCTTATCATTTCTGATGGCGGCGACAACCACAGCCGCTATACCGAAGGCGAGATCAAGTCTCTGGTCAAAGAAGCCGATACCTTGATTTATGCGGTAGGCATCTACGATCACTATTTCCCCACCGAAGAAGAGCGTCTTGGACCGGCCTTGCTTAGTGAAATCACGGAGCTGACCGGAGGGCGCGCCTTCACCATTGATAATCCCAATGACTTGGCCGACGTAGCTACCAAAATTGGAATCGAGCTACGCAACCAATATGTGCTCGGATATCGTCCAAAGAACCCGGGGCACGACGGAAAATGGCGTAAGATAAAAGTAAAACTGCTTCCACCCAAAGGGTTGCCGCCACTCCGTGTATACGCCAAGACGGGATACTATGCACCTTCGGAATAACCGCACCTTTTTCCTGCTGCTTGCATTTCTGTTGCTTAGCTTGGCGGGCAGGGGTCAAACTGCGCCAGCGCAATCGCCATCTGCCCCAACGGTCGGGGCGCCCGCTATCAGCACTCCGCCTGCTGCGCCAAATTTGACCAATAAGCAGGCTGGCGTTGGATCCGCCAACTCGCAGAACACGCCACAAGATCCGCAAAATGCTCCACCTCCGGATCAGCAGCAAGCCCCAGATCAGAATCAGCAGCCTGCAAATGACAACAGCACATTCGTGTTCAAGGCGGAAGTGCAGAACGTTATCCTGCACGCGACCGTGGTGGATGACAGGAATCATCTGGTGATGAACCTGGGTAAGGATGCGTTCACCGTTTTCGAAAACAATCAGCCGCAGGGCGTTGTTTCTTTCGCACGTGAGGATGTTCCGGTAGCGATGGGAATTATCATCGATAATTCCGGCTCGATGCGCGAGAAGCGCGACAAAGTGAATAAGGCCGCGATCAATCTGGTCCGATCCAGCAATCCGCAGGACGAGGTATTCGTCGTCAACTTCAATGACGAGTACTATCTCGACCAGCCGTTCACGAATAACATTAATCTCTTGAGAGATGCGCTGGAGAAGGTTGAAGCGCGAGGTGGAACGGCCCTGTATGACGCGATTGTCGCTTCGTCGGACTACATGATGAAGAATGCACGGCTGCAGAAGAAAGTCTTATTCGTTGTCACTGATGGCGAAGACAATGCCAGCCGCGAAACTTTAGAAGAAGCTGTTCGGCGCTTGCAGCAGGAGAATGGTCCCAGCGTCTACGCCATCGGCTTATTGGGCGAAGAGCGAGCGCGCCGGGCCCGCCGCGCGTTAGAAACCGTGGCTCAGAAGACCGGCGGAATCGCATTCCTTCCGAAAACTGTGGATGACGTCGACGAAATCAGCCGGACTGTAGCTCACGATATACGCAGCCAATACACGATCGGCTACAAACCAACGACTCCGAAGAGCGTCGGCGGTTATCGCACCATCCATGTTGAAGCTCGCGCTAAAGGGTACAACAAGCTCACAGTCCGCACACGAACCGGCTACTATCCAGGCCAGGAACAGACTCAGTAGTATGTTGTGGGGTTTAATTGTTATGCCGAGCAAGCCTCTTTTGCGCCGCGAGAGCCTGTCCTGAGCGAAGGCGAAGGAGATCTGGGCGAACCGCGCGAATCGTCTCGGTTCTTTGCGGCGATCAAATCGCGGGTTTGGCTCGCATCCTTATCAAACATGGATCGCCGTGGGTTCACGAGTGTTGACGCTTATTGCTCACTTCCGTACCCTGTAGAGTGCAAAGAACGATTGAGCGCACCTGCCCGCCTGTCGCCGACGACATCATACAACTGGTCGGCGGTACTCCGATCCTGAAACTCAAACGCCTGGTCCCCTCAGGTTCGGCCGACGTCTATGCCAAGCTGGAATATCTCAATCCCGGGGGCAGTGTCAAAGATCGGGCCGCGATCGGCATCATTGATCGAGCGGAAAAACAGGGCCTTCTCAGGCCTGGTGGAACGATTGTTGAAGCAACTGCCGGAAATACCGGCATCGGGTTGGCTCTGATCGGGGTAAATCGCGGCTACAGGGTCGCTCTCTTTGTTCCGGAACGCTTTTCGGAGGAAAAGGTCATGATCATGCGTGCCCTCGGCGCCGAGGTCACGCGTACCCCGGACGACGAGGGCATGGCAGGAGCTATCAATCGCGCGAAAGAACTGGCTGCGCGCGATCCCCAAGCCTTCCTGGCAGCACAGTTCGAGAACCCCGCCAATCCTGATTATCATTACGAAACCACAGCCACTGAAATCTACGAACAGATGGAAGCGAAGATCGACGCGGTCGTGATTGGCGCCGGCACGGCCGGTACGTTCACCGGAGTCGCCCGCTACTTGAAAGAGCGACTGCCGAAGATCCTCGCAGTTGCGGTTGAGCCCCAAGGTTCTATTCTCGGAGGAGGGAAGCCGGGAAAGCACAAAGTGGAAGGTATCGGGAACAGCTTTATCCCCAAGAATTTTGATCCCTCTGTATGCGACGAAGTGGTTACGGTTTCGGATAAGGACGCCTTCGAGACAGTAAAACAGCTTGCCGCAAAAGAGGGTGTGCTGGGCGGTTCTAGCGCAGGCGCCAACGTGTTTGCGGGACTGAAAATGGCGGCACGGCTCGGCAAGGGAAAACGCGTAGTTACGATGATTCCAGACTCGGCCGAACGGTATTTGTCGAAGAGGATTTTTGAAGGCGGGATTTAGCAAGCACTCAACCTTCAGCTCTCAGTTAAATCCACCAACGGCACAGGGCTGAATACTGACTGCTGAGCGCTGAATGCTCTAAGCGAATATGAATAACCACCCCAGGTGTAGCTTCGCCACGCGCGCCATTCACACCGGACAGGAAGCTGATCCTCAGACCGGCGCCGTCACCGTTCCGATCTACGCAACGTCGACCTACGTTCAGGAAGAAATCGGTAAACACAAAGGCTACGAGTACGCCCGCGTTTCCAATCCCACGCGCGATCATTTGGAAAAGAATTTGGCGTCGCTCGAGGGCGGCGTTGCCTCCCGCGTATTCGCCAGCGGCATGGCCGCGATCAATGCTATATGCACAATGTATAAATCCGGCGACCATGTGGTTTGCGGCGACAACCTCTATGGCGGTGTACCCCGCCTGTTCAACCAGATTCTCGCGGGTTACGGAATTGAGTTCACTTACGTCGACACATCCGACGCGATGAATGTTGAGCGTGCTATTCGTAAATCCACCCGAATGGTTTACGTCGAGACTCCGACCAATCCGTTGATGACAGTCAGTGATTTGCGTGCGATTGGCGATATCTGTCGGAATAAGAAGGTCGATTTGGTGGTCGACAACACCTTCATGTCGCCCTACTTTCAGCAGCCGATTGCGCTGGGTGCGGACATGGTGGTTCACTCCACCACGAAATTTCTAAATGGGCACAGCGACGGTCTGGGCGGGGTTGTGGTCTGCACCAAACCGGAGCAGGGAGAGCAACTTGGCTTTGTGCAGAAGGCGGCTGGCGCGATTCTTTCTCCTTTCGAGTGCTGGTTGGTGCTGCGCGGAGTGAAGACGTTGGCGGTTCGTATGGAGCAACATGACCGCAATGGCCGCGCAGTGGCGGAATTCTTAGCCAAACATAAGAAGGTGAGGAAGGTTTTCTACCCCGGACTGCCGGACCACCCACAACACGCGCTCGCTAAGAAGCAAATGACCGGCTTCGGGTCAATGATTAGCTTCGAGACTGGGTCACTCGACAATGCCAACAAGATGCTGCGCAAAGTTAGCATCTGCTCCCTGGGTGAGTCGCTCGGCGGCGTCGAAACGCTGATCTCGCACCCCGCGACCATGACGCATGCCGCGCTCGGCGAAGAAGGACGAAAAAAGATCGGCATCACCGATGGCATGGTCCGCATCTCCGTCGGCATCGAAGACGTGGACGATATTATCGCCGACCTCGACCAGGCCCTCGCGGCGATCTGACCGTTCTCATGTGATGCTGAGCGCAGCCTGAAATTCGCGGCCCGAATCTCATCCGGAGTCGAAGGATTCCTGCCCGGGTTGCGGCGCATAAGATGCGTTTTTGGACTGAGGCATTTTGGGTAGGGCACGGCTTTAGCCGTGCCGCATGAGGGCCAAGGCAATCAAGGCGCCATTGAGGCGCAAGTTCGGCCGATCCTCCCCCGTTGCCATAGTGCTTATCCCAACCGAGCGCTCCTTGTGAGGATAGGTGGGGAAGTTATCAAATGTCCAAACGATCGCAAAAACATGAATGGGACGCCTCGGCCTATCACCGTCTCTCTAGCCCACAGCTTAGCTGGGGCAAGAAGGTCCTCGCGACGCTGAAACTCCGTGGTGATGAACTTCTGATGGATGCGGGCTGCGGCAGCGGCCGTTTGACCGCCGAGTTGCTGGAGAATTTGCCGGAGGGACGGGTTGTGGGAATAGACATATCTCAAAATATGCTCGCCAGTGCCCGAGATCACTTGCGCTCGCGATTTGGCACTCGAGTTCAGTTTGTTGCCGCCGATCTGCAGGACCTGCCGTTGGAGCATGCCTTCGATGGCATTTTCAGCACGGCAGCTTTCCACTGGGTTCCCGATCATCTTCGATTGTTCCGGAGCCTGTTTCGTGCGCTTCGGCCCGGCGGGTGGTTGCGAGCGCAGTGTGGTGGAGGTCCGAATCTCGCCCGCTTGCTAGTGCGCATGGATGCGCTCATGAGGTCTCCCAAATATGCTCGCTTCTTTGCTCATTTTCGCAACCCTTGGGTCTACAACGATGCAGACCCCGCGGCCGACCTGATGCGAGAGGCTGGATTCGTTCAAGTCGAAACGAGCCTGGAACCTGCCCCAACCGTGCTTGAGGATCTAGACAGCTATTCCGAATTTGTGCGCACCGTCATTTTGCGCCTTCATCTTCAGGAGATTCCTGATTCGTCACTGCGCTCGGAATTTGTCGAGGAACTTGCCCAGCAGGCCGCGCTGGATGATCCGCCATTTTCATTGGACTACTGGCGGCTGAACCTGAGCGGGCGAGTTCCTTAAGGACCGAGCGGGCGATGCGTTGATGAGTGTGAACGCCTGTTCTCAGCCATTGACTTCCATTGCTCGTCATCCGCCCACGATCAGCAAACGGGATGCAACATATCTTTAACTGATGGCGATTTATCTCGGCGTCGACAACCGTTTCTCTGATCTAGCCGTGTTCAACGCGCGCTTTTATGTCCGAGTACGCCGCTTCGATAAGCCTTCTTAACGCTGGGGCGTTCGCGGCCGTTCCTGGCTTCAGCTTCACATGGCGCATGAACTTGCCGGTGCCTTGCAGCAAGCGAGCCGGATCCGGCAGCGATGCTCCTTGAAAGAATCCTACGTTTATATGCGTCGTGAATACGTTGACGTAACCAAAGGCCGCATCTCCCAGACATGCAGTCGGGCAGTCGTCATGCAAAAGCTCCCGGACTTCGTCTCCGCATTTTCGCATCACCTCAAACCACTTCTGCGCGATGGCTCCCACTTCACCGCTATGCTCTTTCATCCAGCCATCGATGGCCGGATCACGCTCGACAGCGCCGCTCAATCGAAACAATTCCGTTCTCGCGGTCATGGCGTTTTTAGGGCTACTTCGCGGTTCCAGGGGGCGACACTTTCCTCATATTCCATGGGATCGCCGAAACCCTCAGTTTGGAGGCCGAGTTGGCGCAGAGCGTCCAAGGCCATCAACCGCCGATGCGCGTTGAATGTCATGATATGGGCGAAGACGCCTCCGAACGTGAAAGTCTCGGCCGGCTCGCAGAGCGCGTCGACAAACGTGTCGTCCCACGCGGAGCGGTTTCGGACGTCCCCCAAAATACGATGCAGTTCAGCATCAGTCTTTTCAAGCCTGTGCAGCATCGCTTTTGGAGAGCGCTGCGATTTGGCGGGGCCGTTCATATCCATTTCGGCCCCGGACAGTGCGGCGGTCCAGACTTCTTTCGTAAAGATAATGTTCTCCAACAGTTGCCTTAGCGTCTTATTCGACTCCCGCCAGGGAAGCAGCTCTACGACCGTGGGCAGTGGCCGATCCAGTTGTTCCTCCGTCAAAGTACTTGCGTATTCCAGCAAACGTCGCGTGTGCCAGGAGTCGTTGCCTGCAAATCGATCGAATAAATCCATGTCTGTTCCTCCTTCGGGTACGGAACCAGGGGCAAGAAAGTGAATTTCGTTGGACGCGGACAAATGAAAGTGCGGATCACGGATGCGCCGGTAGATGCTGGGAGAAGTCCGAAATGCTCTTCGGAAAGCGCGAGTGAACGCCTCCAACGAATTGTAGTTGGCGTCCAAAGCGACGTCCGTGACCGACATTCCGGTATGCCCCAGTTGATAGGCTGCCCTTTCCAGCAATAGCCGTCTCCGCATAGCTGCCGGAGTCTCCTCGACCACGGTTCGGAACAGCCTATGGAACTGTGTGCGGCTTTGGTACGCTTGGCGCGCCAGATCTTGCGTCTTCGCCTGAGTATCAAGGGAGTTGGCAACAATGGCAGAGAAGCGGTCCCGCCTGCCCTGACCATCCGCTTTATTCATGCGTCCGGTTCCTCAACGGGAACGAATCATAGACAAGTGTGGGGCGTTTCGCCTGATCGAACGTACCAATCTTCTACCTTAAGAGCAGGACCAAAGGCAAAATACTAGCGACCGAGAGTACACGCAGGAGACGGCCCAACTCCCTGATAGTCGGCAATCCGGAAACCATCGTTAGCGAAAAATCTCTATATCGCTCATCGACTAAGCACAAAGCTGAGGCGGGAAAATCACGTTGCCTTAGCTTACTCCACCGACTCCTCGATCCAGCGCAAGTACTCGGGGCTGCCGTCTTCCACGGCTAAGCAAAGACACTCCGGTAACTCATACGAATGCATCTCTTTGATCGCATCGCGCACGCCCTCGAAGTGATCGGCCGTAGTTTTGATTAACATCATCCATTCCTCAGCTTCTTCGGCTTTGCCTTTCCAGCGATAGATCGACTGCACGCCCGGGACGATATTCACGCAGGCAGCAAGCTTGCGCTCGATCAGAACATCGGCGATGCGCCGCGCCTGGTTCTGGGATTCAGCAGTGGTGAGGATGAGTCTCTTGTCTGTCATACGAAATCAGCTTTCAGCAGCATTGGCAGTCTACGGCATCATCGATAAGCTGCATAACATATGGTCTACAGCCGGATCCTTGTCATTCTGAGCGCAGTCGAGGAATCTGCTGTTGGGCAGCTGGGCAAAAGCAGGTTTCTCGACTCCACCAGATCATCCGTCTGCGGATGATCTGCTTTCACTCGAAATGACAAGAACGAGAGTGATATGCCGAACTAAGAGCCGCTAGCACGTCCACCCAGATCAAATTCGGTACCTCGGGATGGCGAGCAGTCATCGCGGAGGAGTTTACCATCGCGAACGGTTGCCGGGTCTCGACTCGCCATCATGTTCCCGCGAAAAGACGGCATTCTGGCCGGTCTCCTTTGCTGTGAAACGGAAGCACCGCGGCAAAACGTTACCAGCCAGTTGCGCGAGCTGTTTGCCAAAGTTGGTTCCCTTTATCTCAAGACTGACAACTTCCCCTTGACGGAAGAAGTCAAGGCGAAGTTCACTGAGAATTGAGCGCGGCTGCCAAAAAAATGGATTTTCGAGTAGATCGCCTAAGTCGATCCCGCCTGTTACCTAATCCAGAGGAAGGCGTGCGCGCGCTTGTGGAACGTGCACCCAAGGCCGAGGCGTGGCTTGACAGCGTCACTGCCAAACTGCGCCCCACGTTAAACCTTCTTTACGCTTTCCGTCGCCGCATTGCCACTGGCGCGATTGCTGTTTTCAGCATTTGGTTTTTCGTTCATGTCATGTTTGGCGCAAATGGAATGATCGTGTATCGGCAGAAAAAAGCTGAATACCAGAACCTGCGGAAGGAAATCGGGGGCTTGCAGCAGGAAAACCAGCGCTTTACGCAACAGATCGACGGGCTGGAAAACGATCCGAAGGCGATTGAGAAAGAAGCGCGCGAACAGTTGCACTATGTGCGGCCCGGAGAAGTGATCTATGTTGCTCCACCCCCTTTACCGCCTCGCTCCAACACAGATTCAAAGTCCGCCAAAAAGTAAAATCTGCTTCCATCCGCTGCCTGGCTGTAATTTTTGTGCTATATTTCCATCACTTTCCTGAGCACTTGGGGTGGTGGGCCGGCAGTGCGGGCATCTGCAGCGGCGCGATTCAAACTTGATCGGAATTACAAATCTGCGGCTCAGCCGCTATTCAAAGGAGCTTTGCTATGAAGAAGGTTCTTCTGGTTCTGCTTGCAATCTCTCTGCTCTTCTTTATGGTCGGCCTGATGTCTGCCGCCGATACATCCACGGTGAAGGGTTGGGTCAGCGATTCGCAATGCGCGGCTAAGGGCGCCAAAGAGGGCCACGCCGACTGCATGAACAAGTGTGTTTCCAAGGGGGCATCGTATGTAATTGTGACGGACAAGGACAAGAAGGTCCTCACGGTGGATAATCCCGATGCGCTGAAGGGACATGAAGGGCATCACATCATGGCAACCGGCACCGTGACCGGCGATTCCATTCACGTGGACAGCGTAAAGATGTGACTCTCGTCTGGAAGGAATGAAGGGCGGATCTAATCCGCCCTTTTATCTTGGCCAAGAGAGACTATCTGACGACGCCTTCCACCGGCGAACTGGCGGTCGCGTACAGCTTTTTAGGCATGCGTCCCGCCAGATACGCTTCGCGGCCGGCACTCACAGCATGCCTCATGGCCTCAGCCATCAAAACTGGATCCTGAGCGTTGGCGATACCCGTATTCATCAACACCGCATCGGCGCCCAACTCCATCGCAATCACGGCGTCGGAGGCAGTACCTACGCCCGCATCCAGAATCAGGGGAACTCCGGTAATCATCTCGCGCAGGATGCGGATGTTCGCGGCATTCTGCACACCCAGGCCGCTCCCAATTGGGGCGCCGAGCGGCATAATCGCGCTTGCACCTGCATCCAGCAATCTTTTGGCAACAACAATGTCATCAGAAGTATAGGGGAGAACGGTAAAGCCTTCCTTCACCAGCACACGAGTGGCTTCCAAGGTGGCTTGCACGTCCGGATAGAGGGTTGCCTGATCACCAATGACTTCGAGTTTTACCCACTCGGAGAGTCCAACTTCGCGGCCTAACCGAGCGGTTCGAATCGCTTCGTCGGCGGTGTAGCAGCCAGCAGTATTGGGCAACAGAAAATATTTGCCGGGATCGATGTAGTCGAGCATCGATTCCTTGCTGCGATCCAAATTCACCCTGCGAACGGCGACGGTTACCATCTCGGCGCCGCTGGCTTCCAGTGCTCTGGCAGTTTCCTGAAACGACTTGTATTTGCCCGTCCCTACAATGAGCCGGGAACGGAAGGCACGGCCAGCAATGATCAATGAGTCCGTCATGAGCTTATTGTAATGAAAGCTGGAGGTCATGGCACAAGGAATGACGCGAGCGAATACTAACCTCCCGCTCGCAGAAGATCGGCAATGGTCTCGCGCCGCCGGATCGGCTTAGCAGACTTCCCATCCACCAGCACCTCCGCTGCGCGCAACCGCGAGTTGTAGTTGGACGCCAGCACCATTCCGTATGCTCCCACATCCATGATGGCCAACAGATCTCCTTCGGAAGCAATTGGCAATTCGCGATCCCGGGCCATAAAATCACCGGTCTCGCACACCGGCCCGACCACGTCTACTTTTTCGGTTTGTTCGCGTAGGCCTTGAATCGGCAGGATTCTGTGATATGCGTTGTAGAGAGCGGGCCGCAGGAGATCGTTCATTGCCGCATCGACGATAAGAAACCGCTTCCCATCATTTTTTTTTCTATACAGCACTTTCGTGAGGAGAATTCCCGCCGGACCCACAATTGCCCGGCCCGGTTCGAGCAGAAGATGCACCTTGAGAGCCCGAATCGGACGAACAACTGCTTTTGCATAGGCTGAAGCGAATTCCGAGAAATTGCACCCCGCCTGTCGTTCGTAGTCGATTCCCAGGCCACCGCCTGCATCCACATACTTGATCTGATGTCCTCGCCCTCGCAGTTCCCGCACGAAATCCGCAACTCTCACCATGGCAGCCTCGAAAGGCTGAACATCCGTGATCTGTGATCCAATGTGGACGCTTACGCCGCAGCACTTCAGATGTTTGATCTTCGCTGCCTCATCGTAAACGCGAAGCGCATCGCCAATAGGGATGCCAAACTTATGGCGGTGCAGGCCAGTTGAAATATAGGGATGCGTGTCGGCTGGAACATCAGGATTTACGCGCAAGGCAAGAGGTGCGGTCCTCTTGAGCCGAGCAGCGCATTCTGCCAAAGCGTGAAGCTCAGATTCGCTTTCGACATTGAACAACAGGATGCCCGCTTTGAGTGCGGCAAGCATCTCCTCTCGCGTTTTGCCTACTCCGGAAAACACGACCTTTCGAGCGGCTGCGCGGCCGACATGTAACACTCTCTGCAGTTCGCCGCCGGATACCACGTCAAACCCGCAGTGCATTTTCGCGAGAAATCGCAGAATCTGCAGGTTCGAATTCGCCTTTACCGAATAACAAATTGTGTGGGGGATTATCCGAAATGCCAGCTCAAAGTCATGGACCCGAGTTCGAATTACGGAAGCAGAATAAACATACAGTGGCGTGCCAAAGCGATCCGCCAATGTGCTTGCCGCAACGCTGTCGCAAAACAGAACGGGGAAATCACTGTTGGTCGCGCGATGCACGAAGCCCGAATGGGTCTGATTCGGACTCACGCTTGTTTCCTGACACCGTCTTTAACTCGCAGGACGACGACCGTTTGATCGTCGAACGCATCTTCGTTGCCCGCGTGCTCGGCTACAGCTTTAAAGATCGCATCAACTACTGCCTCGGCTGACAAAGAGCAGGTTCCGGTGACGATTTGTTCTAACCGCCCGCGGCCAAAAAGCTCTCGATTTCGGTTCTGCGCATCGAGAATGCCATCACTGAAAAATACAAATAGATCGCCGGGGTTTGGTTTAAAAGTGAGTTCCTCGTACTCCGCTTCATCAAACAAGCCCAGAGGCAAGCCGGTCGCCTCGATGAGTTCAATTTTGCCGCTGTGACAATAGACGGGCCGGGGCAAGCCGGAATTTGCCACGCGCAACTCGCGATGCTCATCGTCCCAGAGAGCGTAGATCAGCGACACGAACTGACCATCGATGCGCCGCTCACTCAAGGAGAAATTAACGGCTGACAGCATTTCTGAAGGTGCGGGTTCAATCGGCGCATGCGATCGCAAAATGCCACTGACCAGCGCCGCGTAGATCGCGGCCGGTGCGCCTTTTCCACTCACGTCTCCCACTACGATTGCCGTTCGCGAGAGCGAGTAACTCATGAAGTCATAGAGGTCTCCTCCGATTGCACGTGCGGGAACAAATCTGGCGGCGAGTTCCAAATGCGCGATCTGGGGAATGCGGTGCGGAAGCAAGCGGAACTGTAATTCCCGCGCCATCGAGAGATCGCGCTCCAGCCGCGACTCTTGTTTCGCAATCTGCTCGTACAGTTGCGCATTCTCAATGGCAATCGCAACTTGCGCAGCCAATGTGGTCACCGTCCGCTTGTGATCATCGGTGAAGAAACCACGACGGGTGTGCTCAAGATCGAGCACGCCGATGGCTTTTCCCTTGTAAATGAGTGGCGCCGCAAGCTCGGAACGTGTTTCTGGATTCAGCGCGATGTAGCGAGGATCTTTGCTGACGTCCGGCACCAGGACAGCTTGCTTGTGCTGTGCCGCGTAGCCCACCACTCCTTGCCCAACGCTGATGTCGTGTTTCAGGTGAATGTTTTCTTGAAAGCGTAATGAGAAACGATGCTGAAGCTTTTCCCCCGTGGAATCGAGCAAGAGAATGCTGAACATCTGGTAATCAATCAGACGGCTCAGTAGTTCGGCGATTCGTTTCAGCAGTTCATCCAAGTTCAGAATCGAGGTGAGTTCGCGCGAAATTTCATTCAGCAACACCAAAGTGCGCGCTTGACGGGTTGTCCGCGTGTACAGACGCGCATTCTCGATTCCGACAGCCATGCGGGACGCAATCAGCATCAGGAGCCGTTTGTGCTCCTCGGTAAAGTAGTCCGGCTGCCGTGATTCAATGTCGATGACACCAATAACCCGATTCTTGACGATCAGCGGCAAGGCCAACTCAGACCGAACATTGGGCACAGCCGAAATGTAGCGAGGATCCTTGGTGACATCGCCGATCAGTACAGGCTCGCCTCGCTGGGCGGCAACCCCGCTCACCCCCTCTCCCACTTTCACGCGTGTGCGCTCGGCTATCTCGCGGGCATATCCGACTTGAAAACGAATGCGCAGGTCTTGGGTTTTCTCGTTCAACAGCAGAATGGCGAAAATTTCGTAGTCGATGACCTTGCGGACAAGCTCAGCAACCCGGCTCAACGTAGTGTCCAGGTCAAGCGTGGTGTTAATCACGTCTGCGACTTCCAGCAGAAGCGGATCGATTTTTGATTGAAATTCGGTCTCGGGAGCAGCCGTTTCCACGTTCCTATGATATCAGTCGGTTGCCGGAGCGCCAGAAATGCATCAGTTAGTTACGTGTTGATCGCGAGCCCATAGACACTGTTGGAAGCATCCAACATCGCCTCGGCCAATGTGGGATGAGCGTGGATGGTCCACATCAATTCCTCAACTGTCGCTTCCATCTGGATTGCAGCCACCGCTTCGGCGATCAATTCCGTTGCTTGCGGACCGATGATGTGCACCCCGAGAATCTCCCCATATTCCGCGTCCGACACGATCTTGATAAAACCTTCATGCTGCCCAACAATTGAGGCCCGCGAGTTCGCTGTGAAAGGAAATTTGCCAATCTTAAGGTTGTAGCCTGCTTCTTCGGCCTTTTTCTCAGTGAGACCGACACTGCCGATTTCGGGGTGGCAGTATGTGGCATTCGGAATGTGTTCGGGGTTAATTGGCTTCGCTTCCTTGCCCGCGATCTTTGTGACGGCGACTATTCCTTCCATCGCGCCGACGTGCGCCAGTTGGGGTGTTCCCAGCACAATGTCGCCGATCGCATAAACGCCCTGCTCGGTCGTCCGCATCCAGCTATCGGTTACGATAAAGCCGCGGTCGGGTTTGATCTTCGTCCTCTCAAGACCAATATTTTCCGTCCGCGGTTTTCGGCCAACTGCGATTAAGATTTTCTCTGCTTCAATCTTGTGCTGTTTGCCATCGACGCTGAACACCACGCCGATCCCTGTCTTCGTTTTGTCGACTTTGTCGACCTTTGCGCTCGTGTGAAAAGTTATTTCTCGTTTGCGATACACGCGGGCCAACTCTTTAGAGATGTCTTCGTCTTCGATGGGAACCAGGCGGGACAGCATCTCTAGGATCGTCACTTCGGTACCAAACGATTTGAAGATTGATGCGAACTCCACGCCCACGGCTCCGGCTCCCACGATTACCAGTGATTTTGGAAGCTCCTTCAAATCTAGTATTTCGATATTGGTGAGCACGCGGGAATCCGGCTCGAGGCCAGGCAACATCCGTGCCTCAGATCCAGTTGCCAGAATCACATGCTTAGCCTTTATATGGTTTTGCTTCGCGGCTGCCGTCACTTCAACGGTATGCACGCCGCTCTGCGCTGAGCCGGTCAGCTTGCCATAGCCTTTGATCGTCTCAACTTTGTTCTTGCGCATGAGGAACTCGAGCCCTTTGGCATGCTTGGTCACGATTTTTGATTTCCGCTCCTGAATGGCTGACCAATTTAACTTGCGGGACTCTACTCCGTCGATTCCGAACTCCTTCGCGTCCTTGAGATGATCCCAAATCTCTGCGTTGAAAAGCAGCGCCTTCGT
>Ga0187777_10001275_pt1 | contig 16427 bp, 17 predicted proteins | sample 1015_Q2_SP5_10_M_FD_132416 | JGI IMG/M metagenome (GOLD analysis project Ga0187777, IMG submission 132416) | Tropical peat soil microbial communities from peatlands in Department of Meta, Colombia - 1015_Q2_SP5_10_MG | ecosystem: Environmental > Terrestrial > Soil > Wetlands > Peat | place... | reverse complement strand
GCGGGCTCGCTCCCTTCGACGTCGATCTTCACGAACGCCGGCGTGCCGAAACGCTCGATGAGCGCGTCGAGGGTCAGCGTGTCGACGTCAACGGTCCGGTTCCATTCCACACCCGCAAAGTCCGCGTCCCTGGCGCGCGCCGCTCGCCAGCCTTCGTCGATCGTCGTGACGGTCGGCGTTCGATCGCTGATGAGCAGGGTGCGACGGCCGACTTCGTCGGAAACCGCGGCCTCGACGATCGTGACGGAGGGCGTTCGCCTGAAGGCGGCACGAAGCAGCTCGGCGAATGCCGGCTGCGGTTCGACGGCGACGACGCGGCAGCCGAGATCCGCGAGGGCCCGAACGCGGTTGCCCGCATGGGCGCCGATGTCGAACGTGAGCGAACCGGGCGGAACGAACGGCGCGTACAGACGTCGAAGGCGACGCTGCCGGAGCGGGATGCCGCGATAGATCGCGAGCGATCGGATGATGCCGAGCGCGCGATCGATCGCGCTCACGGCGCGTCGCCGCCGAACGCGTCGAGCAGCATGGGAAGGAGCGTGTGCATCTTGCCGAGAGCCGGCCGCCGCATATCGATGCCCTTGTAGAAGCCGTGCGCGATCAGCCGATCGAGCACCTCGCGGCGGCTGGCCACCACATGCACGGGCACGTCCCACGAGACCCCGGGACCGCTGACAACCGCGGGCGGCTCGTGGTCGCCGATGAGAATCATCACGAAATCATCGGCGGCATGGCGGCGCAGGTAACCGGCGAAGGTCTCGAACTCGTACGCCATCGAGTCGCCGTAGCTGGCGCTCAGATTCAACCAGTTCGGTTGACGGGCCAGCGCGCGTTCGGCGTCCGCGGCGGAGTAGGGCTGGTCGGTGGTCATTCGCGTCCAGTCCGGCTCGTACGGCGGCAGCGGCTCGAATGGCGTGTGGGGGCTGAGCGTCGGGAAGAACACGAACAACGGCCGGCGCGGGCGCCGGTTCACGTCGAGCTCATCGAGCTTCGCGAGCGAGAACTGATCGGGGATGGCGAACCAGCCGAACGCGGGTCCACGGTAGTCGAGACGATCGACGCCGTAGATGTCGTTGAACCCGTAGAACGATCCTTCGGGCCACAGGGTCTTCTGCCCCGGCATCACGGCGACGGTGCGATAGCCGTGCCGATCGAACGCCTTCACGAGCGTGTCGCGCGGCTGCATCATCAGGAGCTTGTTCGTATCGAGGTCGCGGACCTCGATGCCCGACAGCAGCGTGATGTGCGCCAGCCAGGAATTGCCGCCGAACGTCGGCGATTCGACGAACGCCGTGACGACGTCCCTGTTCGTCTCATGCACCGCGCGGGCGAACGCGTCGCGCGCCGGGCCGAGCCGCGCGGCGAGGTCGGCGCGTTGGTAGGTGACGGCGCCGTACGATTCGACGAAGAAGAGGAAGACGTCCGCGCCGTTGACTCTCGAGAAGCTCGACTCGATGGACGGACTTGGCGGGACGGCCCGGCCCCGCCGCAAACCATCGGCGACCGCGACCACCTGGCGTGCGTACACGCCGGTCACCGGGTTCGTGAACCACCCCTGAAGCCGGGAGCCGCCGAGGATCTCGCCCGCCCCGTACAGCAGGACGATGACCGACGCCGCTATGGCCACGGCGCGGCGTGCCTGCGGCGTCACCAGAAGGGCCGACGCCCGCGCGAGCGCCCAGGCCGCCGCGCCGTAGAGGAGCGCGACCGCGCTCACGAGCGCGGCCGCCACCGAGACCACCATCCAGGTCGGCGCCGCCTGCGCCAGCAGGGCGGTGACCGCCGGCAGAAACCGCAGGTCGAAGTACAGATTCAACTCGCGCCCGAACAGCGCCGCGGCGGTCACGTATTCGTAACGTCCGACGATCAGCAGCACCCAGCAGATCGCCAGCGTTCGCGTCAGCGCGCGAGGCACTCGGCCGGTGCGGACCGCCAGAACCGCGAGCGCCAGCATGACGATCGCGAGCTCGACCGAGAACGCCGAGTTCCAGGCGACGGCAGGCGTCGGCCACACGTTCTGAAATGTCAGCGACGCGTTCAACACGACGAGCGCGAGCAGGCCGGCGGGGACCGTCGACGGCGGCGCGGTGGAGCCGCGTGAACGCAGATAGAGCGCCGCGATGTCGACGGCGAACGAGTACGCCAGCGCGGCGAGCGCGACCGCGAGAAGCGGCTCGGCGACGATCCGTGGCACCGGAGGCGCGACGGCGATGAGCAAGGCGGCGATCTGAAGAACGCACACCGCCTTGCCACGCCAGCTGCCGGCGAGCGGCGCGCGCAGCCACGGCAGGACGAAGCCTGCTGCGACGAACGCGTATCGAAGCAGTCCGGCCGCGAGCACCCACGCGCCCGCCTTGTCGTGCTCCCAGGCGAGGACGGCGAGCGCCAGGATCAGCGCCGAATCCACTTCCATGTCGAACCGCGCGCCGAATTCGCTGGCCATCCCCGTCCGACGCGCCAGCCAGCCGTCAACGCCGTCGAGGATCGTGGCGGCTCCGCCGAACACGATGGCGGCCGCCGCGACCGAAGACGACGGTGCTTCGCCGATGAGGCCCGCGACCAGCGACACGAGGAGCGCGCGGATCGCCGTGATCCAGTTGGCGGGACCGAACTGAGGATAGGGATGGCGGCCACGGCGGTACCGCCAGGCCGCGGCCATGCCGGCCGCGTAGACGGCCGCTGCTTTCGCGAAGTACACCCGAAGGGATTGTATCGTGCGCGCGTCAGGCGGGAGAATGTGCGGATGCCTTCACGCGCGGCACGCGCGTTCTGGGTCGCCGCGCCGGGGCGCGGCGAGCTCCGCGACGAACCCCTCCGCGAACCGCGGGCGGACGAGGTCGCGGTTCGCGCGCGCTACAGCGGAATCAGCAGGGGCACGGAAGCGCTGGTCTTCAGCGGCCGCGTGCCGGCCAGCGAACATCAACGGATGCGGGCCCCGTTTCAGGACGGCGAGTTCCCGGCGCCGCTCAAGTACGGCTACGCGAACGTCGGCACGATCGAAGGCGGCGCCCGCGACGGCGAATCGGTGTTCGTGCTGTTTCCCCATCAGACGCGGTACGTTGTTCCGGCGGCGGCAGCGCACAGGATTCCTGCGGCTGTCCCGCCGGCGCGCGCCGTGCTGGCCGCGAACCTCGAGACCGCCATCAACGGCCTGTGGGACGCCCAGCCAGCAGTTGGCAACCGCATCGTCGTGATTGGCGCCGGAACCGTGGGATGCCTGGTGGCATGGCTCGCGCGCCGAATCCCAGGAACCCGCGTCCTGTTGAGCGACGTGAACGCTTCGCGGGAATCGGTCGCCGCGCAGCTCGGCGTCGCGTTTGCCGCGCCCGATCGCTTGACGCCGGATTCGGCCGATCTGATCGTTCATACGAGCGGCTCGCCCGACGGCCTGACTCGCGCGTTGCAGGTCGCCGACTTCGAGGCCACGATCGTCGAGATGAGCTGGTACGGTACGACGGTCGTTCCGCTGCCGCTTGGTGAAGGATTTCACGCCAAGCGCCTGACCATCCGCTCATCGCAGGTCGGCGTCGTGGCCGCCGCTGCCAGGCCGCGATGGGATTCGCGGCGCCGGCTCGAGCTGGCGCTGTCGCTCCTGACCGATTCGGCGCTCGACGCGTTGATCACCGGCGAGAGCCCGTTCGACTCGCTTCCGGACACCATGGCGCGGCTGGCCGCGAGCCCTGGAAACACGATTTGTCATCGTATCCGCTATGACTGACATGTATAGCGTGATCGTTCGCGATCACATGATGGTTGCCCACAGCTTCCGCGGCGACATGTTCGGCCCGGCCCAGCACCTTCATGGTGCGACGTTCGTGGTGGACGTCGAGTTCAGAAGCCGCACGCTGGATCCATCGGGCGTCGTCGTCGACATCGGCCGCGCGGCCGCGGCGCTGCGGGACGTAATGGCCGCGCTCAACTACCGCAACCTCGACGACGATCCCGCGTTCGCCGGCGTCAATACGACCGCCGAAGTGCTGGCGCGCGCTGTGTTCGATCGAATGGCCGCGGCGATCGCGGCGGGGAGTGTCGGCGCGGGCGCGGTGGAGAGCCTGCGCGTCACGCTCCGCGAGTCGCACATCGCGGCGGCGGCGTTCGAGGGCGCGCTGCCCCGGGCCTGAGAGCGCGTGGCGCCGATCACGTTCCTTCAGCCGGGCCGGCTCGAGACGCGCACGGGCGGATCGATCTACAACCGGCGAATCGTGGACGGCCTCCGAACGATGGGCCACGAAATCGTCGTTCACGAGCTCGACTCGACGTTCCCGCTCGCGGCGGATCGAGCGATCGAACAGGCATCGGCGATAGTGACCGCCGTTGCCGACCGAGGCGTGGTGATCGCCGACAGCCTGCTCGTCGCCGCGCTCGCGGATGTCCTGCTCCGAGAGGCGGCGCGTCTTCACCTTCTTGCGTTGATGCATCTTCCCGTGGCGCTGACGCCAGGTCTCGGATCGGAAATCGCGGAACGCCTCGGACGCCGCGAGGCACGCGTGCTGCGGGTGGCCTCGCGTGTGGTGGTGACGGGCCGGTCGATGGTGGATGCCGTCTCGACGCACGCCGCGGATCTCTCGCGGGTGGTCGTCGTCGAGCCCGGCGTCGACGCGGCGCCGGTTCGCCAGCGTTCACATGAAGAAGGAACACTGCAGCTGTTGTGCGTCGCGAATGTCGTTCCGGGGAAAGGGCACGATCTGTTGCTCGACGCCCTGTCCGCGTTGACCACTCGACCATGGCACCTGACGTGCGCCGGCAGTGTGACGCGCGATCGCCGGTTCGTCGAGAAGCTGGCAGCGCAGGCCAGCGACCGAGGCGTCGCCTCACGCGTGTCCTTCGCAGGTGAACTGGACGATGACGCGCTGGCAAGCGCCTATGCGCAAGCGGATCTCTTCGTCCTGCCGACCCGGTTCGAGACATACGGCATGGCCGCAGCCGAGGCGATTGCTCACGGCCTGCCGGTCGTGAGCACCGCCACAGGGGCGATTCCGTCAATCGTCGGCGATCTCGCGGGACTCGTGGTTGCGCCGGACGACGTCGACGCGCTGCGCGGCGCGCTGGCGCTGGTCATGGACGACCGATCCGTCCGGCGCCGTTTTCGCGCTGGCGCGCTCAGGATGCGGACACGGCTGCGCAGTTGGGCGACGGCGGCGCAGGAGTTCGGTCACGTCGTCGAGGCGGCGGCCCGTGGCTGAGCCGCTATCGACATGGCTGAGCCTCCGCGAGGCGACGGATGCCGCGGCCAGGTCGCGCTCGCTGACCGAGGCCGTGGCGCGCCGGCTGAGCGATCGGCGTCCACTTCGTGCCGTCGATCTCGGCACCGGCACGGGGTCGAACGTGCGGTACCTCGCGCCGGTTCTTGGACCCGAACAGGAATGGCTCGTTGTCGATCGCGACGCGTCGGTGCTGGCCGACTTTCGCGCGCCGGCTGGCATTCGCGTCGAGCATCGTCAGGCTGATCTCGACGGCGCGCTTCGAGCCGCCGACATCTGGGCCAGCCGGGATCTCGTCACCGCGTCGGCTCTGCTGGATCTTGTTTCACCGGCCTGGCTTCAGGCGGTCGCGAAGCGATGCGCCGCCAGCCGGGCGGTGGCGTTGTTCGCGCTCACCTACGACGGCCGGTCCTCATGTGAGCCGGCGGATCGCGAGGACGACGATGTGCGACGGCTGCTGAATCTGCACCAGCTCCGTCGTCAGACCGACAGCGGCGGCGCGGCCGGGCCCGGCGCCGTGGATGCGGCCGTGACGGCGTTCGGCGCCGTGGGATACGACGTGCGCCGGGAGCGGAGCGACTGGCGCGTCGGGCCGGAATCGGCCGCGATGCAGCGCGAGCTCTTCGACGTGTGGGCGACGGCCGCGGCGGAAATCGCGCCGGAGCGGAAGCGGGCGATCGACGAGTGGCTCGCGCGTCGGCTTGTGTACCTCGGCGCGGGCCGCTCGACGATCGTGGTGGGTCACGAAGACCTCGCGGCGTGGCCGCGTCAGTGATTGAACGCCTGATCGAACGCGAGTAGATCGATCGCCTGCGTGAGCGCGGTCCTGGCCTCCTGCACCTGAACGCCGGCCGCCTGCCGTTTCTGCTTCAGGGCGCCGAGCTGGTCTTCCGATGTCGCGAGCTGCGACGCATATCGTTTGGCGAGCGCCCGCTCCTCCGCACTGTCGCGGAGCGCCGACAGGTTCTGCCGGAGCCGTGCTTGATCCTGGGCAACCGCTTCGACGTCCCGGTCGAGTCCGGCGGCCGCCGCCTCGAAGGCCGCGAGCGCCGCCTTCTGATCCACGATCGAGACGAGCGCCGTCTTCACGGATTCGTTGGCGCCGACGACCCGGATCAAGACGTCGAGATGGGTGTTGTCCAGCGACGACACCTGAGTGGTCTCCTGCTCCGGTCGGACTTCGTCGATCGTCAGCGTCGCTGTTTGCCGGGCGCCGACGTCGACCTTGAAGCGATACGCCGAAGCGGTGGTTTCGGCGGCGTGAACGCCGCCGGCGAGTGACCAGCCGGCCCGGACGGGGTGCTCGATCACGACCGTGCGGCCATTTTCGTCGTTGTTCCGGATCGTGTACACGCGACGGTCGCGCTGTTCGCGGTATTCGATCAGGACGCCGCGCGAGACGACCAGTCGATTGAGGGCGACTCTGCCGTCGCCTTGATGCGACTCGACCTGCACCGCCGCGTCGACGCCGTACGACACGAGTCGTCGCTCGCCGGGCTTGACCGCGTCGAGCAGGCCCTCGCCGCCGAAGACGCCGTCCTCGAGGACGGTGAACGAACCGGCGTCCAGCGTCAGATCCGTCGAGTTGGTGAGCCAGAGCGCGCGGAGCGGCTGCCGTCCGGTGCGTTCGCTCCACAACGACACGCGGTCCGCGTCGACGTGCGCGTTCACGATCGGAATCAGCGCGGACTGGTTTCGGCGGATCGAGATCGGCGTCGAAATGTGGTACTCGAAGAGGTCGGTCAGGTTCTGGGCGCCCGCGCCGGGGTTGAGGTTCTGCTGTCTTGCGAACGCGGCAGTGGCCGGCGCGGCGGCCAGGCCGCCAACAACCCCGCCCCCGCGGCCGCCGGCGCCGCTCGGCTTCTCGCCGGTGATGGTGACCGATTCGTCAACCGAATCGACCTTCAGCGCCGGATCATGCGTCTGAGGCGTCACCATCGCGGATTGCGGCGGCTGGACAACCGGACGCCGGACGTACCTCGGCTGGGAGATCTGCTGGATGAACGACTGCGGCGCGCCTGCGATCAACGAGAGGTCGACGTTGGTCCAGTCTTCCGCGCTCACGTTGTCGACGATCGCCCAGCCCTGGACGGTCGGCTGTTCGCCGTCGCGGGCCAGCAGAACTCGATAACTCGTCTTCCAGATCGGCGCTTCGACGACGTACGTGACGAGCACGTCGCGCTGGCCGGCGCCGTTTGTCGCGATGGTCAGGCGGCGGCGGTCAGCCGTCCGCGTCGAGGCCAACGCCGAGACGTATGACGCCATCTGCCCGGCCGAGTCGCGGTCGAGGACCGTCACGCGGGCCGCGGGCGACAAGGCGATGCGGCGAAGCTCACCGCTGTTCGAGACGAGCGTCAGCTGATCGCTGACCGGCGGCGTGCTTCCCTGCGCCGGACGCTGGCGCTCGACGCCAACCACCCGCCCCGTGAGCGTCGTGCCGCCACTCGTGACCTGAATCTGCGCGCCACGCAGCCCCTGCAACAGGTCAATCAGTGTTCCGCCGTCGCCAGCAGGCGGTTGGGCTGAATTCAGCTGATGCTGCAGCGGGTCGGTGGAGTTGTACGAGACCCCAGCAATCGTGCCGTTGCCCAGGTCCAGGGCGGTGAGCGTGTTCAGAACGTCGTCGAGCTGGCTGCTGGAAAGATCGAGCGCAAGCGACCCGTTGTCCCGGACACGGCCAATGTGTTCGATATACGAAACGCCGTTCTTGTAGAGGACCACTCGGCGGACCGCGAGCGGCGTCGCCGCTGGCGCCGGGCGCGGCACGCGCGCCGAAGGGGCCTGTCCCTGCCCGTATGTGACCTGGAGACCAACGAAGACACCGACAATGATCGCGAACGCGAGTCGTCGCATGACGCACCTCCAGAGAACGGCCTACAGAGAGTTGGACCCCTCCCGCGGCCGTTCGGTCTGGAAACTTCGGCGTTCGTCAGCGGCGCATGGTGTTCATGAACAGGTCATACACGCGAGACGGCAGGATGCGCATTGCCTTCATCGGCCATGACAGCCGCGCCGGGAAATGAATCTCCTTCTTTCGCCGTTGGAGTCCGCGGACGATCCGTTCGGCGGCATCGTCGGCTTCGAGGAGAAACGGCATGTAGAAGGTGTGCCGGTCGGTCAACGGCGTTCGAACGAACCCCGGATTGATCGTTGTCACCGCAATCCCCTTCGGCGCGAGTTCGAACCGCAGCCCGTCCATCAAGTAGATGACAGCGGCCTTGGACGCGCCGTATTCGACGGCGGCTGGCAGAGCCCGGTACCCGGCCAGGCTGGACACCGCGGCCACATGCCCGCTGCCTCGCGCAATCATCGCGGGCAGCACGGCTTCGAGTCCGTACACGACGCTGAAGTAGTTCAGGCGCATCGTCGCCGCGAAGTCGCCTTCGACGACGCCGCCGGCGTTGAAGACGGCGAGGTCGATGCCGCCCCAGCGCTCCTCGATCAGGCGCGCGGCGCCGACGACCGCCTCGCGATCGGTCACGTCAGCCGGCGCGACGAGGGCGCGCGATTCGTCGAAGGCGGCGGTGAGCTGCGACAGAAGGTCGGCACGACGCGCGGTCACGGCCACGCGCGCGCCGCGGCGGAGGAGAGAACGGGCGAGGGCGGCGCCGATCCCGGTGCTCGCGCCCGTGATCCAGACGCGCCGGTCGGCGAATGCCCCCATTACTGCGGCCGGTGGAAGAGGCCGCCGTAGACCGCCTTCGCGAGGATGTGTCCCTGCATCGCCCGCATCACGTTCGCGCGCGTCACGAACGCGTCCGCGTCCGCCGCAATCGGCGTCACGTCGAGCGTGGTGTCGAGCGCGTAGATCTCGAACATGTAGTGGTGCTTCGGTCCGTTGGCCGGCGCGCCTGGTCCACGGTACATCGGACCGGTGACGCTCATCTGGCGGCTGCCGTCAGGACGCGGCGAACCTTTGGGTACACCTTCGGGAAGGCCTTTCGTGGTGGCCGGGAGATTCCAGACCAGCCAGTGCACCTGATCGTCCGTCGTTCTGTTCCTGGCGACGTCGAGGTCGCGCACGTTCAGGACGAACGACTGCGTGTCGGCAGGCGCGTTCGCCCAGCTAATCGCGGGCGACAGGCCTTCGCCAGGCGCAACGCCCGGAGCCGCCTGCGTGAACTTCACCGGGATGTCACCGCCGTCCGGAAAGCCGGCGACCGCGAGCGTCATGGCCGGCGCAGCAGGCGCCTGGGCTCCGCCTGGCTGCTGTGCGGCAATCGCCGTCGTGAGCAGAATCAACGTGACTGGAATGAGTGCGGATACGTCGCGCATGCGTTCCCCCTTTTTTCTCGATTCTACGACGCCAGGATTGTGCCGCCGTAGAATGGAAACCGCGATGCAGAGGTGGGTGTGGACAGCGGGCGTGGCGGCCTTCGCGGCGGCGGCGATGGTCTCGATCGTGGCCCAGCCGCCTGACGCATTCGTCGAATCGCGCGATCATCCGGCGATCTCCTATACGCACGGGCCGACCGACACGGCGATCGACCATCTCAACCAGAGGCTGGCTGACGGATCGACCACGCTGGCGCCGACGGCTTCGACCGGACGGCTCAAAGCCGTGCTGGATGCGCTCGACATCCCGGTCGAATCGCAGGTCGCGGTGTTCTCGAAGACCTCATTTGAAGCCGATCGCATTTCGCCGAGCAACCCCAGGACGATCTACTTCAACGACACGACCGCCATCGGATGGGTCCGCGGCAGCTCGCTCATCGAGGCGGCGGCCGAGGATCCGCGGCAGGGCGTCATTCTGTACTCGTTGGACGAGTCGCCCTCGGCGGGACCGAAGCCCGGCTTCGTGCGAGACGACGACGACTGCCTCATCTGTCACCTCACGTGGGACACGATGGGCGTGCCTGGCTTTCAGGTGTTCAGCACTTACCCGCGCGTGGACGAATCGCAGTATGCCAACGGCAGCATCTCCGATCACCGGCTCCCGTTCGGCATGAGGTGGGGCGGCTGGTATCTGACCGGCACTCCCCCGGCGCGCGGCCACCTGGGCAACGTCGTCGGTCGACGTCGCCTTGGCGAGATGGCCACGCTCGACGCGGCGATCGACACGAAAGGACTGCTGTCTCCATACAGCGACGTTGTGGCGCTGATGGTGCTGGAGCACCAGAGCCGCGCGGTCAACCTGATGACGAGGCTCGGATGGGAAGCCCGGGTCGCGAACGACGGCGATACGCCCAAAGTTCGCGCGGCGGCGGCGGATCTCGCCGACTATCTGCTCTTCGTCGACGAGGCGACATTCATTCGGCCGGCCCGCGGCTCGTCCGGATTCGCCGCGCTGTTCTCGGCGGGCGGTCCTCGCGATTCGAAGGGCCGATCGCTCAGACAGCTCGATCTCGATCACCGGCTGCTGAAATATCCGTGCAGCTACATGATCTACGCGCCCGCCTTCGACGCGCTGCCCGATCACGCGCGGGACCTGGTTTACCAGCGGCTCTGGGCGATTCTGTCCGGCGCCGATCATGAGAAGAAATACGCCGCGCTGTCGGCGACAGACCGCCGGGCAGTCGTCGAGATTCTGCGCGACACCAAGCCAAACCTCCCGTCGTATTTTCGCTCCTAGCAGGCCCGAAGGCCTGCGCCACGCCGTCTCCTGACTCCTGTAGTGCAGACCTTCAGGTCTGCCGTGACCTTCAGGTCTGCCGTGACCTTCAGGTCTGCCGTGACCTTCAGGTCTGCCGTGACAGCTGCCCTCCGCCCGTCGTCAGGCCACCCTCGCGTGCGGTTGATACGCCCCGACGGGTGCGCGGCTGGAGACCGCGAGCCGGTTCCAGCTGTTGATGACGATGGCGCCGAAGGTGAGCGCGACGATCTCGGCTTCGTCGAAGACCGCCGAGACGCGTGCGTAGGTCTCGTCAGGAACGTGCGTGTCCGCCACGCGCGTCACGGCTTCCGTCCATTCGAGCGCCGCGCGCTCGCGCTCGGTGAAGAACGGCGTCTCGCGCCACGCGTTCAACGCGTAAATGCGCTGCTCGGTTTCGCCGGCCGCGCGGGCATCCTTCGTGTGCATGTCGATGCAGTAGGCGCAGCCGTTGATCTGCGACGCGCGAATCTTGATGAGTTCGAACAGCGAGGGCTCCAGATGCGCTGCGGTTTCGGCCGAAAGCGCGAGCAGGGCCTTCGTCATGCCGCTGTTCAGGTATCTCGCGGTGTCGATCCGTGGGGTCATGATTCGTCTCCTCTCAGGTGTTCAGGGCAAAGACGCGAGGCCGGCCTGCGGTGTGACCGACCCCGGCCCCGACGCTTCAGCCCAGCTTGTCCGGGTTGACCACTGCGTACACGGCAAGAATGCGCTCCCCGTCGGTCGCGATGGACATCGTTGCCGTGAGCCGACCTCCATCGCGGATGCGCAGCCCGGCTTCGCCGTTGATCGTGGCAACCTCAAGCGTGCGGTCCACCGCCCAGAACTTGTCTCGAAGCCCGAGCACGAGCTTGACGATGCGCTCCGCGCCCGAGACTGGGTGCGGCGCGGCGGCGGTGCGGCCGCCGCCATCAGCGGTCCACGTGGCGTCCGGCGCGAACAGCTGCAGGAGCTTCTGTTCGTCGCGCGCGTCGAGCGCCGTCATGAACTGCCGCAGCAGGCCCGTCTTCTCGGTCTCGGTCGCATCGAATCGCTTGCGATCACCGCGGACCCGCTCGCGCGCGCGGTGCACGACCTGACGCACGGCGGCTTCCGTCCGGTCCAGCGCGGAGGCTCACGCTCGGTCTTGAGCCGGCGCAGGCGATCGATGGCGAGCCGGCTCGTCGTGGTGACGAGCCACGCTTCCGGGTTCTCGATCCGTTCGCGCTCGGCCTGATGCCAGCGGAGGTAGGCTTCCTGAACGATGTCTTCGGCGTCGCCGCTCGACCCGAGCATGCGGTACGCCAGGCCGAACAGCCGGCCGCGCAGCGATTCGAAGACCGAGGTCGAGACATCGGACCGGTTCACGCCTTTATTCTCCTGCGATCAGAGACGCGCGAACCGTTCCCGGTGTGACAGCTCGGCTAGGGCTCCCGCTCGTACACCTCGACGCCTGTGGTGTTCTGACGGGTTTCGGTCACGGTGAGGGTCTTCCCGTCGGGCGATACCTTGAAGACCTCCTTGTCGATGACCTGTCCTCTGTCCTTGCCATCCCGTTCGACGGTGTTCGTGTCGATCCGGTGGAACGACACGGAATCGAGCGGCATCGAAATGTCGGGCTTGTAGTCCTTGCCGTCGACGTTGAACGTGTAGCTGAGTGTGTACCGCTCCTCACCCCCGCGGCCTCCGCCGGTGGTGTTGATCGTGTGCTTGATCCCGTCCTTCACTTTCGCGAACGTCATCGTGCGATCCGACGGCGCGGCCCCGATGAACGTCGACTTGGCCGGCTCGAGCTTCCAGTTGCCGATGAGCGGACCGTCGGCGGCCCACACCGCGCCGCTGACGCCGAAGGTGAACGCCGTCACGACGATCCCCGTGCGTACGACACGATCGATCATGGAACCCTCCCTTTTCCCCTTTTCCTCACGCCGCCGCTCGCTTTACTTCTTCTGCGCGGTCGCCGCCGCCTCTTCGCGCCGGTATTGCTCGATCTTGTCCATGTACTCTGGGTAGATGCTCGCTTTTCCGCCCCTGGTCGCTTCGAACGGCAGGTTGTGCGCCTTCGCGAAATCCGTCGGCTTGTTGCCGAGCGGATAGTGCGCGACCCAGCCCTGCGGCTTGTCGCCCAGTTCGTCGACCGACTCGAACGGATTTCCGGCCGCGAGATTCATGTTCGTGGCGACCTGCCACGTCTGCGTGCGCACGAACGGCTCTTCGAGATACGTCGGGTCGTCGACGCTGAAGAAGCTCGTCATGTAGAGGCCGTGGCGGAAGAAGTGTTCGACGAACGTGCTGTAGTCGCCGACGATGACGCCGTTGCGCTGAATCTTGGCGAGCTTCATGTGCGTCGTGGTCACGACGAGCTGGCCGTTTTGCCAGGTGCCGGTCGAGAAGCCGTCCCAGGTGTGTTCGGAAAAATCCGACGGGTGAGGACGGCCGTCCATCCAGATGACGCGGTCCGCCCGGCCGAAGCCGCCGGCGATCGCGTACGCGACGAACTGCTGCGTCGTCGGATCGAGCACCCGCAGGATCCGCAGGTTCGGTCCGGGCCCGCGCATCAGGTACTGCACGGGATGTGGCTGCGCCTGGCGCTCGGGCTCTGACAGGCTGCTCGCGTCCCACGTGTCGGCGTACTGGCGCGCCGCGTCATTGAGCGGGATGCCCGTGTAGTCGCCCAGCTCGGGCCCGGGCGCGCGATGCGGCTGATCTTCGTTGCTGACGACGGCCCAGTCGCCGGAAATATCGGTGCGAATCGGGGCCGCGGCCCCCTGCGCCGACGGGCTCGATCTGGATAACAGCCCGATGCCGCCGCAGACGACGAGCGTTGCCAGGGCCACCTGCCGTGTGTTGAGCATCCCGACCTCCGTGGCTGAGATCTATATCATATGGGAGCCCATATGATCAGCGCCATCGGAGCCACCTCGACGATAATCTCTGCTCCTACAGAAGAGGTTGGCTATGTCGAATGGCTGGCGGCGTCCAAAGGCGGCGGCGTTCGCGGTAATCGGACTGATGACGGCGTACGTGCTCTACCACAACGAGAGCTTTCTCGTTCGGCCTTCCGATCCGAACTGGCCGCACTACCGTGATCTGGGCTGGCTGTTGCTGGTCCACGGCGTTGCGGGCGGGTCGGCGCTTCTTCTCGCGCCGCTGCAGTTCTCCGAGCGGCTCAGGCGGCGATTCGTGGCGATGCACCGGATCGCCGGCCGCATCTACGTGTTCGGCGTGTTCGTGCTCGCGCCGTTTGGCGCCTACATCCAGTACGTCGATCAGCAGTCTGGCGCGTCCTGGACGTTCACGGTGGCGGCGGTCGTCGACGCCATCCTGCTGGCGGGAACGGCCGCGATCGCGTTCGTGTATGCGCGGCAGCGGCAGATCAGGCAGCACCGGCAGTGGATGACGCGGAGCTACGCCGTGGCCCTGGTGTTCTTCGAGGTGCGCGCGATTCTGGGGCTGACCGGTTGGGAGCGGCTGGGCGACGTGGTGAGCGAGACGGTGATCTGGTGCTGTCTGGCGCTTGCCGTGGTGATCGGCGACGTCGCGAACGACTGGTATGACGCCGTGCCCCAGCGCGCGGCGGCGCGCGGCGAGGTCCGTCAGGAGACGGTAGGGCAGCTGGCGTGACGAGCGTCCGCGACTACTACGACTTCAACACCCGCCGGTGGTTCACGCGGCGGCGGACGCCGGAGAACATCCACCGCGAAGTGTGGGCCGATGGCGTGAGGTCGCGTTCGGAAGCGTTCCAGTACGTCGATCAACTGGTGTTGAGGGAGGTGCTGGCGGCAGTCGGCGAAGCCGAGCCGCCGCCGCACGTCCTGGACCTCGGCTGCGGCGTGGGCAGCACGCTCATCCTCCTGGCCGAGCGCGCGCCGATTCGTGGAACCGGCGTCACGATCAGTCCGGTGCAGGCGGCGTTTGCCGCCGAGCGGATCCAGCGCGCGGGGTTGTCGGGCCGGCTGTCCTGCATCGAAGCGGATTACCTTCAGCTCCCGCCGTCGCTCGCGCCGGCGCAGATCGCGTTTTCGATCGAGGCGTTCATTCACGCGGCCGACACGGCCGCGTATTTCGCGTCGGCCGCCCGTGCGCTGGCCCCCGGCGGACTCCTTGTCATCTGCGACGATTTCCTCACCGAGCAGGGCGCGGGTCCGCTGCCGCGGCGCGCCTCGCGGCATCTCGACCGCCTTCGCCGGGGCTGGCTCGCTTCGTCGCTCGTGACGCGCGCGCACGCCGACGAACACGCGCGCCGCGCGGGATTCGTGCTGATGAACGACGTGGATCTGACCCCCGGGCTGCGCCTCCGGCGGCCGCGCGACCTCGTCACCGGTCTCGTGCTGCCGCTCGGCCGCCTCGTGCCGCTTCCCGCCTGGCAGCGCGAGAGCTTGATCGGCGGGCACGCGCTGCAGGCCGCGCTCGCGTCAGGACTCGTGCAGTTTCGGTTCGTCGTGTGGCGGTTGAACGGGGGCGATCGCGATTATCGAGACACGCAGCGGCCGGTGGTGAGCCGCCAGCTCTCGACGTCGATGTAAGGCTCGCTCGCGACCGGAACGGAGCCCGGAGATGGCGCCGGCCCGATTCGCACACCGCCGCCGACGTTGACGCCGGGGTTCAGCGTCTGGCCTTTCCGCATGAGGCCGGTGATCTCGATCGGCGCGCCCTCGTGAGCCTTGATGTCGGCCATGAGCTTCTTTGGTCCGTTCATCCGCAGGTGCGTGCCTTCGGCAATCTCGAAGGTGCCCGCCGATTCCGTCGTCCTCGGCCCGACGGTGAACACGTAGCCCTTGCTGCACCCGGGAATGGCGACCCGCACCGAATCCTTGGGAACCGGTTTGCTTTCCTGGGCCACGAGCGGCGCGCCGAGCGCGAGCGTGGCAGCCGCGAAGAAGGCGCGCAGCCTCATGGCCGCATTGTATCGAGATTTCTTACAGAGACGTATTTCAGACTGGAGCGTTGATGGTCCATAGTGAGGTACCTCTGCGGAACTGCGGTGCAAGACTCGCACCCGCTGCGGGGCGGAGTGTGCGGGAGGGGGCGTGGCAAAGCGAAGAACGACGCGATCGAAGTCTCGGAACACCCTGGCTGGAACGTCCACGTCTCCGGGGTTTCCGGGAGAAAGCGCGAAGTATCGCGCGGCGCGCAACACGCTGCTGAAGCGTGAGGTCGCGCTGAGGCGGCAGCTCGAAGCCGTGGCCGGCGAGCGACGCAAGCTGCCGCTCGGGGGCGTCCTGAAAGAGGATTACGTGTTCGAAGGGCCGAACGGGCCCGTGCGGTTCTCCGATCTTTTCAGCGGAGGCAAGGACACGCTGCTCGTCTACAACTTCATGTTCGGCCCGAACATGGGCGCCGCCTGTCCGTATTGCACGTCGATTCTCGATGGCGTCGATCGCGCGGCACCGCACATCACCCAGCGCGTCAATCTCGCCATCGTCGCTCGATCACCACTGGCGCGCGTGCTTCCGTTCGCGCGCGAGCGCGGGTGGCGGCATCTGCACCTGCTGTCGTCGGCGGACAACACCTACAATCGCGACTACCACGGCGAGAGCGACGCGGGCGATCAGTGGCCGATGATGAACGTGTTCGTCCGGCGGAGGGGGAAGATTCACCATACCTGGGGCAGCGAGATGTTCTTTGCCCCGCCGGACAAGGGACAGGATCCGAGG
>Ga0187777_10001273_pt1 | contig 16456 bp, 13 predicted proteins | sample 1015_Q2_SP5_10_M_FD_132416 | JGI IMG/M metagenome (GOLD analysis project Ga0187777, IMG submission 132416) | Tropical peat soil microbial communities from peatlands in Department of Meta, Colombia - 1015_Q2_SP5_10_MG | ecosystem: Environmental > Terrestrial > Soil > Wetlands > Peat | place... | reverse complement strand
GACCTGACCTCGCTCGAGGTGGAGTACGGCGGCAAGGACGAGGAGGCCACGCGCCCGGTGCTGATCGCGGCGCTCGAGGGGTTGCTCACGGCGGTGGGTGCGGGTCCCGTGAGCCTGGTGAACGCCATGGTGCTGGCGGAAGAGCGGGGCATTCGACTGACGCGGCGCACCGGCGCCGCCGAGTCGGGATTCGAAACGTCGATCGGCGTGCGGGTCGAGAGTGGTCGAACGCAGGTTCGCGTCGCCGGCGCCCTCGTGGGATCGAACCGCGGCCGCGTCGTTCGCATCGACGACTATCACGTCGATGTCGTCCCCGAGGGCTGGCTGCTCGTCATCAAGAACCGCGACGTGCCCGGCGTGATCGGCCGCGTGGGAACGTTGCTCGGTGAGTCGGGGATCAACATCGGCAGCTGGCACCAAGCGCGGGACGCGGGCTCCGGCCAGGCGCTCGCGGCGATCACCGTCGACCAACCCCCAGTCGACGGGGTGTGTCGCCGCATCGAACAGCTTCCCGACATCCTCGAGGTGCGGCTCGCGCATTTCGGCGACTGAGCGGTCGTTCTGATGGCCGACTCGTCCGGGGGCCGGTAGATTCCCCGCACCAACTGATTGACGCCGTCACCCCTCACACATCCGCCGGCGGCCGTCTGGCGTACTCTGTGGGGCCACCACAGGAGCTACGCGTGACCGTCGTACACTACGAACGCGCCACCCTCGGCGCGACGTTTCTCCCCGTCGGCCAGATGCTGCAGCTGGACCGCGTGACCGCGGTCGCAGGCGAGCGCATCACGGCCGAGATGGACGTGAGCCCGGGGCATTGGGTGTTTCCGATGCACTTTCCTGGAGATCCCGTATTCCCGGGATGCTTCCTCATCGAGGCGGCCGGTCAGCTCGTGGCGTTGTGGGGGTGGGACGCGGGTCTCCGGGGACGGCCGCGGATGGCCAAGGCGAGCGCTGAGTTCGAGAGCCCCGTGTGCGCCGATGACAAGACCGTCACGCTCGACGGGAGCGTCCGCCGCCGCCGCAACATGTGTTTCGGCACGGTGAGCTTCCTCGCGTCCGGTCGGGCCGTGGCGAAAATCGACGTCGTGATCGTCGTCGTGCCCGAAGAGAACGGGCGCTGATCGAGTCCTACCGTCCCATTCGATGCAGCTCCACGCGCCGATTGCGGGCGCGACCCGTCGGCGTCGCGTTCGAATCGAGCGGGTTGGCCGAGCCGAACCCGCGCGCGGTGACCTGCGTCCCCGGTACGCCTTGCCCCATGAGGTAGGCTCGCACCGCGTCTGCCCGCGCCTGTGACAGGCGGATGTTGGCGGCCTGCACACCCTGATCGTCGGTGTAGCCGGCAATCTCGACCCGGATCTCCGGGTGCGCCTTGAGGCTCAACGCCACCTGTTCGAGGCTCCCGAGCGAGGCGCCGGTCAACCGGGCACTTCCCGTCTGGAAATTGACTCCCTGCAGGACGAGCGCGCGCGTCGGGCTCGAGAAGAGGACTGGACAGCCCAGCGCATCCACGGTCACGCCCGGCGGAGTCCGCGGGCAGCGATCGATCGAATCGGGGATGCCGTCGCCGTCTGAATCCTTCGGAATGGTGCACCCGCTCGCGTCCACCGTCTCGCCGGCCGGCGTGTTGGGACACTTGTCGATCGAATCGGGCACGCCGTCTCCATCGGAATCGATCGGGCAGCCGACCGCATCGACTTTGACGCCGTGCGGCGTGTTGGGGCACTGGTCGAGCGAATCGACCACACCGTCGCCGTCCGAATCCTTCGGGAGCGAGCAGCCGTTGGCATCCACCTTGTCGCCAAGCGGTGTGCCGGGGCACTTGTCGAGGGCATCCGGGACTCCGTCGGAGTCCGAGTCTTTCAGTGGAGGGCTCGGAGGAGCGACGCGAACGCCCGACGGCGGTGGCTGCGTCGGGGTCGGGAGTGCCGTGGGGAGCCGCGGCCCGGCGGCCGGGCCGCGACGGCCGATCAGGAGATCGATGCCCGCCTGGAGCGCGAAATTCCAGTTGTCCTGCACGCCGGGACCGCTGTTCGACGGCGAAGGGAAGTAGTCGCCCACGAGTCCCACGCGCACGGCGACGTGCGGGTTGAGATCGACGCGCGCCTCGAACAGCCCGGTGATGCCGTCCTCCCAGACGCTCGATCCGTCGCGCACGGCGTTGTGGACATATCCGGCGCCGAAGAGCAACGCCGTCTTCGGGTCGACGGGCACACCATAGATGAGCCGCGCGCGAAGTGGGATTTCCTTGAGGCTCCCGCCCGGGGCGGTGCCGGGGGCGGAATACGCGGCCGATCCTTCGACGGCAAAGTCCCGCGCGATCCAGACGCCCACCGTTCCCCCGATGCCGATCGCGTCGCTGAGGATGAGCGACGGATCGTACCGCGTCAGCTGCGCGAAACCACCGATCTCGATGGTGCCGGGGCGTTGGGCAGCGACGGCAGAAGCGGTCAGGAGCGCCAGTACCACAGCCGCGCTCGCGGGGACGGTCACTCGCATGCGGGCTCCTGGTGTCAGGTCGCGATTTCCGGCGTGAGCGACGTTCCCAGCCCATCGCCCGGGGCGGATGCGGTGGGAGCGGGGCTCGGCGGCACAGCCGGCGGCTCGCCGGGTTGGTCGACGACGATGCGGAACGTCTTGACCGCCCCCTGCAGCCGGTCGGCGGCTTCGGCGAGCTGGTTCGCGGACGAGGCGATCTCCTCGGTGGACGCCGACTGCTGCTCACTCGAGGCGGCGATTTCCTGCGCTGAGGCCAGCAGGCCATCGGTGCCCTCGGCGACCGCCGCGAGGCGTGCGGCGATCTCGTCGACGAGGCGCCGGACTTCCGCGGCCGACGTCGCGATCTCCTGGCTCCAGGCGTCGTTGGCTTCGGCCTCGCCGGTGACGGTCGCGAGTCCCTGCGCCGCGGTCTGCGCCGCTTCCCGGGCCGCCGCGCCGGACTGCAGGAGGCGCTGCAGGCGGTCGCGAGTCGCCTGCACACGGGTGAGCACGCCGCGTACGGTGTCGGCGGTCTCGGTCGCCGCGGCGGCGGCGAGCGACGCGAGCTTGCGCACTTCGTCCGCCACGACTGCGAACCCGCGCCCCTGCTGCCCCGCGCGAGCCGCTTCGATGGCGGCGTTGAGCGCGAGCATGTTGGTCTGCGTTGCGACGGACTTGGCCTGCGTCACGAAGCGCTGAATCTGCGCCGAGGAAGCGGCGAGCGCTTCGGCTTCCTGGACGCCATGCTCGATCTCGGTCGCGAGCTTGGCGAGCTGGGTGATGCTTTGATCGAGCAGGCCCTTGTGATGCCGCGCCAGTCCCGACAGCTCCGCGTTGCGCCGCACCGAGTCTTCGGATCCCATCGCCAACGCACTCGCGATGTGCAGGATGCGCGTCGCGTCGTCGGCGGAGGCGCGCACCAGTTGCGCCTGCTCGGCGGCCCGCCGAGTCAGATCCTGCGTCGTCGACGTCATCTCCTCGGTCGAGGCGCTCATTTGCTGCGTGGCGGCGGAGATCTCTGCCGCCATCGCGGCGGATTCGTCGGCCGACGTCCGGATCGCGCCGACGAGTCGCCGCAGGGCCTCGACCATCGCCTGCACGGAGGTCAGGAGATCGCGCGTCTCTTCCGAGCCGGCCCGCGCGGTGACGCTGAGCGCCAGATCCCCGCTCGCCACCTGCCGCGCGACTCCCGCCGCGGCCCGGACCGGCTCGCTCACCTGCTGATCCAGCCAGCGGCCCAGTCCGAAGATCGTGCCGATGGCGAGCGCGAGGAGCACGAGTGCTCCGAGCCATGCGATGTGCTCGACGCGCTGCGCCAGCGCGTAAGCGACGGTGGTCGGCTGGTGGAAGACGACCGACCAGCGGCCGTCATTGGTCGGGACGGCGACGGACAGCTGGGCCCCGCGCGATCCACTCGGGGGGATCACCGTGAATCGCGTGCTGTCCGGGCTGTGCGCTTGCCGGGAATCGGCACCGGGCTGGAGCGGGGTCACCGACGTATCCTGGGATACGAGCACGCGCCCCTGGTCGTCCACGAGCTCCAGCGAAGCGCTGTCGCCCAGGTCGGCGCCGCGGAACAGGTAGCGCAGGCGGTCGACCTCCATGACGCTGAGGAGCACGCCGACCGGTCGCGGCCGCTGCGGAGAGTGGATCGCTACCGCCCGGTCGACCGACACGGTCGCCGACGCGGCGTCGTATTGCGCCGGACCCTCGTAGCTGCCGTCGCGCATCGCCGCCTGCCACCAGGTCGCGTCCCGTTGCACGATCCCGGTGGGCCGGGCGGAAGCCAGTACGACGAAACCGTGGTCCTCGGTGAACCGCACGTCGATCAGCTCCGAGCTGCCGACGTAGTTCCGGAGGAAGGCCTGGAGATCGGGGTCCGCACCGAGCTGGCGCGTGCGGTCGAAGCGGCGGTTCACCTCGTCCGGTTGCAGCCGGTCGAGCCCCCGGGCCACGACCTGCTGCGACGCGACTTGCGCAGCCGTCGCCATCCAGGGCAATCCCGCCAGGACGTCGGCTTCGTGCCGTCGATCGCGCAGGTAGGCCGTGACCGCCGCCGCCACGCGTCCGCCGACTTCGGCGCCGCGCTGATTGGCCAGGCGCTCGAGGGATGTCCGGGCGCCGCGGCCCGCCGCCAGCCCGGCGGCGATCGCGAGCACAGCCGGGACCGCCACGATGAGCAGCAGCAGGCTGCGGCCGACCTGTCGGGGATGCGTCGCCATGGGGGTGGTGCGGCTAACCTACGACGCGTGACACAGGCGGGCAAGTCAATGTAGCTTCCCGCGATATGAGCGATGTACCGAACTACGATCCGGCGGCGATCGAAGCCGCCTGGCAGGCCCGGTGGGCGGAGCGTCACACCAACGAGCCCGACCTCGACCGTCCCGCACGACCGTTCTACAACCTGATGATGTTCCCCTATCCGTCGGCCGAAGGACTCCACGTGGGGAACATGTTCGCCTTCACGGGCGCGGACATCCACGGTCGCTTCCAGCGGCTCCGCGGGAACACCGTCTTCGAGCCGATCGGGTTCGATGCGTTCGGGATTCACTCCGAGAACTACGCGCTCGCGAAGGGGATCAACCCCACGGTGCTGATCCCGCAGAACATCGAGACGTTCCGTCGCCAGCTGCGCCGGATCGGCGGCATGTTCGACTGGCGTCACGAGCTGTCCACGACCGATCCGGCGTACTACCGCTGGACGCAGTGGCTCTTCCTGCAATTGTTCAAGGCGGGACTCGCCTATCGCAAGCGGGCGGCGGTGAACTGGTGTCCCAAGGACAAGACCGTGCTCGCCAACGAGCAGGTCATCAACGGGCACTGCGAGCGCTGCGGGACGGCGGTCGAGCAGCGCTCGCTCGACCAGTGGTTCTTCCGCATCACAGACTACGCCGGGCGGCTGCTCGAGAACCTCGACCGGCTCGACTGGTCCGAGTCGACCGTCGCGCTGCAACGCAACTGGATCGGCCGCAGCGAAGGCGCCGAGCTCGTGTTCCAGGCGCCAGCCGGTCAGTTGATCACCGTGTTCACGACCCGTCCCGATACGATTTTCGGCGCCACCTACCTGGTGCTCGCTCCCGAGCACCCCCTGGTCGAAGCGCTCACCGCCGCCGAGCAGCGCCCCGCCGTGCGCGCCTACCTGCGCGAAGTACAGGGGCGCGACGTCGTGGCGCGCCGTGTCGGCGACAAGAAGAAAACCGGGGTATTCCTCGGCTCCTACGCGAAGAACCCCGCGACCGACGAGAGCATTCCCATCTGGATCGCCGATTACGTGCTCATGGAATACGGCACCGGCGCCATCATGGCCGTGCCCGGGCACGATACCCGCGACCACGAGTTCGCGACGCAGTTCCAGCTGCCGATCCGGGAGGTCGTGCGGGTCGCGGGGGGGCAGCTCCCGGTCGTGTCCGAAGAGGGGGTCCTCGTCAACTCGCGTCAGTTCGACGGGCTGGGCTGCCACGAAGGGGCGCGCCGCATCGTCGCCTGGCTCGCCGAGCGGGGCCTCGGGGCGAGCAAGGTGCAGTACCGGCTGCACGATTGGTGCATCTCGCGGCAGCGCTACTGGGGCCCGCCGATCCCCATCATCTATTGTGAATCGTGCGGGCCGGTGGCCGTGCCTGAGCAGCAGCTCCCCGTCGAGCTGCCGTTCATCGAGGACTTCCGCCCGGACGACTCCGGCGTGTCCCCGCTCGCGCGGCATACCGAGTGGTACAACGTCAAGTGCCCGTCGTGCGGGAAGTCGGGGCGCCGCGAGACCGACGTCTCGGACACGTTCCTGGATTCGTCGTGGTACTACCTGCGCTACCCGTCGACCGAGTTCACCGACCAGCCGTTCGACCCGGCGCGCACCAGGACCTGGCTCCCCGTGACGACGTACATCGGGGGGAACGAACACGCCGTCCTGCATCTCCTGTACTCGCGCTTCATCACGATGGTGCTCAAGGACCTCGGGCACGTCGCGTTCGATGAGCCGTTTCCCAAGCTCCGCGCTCACGGTCTGATCGTGAAGGACGGCTCGAAGATGTCGAAGTCGCGCGGCAACGTGGTCGTCCCCGACACCTATATCCAGAAGTGGGGCGCCGACACGTTCCGGATGTACCTGATGTTCCTGGGTCCGTTTCAGGAAGGCGGAGACTTCCGCGACACCGGGATCACGGGGATTTCACGGTTCCTCGAGAAGGTGTGGACCATGACTCACGAGGCGGCCGCGCGGACCGATCGCCCCGTGCCGCCCGACGTCGTGACCAAGCTGCACCAGACGATCCGCAAGGTGACGGCCGACACCGCGTCGCTCGACTACAACACCGCCATCGCTGCGATGATGGAATACGTGAACCTGGTGCGCGAGCGCGACGCCGCGAGCCGGGAGTACCTGCGCCCTCTCGTCCTGCTGCTCGCGCCCTACGCTCCGCATCTCGGCGAAGAGCTCTGGTCGCTGCTCGGCGGCACGACACAGAGCGTGTTCGAAGAGCGCTGGCCGTCCTACGACGAGCGCCTCGCGGCGGCGAGCGAGGTGGAGATCGCGATTCAGGTGAACGGCAGGCTGCGGGGACGGCTGCAGCTGCCGCGCGGCGCATCACAGGACGACGTGGTCGCTCGTGCTTTGAAAGAGGAAGGCGTCAAGAAATTCGTGGACGGCAACAAGGTCAAGAAGGTGATCTACGTTCAGGATCGGCTGGTGAACCTGGTCGTCTAGAGAAGTCTGGCGATCAGATCTCCGACCACATAGCCCACCGCCGCGACGCCCAGTCCCACGACGAACATGTCGATGCCGCTCTTGAAGATGCCGCGCCCTGTGAAGAAGCTGCGCGCCGCACCGACGGCGAAGTGCGATCCCATGGCGATCCCGAACGCCGTCCAGACGGCCGCCTGCCCCGACAGCATGAAGAACGGCGCGACCGGGATCAACGCGCCGACCGCCGTCGCGACGCCGGTCACCCAGCCCTCCTTGAGGGGCGTGGAGCGCGCTTCCCCGATCTTCAGCTCCTCACGCACGCTCTCTTCCAGGGCGCGGGCGGGATCGCGCATCACCTGGGCGGCCATCGCATGGGCTCGGTCGGACTCGATCCCTTTCGCCTCGTAGATCAGCGCCAGCTCCTCGGCCTCGACCTCGGGCATGAGCTGGATCTCCTCGCGCTCCATCGCGATCTCGTGGGCGTACACCTCCTGCTCGCTTTTCGCGGCGAGGTATCCGGAGGCGCCCATCGAGAGCGCGTCCGCGAAGAGCCCCGAGACCCCCGAGATGAGCACCACGTGCGGCGACACCGCGGCCCCGATCACGCCGGCCACGAGGCCAAAGTTGGCGGTGAGGCCGTCGTTGAACCCGTACACGACATTGCGCAGGAAGCCGCCCGACTCGGTCTGGTGCCAGGGCTCGGCTCCTTTCCCGGCGAGCTCGGCCAGCGTCCCCGCGTGCTCGGCCGATTCCTTGGCGAGCGTCAGCGAGACCGTGCGGGCGTCGCCAGACGAGTCGCGGTGCAGGTCGATGTAGCCTTTGACCTCCCGCCCTTCTTCTCGCAGGAGCAGCGGCAGGAGGTACCCGGGACCGAGACGCTTCCCGAGCCACGCCATGACCCGCGCGTTGAGCGACGGGTGCGCCGCGGTCGCCGGGATCGTGTAACCGTGCTCGCGGAGCAGCTTGGCCCACAGCTCGGTGTGGCGGCGTTCGACCTCGGCGAGCCTGGCGTAGGTGGTGCGCTTCCTGGCATCGGGCTCGACGCCGGCCAGCACACCATAGAGGAAGGCGGCGTCGGATTCGTCCTGATAGTGATGCAGCCAGGTCTTCATTTCGGCCGGGGGCATGGGGGGCAAGATACACGCCTGCAACCATTTACGCGCGTCGCTCGTAGTGGCGCGATGGACCACTCGCCGGATCTGCGACCATCCCCTACATCACCGCATCCTAACAAACGACCGATGACGCTCTCCTTGTCCGTCCCCGACATCCTGGTCGCACGTGCCAAGTCCGGAGATCTGGATGCTCTGGAGGCGCTGTATCGCGCCTTCGAGACGCCGGTCTACAACCTGGCGCGGCGCATCTGCCGGACGTCGGAGGACGCGGAGGACGTGCTGCAGGAGACGTTTCTCGAGGTCGTGAAGAGCATCAGACAGTACCGTGGCGAAGGGCATCTCTGGGGGTGGGTCCGCCAGATCGCCGCGTCGAAGGCGCTGATGCGGCTCCGCTCGGAGAAGCTCCGAGCGACCGACGAGCTGGTGGACGAGGCGGCGGGGTCGCCGCCCGCGAGTGTGGCGGTGGGAATCGATCTGGAGCGTGCGTTCGAGCAGTTGTCGGAGACGTCGCGCGCGGTGGTGTGGTTGCACGACGTCGAAGGCTTCACGCACGAAGAGATAGCGGAACGGATGGGTCGGACGGTGAGTTTCTCGAAGTCGCAGCTGGCCCGGGCGCACGCGCGCCTGAAGCGCCTGCTGTCGCCGGCCGTGGACTGATCGGAGGGGTTACAGGATGCATTGCACGATTGAAGATCTGGTCGCGCTGCGCGACGGCGAGGGCTCGGTATGGGCGCGCCGTCACGTCGAGGAGTGCGCGGCATGCCAGGCCGAGCGTGAACGGCTGTACCAGCGCGTGGCGCAGCTCAAGGCGCTCCCCGCGTTGCGGCCGCCGCGCGATCGCTGGACGGCGATCCGGGACCAGGTCGTCGCGGAACGGAGCCGGGTGCGGCGACGCTGGCTGCGCGGCAGCTTGGCGATCGCGGCGGCCCTGGGTGGCCTGATGATCCTCCGTCCTACGGGGCCGAAGCTCGCCTATGGGGACGACCTGGCACAGGAGAAGCAGCAATCGGCGCAGCTCGAGACGGCGCTGCGCAACTACGACTCCGATTCGCGCGTGATGAGCGGTCGCGAGGCCGATCTGACCGCTCAGCTCGAGGATCAAATCGCCTCGCTCGACGGCCGGCTGACCCAGCTCGACTCGCTGCAGGGCAGCGCGCAGCTCGTGGACCTATGGCGGCAGCGGGTGGACCTGATGCAGCAACTCGTGCAGGTGCACGTCACCCGCGCCAAGTACGTGGGCCTGTAAGGGCCCCCAGCAAAGAGGAATCATGAAGCGCACCTGGATCATCACCGCGCTGGCCCTGGCCGGCGCCGCCCCGCTCGCCCTGATTGCGCAACAGCCGCCGGCGCCCCCGGCGCCGGCACCGCGCGCGCGCACCCCACGTCCGGACCGGACTTACTCCTTCAGCTTCAGCGGCAACCGCGGTCGCATCGGCGTACTCGTGAACACCGTCGCCGATTCGGCCTCGGACCGCTACGGCGCGCGGATCGACGGCGTCACGCCGGGTGGTCCTGCCGAGAAGGCCGGACTGAAGTCGGGCGACATCATCACCCGGTTCAACGGCACCGCGCTCACGGGCGGCACATCCTCCGATCTGGACAGCGACGAATCGCGGCCGGGGCACAAGCTGATCGACCTGGCCCACGAGCTCGATCCCGGCGACACGGTGAAGATCGAGTATCGTCGCGGCTCCGATACGAAGACCGCCAGCCTCGTCGCCGACGAGAGCGGCGGGTGGTCGGTGAATGGGATGGGCCCCATGATGCCCAAGATGGAGATGCCCCGGATGCCGTTCGTGATGGGCGACGGCGATGGCATGGACATGCGGATGGATATGGGCTTCTGCATGGGTGAGGCGTGGTGCGATCTGGACCTCGTGACGCTCAACCCGGACCTCGGCGATTACTTCGGGACCAAGGACGGCGTGCTGGTGATCAAGGCCCCCGCGGACTCTGGGCTTCCGCTCAAGAGCGGTGACGTGATTCTCTCGATCGGCGGGCGCAAGCCGACCTCGCCCTCGCACGCGATGCGAATCCTGCGCTCCTACGACGCCGGAGAGACGGTGACGATCGACATCATGCGCCACCAGAAGCGGTCGACGCTCTCGTGGACGGTCCCGGACGAGAACCACGGCTGGCACATCCGGCAGCGCCCCAAGGGCGAGCAGAGCATGTGGATCGTCCCGGACGAATCGCGCGAACGGATGCAGGATATCCAGGCGAATGCCCGCCGCGCGCTCGAGTCGGCCCGCGACCAGGAGCGCCGCACGCTCGACAGCTCGCGTGCGCAGCTCGAGGAGCTGCGGGGCCGGTTGCGAGACATGGTGCGACGGCAGCGCAGCGCCACCGCAGTGATCTAGCGGTTCACCGCACCGAACAGATGCGAAACAGGGGGCAGTCGAGGCAACTCGGCCGCCCCCTGGTTTCTTTGGTACTGACGCACCACCATTTCGCCGTCCATTCCCGTAATAGATTGTCGCCAAACAATTTACCTTCAGACGACTTGACGAGTAGTATCGCACGATATAACGTATAGATAGATCTTACGTAACATCGTGGCGTAACAATCGTAAGACATATCGAAGAGAAGGGAGAGCTTTGTGAGACGAGGTTTTGACTGGGATCGATTCGTATTCGGGCCCCGGGCCTTTGCCTTCGGACACGGCGGGAGGCACCGGCGCCGCCAGTGGTTCGAGTCGGGCGACATGAAGTACGTCATTCTGAAACAGCTGCGCGACAAGCCGAAACACGGCTACGAAATCATGAAAGACTTGGCCGAGCAGATGCACGGGTGCTACTCCCCCTCGCCCGGCACCGTCTACCCGACGCTGCAGTGGCTCGAGGACGAGGGGCTGGTTCGCTCGCGCGATGTCGACGGCAAGAAGGTGTACGAAATCACCGAGGCGGGGAGCAAGTTCCTGGAGGAGCACAAGGACGTGGTCACCGACATCTTCGATCGGGTCGCTGAGACCGTCGAGGAAGCGCTGGGCGGCTCGATGGCCGAGTTGAACCAGGAAGTCGCGCGTCTTGTGAAGACCGTGTACCGGCGTGGCTGGCGTGGCTCGGACGAGGTCCGCAAGAAGATCACGGACATTCTCGGCCGGGCGGCGAAAGAGATCGAGGACGCTCTCGCATGACCACGCCGACGGCGGGCATCCGCGCATCCGATGCCGAGCGCGACCAGATCGCGAAGTTGTTGCAGACGGCCGCTGGTGAAGGGCGGCTGACGCCGGAGGAAGCAGGGGAGCGGCTGGCCCAGGCCGCGGTGGCACGGTACCGCCATGATCTGACGGGGCTCGTCGCCGATCTGCCGGCGCTCCCGCGCGCGGTACGGCGGGAACGACCGATCGCCGGTGCATTTTGGATCGTCGGCGGGCTGCTGCGTGCAGCGGTGTTCGTCGGCCTCATGTTGCTGTTCTGGCGTGTGGCGCTCTGGCCGCTGGTGGTGTTCGGCATCTTCGGATTCGCCGTGACCCGCGCCATGCGCTTCGGCTGGTATGCGCGTCGGCGCTGGTGGATGCGTCACGGCCCTCCCGCACGCTGGGTGACCGAAGTCCGCTGACTCGGGCGCGCGCCAAATCGACTAGATTTGCGCGCGTGACGCTCGAAGCCTGCGTCGACTCCGTCGAGTCGGCGCTCAGCGCCCAGGCGGGTGGCGCCGACCGCGTGGAACTGTGTGACAACCTGCTGGAAGGCGGCACGACGCCGAGCGCCGGATTGATCGCGTTGTGCTGCGAGCGGCTGCGCATCCCGGTCCACGTCCTGGTGCGGCCCCGCGGTGGTGATTTCGTGTACTCGGACGTCGAATGCGACGTGATGCGCCGCGACATTGCGGTCGCCCGGCAGCACGGCGCGGCCGGCGTCGTCTTCGGCGTCCTTCTCCCCGACGGCGCGATCGACGTCCCACGCACGCGGGAGCTCGTCGCCGCGGCGCGTCCCCTCGCGGTCACTTTCCACCGCGCCTTCGATTTCACGGCGGACCCCGACCAGGCCCTGGACGATCTCATCGCTCTGGGCGTGGACCGTCTGCTCACCTCCGGCCAGGCCCCGAAGGCGAGCGAGGGCACGGGTACCCTCGCGCGCCTCGTGCGGCGGGCCGCCGGACGCATCGCGATCGCCGCCGGCGGGGGGCTCTCCGAGGAGAACGTCCTTCAGGTGGTCGAGCAAAGCGGCGTTTCCGAAGTGCACGTGCGTGCCACCGCCCTCCTCGAGAGCCCGATGTCATACCGTCCGACGCATCTCACGCTCACGAAGCAGCCACTTCCCAACGAATACGACCGCGCGGTGACCGATCCGGAGCGGATCCGCCGGCTCGCCACCCTGTTGCGCCAGCGCGCGATGCTGGAGCGGCAGCCATGCTGACCAGGCGGGCGTTGCTGTCCCGGATGGCAGGCGTGGGCGCGGCGCTCTCGCGGCTCCGTCTGCCGTCGCTGCGGCTCGAGCCAGCCGCCGCGCGCCTCGCGCGCCCCACCCCCGCGCAGCAATTGTGGCAGGATCTCGAGCTCGGGATGTTCGTGCACTTCGCACCCAACACCTGGCAGGAAAAGGAGTACGACGACCTCTCGCTCGCACCCGGCGCCGTCATGCAGAGCGTCGACACCGAGCAGTGGGTCGACACGGCGCTGGCCCTCGGGGCCCGCTACATCGTGCTGGTGGCGAAGCACGCCGGCGGATTCTGTCTCTGGCAGACAGACACCACCGACTACAGCATCAAGTCGTCTCCGTGGAAGAACGGGAAGGGCGACGTGATGGCGTCGCTCGCCGAGGCCTGCGCGCGACGCGGGTTGCAGCTCGGCGTGTACCTCTCCCCGCGCGACGACCGGCATGGCGCGGGGCTGTCGGGGAAGTGTGCGACCCCGGACGCCCAGCAGGCCTACGACGCGGTGTACCGCCGCCAGCTCACCGAGCTGCTGTCTCGCTATGGACCGATCACCGAGCTGTGGCTCGACGGCTCGAGCGTCGTCCCCACGGGCGACATCGTGAAGCAGTACGCGCCCGATGCGATGGTCTTTCAGGGTCCCGAGGCGACGATCCGCTGGGTCGGCAATGAAGACGGGTTCGCGCCGTATCCGTGCTGGAATTCGCTGTCGGCGGCCGACGCCAAGACCGGCGTCGCGACGGCGCTCCACGGCGACCCTGACGGGGACGTCTGGATGCCTGTCGAGGTGGACGTGTCGATGCGCCGGCCGAACTGGTTCTGGAACACCACGGACGCCGCGAATCTGCTCACCCTCGACCAGCTGATCGAGATCTACTACCGCTCGGTCGGGCGCGGAGCGCAGCTGCTGCTCAACATGCCCCCCGATCGCAACGGCCGGATCCCCGACGCGGACGCCGCGCGGGCGCGCGAGTTCGGCGACGAAATCCGGCGCCGCTTCGGCACCGAAGTGGGAGAGGGGGCCACGACGGGGCTCGAGCTGAGCGTAAGCCTCGGCGAAGCGCAACGCGTCGACCACGTCATCTTGCAGGAGGCGATCGGAAAGGGTGAGCGGGTACGCGGCTGGCGCCTCGACGGCTTCGCCTGGAATCACTGGCAGCCACTCGCCACCGGAACCGCGATCGGGCATAAGCAGATCGTCCCGGTGCCCGCCGACGGCTACACGATCCTCCGCCTGACCGTGACGGAGTCCGTCGAGGAGCCCATCATCCAGAAACTCGCCGGCTACAACACGGGGAGCGCCCCTCCCAAGACGTGGGCCGATCAGGCCCAGCTCTGGGCCGACGATGCCGTCGGCACCTGGAACGGGGACACCGTGACGCTCGATCTCACCGCGAAGGTCGCGACGGCGGGGCAGTACAGGCTGCGGCTCGTAGCCCCGGGGACGCCGCGGTTGGAGATTCGCACGCTCGAGCTGTCGGTCCGCGGAGCGGCGCAGCCCTCGCTGGCACGCATGGCTCCCGGCCGCAAGGACGCCGCGATCCTGACGATTCCAGAGGCCAACGATCCCGTAACGGTTCGGGTGCGGTTGCGGGAGCGGGCGAACGGGACCGCGCTGCTGCAACGGTTGTGATCTGACGTCAAAGGGTGTCGGACGGTAGGTTGATTGTATGAAGACCATGCGAAAACTCCTTCTGTTCTCGCTCATGCTCTATGCCTGTCATCCGGCGGCGCAGCGCGAAAGCAGCGTCCCCGGTAACGGGCCACGCCGTCTCCCCACCGGCCGAGTCCTCGATCCCGCGGGAGTGACCCGGCCCATCGGCCAGATGCCGCTCGGCATGCTGCCGGCGCCGTCGGGAAGCAGGCTGGTGCTGTTGTTGGGCGGGTGGCGCGAGCACGGACTGCAGGTCGTCGACCGTGCCGGCAAGGTGCGGCAGACGCTGCCCCAGGCGGCGGCGTTCGTGGGCCTGGCGTTCTCGGGGCTCGGCACCTCGCTCTACGCCTCGGGCGGGAATACCGATGTGGTCTACCGCTACCGTTGGACGGATGACAGCGCACTCCTCGCCGATTCGGTCATCCTCGCGCCGCGACAACCACACGCCGACGGGACGCACTATCCCGCCGGTCTCGCGCTCTCGGGGGACGGCCGCACGCTGTATGTCGCGGAGAACCTCGCCGACTCGCTCGCGGTGGTCGACCTCGCGACGGGAACGGTGATGCAGCGCCTCGCCACCGGCCGTTATCCCTACGGCGTCGCCGTGACCCCGGAGGGATCGGTGTTGGTGACCAACTGGGGTGCCAGCTCCGTCTCGGTGTTCGCCCCGGCCGGCAACGGCCGTCTGAACGCCGGCGCGTTCGCTCCGGCCGGGCGTCACCCGTCGGCGTTGATCCTCAACCGCACGGGAACCCGGGCGTTCATCGCCTCGGGGAGCACCGATCGGGTCACCGTGCTCGACACGCGGACGCACGCGGTCGTCGCGACGCTCGTGGATCCACCGCCGTCCGGCCCCGACGAGGGAACGACCCCCAACGCGCTGGCTCTGTCGGACGACGGAACGCGTCTCTTCGCCGCCGAGGCGGACGCCAACGCCGTCGTGGCGTTCGATCTGCGGGCGGCGACGGCCGACGTCCCGCAGGCGAGCGGCGACGACCGGCTGGCGGGCCGCATCCCGGTCGGCTGGTATCCCACCGCCCTCGCGGTGGTCGGCGACACGCTACTGGTCGCCAACGGGAAGGGCGCTGGCACCGGTCCCAATCCCGACGGTCCGCAGCCGGCCGGGGCGCGCGTGCGTCATGGCGGGGACCCGGACACGAGCTACACGCTGGGTCAGATTCGGGGCACCCTGTCGATCATCCCCGCGTCACACGGCGCGCTCGATCTCGGAGCGTTGACGGCGCGCGTCGTGCGAGCCAACGGCTGGGACTCGACGCACGCCGTGGGTCGCGCCTATCCGCCGTTCACCCACGTGATCTACATCCTGAAGGAGAACCGCACCTACGATCAGGTGCTCGGCGACCTGCCGACCGCGGACGGCGATACGTCGCTCGTCCTGTTCGGCCGTTCGGTGACGCCGAATCACCACGCTCTGGCGGAGCGGTTCGGCATTTTCGATCGCTTCTTCGTCAACGCCGAGGTGAGCGCCGACGGCCACAACTGGTCGATGGCGGCGTACGCGACCGACTACACCCAGAAGACGACGCCCGCGAATTACGACGGCGGTGGCCGCACCTACGATTACGAAGGGGAAAACCGCGACCGGATTCCGGAGGAGGACGCGGCCGAGCCGGCGCAGGGATACCTCTGGGACCTGGCGCGCCGCGCCGGGATCAGCTTCGCGAATTTCGGCGAGTTCTCGGTCGAGGTGACCGACTCGAATGGCGGCAAGGTCTACCGCGGCACGAAACCATTCCTCGCCGCCCACACCGATCCCCGCTACCCGATCTTCGACATGGCGATTCCCGACCAGCGACGCATGGACGTGTGGCTCGACGCGCTCCGCGGCTGGATGTCGCAGGGGACGATGCCGGCACTGCAGATCCTACACCTCCCGCGCGATCACACGGCGGGAGCGACGCCGGGGATGCAGACGCCGCGTGCGATGGTCGCCGACAACGACCTGGCCCTGGGGCGGCTGGTGGAGGGGTTGTCGCGCAGCCCGTTCTGGAAGAACACCGTGGTCTTCGTGATGGAAGACGACGCACAGAATGGTCCCGATCACGTCGATTCGCACGGTTCGCGATGGTAGCGAGGGACGTACGATTTCGAGTTCGCGCGATCGACTCGGACAACCGAAGCCGGTCCCGGGG
>Ga0187777_10001272_pt1 | contig 16458 bp, 15 predicted proteins | sample 1015_Q2_SP5_10_M_FD_132416 | JGI IMG/M metagenome (GOLD analysis project Ga0187777, IMG submission 132416) | Tropical peat soil microbial communities from peatlands in Department of Meta, Colombia - 1015_Q2_SP5_10_MG | ecosystem: Environmental > Terrestrial > Soil > Wetlands > Peat | place... | reverse complement strand
GGCGTGCGCAACGTCGGCATGTACCGGATGCAGAAGATCGACCGCCGCTCGACCTTCATGCACTGGCAGATCCACAAGGACGGCCGCGCCGACCTGCTCGCCACGCGCGACGGGACGATCCCCGTGGCCGTCGCGATCGGGCTCGATCCCGTCACCGCCTACTCGGCGAGCGCGCCGCTTCCGAAGCACATCGGCGAGTTCATGGTCGCCGGCTTCCTCAAGGGCTCGCCGGTCGAGCTCGTCCAGTGCAGGACGATCGACCTCCAGGTGCCCGCGAACGCCGAGATCGTGCTCGAGGGAACGGTCTCGCGCGACGACGTCGGGCTCGAAGGCCCGTTCGGCGACCACACCGGCTACTACACGCCGGCCGAGCCGTTTCCCGTCTTCCGGATCAGCGCGATCACGATGCGCCGCGACGCGATCTACCCGTCCATCGTGGTGGGCGTGCCTCCCGCCGAGGACCAGTGGCTCGCGAAGGCGACGGAGCGGATCTTCCTCCCCGCCATTCGGATGACCGTGCCCGAGATCGTCGACTACGACCTTCCGACGGCCGGTGCATTTCACAACTGCGTGATCGTCTCGATCCGCAAGCGCTTCCCCGGACATGCCAAGAAGGTGATGTACGCGGTCTGGGGTCTCGGGCTGCTCTCGCTGTCGAAATCGGTGGTCGTCGTGGACGAGCACGTAGACGTGCACGACTACGAGCAGGTCTTCTTCCAGGTCTGCGCCAACGTCGACCCGAAGCGCGACGTCGTCCTGACCGAAGGGCCGCTCGACCAGCTCGACCACGCGCCGACCCTGCAGGCCTACGGGGGCAAGCTCGGGATCGACGCAACAGCAAAGGGTCCGGCCGAAGGAGCCCGCGAGTGGCCCGAGCCGATCGCGATGAGCGACGAGATCCGTGCGCTCGTCGACTCCCGGTGGGCCGAGTATTCGATCCCCACGCCTGCCGCCGACGGGATCGGTAAGAATGGCGCGGGGTCGCGCGGCTCGAGGCAGTCGGCACGTCGTTGACACGGGAAAGAGTGGGAGGATTGAATGGCCCAGCAGTCCACAGGCGGGAAGCTCTTCTGACGTGAGCCAGCAGGACGACAAGCCGCATCTGCCTGCCCCGAGCATCTGGCCGGTCGGCTTCGCGATCGGCATCGTCTGCCTCCTCGTCGGCCTCGTCCTCGGGAGCTGGTTCGCGGTCGCCGCCGGCGCGGCGCTCGGTGCGGTCTTCGCGTTCCTCTGGGTGCGCGACCTCACCCGCGACCTCAAGCCCGCGGACGCTCCCGTGCCCGGAGCGGCGTCCGCCGAGGCGGACGCAGCAGAAGAGGACGCCGAGGAGATCGCGACCTACGACCGCTCGGTGTTCCTCGAAGGCGCGACGCTCGGACTTGGCGCGGTGATCGGCGGGCTCGTGACCCTGCCGGCGCTCGGCTTCGCGGTGCTCCCGTCCTTCGAGAGTCACAAGACGCACGACATCGACCTCGGCCCGATCTCGAACTTCCCCGAGACGAAGTGGATGATCGCGACCTTCCTGATGGATCCCGCGCAGGGCGAGGTCTCGAGTCGGACCGCGTTCATCCGCAACAACGGCACGACGACGGTGACCGGCAAGCCGGAGCCGAGCTTCACGATCATCTACAGCCGCTGCGCGCACCTCGGCTGCCCGGTGCAGCCGAACGGCCTGATCTCCGCGAGCCAGAAGAAAGAGGTCAACGGCGCGACGTTGATCCCGGTGTTCCCCTCGGGCTTCGGCTGCCCGTGCCACGGCGGCCAGTACGACACCGAGGGCAACCGCATCGCCGGCCCGCCGGTCCGCTCGCTCGACCGCTTCGCCTTCTCGATCGTCAAAGGTCATCTCATCCTCGGGACGCTCTTCTCGGTCGGCACCGTGGAAGGCACGGGCGGCGACGCGAAGATCACGCGCTACACCTCGGCCTTCCCCGGCGTCCACGTCGACGGCGTCGAGCGCTGGCTCTATCCGATCCCGGTGCCTGGGCGCTAATCCATGGCGAAGTCGGCGCGCAGGAGGAAACTCGAAGAGGCGGTGATGGTTCCGCTCGACTGGACGGAGGAGCGGACAGGTCTCGTCGGCGGAGTCAAGTACTTCCTCTTCCGGAACGTCCCGCACGACGTCAACTGGATGCAGACGCTCGGCGCGGCCACGCTGACGGCGTTCCTCGTGCAGGCGGTCACCGGCGTGTTCCTCGCCATGTACTACCAGCCGGACCCGAACAACGCCTACGAGTCGATCCAGAACATCACGCACCACGTCACGCTCGGCTGGATGGTGCGCGGGATGCACAAGTGGGGCGCGAGCGTCTTCATCATCCTCATGTTCCTGCACATGGGGCGCGTGTTCCTGTTCGGCGCCTACAAGTACCCGCGCGAGCTGAACTGGATCATCGGTGCGCTGCTCCTCGTGCTCGGCATGCTCGAAGGCTTCACGGGCTACCTGCTGCCGTGGGACCAGACGGCGTACTGGGCGACTGCGGTCGGGATCAACCTGAACGCGACCGCGCCGTTCTTGGGCCCCTTCCTCGCGCAATTCCTGCAGGGCGGGTCGCAGATTGGTCCCGACACGATCTCGCGCTTCTACTCGATGCACATGCTGCTGATCCCGGGCGCCCTGTTCGCGCTGATCGGCCTCCATCTCTACCTCGTCGTCCGGCTCGGCGTCACCTCGCCGCCGTGGTCGAAGACCGCGGCGGGCCGGGTGCAGCCGAAGGCAACCGTCGCAGCGGGGGGGCGCGAGGGTCTCGTCCGGACGCCGTCCGCGAACTCGGAGCCGGACGCCTGAGATGGCCGAGAGCAAGCTGCAACGGTCTCAGCGGGAAGGCTTCAAGCGCTACAAGGACGACGTCAAGCGCGAGGGGAAGCCGTTCTTCCCGTTCGCGATGTGGCACGACACGGTGATGGCGTTCGTCGTCGTGCTCGTGATCATCGGGCTCGCCTGCGTCTGGTACTTCACCGCCCAGCATGCAAAGGACGGCGTCGGGGTGCTCGGCCCGCTCACGACGGCGAAGGCCGACCCGGGGACGACGAGCTTCGTGCCGCGGCCCGACTGGTTCTTCTACTTCCTCTTCTACCTCCTCCGCATCTTCAAGTGGCCGGACTCGGTCTTCCTCGGCACGGTCGGGGTGCCGACGATCCTGCTCGTGCTCCTGCTCGCTCTCCCGTTCTACGACCGCCGCAGCGAGCGGCGCCCCTCGCGACGGCCGGTCGCCATGGTCTCCGCGGTGCTCGTGATCATCTCGATGGCGACGCTGACGTGGAAGGGCGCGATCGCGAAGGAGTCGCTCGGCGCGGAGAACCTCACCCTCGTGCCCGACTGGGCGAAGAAGCAGGGCTTCGCCAGCAACACACAGGCAGTCGCGGGCGCGAAGCTGTTCGCCCAGGCCGGCTGCATGAACTGCCACACCTACCTCGGTGCCGGCTCGTCGAACCTCGGCGCGCCCGACCTCTCGGCGATCGGCAAGGGCGGCCGCGGCGTCCAGGGCTTCGCGCAGTACGTCGCGAACCCGTCGAAGTTCGGGAACAACATCATGCCGAAGTTCGGCGCCCAGTACGGCGGCAGCTTCGACGATCAGCAGCTCCAGCAGGTCGGCGCGTTCCTGAACGCCTCCAAGGGCCCGAAGTAGCGGGCGGGCCGCCCGGAAGCGGCTAAGGTGCGGCCCGTGCGCGTCTTCCTCGGCGTCACGGGCGCGTCGGGCGCTCCGTATGCGGCACGACTTCTCGAGTCACTCGTCGGTGCGGGCTGCGAGGTCGGCCTCACCGCGTCGGCCGCAGGCGTGCAGGTGCTCGCGACCGAGCTCTACGGCGACGCGTCCCTGCCGCGGGAGGAGGTGCTCGAACGGTTCACGAGCGGCGCGAGCGGAGCGGTCACCGTCTACGGGGTGACGGACTACTCGAGCCTCTACGCGAGCGGCTCGGCGAAGGTCGACGGGTACGTGATCTGCCCCTGCTCGATGTCGACGGTCGGCACGCTCGCGACGGGTGCGATGGCGAACCTGATCCACCGTGCGGCGTCCGTCGCGCTCAAGGAGCGGCGGAAGCTCGTGCTCGTGCCGCGGGAGACGCCGCTCTCGTCGATCCACCTCCGTGGGCTCGCGACGCTGCACGAGGCGGGTGCGGTCGTCCTGTTCGCAGCGCCGGGCTTCTACCACGGAGCGGAGACGGTCGCCGACCTCGTCGACTTCGTCGTCGCCCGCTGCCTCGACCAGCTCGGCATCGACAACACGCTGATCCGCCGGTGGGGCGAATGACGTCCACCCCGGGAACGCTCGCGCCGGACGCCGTCCGGTCGATGTTCGACCGGATCGCGCCCGTCTACGACGCGATGAACCGCCTGATGACCGCCGGCCTCGATCGCCGCTGGCGTCGGCTCGCCGTCGAGCTCGTCGTCCAGCCCGCCGACCGTGTGCTCGACGCGTGCTGCGGCACCGGCGAGCTGGCGCTCGAGGCGGAGCGGGCGGGAGGACGAGTCGTCGGCCTCGACTTCTCGGAGCGGATGCTCGAGCGGGCGCGGCGTAAGCCGACGACGATCGAGTGGGTTCGGGGCGACGTCCTCCAGCTGCCCTTCCCGGACGCCTCCTTCGACGTCGCGACCGTCGGCTTCGGCGTCCGGAACGTCTCCGACCTCGGCGACGGCCTCCGCGAGTTGCGGCGGGTGCTCCGTCTCGGCGGCCGGCTCGCGATCCTCGAGATCACGCAGCCGCGCGGCCCGCTGAGCCCGTTCTTCGCGGTCTGGTTCGACCGGATCGTGCCGCTGCTCGGGAAGGTCCTTCCCGGTGGGCGCGCATACGCGTACCTTCCTGCAAGCGTGAAGCGTTTTCCAGGCGTGGAGGAGCTGAGCCGGCTGCTCGTCGAGTGCGGCTTCGGCGACGTGCGCTGCCGGCTGCTCGGCGGCTCGATCGTCGCCCTCCACACGGGGACCGCGAGGTGAACGTCACCACGGGAACGCTCGAGCTGGTGAGCGGGGCTCCCGGGCTCGTCTCGTATCTGGACGCGGTCGAGGAGCGGCTCGCCGAGGCGATCGAGAGCCATCCCGGCGTCGTCGCAGACGTCGGTGCAGACGCGCTAGCCGCCGGCGGCAAGCGGCTCCGGCCGGCACTCTCCTTCCTCTCGGCGCCGCCCGATGCTCCGCCGCCCTTGGCGGCAGGAGTCGCGGTCGAGCTCGTCCACCAGGCGACGCTCGTCCACGACGACCTGATCGACGGGGCACGGGTGCGGCGCGGCCGTGCGGCGGCGTGGACGTCGCACGGCCCGGCGGCAGCTCGGGCCGCCGGCGACTACCTGTTCGCGCGCGCGTTTGCGGAGCTCGCTGGGACGGGCGACGGGGCAGCCGTCACCGTCCTCGCAGACGCGTCGCTCGCGCTCGCGCGCGGCGAAGCGCTGCAACGCCGTCAGCGCCACGACCCGGACACGCCGATCGAGGGGTACCTCGAGCGCTGCGCGCTCAAGACGGGAAAGCTCTTCGAGGCCGCGTGCCTGCTCGGCGGCGGCAGCGGCGCGTACGGCCTCCTGCTCGGAATCGCCTTCCAGATCGCGGACGACATCCTCGACTGTACGGGCGACACGATCGAGACCGGGAAGGTGCCGGGGACGGACCTGCGCGACGGGACCCCGACGTTGCCCCTGATCCTGGCCGCCGAGGTCGACCCGGCCGTGCGCGCGGGCCTCGCCGGCGGCTCGCTCGAAGGCGTGCTCGTACGGGTGGCGCAGAGCGGTGCGCTCGAGCGCTCCAGGAAGATCGCGCTCGACTACGCTAGGAAGGCAAGGGAGGCGCTGAACGGCACGCTCTCCACCCGCTGCTGCCGGGCAGAGCTCGAGGCGCTCGCGGACGCCGTCGTGACGCGCACCGGTTGAGGAAATGGCGACGCTCGAGACGACATCCACGCTCGCCCCGATCCGGGAGAAGCTCGAGCTCGGCGAGCGGCTCGACCTCGAGGACGGGCTGACGCTGCTCGAGTCGGACGACCTGCTCGGCCTCGGCGAGCTCGCGGATCTCGCGCGGCGGCTCCGCGGCGGTACGGACGAGGCGTACTTCGTCCAGAACCTGTACCTCAACCAGACGAATGTCTGCCGCGTGAAGTGCAAGTTCTGCGCGTTCGCCGCGACGCAGAAGCAGGAGCACGCCTACACGATCACGACCGAGGAGCTCGTCGCCGACGCGCTCGCGCAGCGCGAGCTCACCGGCTTCACCGAGATCCACATGGTGAACGGCGAGAACCCGCACGTCGACTTCGAGTTCTACCGGGGCACGATCGCGGCTCTCCACGACGCGCTGCCCGGCGTGCACCTGAAGTGCTACACGGCGTCGGAGATCCACCACATGACGACGCTCTCCGGGCTGACGCACGAGGAGGTGCTGCGCGAGCTGCGCTCAGCCGGGCTCGGCTCGCTCCCCGGCGGCGGCGCGGAGATCTTCGCCCACCGCGTGCGCCGGCTCGTCGCGCCGGGCAAAGAGGACCCGGAGATCTGGTTCCACGTGCACGACACCGCTCACCGGCTCGGCATCCCGACCCACTGCACCCTCCTCTACGGGCACGTGGAGACGTACGAGGAGCGCGTCGACCACCTGCTCCGGCTCCGCGAGCAGCAGGACCGCACCGGCGGCTTCCTCGCGTTCATCCCGCTTGCCTTCCACCCGGAGAACACCGTCTTCGAGCGTCGCGGCTGGCGCCACACGACGGGCGCCGAGGATCTGAAGATGCTCGCGGTCTCGCGGCTGATGCTCGACAACGTCCCGAACGTCAAGGCCTACTGGATCATGATGGGCATGCCGCTCGCCGCGATCGCGCTCCACTTCGGCGCGAACGACGTGCAGGGCACGGTCGTGCGCGAGACGATCTTCCACGCCGCCGGTGCGCGCACCGAGACCGAGCAGAAGATCGACCAGCTCGTCCGCTTCGTCCGCGAGGCGGGCCGCATCCCCGTGCAGCGGGACACGCTCTACAACGAGCTGCGGCGATGGGAGTGACGGCTCCGCTCGTCCATCGGCTCCGCGACGCGGGCGACGCTGCGACGCCGTGGAGCGCTGCGACTCTCGTCCTGTGCGCCGGCGCCGAGGCGGCGACGGCCGCCGTCGTCTGGCAGTCGGACAGCGACCCCGGCGGAGTCGTGTGGCCGGTCGTCGCGACCCCGCTGCTCCTCTCGGCGGTGGCGCTCGTCGTCCACTCGAAGGCCATGCGCGTCCTCACGGCGGCCGGGGTTGCGATCTTCGCGCTGATCGCCGCCGCCTCGGTCGGGCTGTTCTTCCTCCCGGCGGCCGTGACCGCCGTCGTCGCCGCACGCCGGACACGGCGACCATCCCGATGATCCGGCTCGGGCGCATCTCCTACGTCAACATGGCGCCGGTCTTCTACCGGCTCGAGTACGACGTGGAGGAGATCGCGGGCGTGCCGACGGAGCTCAACCGGATGCTGCTCGACGGCGAGGTCGACGTCGCGCCGATCTCGTCGATCGCCTACGCCCGGAACGCCGAGCAGCTGCGGCTGCTGCCGCGCCTGTGCGTCTCGTCGGAAGGTGCGGTCGACTCGATCCAGCTCGTGACGAAGCAACCGCTCGGCCGGGTTCGCTCGGTTGCGGTGACGCCGGAGAGCGCGACCTCGGTCGTCCTGACGAAGGTGTTGCTGCCGAGCGCCGAGCACGTGCCGCTCGAAGCGGATGCCGAGGCGAAGCTCCTGATCGGCGACGCGGCGCTGAAGAGTGCGTTCGAGGACCCGACTCCGCACTACGACCTCGGCCGGCTGTGGCTCGAGAAGACCGGGCTGCCGATGGTCTTCGCGGTCTGGGCGGCGCCGGACGAGCTCGCCGACGAGCTCGCCGAGCTCGAGCACGCCCTCGTCGCCTCGGTGCGGCTCGCCCGCTCCGAGCCCGAGCGGCTCGCGACCGAGGCGAGCGAGCGGTACGGCTACCCCGCGGGCTTCCTCGCACGCTACTTCGAGAAGCTCCGCTACTCCTTCGGGCCGCGCGAGCGCGCCGGCTTCTACACGTTCCTCGAGATGGCCCGCGACGTCGGCGAGCTCGACCACGTCCCCGAGCTGCGCTTCACGCGCAGCGAGGTGCGCGCATGAGAGTCAGTAGCTCCCGGCCACGAGCGCCGTCAGCCGTCCCGGCTGGGGCGGTGGGGAAGGTGCTGGAGAAGGCGCTCGACGGCGAGCGGATCAGCGACGAGGACGCGGCCGCCCTCCTCCGCTCGCGCGACCTCGTCGCGGTCGGGCGCGTCGCCAACGAGCTGCGGAACCGCAAGGTCGACCCCGACCGCGTCACCTTCATCGTCGACCGGAACCTGAACTACACGAACGTCTGCGTCACCGACTGCGACTTCTGCGCGTTCTACCGCTCTCCCGGCGACACGCGGGAGGCGTATCTCCTGCCGAAGCCGGTGATCTTCAAGAAGATCGAGGAGACGCTCGCGATCGGCGGGACCGGGGTGCTGATGCAGGGCGGCCACCATCCCGACCTCGCGATCGAGTACTACGAGGATCTCTTCCGCTCGATCAAGAGCAGGTACGCGATCCACCTCCACGCGCTCTCCCCGCCCGAGGTGCAGCACATCGCGCGCCGTTCGAAGCTCCCCGTCTGGGAGACGTTGTCGCGGCTGCGCGACGCGGGGCTCGACTCGCTGCCGGGCGGCGGCGGCGAGATCCTCGTCGACCGCGTCCGGCACGTGATCGCTCCGAAGAAGACGAAGTCGGACGAATGGCTCGACGTGATGCGCCACGCGCACCGGCTCGGGATGTCGACGACCGCGACGATGATGTACGGGCACGTCGAGACGCTCGAGGAGCGGGTCGAGCACATGCGCCGGATCCGTGAGCTCCAGGACGAGACGCACGGCTTCCGGGCCTTCATCTCGTGGACGTTCCAGCGGGACGGCAACCGGCTCTCCGAGCACGTGCGCGACGAGGACATGCCGACCTCGTTCGACTATCTGCTCACGCAGGCCGTCTCGCGCATCTACCTCGACAACGTCGACCACATCCAGTCGTCGTGGGTGACGCAGGGGATGAAGATCGGCCAGGTCGCGCTCGGCTTCGGCGCCGACGACATGGGCTCGGTGATGATCGAGGAGAACGTCGTCTCCGCCGCCGGCACGACGCACCGGACGTCGACCGACGAGCTCGTCCATCTCATCCGTGCGCTCGGGAAGACGCCGGTGCAGCGCGACACGCTCTACCGCGACGTCAGGGTCTTCTAGCCGGTCGCCGCCCGCGGCGCGTCTTCCGGGAGCTCCGCCGGCACGCCGAGCTTGCCGAGCTTGCCGAGCTTCTCGCTGTACATCGACTTGTCCGCCTCGGCGAGCAGCTGCTCGATCGAGCCGGGCGTCCTCGCGTCGATCCGGATCACGCCGATGCTGACCGAGAGCTCGAACGGGAGCCCATGCTCGAGCCTCGCCCCCGCGGCGGCGATGCGGATGCGCTTCACGACCTGGTCGACAGTCCCTCCCGTCTCGTCGAAGAGGAGCAGGCAGAACTCGTCGCCGCCGATCCGCGACGCGATGTCGCTCTCGCGGATCGAGCTCTTGATCGCGACCGCGACGGCGCGGAGCGCGTTGTCGCCGACGCCGTGCCCGTACGTGTCGTTGATCCGCTTCAGCCCGTCGAGGTCGAGGAAGAGCAGCGCGATGGGCGTCCCGGCACGCCGCGCCCGATACAGCGCCTGCTCGCCGAACGCCTGGAGTCCGCGCCGATTGTGCAACCCCGTGAGGTCGTCCGCGAGCGTCATGCGGCTGAGCTCCGCAGCCTGTGCCTCGAGCTGCCTCGTCTGCTCGGCGAGGCGCAACTCGTCGCGCTTCTTCTGCGTGATGTTCCGCGAGATCCCGAAGACGCCGATGATCCGGCCGTTGCGGTCGCGAAGCGGCACCTTCGTCGTCGAGACCCACGACTCGTGGCCGTCGCGGGTCTCTCGCTCCTCGATGCCGATCAGCGGCTCGCCGGTGCGCATGAGGTGCTGCTCGTCCGCGAACGCTTCTCTCGCGTGCTCGTCGTCGAAGAAGTCGAAGTCCGTCAGGCCGATCGCGTCGGTCGGCGAGGCGAGGTCGAGCCACCGGGCGAGCGCATGGCTGATCCGGATGAAGCGGCTCTGCGCGTCCTTGAAGTACACGTGGTCGGGCGTGTGCTCCATGAACGTGTCGAGCAGATAGCGGTCGTCCATCAGCTCGTCGGGACCGGGGCGCAGCGGCCTTGCGTCGTCCATGTGATTCCTGATCGACCGCTTCGACGGGTCCGCCATCACGCTTTCGGGGTACCGGCGACGGCGTCGCGCGGCCCTCGTCCCAGGATTCCGGGACAGCGGCGGAGGTCAGCTGGGCTCGCCGAGCGAGCGCAGGTGAGACGCCAGCCCGGCGACGCCGTCGGAGCCGTTGACCCGGACCCGGTCGAGCGTGAAGAGGTCCGCCGGCCGGGCGAGGCCGAACTGGGTGGTCGTGGCTCCGAGGAAGCCGGCCGCCTGCACTGCCGCGATCACCGTCGCGTCGTACCGGCCCGCCGGGTAGCAGAAGAAGTCGACCGGGACGTGGAAGCGGCGGCGGATCGACGCCCGGGAGCCTGCGACCTCGTAGTGGAGCTGCGTCGCGTCCACCGCCGTCAGGTCGGGGTGCGTCATCGTGTGCGCGTCGATCTCCCAGCCCGCGGCGATCAGGGCGCGGATCCGGCTCGGCGAGAGCCCTCCCGGATACGTCTCCTTTCGCACTTCCAGGTTGAGCACCCCGGGCCAGTGCCGCGCCCTCAGGATCGGCCTCGCATAGAGGTAGTCGCCGGCGTAGCCGTCGTCGAACGAGAGCACGATCGGATGCTTCGGCAGCTTCGAGCCGTAGCGCCAGCTCTTGTAGACGGCGCCCAGCGTCACGCTCGTGTAGCCGTGGCGCGCGAGCCACGCGACCTGAGCCGTGAAGTCGGAGCGGCTGACGTAGAGCTCGGGAAAGGGTGCTCCCTTGGGCGCGATGCCGATCACGTGGTACATCAGGATGGGCACCGGCTGGAGCGAGCCGCTGCGCGCGCGGGCGGCTCCGGGAAGGCTCAGCGCGGCGGCCGTGAGCAATGCGAAGAGGCACCCTGTGACCACCCGAGCTCCACGTGGAACCGGCATCGCACAAGGGTAGCTGGGCCGATTCGGGTCCTGTAAAGGCTCGGCGGGAGACGCCGGAGGCTTCGCTAGGCTCGACGCGATGGTGGTCCGCCGTGCCGCTCTCGCGATGCTCGCTGCCGTCCTCCTCCTCGTTCCGGCGCATCGGGCGCTGGGGGCGACGACGACGCTCTGGCCGGGCGTGACGTTCGCGCAGACGATCCAGGTGACGCCGAGCGGCCCTGTCGTGGTCGACGTCCTCACGGGGCCGCGGCCCGGCGGAGCGACGACGCTCCGCACCTTCCTCACGAGCGGCCAGCTCACGCAGCGTCAGACGTTGACCGCCGCCGAGCGCCAGCTCGCCCCGACGGTGACCCTCGCCGGGATCAACGGCGACTTCTTCAACTTCGCCTCCGCGCAGCCGAGCGGGGTGTTGATGCAGGACGGACAGCTGCTCAGCGAGCCGAGCCCCGACCGCTCGAGCGCGGGGGTGACGGCCGACGGCACGCTCGAGGTCGGACGCGTCGCGCTGTCGTCGACGTGGCAGGCGTTGGCGGGGAGCCACGCGATCACCGCGTTCAACCGTCCACCGGGCGCGGGCGGCGTCGCCCTCTTCACGCCGGCCTGGGGGCCGACGACGCCGGCGCTGCCCGGCTCGGTCGCCGCGGTGCTCTTTCCGTTTCCGGCGACGATGCCGGGCATCCCGCTCGGCTCGGCCGTCCAGGAGATCACCTCGGGACAAGCCGTTCCGATTCCGCCTGGCGGCGCGGTGCTGGTCGCACGGGGCGCGGCGGCGCAGACGCTCCAGACCGAGGCGCCGGTCGGCATGCCGATCACGGTGCTGCTGACGCTGAACCCGAGCTGGTCCGGCACCGTCCAGGCGATCGGCGGCGGTCCTCAGATCGTTCGCGACGGCGCGCCGGTGCTGAACGCGGGTGAGGCGTTCCTGGCCTCACAGCTCGTCCCGGCTGCCCCTCGCTCCGCGATCGGTCAGCTCGCCGACGGGCGGATCGTCCTCGTCGCGGTCGACGGGAGGCAACCGGGCTGGAGCGTCGGCCTCACGAACTTCCAGCTCGGACAGACCCTGGCGCGGCTCGGCGCCGTGACCGCGTTCGCGCTCGACAGCGGAGGCTCGACGACGATGGCCTTCAACGGGACGCTGCTCAACAGGCCCTCTGACGGCCGCGAGCGACCGATCACGACGGCGCTCGCGTTCGCGTACACCGGAGCCCTCGCGACGGCGTCGCTGCCGACGGTCTCGCCGAACGGCGACGGCGTCGACGACACCGAATCCCTCGCCTACAAGATCGTCGACCTCTCGAGCGTGACGGCGACGCTGACGGCGCCCGACGGATCCGTGGCGTCGACCCAGAGCTCCGACGCGCAGGCGCCCGGCACGTACCAGGTTCCGTTCCCGCCGGCGCAGCAGACTCCGGCCCAAGGGGTGTGGAAGCTGACCGTGACGGCGACGGACGACCTCGGGGCCCAGACGACGATGACCCGGAGCTTCACCGTGGACGACTCGATCGGCTTCCTCCAGACCTCTGCGCCGCGGCTCTTCCTTCCGCCCGGCGGTCGGGACTTGACGATCTCGTGGCAGATGGGGGCTCCCGCGCGGGTCGTGGCGACGGTCGAGACCAAGGCGGGAGTCGTCCTCCGCACGCTGGCCGTCGGCCGGTACGCCGTCGGCGACCGCTCGGTCGTCTGGAACGGCCTCGACCGGACGGGGAAGCGGCCGAAGGGCGGCGTGTACCAGGCCCACCTCGTCGCGCGCAGCGCCTTCGGCACGGTCGAGCTCGTCAAGACCTTCACGATCCGCCAGATCGCAGGCTCGTCGTAGGGATTCGAGGCTGCGTAGAGTTCGCGGCGTGGTCGTCGCGTCTCTGACGAGCTCCATCACGAAGGCGATCGGCGACTACGGCGTCTATGCGGTCTTCGGCCTGATGGCGATCGACGCCGTGTTTCCGGTGGCCAGCGAGGTCGTGATGGCCTACGGTGGCGCGCTCGCCGGGGGGGCGTTCGCGGGCCAGCACGTCTCGCTGTTCGGAGCCGACATCCATGACGGCTTCCGGGCGTACCTCGCGATCGCCGTCGCCGGCACGCTCGGCTACCTGGGCGGAGCGGTCGTGGGCTGGGCGATCGGCGACGTTGGCGGCCGGCCGCTCCTCGAGCACCGTGGCCGCTGGTTCCACCTCGACGCGGATCGGCTCGAGCGCGCGGAGCGATGGTTCTCCCGCTGGGGGGACTGGGCCGTGCTGCTCGGTCGCGTCACGCCGGTCGTCCGCTCGTTCATCTCGCTCCCCGCCGGGGTCTTCCGCGCCCCGCTCGGTCGGTACGTCGTGCTGACGCTCGTCGGCTCGGCCGCGTGGTGCTTCGCGATCGGCGGCGCCGGCTGGGCTCTCGGCTCGAGCTGGGAGCGGTTCCACCGTGATTTCCGCTTCGCGGACTACGTCGTCGCGCTCGCGGTCGTCGCGTTCGCCGCGTGGCTGGCCCGGAGGCTGATCTCGCGCCGGCGCTCGCGCTCGACTGCGTACACTGGCTCGTCGGAATGATCCCGCTCGTCGACGTCAAGGCGCAGTACGCGCCGCTCCTGCCTCGCATCAGGGAGGCGATCGACGGCGTGCTCGAGGACGGGCGCTTCGTCTTCGGGCCGAACGTCGCAGCGTTCGAGGAGGAGGCCGCACGCTACCTGAACGTCCGCGAGACGATCGGAGTCGCGAACGGGACGGACGCGATCGTGCTCGTCCTGAACGCGCTCGGGATCGGCGCGGGCGACGAGGTCGTGTGCCCTGCATTCACCTTCTATGCGACCGCCGAGGCCGTCGCGCGCGCCGGTGCGACGCCGGTGTTCGCCGACATCGACCCGTCGACGCTGAACCTCGACCCGGCCGACGTCGCGGATCGGATCACGCCCAGGACGAAGGCGATCCTCGCCGTCCACCTCTTCGGCCGCCCCGCCCCGCTCGCCGCGCTCGCGGCCCTCGGGGTGCCGCTGATCGAGGACGCCGCGCAGGCCTTCGGGTCGCCGGAGATCGCCACCCACGGCGTGGCCTCGACGTTCAGCTTCTATCCGACGAAGAACCTCTTCGCGCTGGGCGACGGCGGCCTCGTCGCGGTCGACGATCCCGAGCTCGCCGAGCGGATCCGGATGCTCCGCTTCCACGGCTCGAAGTCGAAGCGCATCTTCGAGTACGTCGGGACGAACTCGCGCCTGGACGAGATCCAGGCGGCCGTGCTGCGGATCTTCCTCCGTCAGCTCGACGATTGGACGCTCGCGCGCCGCGAGGCCGCGCAGCGCTATCGCGAGCTCGGGCTCGGCGAGGCGTGCGCGGTGCCGGCGGACGAGCCCGGCCACGTCTACCACCTGTTCGTCTCGCGCTCTCCGACCGCGGACTCGATCCGCGAGGCCCTGACCGCGGCGGAGATCGGAAACGCTCAGTACTACCTGCCGCCGCTCCACCTCCAGCCCGCGCTGCGCTATCTCGGCTACTCCGAAGGCGATCTCCCGGAGACCGAGCGCGCCGCACGCGAGAACTTCTCGATCCCGCTCTGGGCGGGGATCAGCGCGGCCCAGCAGGATCGGGTCGTCGCGACCGTCCTCGCGGCAGGCAGGATCGCGGCCTAGAGGGAGGAAATGCGGAGCCCGGTGACACGGCATCGTCTCTGGCAGGTGGCCGTCGACGCCGGGATCGTCGCGCTCGCCTGGTGGCTCGCGTGGCAGCTCCGGTTCGACCAGGGGCGGCCCGGCTACTACGACCGGTACCTCGCATGGGAGATCGTCGCGCTCGTCGTCGGGATCAAGGTGCCGGTGTTCGTCTTCTCGGGTTTCTACAACCGCTGGTGGCGGTACGTCTCGACGCGCGACATGTGGGGCGCGCTCCGCGGCGTCGGCCTCGCGAGCCTCGCCGTGTACCTCGTCTTCACGGTCTTCCGCATCCACCACCCGGTCGCGGTGCCGAACGGGGTCTGGTTCATCGACCTCCTGCTCTGCCTCGCGTTCGTCGCCGGGACGAGGCTGATGGCGAGGACGTTGATCGAGCGGCCGCTGCCCGGCAGGATCATCGCCCGCGGTCGCGAGGCGATCATCGTCGGGGCGGGCGACGCGGCGCAGCTCGTGGTCAAGGAGATGCTCCGGAACCCGAACCTCGGCTACACGCCGATCGGGTTCGTCGACGACGACCCGCGGAAGCGAAACCTCCGGCTGCACGGGATCCGCGTCCTCGGCACGCTCGGCGACCTGCCCCACCTGATCCGCGACCGTCGACCCGACGAGGTGCTGATCGCGATCCCGTCGGCGCCCGGCGGGCTCCGGGAGCGGATCGTCGCGGTCGCGCGGGCGGAGGGCCTGCCGGTCAAGACGCTACCCGGTCTGAGCGAGCTCGTCGCGGGAGACGTCGACCTCGCGGCCCAGATCCGCCCCGTCGAGGTCGAGGACGTGCTCGGCCGCGAGCCCGTCGAGGTCGACCTCGCGTCGATCGCGGACTACCTGACGGGCGAGACCGTGCTCGTCACCGGGGCGGGCGGCTCGATCGGCTCCGAGCTCTGCCGCCAGATCTCGCGAATCGGTCCGAGCCGGCTCGTGCTCGTCGACCACGCGGAGCCCGCGCTGTTCGAGATCGAGCGGGAGCTCGTCGACGAGCGCGGCTTCCATGCAGCCGCCGCGATCGTCGCCGACGTGAAGAACACGGTGAAGATGCGGCAGGTCTTCGACAAGTACCGGCCGGGGGTCGTCTTCCACGCCGCCGCCTACAAGCACGTCGCGATGATGGAGGCGAACCCGCTCGAGGCGGTGCGCAACAACACGCTCGGCACCCGGACGGTCGCCGAGGCCGCCGTCGAGTTCTCCGCGAAGCGGTTCGTCCTGGTCTCCACCGACAAGGCCGCGAACCCGAAGACGGTGATGGGACAGTCGAAAGCGCTCAGCGAGTGGATCGTCGAGACGTACGGCCACCGCCAGGACGTGCTCACGCGGTTCGTCGCCGTGCGTTTCGGGAACGTCCTCGGCTCCTCGGGCAGCGTGATCCCGATCTTCCGCCGCCAGATCGCCCGCGGTGGGCCGGTCACCGTGCGCCACCCGGAGATGACCCGCTACTTCATGACGATCCCCGAGGCGGTCCAGCTCGTCGTCCAGGCCGGAGCGATCGGCGGCCGCGGCCAGGTCTACGTGCTCGACATGGGCGAGCCGGTCCGGATCGTCGACCTCGCGGAGAAGATGATCCAGCTGTCGGGCCGCGAGCTCGGACGGAACATCGAGATCGAGTTCGTGGGGCCGAAGCCCGGGGAGAAGCTGCACGAGGTGCTCGTCGGCGACGGCGAGACCGTCTCGCCGAGCTCGCACGAGGCGATCATGCTCCTCACGCGACCGCCGATCGACGCGGCATGGCTCGAGCTGGAGCTCGG
>Ga0187777_10001271_pt1 | contig 16464 bp, 13 predicted proteins | sample 1015_Q2_SP5_10_M_FD_132416 | JGI IMG/M metagenome (GOLD analysis project Ga0187777, IMG submission 132416) | Tropical peat soil microbial communities from peatlands in Department of Meta, Colombia - 1015_Q2_SP5_10_MG | ecosystem: Environmental > Terrestrial > Soil > Wetlands > Peat | place... | reverse complement strand
GCGGAATTTCTTGATCTGAGGAACTACGGTTTTGGGGTCGATAATGACACCTTCAAGATCGACGATTCCAATTTTGTCGCCGAAGCCCGTCAGGGAAGTCTCTTCTCCACCGGTGTGCAATACCAGGTAGACCAGCGTGAATACTGCCAGGACAAACAGAAAAAATGCGCCGCCACCGATGACAATCCAAAGCCAAATGCGGGATCGACGGTTCTCCGACATATTGGGAAGTAGTGTAGCACTGCGCGGTTGTCCTTTTGAGTGCGACTGCGTCTAAAGACGTGACCTCATGCGTCGTGTATCGATCACATCCGGTCTTCTAATCCTCACCATGGGGCTGACGGGGCTCCGCTGCGCTACTGGAGGGTGCATCAAAGTTCCGATCACCGGATTAAGTCGATGTGCTCGAAGCCAGACGAGTGTCGCGCACATAGCAGGCCTTGCATGTGGCCACGTTCTAAAGGCGCCACCGAAACAATGCAACTTGCGCGCCTTCGGCCAATCTCAAAGCGTGGAGTGTCGCAGGATTGGAATTCCGGCGCCGCTATCCCTGAGCAGCGGCAAAATCTCACCGCCAGTTAATGCTGGTCTGTTTAGATCCTCCGTTGGACCTCCAGAGAGCGATCGCGGTCCCCCGCGGGCCTGAAGATTCCCATTCACCCTGTAATAGATCGCGCGCAAATGGCGCGTCTTGGTTGAAGTGTGGACAAAGACAAACTCAAAGGAGATATCCATGAAAACCGCACCATTTCTTCTGCTGTTTCTACTCTTGTCGGCAGCCGGTCAGGTCGCGGGCGCACAGACCCAGGTGAGCATTGCTCAGGCGCTCGATTACTGGATCACGAATTGTGAGAAGGAGGTTGTCTCGGCAGCGGCCGCAATGCCAGAGAAGAAATATTCCTACGCGCCAGTTGCCGGTGAATTTACTGGTGTGCGGACGTTCGCCCAGCAGGTTAAGCATCTCGCCGCTAACAATTACAGGATGGCCGCCCGCATACTTGCTCAGAGCCCTACGCTGGACCAGGAAGCAGAAACCGGACCCTGCGACGTGCGATCCAAAGACCAGATCATGAATTACCTCAAAGGGTCATTCTCGGCACTGCACCGGGCGGCAGAGAGCATCACGGCAGAAAACGCTCTGCTACCGGTGATACCGGCGCGGATCAATAGCGAGAAACAAAACACCCGGGTTCAGTTTGTCGTTGACGCGGTGGCGCATTCCTACGACCACTACGGGCAGATGGTGGAGTACTTGCGCATGAGTGGAATTGTTCCGCCTGCCAGCAGGAAGTGAGCACTGTACACCCCTTGCCACTCGATACGGCTGAGGCCGTCTCGGGTGGCGTTCTTGTCAACAGCTAATAGCGCCGCGGTGATGGCTCTAGATCAATCCATGTGCTGGGCCTGGCGCTCGACGGACCAGATTTTGGCGGTGTCTTTCTCGAGAGGATAGACGTGCACCATCCATCCGAAAATCTGCGGGATAAACCTGCCACCCGCCGCATCGCACGCCTCCTGGGTTGTGATGGAGCCGTGCAGGCCAAACTCTGGATTTTTCTGGAATCCCTGGAACCTCTTTTCCGGCGGGGCAACACAGAGGTTCACATGTGCATGCCACTGGGCGATGCTGAGGGGAATGCGGGAATTCAGCTCGTCTTCAGAAGTGTACTTGCGTGCGGTGTACATCACGCCGATCAGTTTGTAGCCATCGCCGTCTTTCTCGTACAGCAGAGAGGTCGGGTGCTCCGGATTGAACTGCTGTGCAGCTTCGGCGCCGTACGCGTAATTGGTGAAGTGATACTGCTTTTGGGGAATATTGGGGAGAAAGATCTTGAAGCCATCGGCAAGCGCAGCTTTGTAATCGGCGTACTTCTCAGCCACTTTGCGGGCCGCTTGCACCACTTGATCCGCTTTCTCCTGATCGCCGGGCTGCGGCTGGCGCAGGGTGGTCATCTTCATGTGCGGGCCCATATCCATGTGGTGCGATTCCATGGCTTGCATGGCGGAGGCGTCTCCCTCGCTATGCATATTGGACATGTCGTGCGCGGCGTGAGATGACATGTCCATACCCTGCATGTTGTCTTGCGGCGCTTGCGTCTGTGCCCAAAGTAGACAGATCGAGCACAATGTTATGAATGCGAGTACCAGCCTGGATTGCTTCACGAATGCCTCCTTATCACTTGAACACCTGAAGATAGTGCTTGTTTCGTGGGTTTCGAACAACAATTGAGGCAAGAATTCCGTAACTTCGGTCACCGATTTTGTTCGATGGACTATGGTTCGGCGCCGCGGCTGAGTTCTTCGGCTTCGCGTTCAGCCACGCGCGGATAGATGACACCCTTTCGGCGACGCAAGTCTCCGGGAAGCTGAGATTTTGTAAGCCACAAGCCGAGTGCCACCGCAGCTGCCCAGGTCAACGAGACCAAGGCAAGAGAGTAAAGATCAGCCAGGTGGCCGCGATGAACGATGACGCGGCTTGCGACGAAATAGCTGAGGAGACCAGCGAAAACGGCGGTAACCAGAGCTTTCCCGAGTTCTCCCCATTGGAATTCGTCGGCGGGCACGAGTTTCCGCCGGTGCAGAAGGACAGCAATGACGATCGTGTTGGCAACAATGCCGACATCAGAGGCCACGGCGAGGCCCACGGTTGAAAACGTGTGATAGAGCGCGGCGTACATCGGAATTGAAGCGGCGGTGATGATGCTGCTAGCGATCATGGGCGTGAGCGTGTCCCCAGCGGCATAAAAAGCGCGAGCGTACAAAGCTTGTGCCGACCAGAAAGCCAGCGAAAGCGAAAACCAGAAGAAATACACCGCCGTGGTTTGCGAGTCGGCGAAATGCATTCGGCCGCGACGATAAACCAGGTCAATCAGCGGAAGGGCGGTGACGGTCATCAGGCTGGTGGCCAATAGTGAAGCGGCGGCGATGCGATAGATCGATGCATTCACGGTGGCGCTGAATTCGCGCATCCGTTTTTCGCCGAAGAGCCGCGCGAAGAAAGGAAGCGAGGCTTGACCGGTTGCCTGGCCGAGCACGGCAATGGGAACCGCGAACAGGCGCTTGGCATAGTTGAGGCGGGTGATATCGCCGACGCTGCTGGAGGCAAAGTAGCGGAGAATCCAGTCATCAGCAGTGACTAAAGAAACGCCCAGCATCAAGGGAATCGAAAGGCGAACCCATTCGCGAAATGCAGGATTGCGAATATCGAAAGAAATGCTGTAGCCGGTCCCGATTCTCGCGGCTCCGATTGCATTTACCAGAAACGGGCCAGCGAAACTGCCGATCAAGGCACCGTAGGCTAGCGATGCAATCCCGATCTGGTGCGAGAACAGCAACCCTCCAACAATGATGGCGAGGTTGTAAAGCAGTGGGCCGAAAGCAGGAAATAGAAAAAGGCGATGCGAGAGCAAGACCGCCGAGACCACGCCGCCGACGTAGAAGAAGATTTGAGCGGGTAGCAGAATGCGCGTCAGGTGGACGCACAAGCGAAGCTGATCGACACTGAATCCGCTAAACAGATGCCGCTCGATCTGTGGCGTAAAGATTTCAGCCAGGATAGTGCCGATGCCCAACACCACCGTCATTACGGTGATGATTGCTGAGAACGTTTTTTGTGCCTCGTCTTCTTTGTTGTCGGCGAGAAAACGGGTGTAGATGGAAACGAAGGTGATGGAGGCAGTGCCACCCGCGACCAGGTAGTTCAAAACATCCGGGATAGTAAAACCGGCCACATAGGCGTCAGTCTGCGGGCCTGCGCCAAAAGCCCAGGCGATGTAAGCTTCGCGGACATAGCCGATCACGCGCGAGAGCATGACCGCAGTGATCATCAGCAGCGTGGCCGAAAAGGCGCTGTGCTGATGAGAGGGCCGAAGCAGGCGGAGCACGCGAGTCAGCATTTCAGCCGCAGATCATCTGCAGAAAATAAAGTGACTTATTCATTCGGATGTTGCCTAGAGCGTAACAGAGGCGTGCGTAAAATCGGCGTCTATCCAAGTCGATAGTAATGCCAAAGTAACGAACTTGCCGTCGGAAGCGGCATTTGAGGAGATTAGGGTCTGGATTCCCACAGATTTCCACAGTTGACTTCTGGTCTGTGGGGGAGCTAAATAGGGCCGCCGGGTTTCTACACTTCATGGAACGCCACTTCCAGCGCGCCTTTTGAAGACCAGAAACCTGCCAGGAGAGACGATGAACAAAGCCGATCTCATTGACCGCATAGCAGCGGGCGCCGGCATCAGTAAAGCGCAGGCTGGCACCGCGATTGACACGTCGGTAGAAGCGATTACCGGCGCTTTGAAAAAAGGAGAGAGAGTCGCACTGATTGGTTTTGGTACTTTCTCTGTCTCGCAGAGAAAAGCCCGCAACGGACGCAATCCGCAGACGGGCGCCACCATTAAGATCGCGGCACGCAGAGTCGCGAAATTCACGCCTGGGGCCGAACTCAGGAAGGCAGTGAACCGCAGCAAATAGGGGCCAGAATTTATTTCAGATACGGCAGGGATTCGGCCCTGCCGTTTTTCTCGTCTGCATCTCGGCTTACGGCCGTTGGATTAGGGATGTCCGGCGGAGCGCTGCTTGGTTTTGGACCACTGCTGTACGACCTTCGCGACTTCTTCTGGCTTCAAACCCTTGTTGTTTTTCCAGACCATGTAGCGGAGGTAAGCATCTTCGAACTCATGCGCCACGTCATTTGGATTTACCGGCTTGATGCCGCTCGCCTTTCGCTGCCCCAAATGGTGCTGGTACAGGCTGTCTGCAGGTGTGTTCCTGTCGACGCGAACCGTACGCACAAACGGCGGTGGCGTAATCCCCTGATCTGGTAGCGTGGTTAAGAAATCGCTGCTTCCGTCGTTGTACCGAGTCGCAAATTCAAGCCAGTCGCCGGCTTTCGGGTGCTCGCAGATTTGAGCCGATACGTAAGTTTGCGGCTGGAACAGAATGCGCATCAGGACGCCTGGCATCTTGTCGACAGTGTAAGTGCCGAGATCATTGAATCCGCACCTGACTAACGGACCTGCTTGCTGCTGTATGGCGGCTGCATCTTTCCACTGTGGCGTGTTCACACGGGAAAGCGTGATCTGATCGGGTACCTTCTGCAGCGCATGTTTTCCCAACGCGCCCAAGACGATTCGACCGGCCTGCCGAACGAAGAGTCGTGGAGCAATCTTGATCAGCAGCCACGCCGCAACCAGCAAACCGATAAGCATCAGAGTTGAAATGCTCATTGTGCCTCTCCCCAAGCGAAGATTTTGCTTATTGCAGCAGAGACAGTGAGGGCGAGATAGCTTACGAAGGTAATACAGAACTGCTGGTTAGACCGTTCGCGCTAGCATTTCAGAGATATGCCCGTGCACCGCGCCTGGCAGCCAATGCACGGGCGAAGATCAGTTGCTCTCAATCAGAAAAAATTAGGCGCGAGCAGCTATGGCTTCCGCTTGCGCAGGCGCCTTCACTTCTTCGCCGTTAGCCTTCTGGCCAGCCTTGCGGATGTCGATGCCGCCTTTGAAGAATGCGCCATCCTCAATCGAGATGCGGGCAGCCACGACGTCGCCGGTCAAGGAGCCGTCGCTGCGAATGTCTACTCGATCGCTTGCCGTCAGATTGCCGCGGACTTTGCCCAGAACGACAATCTCGCGCGCATTGATGTTGGCCGACACCACGCCATTGCGTCCCACAGTCACGCGATTACCGGCGAGATTGATGGATCCTTCGACGCGGCCATCGATGTAGAGCGACTCCGACCCAGTCACCTCGCCCTTAATGACGAGCGACTTTCCAATTGTGGCCTGGTCGGCAGTGCTGGCCGAAACAGACCTAGGTGCCGCTGCGGGCGCGTCGGTTGTGGCCGAGGTCACAGGTGAGGGCGAAGCTGGGCGTTCCGGTTCAGCAGGCCGACCTGGAGTGGTAGGAGTCTGGTTTGTGGGTTTCCACATGGCGCAAAATTCCTTTCATTGGGTAGATTAGCAGGTCAACGCCGCATTTCCGTGACCAATCGGGATTTTACTCCCAGGTGGAATACTCCTCTTGTGGAAAATCTGTGGTTTCTGCAACTTTCCTGTGGTTCTTGGGGCCGTAGACGTAAAACGGCGCCCGTGTGGTTTGGTAAATCCTGCCCAGGTGCGGCAGTTCTTATACGCGTGCGTCGCTTGCGGCGTATTCTACAGAGAGAGCGATTCCACGAACGATGCTTTCTGATTCCGTCATTCTCAATAAAATAGAGCGTCAACCGAAACACCAGGCTGGCTTTAAACAACTGGTACGAGAACTTGGTGTCCATGGGGACGCTCGACGACAGCTCTCCGAACGGTTACAGAGCCTGGTGAGCAGCGGGCAACTGCGACAGGTGGATTCCGATCGTTATGCGATCCCGCAGGCGACATCTGGCAAGAACGTTGTCATCGGCAGTTTAAGCATGCATCGGGATGGCTTCGGATTTGTCATTCCCGATCCCAAGTCCCTCGATCCACGGCTTAAAGCACGCATCTCCGGAGACATTTTTATACCACCACCATCCATAGGGTCGGCTATGCATGGGGATCGTGTGCTAACGGAGATTACAGCCATTCGTGCTGACGGTCGCGCGGAGGGACGCATACTTCGTCCATTGAACCGTGCGCACGCCACGGTGGTGGGGGTTTTCCACTACGGAAGTCGGCAAAATCACGTCACACCCCTCGATCAAAAGGTCACGCAAGAAATAACCATCCCGCCGGGAATGGAATATCCGAATTCCGGCGACTCTGGGAATCAATCGGAAAACGACAAATCGCCCCGATCTGGGCGCTCTGGTGACCCCCACCGTGTCCTGGGAAAGGAAGCTGCCCGCCATATTACTTGGGATGATCTGGAGAATGTGGTCGTCGACGTGGAGATCACGGAATGGCCTACAGCCACTCAGAACCCGCGCGGGCGAGTTGTCGAGATTCTCGGGTTTGAAGACGATTTCGGTGTGGACGTCGAAATCATGATTCGCAAGTTTCATCTGCCGCATCGTTTTCCGCCGGACGTGCTGGAAGAGGCGGAATCCGCGGAACCGATTATTTCCGCGCGTGAAGTACGGCGGCGGCGCGATTTCCGGCATTTTTCCATCGTGACGATCGACGGCGAAACGGCACGTGATTTTGATGATGCGGTCACGGTTCGGCAGTTAGAAAACGGCAATTTTGAATTGCAGGTCCACATCGCCGATGTCGCGCACTATGTCCAGCCGGGGGCGGCCATTGACCAGGAGGCGCGGCTGCGCGGGACCAGCGTCTACTTCCCGGACCGCGCCGTGCCTATGCTACCGCTAGAGTTGTCAACCGACATCTGCAGTTTGCGCCCGAAGCTGGATCGGTTGGTCATGTCGTGTGTCATGGAAATTGACCACCAGGGCGGGATTTTGGATTATGAACTGTCTGAGGGCATTATTCGCTCGGCGGAGCGCATGACCTACACTGACGTGAATGCCGTCTTGGAAGGTGATCCGAGTCTGCGCCGGCGCTACGCCGAGTTGGTTCCGACATTCGAGATGATGCGCGATCTGGCTCTGATTCTTAATCGAAAGCGCGAGCGGCGCGGTTCGATCGATTTCGATTTGCCGGAGCCGGTCATCGAATTCGACGAGTTTGGATTGATGAAGAGCATCGAGCGATCGGAGCGGAATATTGCGCATCGATTAATCGAAGAATTCATGCTGGCCGCCAATGAAACGGTGGCCGAACATCTGGAGAAGAATCGCATCGCATCGCTTTACCGGATTCACGAGAAACCGGATGCAAAACGCGTGTACGAATTCGAAATGATCGCGGCAACTTTTGGTTACTCGCTGGGAGTCGGAGCTTTACCGATTCAAAGAATGCAACCGAAAACCGATCGCAGGGCCAGCTACGGCAGCGGTAAGCGTGCAAAACAGATTGAGATTCCCAAGGAAGTTCACATTACGCCACGGATGTATCAGAAATTGACCCAGAAAATTGCGGGCAAACCGGAAGAGCGGATCCTTTCTTATCTGATGCTCCGATCTTTAAAACAAGCGCGATATTCGGAAGAGAATCTCGGACACTTTGCGCTTGCCGCGTCGACCTATACTCATTTCACTTCGCCGATCCGCCGCTATCCCGACTTGATTGTGCATCGGGTCTTGAAGGAAGTCCTGCAGAGGGGTGAAAGTCGGGTAGCGCGGTCCCTCCCGGTTGCGGAGTCGTCCGCCCAGACTCCATCTCCGTGGTCCAGGCGTAGGGACCACGCCGCTCATCGAGAATCATTAGAGCCGTTGAGCGGTCCCATTCCTCTCGAAGAACTGCATGAAATCGCGGAAGAGTCGAGCCAGGCGGAGCGCCGCGCCGATGATGCCGAGCGCGAACTGATGGAATGGAAGAAGGTCAAATTCATGCAGAATCGAATCGGCGAAGACTTCGACGGCTTGATTATCAGCGTGACGAAATTCGGGTTCTTCGTAGAACTGACGGACTTGTTTGTCGAAGGGCTGGTTCCGCTTTCTTCACTGACGGACGACCGCTACACGTATCACGAAAACACGCGCGAGATCATCGGACAACGAGCCCGGAAGGCATACCGGCTCGGACAGAGCATCCGCGTTCTCGTGGACCGCATCGATCCGGTGGAGAAGAAAATTCAGTTTGCGTTGTATGAAGAAATTCCGCAGCACCGGGCAAAACGACGGCACAAGTAGCTTCATTCATTCGCTTCGCAGAGTATCGATTGATTGATGTAAAATTTAGCTACCCTACGCCGCATCGCCTTGAGCGGCGGTGCTTGTATGAAGTCGGGACGTGGCTCAGCCTGGTAGAGCACTCGCTTGGGGTGCGAGGGGTCGGCAGTTCAAATCTGCCCGTCCCGACCAATCACCCCGCCGTCAGCACTTAGCCGTTATTATTCAGAAAACGTCAACTGCCGACTCACGAAGCACCCCTAAGATCTCATTACCACTCCCCTGACTCTTTGCAAATCATTTACAAACTGCTGACAAGAGCCTGACACGGGTGGTCATTCTACGCGGTACTTTGATTTCACAGTTGGGCTTGCGTTGCGGTTGCCGGGGAGATTTCTGGCTACATGCGGATACTTCCGAACAGTCGCCTTTGGCCCTACGGTCAATGCCGTCAGGTCAACCGTTTCCTCAAGACTTCTACAATTTTAATGATTGGAGATCATATGTCTGTAGCGCAATTTACTGCTCGCAATCCTCAGGTCGAGTATGCTCTCGGCCATTCTTCTCGGGAATTGGACCGTCTGACTTTTCAAGGTACCGTGTTTGCACCTTATACGCGTCAGCTTCTTATTGAAGCGGGGTTAACACCCGGTATGCGCGTGCTTGATGTCGGCAGCGGGAGCGGGGACGTGAGTTTCCTGGCAGCCGATCTGGTTGGTTGGGACGGATACGTGCTCGGCGTAGATCGGTCTCCCGCCGCCGTAGAGCGAGCCCGAGCAAGAGCAATTCGACGCGGTGTTGGTAACGTTGGTTTCGAAGTAGGCGATCCTGCTTCGATGCGCTTCGACACACCTTTTGACGCGATCATTGGTCGGTTCGTATTGATGTATCAGGACAACCCTGCGACAAGTCTACAAAACATAGTGCGAAACCTTCGTGACGGTGGCGTGGTGGCGTTCCAGGAGGCGGACTGCACGGCATGCCGCTCCTGGCCAGCCGTTCCTGTTTTTGACGAAGCGGCACGATGGCTCTCGGAGGGATTGCGCAGCAGCGGGGCCCGACCCGAACTCGGACTCGAGATGCATTCGTTGTTCCTCGATTGCGGCTTGCCAGAACCCAGAATGCGCATGGACGCCGTGGTCTCGGGCGAAGCCGAGAGTCCGGTCTATGAACTGCTGGCCGAGGCGGTGCGAAGTTTAGTGCCGACTGTGGAAAAGCTCAAGATTGCTTCGCCTGCCCAGATACAGATCGACAGTCTCGCCGATCGTATTCGCCAAGAGGTCCTCTTGAGGCGAGCGGTTGTGATGTCCTACGGACTGGTGGGGGCATGGGCCAGGAAACCGCTTGCGCAAACGAATTGAGGGGAAACCGCATTTTGGCTTTTCTTTGGCGTTGTTTCGTTACTTCGGGTCTTCACCCTTGCTACTTTCGACGAGTCAGGTGAGACAAAGGGCGCTTATTGTGCGAGGGACGCTGCTATCGGTTACGTTTCAGAGTACCGAAATCGCGCTTCTTAAGCTACCAGCCCCTAAGTCATTATGGCGAGTCATGAGCGAGGAGCATTATGTCGGAATGGAAAATTACGTACCGGGGAATTGTTTACCCGTGGCACTGTGATCACATGGGCCACATGAACGTCATGTGGTACGCGGGCAAGTTCGATGAAGCCTGCTGGCAATTGCTGGCGATGGTCGGTCTCGATGCGACTCGGTTTGCGAGGGACGGGTCCGGGATGGCTGCGGTAGAACAGCACATCCAGTACAAGCGTGAGCTACATCCGGGCGACGCGATTACGATCCAATCTGCGGTTCTGGAAGTGAAGGACAAGTCCATTCATATGCTTCACAAGATGGTGAACGACGCCAGCGGCGAAGTGGCGGCAATAACCGTGGTTGTGGGGGTTCATATCGACGCAAGCATCCGCAAGGCGATTCGACTGCCTGAAGACGTACGTCAGACAGCGCTCGAGATGAAAGAGCAGGAAATGGCTGCGTTTGTCTAGGGGTTTCTCTCGATCGTTTTCGATGGTCAGGCCGGTCTAAGTTCAGATCATCGCACCGCAAATCAGGCCCTCGTCATAAAAATCGCTTGAGGAGCGGATTACTCCTTTCCGCGAATTGACAGATGAGTAAAGAGGTAGCGCTTGCCGCCGCAGATAAAACCAATTTCGCGGAAGTCGCCAAGGTCTTTTCCGTTAACGGTCTTTACCCCAATCGATTGGGTAAACTGCTGACAAATTAGAATATCCCCCGGGGAAAGTAGAGGCTCTTGGTCGAGCGGGGCGAGACCGAAGAGGATGTTGCGGTCTTGTCCGACTGTAAATATGAAAATGGCTAAGCCTTGTATATTCTTGTGACCCTGGTAGGTCAAAAGTACTTTGTGGCCGTCTTCGGCGCGAGCGACCGGCGCCAACATTACAAGAGCGAAAACAAGGCCGCAGAACACCTTTGCCATGGCTTCAATGCCTGGTCAACATTAGTGCCACAAAGCTAAAATTTGCAGTGACGGGGTGGCCGGGCTTGTGTGATTAGCGACCAAAAGTGGGATGACCAACCGGCTTCAGGTCTGTGGAGGGATCAGCGCCTCGGCACTACAACTTATTCAGACCATCGAGCGCTGCGACTTTGTAGGCTTCCGCCAAGGTTGGGTAATTGAACACAGTATCGCGAAAGTATTCCAGGGTGCCACCCATGGTGAGGACGGCTTGGCCGATGTGCACAATTTCTGCCGCACGGTCGCCAATCACATGCACGCCCAGCAGCTTCAGCGTCTCGGTATTAAACAGAAGTTTCAACAGACCCTGATCATCTCCGAGCATTTGGCCCTTAGCCAACTCTGCGTAACGGGCCAGACCCACCTCGTAAGGCACTTTTTCCCGAGTCAATTGCTCTTCCGTCTGGCCTACCATCGAGATCTCAGGGATCGTGTAGATACCGTATGGGATTAAATTCGGAGGCATCCTGCCGGGCTGGCCAAACATGTGGCAACTCGCCAACCTGCCTTGTTCCATGGAAGTGCTTGCCAGCGCGGGGAATCCAATGACGTCGCCCGCAGCGTAAATGTGCGGAACTGCCGTCTGGAAATGTTCGTTGACCGAAAGTTTGCCGCGGCCATCGGAGCTAAGACCCGCTGCCGTCAGGTTCAAGAGATCGCTGTTTGCCTGACGGCCAATCGTGTACAGCAAATCCTGGCCGTGGACACTCTTGCCGCTCTCGAGCTTTGCGAAAACCCGGTCTTTTTCTGCATCAAAACCTACGGAAACGACTTTCTCGCCAAGCCGGAAGACCGTTCCCAGCTGCCGTAACTGGAAGCACAAGCTCTCCACGATTTCACGGTCGGCGAACTCCAGCAGCACCGGCCTTTGATCGAGCAGCGTTACTTTTACTCCCAGGGCCGCAAACATGGATGCATATTCGAGGCCAATAATCCCGGCGCCAACCACGATCAAATCACGCGGGACCTCTGGTAATTCGGGGACCTGATCAGAATCAAAGATCCGCTTGCCGTCGATGGGAATGTCATCGCTATGCGCGGGACGAGTGCCACACGCAATCAACACCTGGCTACCACGAACCAGATGACTGCCATCCTCGCTTTTGATTTCAATCGTGTGAGGGTCAAGAAACTTAGCTTCGCCTTCAAAGGTCATCACATAATTGCGGCGAAGCTGTGCCTTGATGACTTCAATTTCTCGGGCCATCACTGCTTGTGCGCGAAAAACCAGATCGGACATCGCAATGCGATCCTTAAGCGCATACCCGCGGCCATAAAATGTCCGCTGGCGAAGTCCGCTCAGGTACAAGACCGCCTCTCGCAACGTTTTGCTCGGGATCGTACCGGTGTGAACGCAAACTCCCCCCATAGTCATCTTGCGATCAATGATGGCGACCTTCTTGCGCATTTTTGCGGCGCAAATGGCCCCTTTCTGACCAGCAGGCCCGCTGCCAATCACCACCAGATCGAATTGGTTGTTGTCCATAGGCGTGGGATTTCAGGAGCGATGTCCAAGTTCAGTCTGCGCTCATGGCGAGAGGTTGTTGCTCTGGAATTGAAGCAAATTCCATCTCTACTTTCTTCTCGGCTAATTGCACAAAAAAATCCTGCGCGCTAAAACGGGTCCCATTGCGGCCGATTCGGAGAGTGCCGTTATCATAGGCGCGGGTGTAAATGCCATCGGAACCCAGAAGGCGGGTTTTGCCATTGTCGCGAAGATAGTTCGACAAAATCTCTTCGTAGACTCGCCGACGGAGCAACGAGTCCCTTAAAGGGAACATAACCTCCACACGCTCGTAAAGATTGCGCGGCATCCAATCAGCGCTGCCCAAGTAAATAAGAGGTTCGCCGCCGTTTTCAAAGTAGAAGATGCGGCTGTGCTCCAGGAACCTTCCCACTATGCTGCGCACACGAATTCGATGGCTGAGTCCACGAACGTTCGGCCGCAACGCGCATCCACCACGCACGATCAGATCAATTTCGACTCCTGCCCGCGATGCCCGATAAAGGGCTTCGATCACCGGCTGATCGATGAGGGCATTCACTTTGGCAATGATCCGAGCCGGCCGCCTGCGGCGGGCATGGTAGGTTTCGCGGTCAATCAGTTCGATGCAGTTCTTTGCCAGATCAACCGGTGAAACAAACAGCGGCTTATAGTTTGCCTGTTCCGAGCGCGCGGTCAAAAAATTGAAAACTGCATGCACGGCAGAAGTAATTTCCCGATCGCAGGTGAGCAGACTGAGGTCAGAATAGAACTTCGCAGTGGACGGGTTGTAATTGCCGGTGCCGAGATGGGCGTATTGGCGAATTTCTCCGTCGCCGTCTTGCCGCGCCAGCAAGGCCAGTTTGCAGTGCGTCTTCAACCCAACCAATCCGTGGAAGACCTGGACCCCAGCTTCCTCCAGCGAACGTGCCCAGCGAATGTTAGGCGCTTCATCGAAACGCGCTTTCAGCTCTACGACTACCGTGACTTCTTTGCTTTGTGCCGCCTCAATTAATGCACGCACCACCGGAGAGTCTTCACTGGTGCGATAAAGTGTCTGCTTGATCGAGAGCACATGCGGATCCCGCGCGGCAGATTCAATGAAACTTACAACCGGCTCGTAAGAATCATAAGGATGGTGGAGTAGAACGTCGCCTTTTCTGATCTGCTCAAACAGATTCACAACTTTTGGAGCAAAGCTCATCGTCTTGGGCACGAACGGTTGAAACTTCAGGTCTGGCCGCGATGTCTGGTCATAAATTGCGAATAACCGCGAGAGATTGACCGGTCCGGGGGTCTTGAATACCTGCCACTGGCGGAGAGCAAATTGCTGCGTCAGCGGCTCGACAATTTCCGCGCTGGCGTCAGACTGGATCTCCAGGCGGACCACGTCGCCTTTGCGCCGATTATGCAGCTGTGTATCGACCAACTCGAGCAGGCTGCGAGACTCTTCTTCGTGCAAATACAGGTTGCTGTTTCGCGTTGCCCGGAACGCCCCCGAGGAAATCACGACGTATCCCTTGTAGAGATTTCTCGTATGGGTCTCGATGAGATCATGCAAAAAGATGAAATCGGTCGTGCCGTTCTTGCTCGGAACCCTCACCAGCCGAGGCAGTTTGCGGGGAACTGTTATTACTCCCAGATAGGTGATGGACTGGCGACGATGATGGCGAAGTTGGAAGGCAACGCATAGCGCCTTATTGATTACGTGCGGGAAGGGATGAGAAGGATCGATGGTGACGGGAGTAAGAATCGGATCCACCTGCCGGGTGAAGAACAAGTCCATCGCATCTTTGCCCGCACGCTCCAGCGAAGCCACTGAGCGAATGCGGATCCCTTCATTGGCCAGCGCTGGCAGAAGCTTGTGGTTCCAGCAGTCGTACTGATCGGACACAAAGGAGTGCAGCGCAACGGTAAGGCGCTGGATTTGGGCCTGAGGAGTGAGTCCGTCAGATCCGGTAGCCTGGTTGCCGTGCTCGGCTTGCTGAAGCAGGCCGGCGACGCGCACTTCCACAAACTCATCGAGGTTACTTGCGGTTATGGCGAGAAACTTGACCCGCTCCAGCAGCGGATTGTTCTCATCCAGGGCCTCTTCAAGGACCCGGCGATTGAAAGCTAGCCAGGATTCGTGCCGATTGAAGTAGAACCGAGCATCGTCCAGACGCATACGCGGCATGGCTGGTCTCCGGTCGTACCAAGGCATGTTAGCGGGGAATTGTTACAGAATTGTTACGAACCAGGCCTACCGACTCATCGAGCAACAAGTCCCTTCAAAGGTCTGTCAACCGCGCTGGCTGGCGTGACGTCCGCCCAGCATGGCAGGCTCATTATTCTACAATCTGCAATAATGTCTCTCGATGCCGCAGTTTGCCCCGGTTGATGAGCAACTCGCCTATATTAAGAAGGGCTCTGCCGAGCTTATCCGCGAGGACGAACTACGTGCAAAGCTCGAGCGCTCGCGCGCGTCCGGCAAGCCGCTGCGCGTGAAGCTTGGCATGGACCCGACGGCCCCCGACCTGCACCTCGGCCACACCGTGATTCTCCGTAAGCTGAAACATTTTCAGGACCTCGGGCACACCGCGATTTTTCTCATTGGCGATTTCACCGGCATGATCGGCGATCCCACCGGCCGATCTGTCACCCGCCCGCCGCTCAGCCCGGAAGAAATCACGCGCAACGCTGAAACCTACATGGCGCAGGTGCACAAGATTCTCTCCAAAGAAGGTACCGAAGTTCGCTTCAACAGCGAATGGTTCGACAAGGTGAAATCAGCCGACTGGATTCGCTTGGCGGCAAAATTCACGGTCTCGCAGATGCTCGAGCGTGAAGATTTCCATCAACGCTTCCAGCAGGAAAAGCCGATTGCCCTGCATGAGTTGCTTTATCCGCTTGCGCAGGGATACGACTCAGTTGCTTTGAACGCCGATGTCGAGTTGGGAGGCACCGATCAGAAATTCAATTTGTTGATTGGCCGCGAAATGCAACGCGGCTATGGGCAAGAAGCCCAGGTAGTACTGACCACACCCATTCTCGAGGGCTGGCGGGCGGGTGCTGAGAAGATGTCGAAGTCGCTGGATAATGCCATCGGCATCAAGGAAGCTCCGCTGGAGATGTACGGCAAGCTCATGGCGATTTCGGACGACAAGATGTGGAAGTATTACGAACTGCTAACGGACTTGCCGTCAAGTGAAATCGAGAAGATGAAGCGGGATGCGCATCCCATGCAGGCCAAGAAAGATTTGGCTCGCCGGATTGTGAGTGATTTTCATTCCGCCGATGCCGCCGCCAAAGCCGCCGAGGATTGGGCCAAGCAGTTCCAGAAAGATGAAGTGCCCGACGAGCTGGATTTCGTCGAGGTCGCCGCGAGCAGCGTGCGGCTTGGCAGTGTCATACCCGATGCAGGAAGAGGCGGTGGCGCCCTTCGCGACGTTAGCGAATTTGCTGATAATTCATTTCCGGTCCGCATCGATAAGCTAATCCGGCAGAGTGGGTTAGCAAGTTCCAACACCGAGGCAGCAGCAAGAATAAAGGGCAAGGCCGTTAACATCGCGGGGCAGGATATTGGTCCGGAGGAAGTGCTCGTAAACATTCCTCTCAACCAGGACCTTGTACTTCGCGTGGGCCGCAGGATGAGAAAAGTGCGCGTCGTCGATCCCAACGGCGGTAAGTCGCAATAAACACGTGGGGACAGCCGCCCTCGGCTGTGCGGGGAAGCATAGCTCACAATTTAGTTCACCATTGTCATCCTGAGCGGAGCAGTCGAAGGATCCCAACCCAGTCCGCAGCTCTGAAGCCTTCCAAAGGAGTTCTTCCCGCCGTCTTGCAGAGAATCCCT
>Ga0187777_10001268_pt1 | contig 16492 bp, 9 predicted proteins | sample 1015_Q2_SP5_10_M_FD_132416 | JGI IMG/M metagenome (GOLD analysis project Ga0187777, IMG submission 132416) | Tropical peat soil microbial communities from peatlands in Department of Meta, Colombia - 1015_Q2_SP5_10_MG | ecosystem: Environmental > Terrestrial > Soil > Wetlands > Peat | place... | reverse complement strand
CATGTTCGGCCACAACGCGCAGCGCCATTTCGCGCAACGCAGTCAGGTTGCTTTCGCGAAAGAAATTTTTTGCCGCCCATTGCGCGCGTTCGCCAAGATAGACTTTTCCTTCGGCCAAACGGGTAAGCAGTTGTTCCGGCGTGAGATCAACCAGAACAATCTCGTCGGCCAGATCGATGATGGAATCAGGTACCGTTTCACTCACGGTCACTCCACTGATTTGCCGCACAGTAACGCTCCGGCTGGCGACGTGTTGGACGTTGAGCGTGGTGTAAACGTCGATACCGGCATCGAGCAGCTCGAGCACATCCTGGTAGCGTTTCGGATGACGCGATCCGGGCGCGTTTGTATGCGCCAGTTCATCGACAACCGCGAGGCCGGGATGCCAGGTAAGAATCGCGTCGAGATCCATCTCGTTTAACTTTGTGCCACGATATTCAATCTGCGCTCGCGGCATGATTGGCATTCCTTCAAGCAATGCCTCGGTTTCCTTTCGACCGTGGGTCTCGACAATTCCAACGACAACTTCGCAGCCGTCGAGCATCTTCTGTCGTGCCGCCTGGAGCATAGCGTAAGTCTTCCCCACTCCCGGCGACATGCCGAAGAAGATCTTCAGTTTTCCCCGAGTGGACTCAGCTTCCTCGCGCTTAACTTGCGCGAGAAGCTCGTCAGGATCTGGTCGCTCCGGGTCACTCATGTTAGCAATTTACGGCAAACTCATCTCCAGAAAAGCCCTGGCCTGGCGAGGATTGTCGATCCAACGGATGCCACGGAAAACGATAAATGGAGATCACGTGTGAATGGAGAAATGCTCAACAAGCGGCCCGAGCGCGAGGGCAGGAAGAAAACTCAATGCGCCAAGGAGAACTGCCGTTGCGGCGAGCAATACTCCAAAGGGAATTCCGTCGGAGGGCATTGTGCCGGCGCTTGATGGGCGCCGTGACATTGCGGCAAATCGACCCGCCAAAGACAACGCCAAAAACGCCGGCGCATAGCGCCCCGCCAGCATCGCGACTATTGTTGTCATATTATAGAACAAGGTATTCGCACTCAGTCCAGCCATGGTTTGCCCGTTATTGGCGAACGAGCTCGCATACCCGAACAGAATTTCGGTGAAGCCGTGAGCGCCAGCATTGGTCGTTAGGCCCGCCAGGCCGGGTCTTGTCACAACCGCGACAGCGGTCAGCAGCAATATTACCGCCGGACCAACGAGAGTGTAGAGCGCAATGATCTTCATTTCACCAACACCGATGCGTTTGCCAAGATGCTCCGGCGTTCGGCCGATCATTAATCCGCCAATGAACAACGCAATGAGCGCGACAAAGATCATGCTGATGAGACCGGTGCCGAGTCCGCCGAAAACAATTTCTCCAAGCAACATGTTCACCAGCGCCACCAGAACGCCGAGGGGTTGAAGACTGTCGTGCATCGAGTTGTAGGAACCGGTCGCGCCATTCGATGTGACAACTGCGGCCAACGCCGATCCGTTGACACCGAAACGGACTTCCTTCCCTTCCATGTTTCCACCGATCAAGCCGTGGTTAACGATTGTCGATTCAGCGAAATTGCAGACGAGCAGGCCGGCGACGAAAAGCGTGACCATGGTCCAGAAAAGCAACCAGCCGTCGCGCGGATGTCCGACCATGCGCCCGAAGGTGTGAGTTAAGGCAGCTGGAATCAATACGATTCCAAACAACTCGAGGAAGTTCGTCAGACCATTAGGATTCTCGAACGGGTGGGCGGCGTTCGCGTTGAAAAATCCGCCACCGTTCGTGCCGAGATTCTTGATCAACTCCATTGCGGCCACCGGGCCTTGCGCGATTGTCTGAATCGCGCCTTGGATCGTGTGCGCTTGAGTGTATGGCAGAAAATTCATTGGCACGCCAAGCGCGACCAGCAGCATGCCTCCCACGATGGACGCCGGCAGCAGGATCCACAGCGTGCCGCGAGTAAGATCGACCCAGAAGTTCCCAAGTGTCGTAGCGTTTTGCCGCGCGTAACCTCGAATAAAAGCGATCCCAAGGGAAAGTCCCGCCGCACCCGCGACAAAATTTTGGCCTACTAGCAGGAGCTGACTCAAGTAGCTCATCGTGGTTTCGCCGCCATAGGCTTGCCAGGTTGTTGTCGTGACGAAACTCACCGCGGTATTGGCTGCAAGATCGGCAGTCATCGGGGTGGTCATCTGATGCGGGCAAAACCCTGGAAGAGCTGCCTGACACCGAAGCATCAGGTAAACGAGGAACGTGTTAATGATTCCAAACAGTACGAACGCAGCCGCATAGCGTTTCCAATTCATTTCCGATTTGAGATCGACCCGACTAATGCGGTGAATCAATCGCTCGACCGGCAGCAAGACGGGGTCGAGTAGGGTCGGCTTTCGTTCGAACACACGTTCCAGATAAAGGCCGAGCGGCCTAACGAGCAGAATGACAAGCGCGAGGAACAGCCCGGCTTGAAAAACGCCGGCTTTATTCATATCGATCTAAAAGTGGAAGATCACGTCGCTGGTGAAGACGAACTGATCCTGCCGGGTGCCGTTGTTGAAAGCCTTGGCATCATAAGAATGATCATAACGAACCTCTGGACGAATAGTTATGAGCTTATCCGGCCACCAGGTGATACCGATCGAGTGCTCTGAATAGTAAGTCGCGAAGCCGGTCCGACTCCCCACCCGATCATCATAAACTTCGTTGCGAAGGGTCAGGAATGTCGCGGCCCCGGTCCGGAACATCGTGTAGTTAACAATTCCCCACTCGGACGCGTAACCGGGCCTGACCGGAAACGATCCGCTCTGAAATGGGACCTCGGCAGTTGGATGGGTCTTGGCGTCCTCCATGTACATATAGAGCCCTTCAGTCGCGGTGTAGATCTTGTCGTTGAACTTGTGCGTCCACGTGCCAACGATCTGCTGCAGATTGTTATAGCCGAACTCGCCGTTATTGAATGAGTTATCGCCAGCGTAAATGGAATCCATCTGATTCGGCGCAGTCCATTGAATCATTACCGTGCCGGTAGGTTGCCGCCCCGGATCGTCCTGCCAAATCGCTACGTCAGTCCCGCAGGAAATTCCAGCCTGGATTGTCCATTCATCGTTGATCTTCGTCGTCGTGAAGACTCCGGTCTGGGTGTAGTCATCGAAACCGTAAACGATGGAGTGAGTCGCCATCAGATTGTTGGGCGCGAGCTGGGCCTCGATGTCAGGCTCGGAAATGATTCGGCCGACCCGGATATTCATTCCATCAAAGACATTCGGAATGTAGAGGTCGAAGTAGACCATCGGCATGTCGTAGCCGTAGTAACTGTTGTGCTTCAGCAGTTGATCGCTAAACAGACCCCGCGAAATCATGAAGCGATAGTCGAGGCCGTAGACGCCGGAAATGCGAAATCCCCAGTCGATGTGATCGGTTTGATTTTCGTCCGGCATGCGCTCGAGATAGAGCACAATCTGATTCAGCTCCATTCGGTTCGGGCGTTCATCATAAATCAGCGGAAAATTTCCGTTCTCGCTCGCCTTTGACGGATGTGAAGTGCTGATATTGCCGGAGAAATTTACCCATCCGTAAATTTGAACTCTGCTGTCTTTCCAAGCTTGCCCACTCGGTCCGTCGTATATCGCCTGCATGAACGGGTAAGGCGCAAGCTCCCCGGGATCGCCGATAATCGGAGTTCCATTGATCTGCCAATCGCCCGACGGAAAGGGCGGCGAATCAAATGGGGCGGGCGGAATCCGCCGCGGGTTTGGCGTCGGGGACGCGTTGGGATCGGGTGGTGTATAAGCGGGCGTGCCCAACTGTTCAAGCATTGCTTCGTCAAGGCGTTTCAAGAATGGTTCGTGGAGCTTCTTCTCGGCGCGCGCGGCTTTCTCCTGTTCTTCCTTTTTAGCTTTGGCCTGCTCTTCCATCTTTTGCTTTTTCGTCGTTGTTGCCACTCTCAACGACGAGCTCGACGCTTCCTGTGCATTCACAATTGAAAAGAATGCGAGCGCACTCATAACAGCGAACAAGTATTTAGTTTTCAATCTTTATCCTTTGTTTGAACTTGCGATCGCGAATTGTCGATGAACCAGGTTCACGGCTGTCTCGCGCTGCCATCGAGCGCGCGGTTGAGTTGCAAAACATTCACCCCTGGCTCGCCCAGAAATCCGAGATCCCGACCGTCGGTGTTTTGCCGGACCAATTCGCGCACTTTGTCTTGGCTCAAAGCGCGGACCTTCGCGACGCGCGGAACTTGCAGGTCGGCATTCTGCAGGCTGATGTGCGGATCGAGACCGCTGCCTGACGCAGTCACCGCGTCCGCCGGAACAGGCTGATTCTCGCTTAGTCCATTTTCCGAACGATAGGCAGCGATCCGATCCCTAATTGCGTCTCTTAGCTTTTGCGAGGTCGGACCTAGATTGGTCGCACCGGAATTGGCTGCGTCATAACCATTCCCGGCCGCCGAGGGGCGTGAATGGAAATATTTAGGATCGCTGAAATTCTGTCCCAGTAACTTCGAACCGCGCACGATGCCGGTCTGATCGACAATCAAACTTCCGTTCGCCTTGTCGCGAAAGAGCGCCTGTCCAAGCCCGTAAACGACGAGCGGATACAAACCGCTGCACACGACCGCGAGGACGAGTGTGGCCAAAACTGCCGGCCGAAGTTCCGCTAAAAAAGTTTTCATAGTCAGATGATGTGAATGGCGTTGATGAGGAGGTCGATCAGTTTGATGCCGATGAACGGCACGATGATGCCGCCGAGTCCGTAAATGAGGAGGTTGCGTTGCAAAATTGCGAGCGCACCCATAGGTTTGTAAGCGACGCCGCGGAGCGCGAGCGGAATCAAAGCGACAATGATCAGCGCGTTGAAAATGACCGCGCTCAGGATCGCGCTGGTCGAACTCTGCAAGTGCATGATGTTCAGCGGCGCGATCGCGGGAAACGTCGCCATTAACATCGCGGGGATTATGGCGAAATACTTCGCGACGTCGTTCGCGATGCTGAAGGTCGTCAGGCTGCCGCGGGTGATCAGCATTTGTTTCCCGATCTCGACGATGTCGATCAACTTCGTCGGGTTTGAATCGAGATCTACCATATTGCCAGCTTCACGTGCTGCTTGGGTACCGGTGTTCATCGCCACGCCGACGTCGGCTTGCGCAAGAGCGGGTGCGTCATTGGTTCCGTCACCAGTCATCGCAACCAGATGACCTTCCGCTTGTTCCTGACGAATACGCTTCAGTTTGTCCTCCGGCGTCGCTTGGGCCATGAAATCGTCCACTCCGGCTTCAGCCGCGATCGCTGCCGCCGTGAGCGGATTATCTCCGGTGATCATCACGGTTTTGATTCCCATTTTGCGTAAATGGGCAAACCGATCTTTGATTCCGCCTTTAACCACGTCTTTGAGCTCGACCGTGCCGAGCGTAAGCATGTCCGACGCAACAACCAACGGTGTTCCGCCGCGATGCGAGATTTCATCGACCGTCTTCGCGACCGGCTGCGGAAAGACCCCGCCGGCTGATTCGACAAACCCGCGCACGGATTCGGACGCGCCCTTGCGAATGCGCATCGTCGGCTGCGCGCCATTGGCATGAAGATCGACCCCGCTCATGCGCGTTTGGGCGGTGAATGGAACAAATGTGGCCTCGAGCTCGTGCATTTCCCGCGCGCGTAAACCGAATTTCTCTTTTGCCAGAACGACAATGGAGCGCCCTTCCGGCGTTTCGTCGGCGAGCGAGCTCAATTGCGCCGACGCGGCGAGATCGTTAGGCGCAACGCCCGGCGCCGGATGAAACGCGGTCGCCATGCGATTGCCAAGCGTGATGGTTCCCGTTTTATCGAGCAGCAGAACATCGACGTCCCCCGCCGCTTCAACTGCGCGCCCGCTCATGGCCAGAACGTTTCGTTGCAGGACCCGATCCATGCCGGCAATCCCAATCGCGCTGAGCAAACCGCCAATCGTTGTCGGAATTAAACAGACCAGCAGCGCGATTAGGACTGGTATGGAAAAAACGGTACCTGAATAAATTCCGAACGGCCGCAGTGTGACACAGACGAGTAAAAAGATGAACGTCAAAGCCGCGAGCAGGATCGTCAGCGCGATTTCGTTAGGCGTTTTTTGACGGCGCGCGCCTTCGACGAGCGCGATCATACGGTCGAGGAATCCGCCGCCTCTTTCCATGGTAACCCGAATCACGATGCGATCGCTCAACACACGGGTGCCGCCGGTAACAGCACTGCGGTCGCCGCCACTTTCGCGAATGACTGGCGCCGACTCGCCGGTAATCGCTGCTTCATCGACACTGGCGATGCCTTCAATCACATCACCGTCGGCTGGAATGATGTCACCCGATTCGCAAACGACTATGTCGCCCTTCTGCAACATCGGCGCAGGAATTTGGTGTTCCTGGCCGTTCTTGAGCACGCGAGCCATCGTGTCTTTGCGCGCTTTGCGCAGGCTCGCGGCTTGCGCCTTGCCGCGGCCTTCGGCCATTGCTTCGGCGAAATTCGCGAAAAGCACGGTGAACCAGAGCCAGACCGCCAATTGCGCCACGAAATTCCTGAGTCCAGCCTCCGCCCTGAAAATGCCGACGGTCGTTAGGGCGGCGCCGACCATTGTCACGAACATGACCGGATTCTTTACCATCAGGCGCGGGTTTAATTTCTTGAACGCGTCGCCGATGGCCGGCCGAACGATTTGCCAATCAAAAAGTGGACGAGCTTTAGATTTCATTGTCGATATTAGAAAAGTTTTCCGCCTTGCATGAGGAAATGCTCGACGATCGGGCCGAGCGCGAGCGCCGGAACGAAGTTCAGCGCGCCAATCAACAACACTGTGCCGATAAGCAGAATGAAAAATGTGCCGCCGTGAACCGGGAATGTGCCCGCGCTTGCCGGCGTGACTCTCTTGCTGGCTAACGAACCAGCGAGCGCCAGAATCGGCACGATCATCAAGAATCGCCCGATCAACATGGCGAAACCGATGGTCGTGTTGAGCCATGGCGTGTTGGCGCTGATGCCGGCGAATGCACTGCCATTGTTGCCGGTACCGGAAGTGTAGGCGTACAGAATTTCGCTGAAGCCATGCGGGCCATTATTGTTCATCGCGCCAGTGCCCCACTTGCTCACGATCGCCCACGCAGTGAACGCCAGGATGTCGATCGCAAGAATCAACAGCGCTAACATCGACATCTTCACGTCGTAGGATTCGATCTTCTTACCGAGATACTCAGGCGTGCGCCCAACCATCAGCCCAGCGATGAAAACCGCGAGCACGACGAAAACCAGCATCCCGTAAAGACCGGCACCAACGCCGCCGAAGATGACTTCGCCAAGTTGAATATTGAACAGGGGCACGAAGCCGCCGAGTGGCGTGAACGAATCGTGCATCGAATTGACCGCGCCGCAGGACGCGTCGGTCGTGATGGTGGCGAAGAACGCGGAATTGAAGACGCCGAACCGGACTTCCTTGCCTTCCATGTTTCCGTCGGCGGCTGCAACCCCGAGACTCTGATGGATCGGATTTCCAGCCGATTCGGAATGCCAAGCCAGCAAAACGCCCGCGATGAACATCGCAAGCATTACCGCCCACACCGTCCAGCCGTGTCTCTGATTCTTCACCATGCGGCCGAGATACCAGGTAAGACCGCTGCCGATCGAAAAGATCGAGAGCATCTGGAAGAAATTTGAAAGCGGTGTCGGATTTTCGAACGGATGCGACGCGTTCGCGTTGGTGTAACCGCCGCCATTCGTCCCGAGCATTTTGATTGAGATCTGAGATGCCATCGGGCCTTGTACAATGTTCTGCTCGGTCACGGTTTGTTCTTCCATGACCGGTTTGCCTGCGATGTCGGCAACCGGCTTACCGTCCTTATCGATTTTGCCGACCTGGACTCTCATCGGCTCAACCAACGTAGCCTTGGTGTATGGCTTGAAGTTTTGGATCATGCCCTGCGACACAAGAAAGACCGCAAAGACGACGCAGAGCGGAATGAGCAGGTAGTAAGTGACGCGGACGAGATCGACCCAGAAATTGCCGATGGTTTGCGCGGAATGACGCGCGATTCCCCTAACCAGTGCCGCGGCAATCGCGATGCCAGCGGCGGCGCTGACGAAATTGTGGAACGCCAGCCCGACCATCTGCGAGAAATAAGATATCGTGGTTTCGCCGACGTAGCTTTGCCAATTCGTGTTGGTGGTGAAACTGGTCGCGGTATTGAACGAACAATCCGGGCTGACTGCCGCGAGACCCTGCGGATTAAGAGGCAATATATTTTGCAAACGCAAAATCGCGTAAGTGAACAGACAGCCGACCAGGCTGAACATCAGCATAGCAAAGGTGTAATGCTTCCAATTGTGTTCTTTGTTCGGATCGACGCCGATGACGCGGTAGGTGCCACGCTCGAGCGGCTTCAGCACCGGGTCGAGCCAGGTGCGACCTTTCACGTCGAGAACTTGGATTAAATAGAGCCCGATCGGTTTCGTGATCAGCGCGAGCAAGACAATAAAAACTGTAAATTGGATCCAACCGGACGCGTTCATGCCAATGTCAGAATTTCTCCGGGCGAATCATCGCGAGGAGTAAGTAGATGAAGAGCAATAACGCGATGATGCTGGCAATGATTGTTTCCATGGGAGGTTAAAGTTTGTCGCAGAAGCGGACGTAAAGAGCGCTCACGATGAAAAATAGAATCACGGCTCCGGCAAAGATGATATCGCTCATAAATTGCAAGGCCGATTAGAGCCGGACGCGGGCGCCGCGACTCACCGTTCCTTGCCTTTGATTGGGCGAGGATTGGCGAGGTCCTTCGCAGAAGCGAGAATAAAGCCAGTTCACTCCGGCAATAACGACAATTCCTGCCACAATGAATTCGCTCATAGAGTTAGCTGAACTCTGAACGAGAATTGGCTGCGGCGTTAATTAAACCGCTCCAAAAAAGCGTTAAAAAAGGATTAAAATCGCCCTCCGCCAGGAAGGCAGGGTGAAAAGAACAAGATCGACACCGCGAGGAAAACCAGTAGTAGCAAAACTTGACCCGCACTTCCGTCGAGTGCTGTCCGAGCTACAGCGCTGTGATCCCAACAATCAAAAACCAAGCGCCAAGTAATAACAGGCCGAGGCCGGTGTTACGAACTTGTCGCGCAGTCAGACGGGCGTCGCGCCGCGTAATCGGAAGGGCAAAGTGCAATAAGACAGGCGGGCGTTGTGTCGTTTCGTTTTGTCGAACGATCATGTCAGGCTTGGAGCAATAAACCGCGCCAATCAATGCGATGAAAGCTCCCAAGAGGAATGTTATAAAGCCCGCGATCAACATTAGTTAGATTATAGACCCTTCCTGGCGCGACTCCATTGAAACTGAACAAAGCGCTTGTCAGTAGGTCGGGCCGTGATCGACAGTCCCAAATTCACGCCCAATGGCTGATTTGATCATTACCGAAAGCGGCGCGGTCCACCGGCCACGCAACGTTGATTGGAAGCGAGCCGCTGCCCTTCTTTACGGAGACTGGGGCACGAGCAAAGCCTACGTCATCGGCCTGGCATTTCTCGCTGCCGGATTCTCGTCGCTGCCAATTATTCTCGCCGTCTGCGCATTGACTGGCCTGGTCGGGATCAATTACATCGTAATTTGCCGCCACTTTCCGGACGGAGGCGGCGTCTATTCCGCGGCCCGATCGCAAGGACGCTTACTGGCGGTAGTTGGCGCGCTGCTCTTACTGGCAGATTTGACTGTGACCGCCGCGCTCAGCGGCTGGTCGGCCTTGAGTTACGTCACTGCCGGAGCGGAACAGATCGGATGGATCAAACTCCTGCGCGACCACATCGCGCTCGCGACCATCGCGATGCTGCTGATCATGGCTCTGATTAATCATTTCGGTCCGAAACATTCCGGCAGCCTCGCCGTCGCTTTGGCGGTCCCAACGTTGATCGTCGTGGTTGTTCTGATTGCGATTAGCGTGCCGCATCTGACGACACACTTCCTCCAGCCCCGTCACGAAAGTCTGAGCGCGCTGTGGGTCCAATTTGTCGGTGTCATCCTCGCCCTCTCTGGCGCTGAGTCTATCGCAAACATTACCGGCGTGATGAAACTAGATCCTGGATCCACCATGGAAAAGCCGAGCGTCGCGCGCGAATCGCTCAAGGCAATCGTGCCGATTGCCATCGAAGTTGTCGCCGGCACCGCGCTGTTGGGTTGGGCGATGTTGTCGTTGCCGGCAGTGCTTCCGAAAACACTGCATCTGTTAGATCCTTCCGCAGTCAATTCAGTTCTTCAGCTCCGCAGCGAAGACATGTTGCGTTTCATTGGCGAACAGTTCGCCACGGCGACGTTTTCGCCCGCGATCGGCAATTTCTTCGGTTGGATTGTCGGAATTGTTTTCTTTCTCCTTCTGCTCAGCGCTGCGAACACCGCCATCGTCGCCATCATCGGTCTGCTCTACATGATGTCGCGCGATCGCGAGATGCCGCGGCAATTCCGGCAATTGAACCGGCACGGTGTTCCGATCTATCCCCTGCTCATCGCGATCGGCTTGCCAACGGTGGTCCTACTTTTCGTCGCGAACTTCACCGCCCTGGCGGGCCTCTACGCTATCGGTGTTGTCGGCGCCATCACTGTGAATGTTGGTTCGTGCGCGTTCAATCGCAGCGTGGGCTTCACCTGGTATGATCGTGTTCTGTTTGGCGTGACGTTTTGTATTTTGTTTTTCGTCGAGATCACGCTGGCCCACACGAAGCCGGACGCTTTGTTTTTCGTGGTGGTGGTTCTCGGCGCAGGACTGGCGTTGCGCGCTTACACGTTGAAACGACAAGGCCTGACAACGCTCACCGTTACCCGCGAAGTGGCAAAAATGGTCACGCCCACTCTCGAATCCACCATGCAATCGCGATTGCGCGAGGGTCAGAAAATCATGGTGGCAGCGCGAGGCATCACGCCGGTGCTCAGTTTCGCGCTGGACGAAGCGCAGTTGCGCAAAGCCTGTCTCTTCGTGCTCTACGTGAAGGAAGTTGCAATTTATTACACTGCTGCGGGCACGCGCCTTGGCCGCGCTCAATGGCAGGACGATCCCGAAGCGAATGCCATTATGACGAGCATGATAAAGCTAGGAGAAGAACGAGACGTCTCGGTCGTGCCAGTCTATGCCGTCAGCCAAGATGCTTCTTCGACGATCGTCGATCTTGCCGCGACCATGGGCATCGACTACCTGGTGATCGGCGCCTCACAACGGACAGCCATGACAAAATTGTTACGCGGCAGCGTCGCCACCAATGTTGCCCAACAACTGCCGGAATCGATCAATCTTCTCATTTTCGGTTAATCATGACCTCGTCACCCGTGCGGATCGCGATGTGGTCTGGGCCGCGAAATATCTCCACCGCAATGATGCGCGCCTGGGGTAACCGCTCTGACACCTCCGTGATCGACGAGCCACTTTACGCGTACTATTTAGAGAAGACCGCCAAACCACACCCGGGCGCGGCGGAAATCATAGCCCAAGGCGAAACCGATTTGCCACGGCTGATCAGGCAGCTGACGAAGGAAGCGATTCCTGGAGGCAAGCGGGTTTTTTTTCAGAAGCAGATGACGCATCACTTACTTCCGGAGCTCAATCGCCAATGGGTGCTCGATCTCACTAACTGTTTCCTGATTCGCGATCCACGCGAAGTGATCCTCTCTTATATTAAGAAGAACCCAGATCCGGTGCTCGAGGACCTCGGCTTTGTCCAGCAGCGCGACCTTTTCTGCCTAGTGCAGGGTCGGACCAAATCAATTCCCCCGATTGTCGACGCCGCCGATGTCCTCAAATATCCTGAGCGAATGCTGCGGATTCTGTGTGAGGCGATCGGCGTTCCGTTCGACAAGGCGATGCTCTCCTGGCCACCCGGTTTGCGTGAGACCGATGGAATCTGGGCCAAGCATTGGTACGACGCCGTCGCAAAATCGACGTCCTTCGAACCATACAAGCCACGTGAAGGGAACATTCCCATTTCGCTGCGCGAAATTTATGAGGCCTGCCGCGAATGTTACGAGCAGCTTTATCAACACCGGTTAAATTGATCTCACACGAAGGACACAACGGCTACGATGTCCGCTGAAATTAAGGTTTTTTCTTTGTATCCTTGGTGGACGTTGTGCGAGTTAATTCGAAATGCTTCAAAAGTTTAATCCAAAGAACAAGGACCTGATCGTCAATATCAACGGCAAGTTGATACACCGCGACAAAGCCGGCGTCAGCCCTTTCGACTCCGCCGTCCAAGGGGGCGACGCCGTCTGGGAGGGGCTTCGCCTTTACAATGGCCGAATCTTCAAATTGCGTGAGCATTTGGATCGACTCGAGAAATCGGCGCGCGCGCTTTCATTCGCGGACATTCCGACGCGCGAGAAAATTATCGACGAAATCACCCGGACGCTTGACGCGAACAAGATGCGTGACGGTGTCCATATTCGCCTCACCCTCAGTCGCGGATTGAAAATCACGTCAGGAATGGATCCTCGTCTCAATCAAGAAGGCTCAACGTTGATCGTTCTCGCGGAGCATAAGGCGCCAGTTTACTCGAAGAGCGGTTTGACGTTAATCACAAGCAAAACTCGGAGGCCACCGCCGGATGTGCTCGACGCGAAAATTCATCACGCAAATTTGCTCAACTCCATCCTGGCCAAGATCGAAGCCAATACTGCGGGAGCAGACGACGCGCTCATGCTCGATACCAATGGCTTCCTAGCCGAAACTAACGCCACAAATGTTTTTATCGTGCGCAACTCCGATAAATCCCGAGCAGGAGGCGACCTGGCCACCAGCAAAGCGGTCGCTTGCCCGGAAGGAATCACGCGCGCGACGATAATTGAGATCTGCGCTGCAGAAAAAATTCGTTGCATCGAAACGGATCTGTCTCAAGTGGACGTTTACGGCGCCGAGGAAGTGTTTTGTACTGGCACTATGGGTGAGCTCGCTGGCGTGGTAAAAATCGACAATCGCAACATTGGCGACGGCAAGGTCGGTCCTGTGACCGAACGATTGAGCGAATTGTACGCAAAGCGTACGGCGAACGAAGGCGTCCAGGTCGTCGACTGACTTTACTCGTAGCGCAAGGCCACCATCGGATCGACAGCCATGGCGCGGCGCGCTGGGAAATACGTAGCAACCAAAGCCGCGCTGCTCAGCACGATCGTGACAATCGCAAAAATTGAGACGTCATGCGCACTGACACCGTAAAGCAAGCTCGACATCAAGCGCGTGACGCCGAGGGCACCGAAGATGCCGGCTAGCAGGCCAATCCCAATCACGGAGAAACTTTGGCGCATAATCATCGCCATCATGTCGATCCTTTGCGCTCCGAGCGCCATGCGAATTCCGATTTCCTTCGTTCGTTGCGTGACCGTGTAGGCGATGACGCCATAAATTCCAATCGCGGCCAGAACCATCGCCACGGAGGCAAACAATCCCAGCAACAACATGTTAAATCGAGGCTGAGCAATGTTCTCGGCCAGCAAATCCTCCATCGGCTTCAACTCCGGGACGTAGAGTTGACTATCAATTTGATGAGCGGCATCTCGGACCATGTGCTCGATCCCGGTTAACCTGGCATTCTGAAGACGAAACATCAGAAACATGCGCCGGGAAGGATCTTGCTCGAATGGGACGTACATTTCCGGCTCGACCGGCTTACCCAATTCATCGTGCTTCGCGTTCCCGACGACTCCGACGATTTCACACGGATTCGGCTTGTTGTCGTCGCCTTCGAAAATGACGCGCTGACCGACTGCCGAAGCGCCTTTCAGGAACTGTCTTGCAAACGCGTCATTCACAATAGCGGTGTGTGTAGCATCCTTCGAGTCCCGCGAGTCGAAGACGCGACCCTGTTTCAACGGAATCTTCATGGCGCGGAAGTAATCGGAATCGACTAATAGGTAACCGGCGCCGGGACGTTGGCCCTTCGGGACCGGCGACTGGCCCGCGATCGTGAACGCACGCGACGAATCGTTATTGCTGAAGGGAGCGGGGTCCGCGCCACCGACCACTTGCACGCCTGGAAGAGCCCGCAGCCTCCGAAGCAGTTCCCTGTAAAAGGCGACCTGCTTTTCCGGTTCGGTATAACGAACCCGCGGGAGGACAAAGTCCATCATGGCGAGGTTTACCGGATCAAACCCCGGGTTTGTCGCGCGGAGATTATAAAAACTACGGATCAGCAATCCGGCCGAGGCCAGCAGCAAAACCGAGAACGCGACCTGCGAGATGATGAGCAGTGAACGGGCGCGACTGGCATGCTCGCTGCCCGAAAAGCCTTTCGAACCATGCTGCAAAGCTTCGCTAACCTCTGAGCGGGTCGATTGCAGCGCCGGAAAGAGACCAAAGATGAACGTGCTCGCGATTGCCGCCAAAAAGGTAAAGGCGCAGACAACTAGATTGATGCTGATTTGATCGGCGCGAGGCAAATTGCGCGGTCGCAAAATTTCCAAGGCATCGATGCCCCATGAGGCGAGGACCAAACCCGCGACGCCACCCACAATCGACAAGATGAGGCTTTCACCAAGGAGTTGTCGGATGAGTCGCGTTCGGCTTGCGCCAAGAGCAGTGCGAATGGCGATTTCCCGCGAACGGCCAGCGGCGCGGGCGAGAAGCAAGTTCGCGACATTGGCGCAGGCTATGAGGAGGACGAGCGCAACCGCCCCAACCAAAACCAGCAATGCGGGCCGCACATTGCCGACGACTTCCCGATGCAACGCAACAACCTGTTCAGTCTGGCCGTTGTTGGAATCAGGATATTGCCGCTCGAGCTGCGCAGCGATGGTGTTAAGTTCCGCTTCCGCCTGTCGGGCCGTAACCCCGCTTTTCAAACGCCCTACAAGGGAGAGAAAATGCGAATCGCGCTGGGGAATATAAGTGGGGACGAGATTTTCCAGCGGCATGTAATAATCGATGTGAGGATCCTGGACGGGAAATTTGAAGCCCCGAGGCATGACGCCGAGAACTGTATAGCTGCGTCCGGAGAGATTGATTTGTTTATCGACGATTGATGGATCGCCGGCGAAAGCGCGTTGCCACAAGCCATAGCTCAAGACAACCACGAGTGGACCGCTGACTTTGTCTTCCTCGCGCGTGTAGGAACGGCCGAGCATGGGCGAGACGCGCAGGACCCGGAACACGTCGGAAGTGACGGCTAGCCCTTCCAGCAGTTCCGATTCATTCGCGCCCTGCAAAACAGCTCCCGCGCGAGTGTAGGCGGCGAGGCCGTCCAACGTTTGCGATCGGTCGCGGAAATCCACATAGTTTGGATAGGAATCGCTTTGGTGTTCGGCTTTTTCGCGCACATTGCGCCCCCATACCATGACGATCTCGTTCGGTTTCTGGAAAGGCATCGGCCGTAGCAGGACCGCGTCCACCACGCTGAAAATGGCGCTGTTGGCACCAATGCCGAGAGCAAGAGTTAAAACCGCGATGATGGTGAAGCCCGGCGACTTCAACAGCATTCGCAACGCATATTTTACATCGGTCAACATAACTTCTATTCCGTTCGCAATGCTTGCACTGGATCGACCAGCGCCGCCCGGCGGGCCGGCAACAAACAGGCGAGCAGGGCAATGATGCCTAACAAAAAGGTCGCGCCAGTCAGGAGCGCCGGATTGTGGGCAGAGACTTGATAAAGTTGCGTGGCGATTAGTCGACCAAGCACAAATGCCGCGACGATTCCAATTGCGAGACCAATCAGGACTGGTCTCATCCCTTGACTCACCACCATTCGGAGGAGATCGCGGGTTTGGGCGCCAAGCGCCATTCGGACCCCAATCTCCCCCGTCCGTTGCTCAACCGTGTAGGCAACCGCGCCATAAATTCCGATGCTGGCGAGCAAAAGCGCCACGCCGGCAAAAATTCCCAGTAACCACATCATTAGTCGCGGTTGGCCGACCGCCTGGGCGACCACTTCATCCATCGGTTGAGGAAGCGCGATCGCCAGATTCGGATCCACCGTAGCGAGGGCAGAGCGCACCATTTTGGTCACTGCGTCAGGTCTCAAATGGCTACGCACGACAATGACCGGGAAAGGAAAGCTGTGCTGCGCCCAAGGACGATAAATCTCAATATCATCAGCCTCGGTAACTTTGCGGGAGCGAACATCACCGACCACGCCGACAATTTCCGCAGTCAGATTGTTACTGCCCACCAGCAACGTTTTGCCAATCGGATTTTCGCTGCCGAAGACTTTTCTCGCTCCAGCCTGACTGATCAGCATCACGTTCTGGCCATTTGCTGTATCATGTTCATCAAACTCGCGCCCGGCCAACAACGGAATGGCCCAGGTTTTGAGATAATCCGGCGCGATATTGTGGAGCGCTGCCTTCTGGCGCCTGTCGAGTGGAGGAATTTCCCCGTCCGGACGCGCATACAATATGTTACTGCCTCCGCCCGCCAGCAGCGGAATGTCGGCACTGATGGTAACGCCATCGAAAGCTGGATAGGAATGCAGCGCGGCCAGGGTTTTTTCGACGAACCGCTGACGTGCATTCAAATCCGGATATTGCGCAT